>Ga0307507_10000035_pt1 | contig 188121 bp, 52 predicted proteins | sample 7_EM_MG_FD_207223 | JGI IMG/M metagenome (GOLD analysis project Ga0307507, IMG submission 207223) | Populus trichocarpa ectomycorrhiza microbial communities from riparian zone in the Pacific Northwest, United States - 7_EM | ecosystem: Host-associated > Plants > Roots > Unclassified | place... | reverse complement strand
GCATATAACTTTACCTTAATTGCATGTTAAGAAATATATAGTTACCTTTTAAAGTTGCTAAGTAGGTTAATTGCGTGTTAAGAAATATATAGTTAGCTTTTAAAGTTGTTAAGTTAGTTAATTACATGTTAAGTTAGTCAAATTACATGTTAAGTTGGTTAATTGCATATTAAGTTGGTTAAATTGCGTGTTAAGTTGGTTAATTGCATGTCAAGTTGGTCGAATTGCGTGTTAAGTTGGTTAATTACGTGTCAAGTTGGTTGAATTGCGTGTTAAGTTGGTTAATTGCATGTTAAGTTAGTTGAATTGCGTGTTAAGTTAGTTAATTACGTGTTAAGTTAGTTGAATTGCGTATTAAGTTAGTTAATTGCGTGTTAAGTTGGTTAATTGCGTGTCGAGTTAGTCAAATTGTATGTCAATTACGCGAAACGCGAAAATTAAAGTCTACTTAAATCTCATCCTGCGAATATTTTCCCGATGACTCTACTTCTGTAGAGTTATTAGGGGGCGCCTATTACTCGCCCCTTTGCCTTTTATTGCTATTTCCTTTGCAACCCAGAACTGGTCTAGCATATTTTAGCCAATAAGCCACCAGGTAGCCGCCTTAAGGCCTTTCTATATTAAGAGTAGTGTATTATAGTTTTCTGTGCCAGCTACTAAGAGTATTGCTTCTTAGCTAGTGCGTAAGGGGCATAACAGTATTATATATTTTAGTGTCTGTCTTGGCCAGCTATATTCGCACCTTAGGCTATTTACTAGGACACCTACCCAGTAAAGCTAATTTTTTAGTCCTATTATTCCTGTTCTTAAGAGTGTTGCTATTATATTTTCCGCCTTTATTAGGCCCTCTTAGAGCCCTTAAGTATTTACCCCCTATAGCGTTGCCTATGCTACGGCTTGGGTTCCCCTTACCTAAGTCTACCTCTGTACCTTTAACTCCTATTTGTCTCTCCAGCGTCGGTCTAACTAGTATTGTATTATAGTAGATGGTTTTCTAGTACTCTTTTATACTCTACTTTGGCTCCTTTCTCTCCCTTACTATTATCTTTACTGGCCTTTTACGCGTTTCCCTTCCTCCTCTATATAGGCCTGGGCCCTAGCGCCGCACTATTCTTCTTCTACTTTCTCTATCTGTTTTCCTAATATATCTTCCCTACTTTAGGGTTGTTGGTTTCTTCTCCTATAGGGCACCCTAGGGTCCCTCTATAGTTTGTTTAGGCATGTCTTAATATACTTTATAATATTAGAGTTGCGTTCCTTTTACACCCTTTACATTACATTGGCTTCAATATATAGTTATAGGGGGGGAATATTAGCTTCCTTCTTAAGTAGTGCTGTGGCTGTTTGCTTATACCCGCCTGTTATACTCCTAAGGCAGGCTGTTTAGACCTTTTAGAGTAGTTTAAGGAGTAATTTAGAGGGGCCTTTTTTAGTTTCTCTAGTGGCCTAAATGCTAGATCTATACGTTATGGTTAGCCGGACAACTGCTGTATATAGTAGGCGTAACCTCTGGAAGCATGGACCCTATATAGAATTAACAATTCTGGACATAGCGATATACTGTGCTTGGCCCTTATGGGCCGCTTATGCTATATATACGCTCTACCGGAGCTTGCTGTCTACCTACACTCCTAATACCCTTAGGCCTTGAACCGGTTGACCCCCAAAGCCTTAGATATGGATTATATGCTAAAGATCTATAGATTAGTTATGTTTTCTTATAAAATAGATTAGCTGGTATTTCTCTGGTAAAAATTGGACTCTATATCATCTTACCTATTTTATATAGGTGTTATAGGCTTTCTCTAGTATCCTACAGTTCTCTGCGGCTGTTGGCCTATATGTAATTAGGTTTGTGTTATTAATAAAGCCTATTCCCTAGGTTGCCCCTTCCTTAAAGGTGTTAAGTAGGTTGCTTATAAAGAAGAGGAAGAGTATAGGCGACAGAGGTAATCCTTATAGTATTTCTATTATAACTGCAATAGGGGGGCTCTAGTATCTACTAAAGACCAGTAATATTTCTTTCTGGCCTATAAATCCTTAAATAAATTGAATAATCTATTCTAGGAAGCCCTTTGCCCTAGGAGACGCTTATGGGGTATATTATTATAAGCGCCGCTAATATCTAGGCTAAGTATTAATACTATAAAGTCCTTTCGCATAGCCCATGCAGTTTTAATGGTAGTAGCGAGTAGTGTAAGTGCTAATAGCGTTAAGCGATTCTTTCTTACCCCTATTTAGCTTTGTGGTAGTAGGGCGTATTCCTCTACTATATTTACTATGCGGTCCGCTATAACCTTTTCTAAGATCTTGCTTAGGGTGTTTTCTAAGGCAATAGGGCGGTAGCTTCCTAGGATTAAGTAGTCTGCTTTGCCTTCTTTTTGTAAGACAACCATTGTTATAAATCTTCTAAGTTGCGGGTAGTAGCCTATTATAAAGCATGCTCTGGCTATGTCTGCAAGCTAAGGTGCTATAAATGGTCTATAGGTCTTTAGGGCTTTGTTTAGGATCCTATCTAGTCCTAGTACTATGTTATTTAAGAGGCGGCTAATAGTTCTAGCTATTTCTTTAGTTGTTATATCACTGTCGACCCTTAGGCAAGTTACCAGTGTTTTACCGGTAATATTGCTAAGGTCTGCTAGAGCCAGTTAAGGGAAAAATCTTTCTATAAGGATCTTTACCTTCTTGTTATTATTGCTTGTGGCCTATAGTTCGCCTACTCTTTATAGGGGTAGTAGGTATAGATCTTCTATTAGGCGTCCCGCCTTTTTCTTTACCCATTTTGCTATGGTCCAAAGGCCCTTATTATAGGGGAGACTTAGGTTAATAGTATGTTTATTTATAAACCGTCTCTAGTTATTCCTTGCTTCTTTTCTTAGGGTATTCTTTAGCTGGTTTCTTATATCTTTATATTGTCTCTCGTCCTTAAAATTGTGGCTGCTTATATATTTCCTCCTTACTCGTCATTGGCCGGCTATAAGGGCCGCGCACTATGCGGACTATATATGTTATACATAGGGGCCTAGTTTTAAAACTAGGCAGTGCTCTTTTAGCCTACTTTTAATTGCTGCCTAGATCCTTTCTAGTCTTTAATTAATTTCCTTAGGGGTAGCTAATAAGCCTCGCTTATTTAGTATTAGGTGGATTTCTTCTAGGTCTTAAAGTTATTATTTAATTGTATTAAGGAAGCTATCTATATTAAGCTTCCTTATTGCGTATCTTTTGCTATTTAGTTGCGCCTTAATGTCCAGATCTAGTTGTATCTGGATAGGGATATAGTCTAAGGTAAGTACCTATTCTTCTTTAGGGGAGCACCTTTTAAGTCTCTAGTATAGGTTTTCGTCCATAATTATAAGGTTAATTGTACTTTTGGCAGTGCCCTATTGCCATATAATTGCACCTAGGGGGGTAGCTAGCTTAAGGCCCCTATTGTCTATAGCTCTTAGTAGGCACTCTACCTATTAATTAGCAGCAATATAGATGCCCCCCTACTATAGGTGGTAGAGGTTTATATCTCCTAGTAGGATAAACTCCGCATATTTAGTTTCTAGCAAGCTTATTATAGATATAATATTCTCTGTCTATGCTACCCCTTTAACCCTAGGGTTATAGATATTAATAATTTGTACTAGTCCCCTATATGTCTAGATGGTTATAACTGCAATATCTAGGTTAACTACCTGCTATAACCATAAGGCAAGGCTAATATTTTTACTAATTATAAAGCATACGCGTATAGCTGCTTTTGGTTTATATAGGAGCTAGAATCCTTAGTAGCAGTATATTAATTATATATAGGTATTATAATACGGCTCTTATATAGCAAGAATATGGTGTTTTTCTGGGTCTAGACTGTCTAGTAGGGGCCTTACTAGACGGTGGTTCGTATTGCCGCAGTTATACTATATAATGGTCAAGTGGCGGACCCCTAGTAGGGGTCCTTTACCTCTCCTTCGCTCCTCGCTTCTTCCGTTTCCACTTTCTCTAAAATATTTAAAACTTCTATCTCCTGTATTTACTCCCTGGCCACTACTTATTTTATATAGAGCTTTCCATTCCTGTATCTTATATTTCTACTAGCCTTTCTAAATCTAAGTCTGTTATTGCCTCTAGTTCTTCCCCCGTTCTTACCAGTTAGCTGTGTGCCCCTTATAAGCCAGCTGCGTATGTTGTGTTTGCCGTGTTAAATCTAATTCTTAATTGTCCCGGCCTTGAACTTGCCGTAGCCATCTATAGGGGTCTTCCTACTAGGCGTTCTTTCCCTTGTGTCCCATATATCCCTTATATCCCTATTTGGTCTAGTAATGTCGCGCAGCATCACTTTTGGCCCGTTAAGGCTTAGGATGGCTGGCTTAGCCCCCCAGTATTAAAGGTAGGAAATGTTGGGAAGATACCTATATCCCCCTAGCTTATCACCTGTTATTTCCATTTATATAACCTAGCGTGCAGTTGTTCCCGTAGCTATTAAGCCCTTTCCTTCCGTCTCCTATATTTAATACAGTCTTCTCTCTCTTATGCCTTATATGTGCTTCGGTGACAGTTCGCGCATTTTATTTAGTCTTAATTTATATATTATCTTGTATCATAGGGGCCTGTATAGTGGCCGCAGCACACCTATGCTGCGTATATGGATTGGGTGTGTCCCTATTATATATAGTAATAACATCATTCCAGGCGTAGTCTGTGGTTGTAGAGCCTTGTGTTGTATATAAGGCCATTTATAATTATTCCTTTTTGGATAAGGAGTTTTTGCATTCCTAGTATATATACGCTAACGATAAGGGAGCTATGCGTTTATCTATTGTTTCCCTAGCAAGTCTCTAGCGCCCCTTATATCCTCTTATTATTCTCATTATATGCTTAGTTTATATTTTCCTATTAAAGCTATTAGATCTGGGTAATTACGAGTCCTAGTACAAGGCGTTCCATTTATTTTACTATTTTCTGTATAGTTGCTGTATTGTCTGCCTAGCGTCCCCTTTCTACCCTAAGGCTTATGGGAACCAATAGGACTTTAACTAGGTAATCTTTACAAAGCACTTTTATGCTAATACGCTCTCCTAGCCTGTCCCCTGCCCTTACGGCCCGTTCCTTTGCCTATTGGTCCTTTAGGGTGACTCTAATATCTCCACTCCTAAGGTGTCGGACTGCGATAGCGTTGTGGACCTCCTTATAAATCTCTGTAAGAACTTCTGTTTCTAATTATCCCCTAAATTCCTCTGCCTTTTCTATATTTGGTTATATTGTGATTATATGCCTAGTTATTGTCTTTAGGGGGGTAGGTTCCCTATACTATAGGAGCGCAGCTACGGCGGCCCAGGTACAGTTTGCCTATTAGGGGGGATTTTGTTTATTTTCAATTTTATTTAGCCGTTGGAGGATTTAATTAAGGGTTTGCTAGAGGGGCGCCTAAGGTTTACTAGACTGGAGCCATTTTGCTAGCTGTATTAGTTTATAATGGCTAATAAATACTCCCCCATAGTTCCGGATACTAGACGCGTCCAATAGGCTTTATATTTTATCAGATACCTTCTTAATTAGGGTATTTGCGCTTTCTGGTGTGGTATTCGCCCGTCCTTGTTGTTGTTATGGGGGGCCATTGTTAGGTATGGGTCTGGCGGTCGCGCGCGACTGCGTACCACCGTCGTTCCATATTATATTAAATTATCTAAAATAATAATATTTATTTTACTAGCCTTATAAATAGCTTTAAAGTAGCTTTTATTTATTTAAAATATGTTATTAGTATAAAAGAGGTAAATACAATTATGGTTGCCAAATGCGTAAATTATGAGTCTAAAGCTCGGCCAGTGTTGCTAAAAGCTCAGCTAGTGTTAATATTCTGACACTGACCCAGCTTCACTTAGTACACAATTCAAACTTTTATTGAATCACGTTTAGAGGCAATAACACAATTATATTTCAATTATAACATTAATATAGCTATTTGGAACCTTTAATCAAATACTTCCTACTATTCATTACAATTTCAAAAGATATTAGTGATAAAATAGACAATGTAAGTTTTAGGAGGTTATATTAAGGTTATATTAAGGTTTTATTAAGGATCTAATATGGCTATAGACCCTAGAGAACCAGCAGTCTAGAAAGGTATTTATTAATATTCTATTTATATTATTATCTTAATCTAACCTAACTATATTAGTTGCCGCCAAATCCCTTCTAGCCCCTAGAGAACAACTGGAATAACTCTTATATAAGCACCACAGGTATATATCTAGGTTATATCTATAATCTAACATAGAATAGATACTACTCAATAGTCTAAACACCCAATTTTATAATAAGGTAAAGTAACTTCTAGTAGTTATAAGAAGGATCTAATTAGGATATAGACCAAAATTTTTCTCTAAAATGGGTAGGTAAATGCTTTTAGTAGGATAGAGGTTATATAAGATATAAGTTATATTTTAAACAAAACCAAGTTATATCTATAATCTAACCTTAATAGATTATTAATAAAGTCCTTGATAGCCCTAGCAGCTCTATCCAAGATCTAGACGCCACTATAATAGCTATATATAGCACTCCAGCAAATAGGGTAGTAGCTTCTAGGCCATATTCTAATCCAGACTCAGATAGTAGTAAGGGCAAGGGTTCTAGCACTTATAATACTGCTCCTTGGCTAAATATTATAAAGGGGCGCATTTCTAGTGCCCCTAGCCAATACACCAAGGCATAGTACCTTAGACTTAACAAGCGCCCAGGGTAGGTTCCGTTCTTTTATATTAAGGTAATATCTAGTATGTATCTAGCTTATATCCAAGATATAACCTAAATATAGCCCTGTGGCAAACATTTCCTTGTCTATATTCTGCTAGAGGAGATTTTCTGTAGATGGGATTGTGCTATTAGGAAGACTATAAGTTATAAGTGCTATATATCTTTATTATATCCTAGATCTAACTATAATAGGATCTAAATACCGAGCACACTGTTTACGCTTAGGAAAAAAAATTCGTAAATAGTTATAGAGGATTAATTAAGCATATTAAGTCGCATTTCCTAGTAAGATCCCAGATATATCCACATTATATCCACATTATAACCTTTTTCTAATCTTAAAATAAAGAAAGGTGCAGGCTATATAATTAGAAGTATAAAGCCCGGAGGTTAAAAAGAGCTGGAATTAGATAATTTGGATAGTATAGTTGTCTATATATCTATATTATATCCTAGATCTAACCTATTTTAGCGGCTTAGAAGACACTTTATAGAGCTATTTATACGGAAGAGGAACTGCAGGTTATATACCCTATTAGTAAAGTAATAAGAAAGGCTAGAATATATTATAATAGTATAAACTATTATTCTTCTATCCAGGATATATTGCTAATATATTTTAGCGCCCCCAGCCAAAAATGCACCCTTAATGGCCAAAGGTCGTGGAAAATGTAAAGCAACTTCAGCAGATCTAGGTATGTTATTATTTATAATCTTATTATATTATAGATCTAACTAGAATATATAAAGGAGCCAGTTAAGCAGATGCGTATTATATTCTATTTTAAAATTCTATTAACACCTAAGGGCAAGGTAAGTTTAGGCAGTTCTAATTACTATATAACCATAATTTAACTATAATCTAACCTTAATATAGCCTAACCGCACTGTAATGTTTAAGGTTATTGGCAAGTCTAATAAGCAGAAGTGTTCTTCGTATAGGACCAGTAGCAAGAGTAGGTTTATTAGTTATATTTCTAATATATCTTAAATCTAACATAAATAGCATACTTATCTAACTGGGCTACATATATATGGTTTAACAAGGTATACTTATAGTCTTTAATTATATTACTAATATATTTATAATCTAACTGTAAATAGAACTTCGTTTTACCCAGGACAACGCTGCCAGGGGTTACAGATAACTTTAATAATAGGGAGACATTTAATACTAAAAAGGACTACGCTATATAGGTTAAATAGGTTATAGCATTTATATATCTTAGATATATCCTAGTTCTATCTTAGTTCTATTATAGACACTAAAGCATTAAGCGCGGGCATGGAGCATAGCGTGGAGCATATAGGTTAGGCTTTCTTAGACATTACAATGTCCTTATATCTAGGTAATAACCTTAATATAACCTCTGCTCCTTATGCTCGTAAATATAAAAATTTATATTAACTAAGTTCTTATTCTAATTTTCTTAGCTCCAACTCTAGCTTCCAATTTTATAGTTTAATTGCCTTTGCTTCAGCTTCTATACATAGAACCCTAGCCTCTTATTCATAAACATTTAATTGGGATTGCTGTAGCGTTAACTATTATAAGAATTAAGCTTGTTAAGTAACTGTTATACAAAGTAAAGACTATAAGCTACTCTTATATCCTAGATATAGTTAGCTTATAAGCTAGATATATTAAGGATATATCTAGATAATCTTACTCAACGGTAAAATAGGTCTAGGAGAGAGCGAAACCTAGCCATTATTTAATATTGTAATAGAGGAGACTAAAAGATATTAGCTTTATAGAACTTAGTAAAATCTAGAATATAATATACCAGAGCGAACAGAGGCAATAGATTGTAAACGAGATTTTAATCATGCGCCTCGCGAACTTCGTGATTGCGACTATAGGCGTATATTAGTTCCAGAAGATGATATATCTAATATAACATCATCAAAATCAAAATCTTCATCCTCTTTAATACTTATAGATATAGTATTAGCTTTTCCTTTGCTAGTACGGGCCTATTTTCTTAATTTTTCTAGCTCTTTTAAACCTCGTTAAACTATAGCAGATTATATTAGCAATATATCCACATTAGAGCTATAATAAAGCTATATATTTACGCTTCTCTACAAAAGCCATTCTTTCGGCGATAGATATTATTAGTCACATAGGGTAACTCACCAATAACGACTACTCAAGTAGGTTACAGTGATATTGGTTAATATACTTATTATTGGAATAAGAAAGGGCAAGGAGCTTAAGACTCCTTACCACACTAGTGCCGCGGCAATACGTAACAACCGCTTACCTTATTCCCAACACTAGCAACTCTTCTTTTATGGTTGCTATCTATATATAAATACTGCTTAACTAGCGTACCAAATATTAATCCTCCTTACTTACTATTACTATTGTAATATAAGCCTTGCTGTCCCAAAATTTGCCTCTTAATATATGGTACTTTCTTGCTTAGGAGTCGTAGTTGGATATCATATTAGGGCCGCCAAGGCGCTAGTTATAAGCAAGCCAATAGCAATTTTCTATCCCGGGCATAGAAAATCCTAATTGGCTGGTTGGAGTTAGGGTTTATAGAATATTATACTCCTACTCCCTTTTAATGTTACGGACGCTTTAAGTACGATGTTACAACTACTTGGGGAAGAGTCGCAGGAAGCTAGTTAGTTAATATAGGCACGGTCTAGGATGGATCCAGTAGAACTATATAACAAAGAGTGGTAAGCGAGTCACATAATGTTATACATAGTGTACGGAGTATACGCAGTGTACGTCTATGTATAACACGTATAACACGTACCTTACGTACAAGAGAGGATTTCTTAGGAGTATGGTTATATATTTAAAGGACCTTAGTCCCTACCATAGATAGTTCTCTCCTTATAGTAAATCTTAGAATATAATTAGAGTTAATCTGTTAGGTAACCACTCCACCAGTTATTATTATGTTATTAATTTATTCTTACCTATATACCCAGCCTAATAATAGGACCCACTGTAGTTCCTACTACAAGGTTCCATTACACATTCACTACTAGGGTTATGGTATTAAATAAAATCGAACAATATGCCACCCAAAGCACCAGTTATAACAACGTTGACAATAGCCACAACCTTAGAACTAGGAGATGTCAATATAGCAGATATAGATTCTTAAGTAGTTACGCGAGGTCAGTTATAGGAAATGGTTAATCACTTACAAGACAATAATAGGATACTTAAAGAACGCATTAATGGAATTAGAGTAGTAAAAATCAGGCTACCTTTAATCAAACGGTTCTTAGGAGAGAAGTTAAAGCTCAAGGGATTTCTTATATAGATGCACTTTAAGGTAATGCAGAAAGGAGCGAAGTTAGCAATATTATTAGATTAAGTAGCCTATGCAGGATTGTTCCTAACAGAGAGGGCACTTAAGTGGTTTAAACTATACCTTACGGAAATATAGGCCAATGGCATAACAACTACTAACTAGGACGTACAGTATATATTTGCTAGTTAGAACAGGTTCGCAGAATAACTAACGCAGATATTTAGAGACCTAAAGGCCACAACCACAGCGGAACAAAAGCTTCAGAACTTAGTATAACGTACTTCAGCAATTAAGTATATAACACAGTTTTAAACACTAGCCATATAGGTTAAGTGGAATAATAGGGCGCTTATAGCATAGTATAAATAGGGACTTAAGGCTAAAGTCCAGGACGCAATTATCCTAATAGAAGATGCGGATACTCTAAGAAAGTTAATAAATTAGTTAATAAAGATCAATAATAGAATCTATTAAAGGGAATAAGCTAAGAGAGGGCAAGACAGAGTTCTATAGTTATATAAGGCGCAGAGTACGCAATAACAGACACAGAGTTAAAAACTATAGAATGGCGTAGAGCTAATGGACCTAAGCGGTACCAAAGAAACCTAAAGATGGGAAAAGAAACTATAGAAACCTAGAGGTTAAGGATTAAGTAATTAAAGGACCTAAGAGCAAAGGCTAAACTAGAAATTTTAGCAGCAGAAGATGTTTAGGCGGACTCTATAGCAAGAAAAATAGTTTAAAAATAGGGCTTATATAAATTGCAGAAAACAAGGTCATTTTGCCAGAGACTATAGAGGTGGTTAGAGTAACTATGCGGTAAAGGGAACCAGGCTAGCAGACGGCACGTACGTATAGAGGGACAATGGTGTACTATAAGGAACAAAAGAATGTTTAATTAACAGTTTTACGTATTGTTATAACAACGTATACCAAATTTATAAGGACGCTAAGTATAGCGTAAGCTATTAGCCGCAGGAGCTATTATTATCTAAGTTTAGAGGAACTAATGAACTAGATTATAGATCAGATATTAAAAACAATAAATTTAATATAGGCAAAGCATTTACCAATAATAAGGTAATAAAGGCAGCTTACTAGGAGTATACAGACCTTAGAGAAGTTAAAATAAAAGCAAAGACTAAGACTATTATAGAACAGGGTTTAGTAACAGATATTATAACACTATTAGATACAATTTCCATCGCTTTATAAGATAATAGGAGTAATATTTAGAAGAAACTAAGCAAGTAGATAACTACTAGTGCTAGCTTATTACTTAATAAAGGTAAAAGGCCACAGGCTTAAGATTCTTAAGAAGAGATATAAAAAGCTTAAGATTCTTAAAATAAGATAAGACACACCTAAGGACCCATAACGGACGAAAACCAATAGGAAAGAGTAGCGACTTAGTTTAGTAACAAACGAATAAGTATAGGACGCAAGTTTAAGAACTATAAGTTTAGGGAATAAATAAGAATATTAGTAATTCTAAGTAAACGTAGTGTTTAGCCTAAAGATTAAATAGTTAATACCAGGATTAAAAAGCAAGACAACTATAAAGATCCAGCTGCAAGATGCAGAAAATAAGAAACTATGGAGAAGTTTAGAATAAGAATTATTATATAACAAGAGCAAAAGCTAGATAAGAGGTTAGCTACGCTAGGTTATATAAGGGATAGAGCACCTATATAAAGAGTTACTAATAGGCCAAGTACAGGGACACCTAGGGTAAAATAGTTAAATAAACTAGAACAAGAAGAGGATCTAAATATCCTAACTAGGTTTAAGAAAAGGCATACCAAAGGATATTACAATACAGCAATAACAAGGTACTTTCTTATAGATAGACTATACACACTAAACCAGTTATACAGAAAGTGGTATAGGCAACGACACAATAACAAATAGGTAGATTTTTATATGTGGATAGACAAAAAAGTTATCCAAGACCAACCTATTACGGAAAAACATATAAGTCACATTAAAGGAGTATTAATTATAACATTAAGGAACCTAGAAGAGGGATCTAGGGACTAGAAAAGCGAGTAATAAATCTTAATATCTATAGCAGAGATACTAGTAGTTAGGTTAACTAGGTATAGGTTTAAACTTAAGAATAAAAATAAACTAAAAGTTAACCTAAAATATACAACACATTATATACTATTGTGGATAGCTTATATGGATAACATATACAACATATATAGAGCACTAAAAGACAAGAACTAGAAGTACCTAGTAAGAATATATTAGGCACTAGAGGAAAAGCGGTTTAGGAATACTAAGTATATATATAGATAGCACCCAGTAGAAGTATAAGGTTAAGGAAACTTAACACTTTAACTAGAAAGATTCCTTATAAAAGAATACCTAAACAGATAACAGTAGTGGGAGTGCCTAGAAAACACTTATCTATAGCATATAGAGGAAAAGAAACAAACTAAGTATTAGCTAAAGTTGGACTAAGTATAGGCAGGATCTAGCAGCCAATAGTTAGGAAAAGGGGAGGCGTATAGGACTAGAGGGAACTAGTATTAGAGCTTTAGACCCTTAAAGAAATTCAAGGACAATACCTAAATTTATAAGTTAAGTAGTAAGATCAGCAGTTTAAAGTATTAATAGATAGTAGAGCAACTAGGAACCACGTGTTACCAAAAGTAGTGGAAAGGATAGGGTTACTATATAGACAAAAGGAATACCTATATCCACTTATAACAATTTCAGGAGATCAGATAGCCTATAGAGGAGGCATTATTAATCTTAAAACAGGACCTATTTAGTTAACTATTAAAGGAAGACCAGTTAGAATGTCTTTTAATATCCTACTATTAGGACAGGACAAGGCGATATTAGGAATACCTTAGTTACAGAAGTACAATTTAAAGATTAATTAGGTTACAGATTAGGTTAATATTAAGAATACTTAATAGCATAAAGTGTGATAGTAAACCAAGTTGGTATAGTACTAAGTCAGAGCGATATATAAAGAGACTAAGCAAAGCTTAAGTTATATACCAAAGAGATACTATAAGTATAGTAAAAAGTTATGGTTACTAGAAAGTGAAAAGCTATTAGAGCATATAGTATAGGACTATAAAATAGAATTAGAAGAGGGAATAAGTCTAAAGTTCTTTCTAATCTATAAGCTTACTAAAATAGAGTTAGTAGCGCTTAAGGAGTTTATCTAGGAGAACTTATGTAAGGGATATATCAGACTATTATAGTTATTAGCAGGATATCTAGTACTATTCATCCTAAAGAAAAACAGAAAACTTAGGATGTGTATAGACTATAGACAGTTAAACAGCATTACTAGGAAGGATAGGTATTCTTTACCCTTAATTAGCAAGATCCAAGACAGAATAGGTAATATAAAGATCTTTACAAAGATAGATCTAAGATGGGCGTACTATTAGATTAGGATTAAAGAAGGCAATAAATAGAAGGCAGCCTTTAGGTCAAAGGAAGGACTATATAAACTATTAGTTATGCAATTTAGGCTTATAAACGTATTAGCAACATTCTAAAAACAAATTAATAGTATGTTAAAAGAACACCTTAATAAGTTTATTATAGTATATCTTAACAATATTATTATCTACTTAGAGAATGAGGAAGAACATAGAGAATACATTAAATAGGTCTTAAAGAGACTATAGGAAGAATAGATGCTAGTAGCAATTAAGAAATGCGAGTTCTTTATAAGAAAAACCAATTTTATAGGATTTATTATTAAACTAGGAAAAATCAGTATAGACCTAAAGAAAGTTGAAGCCATAGTAAGTTGGCAAGAACTAGAAAATATTACATAGTTAAGGTCGTTTCTAGGGGTTTATAACTACTATAGGAGGTTTATAGCACAGTGGTTAAAAAGCATTAAGCCATTTATATAACTAACAAAGAAAGAGGAACCGTGGGTTTAGGGTAGTAAATAGAAAGAGCTATTCTAGGAACTTAAAGAGTTGTTTACCTAGGAGCTAGTCCTTAAGATCTATTAACCAAAGTTAAAAACAGTTGTTAAGATAGACGTATTAGACTTTGCACTAGAAGTATGCTTACTATAGAAGCACTAGGACACATAGCACCTAGTAGCATACTATAGTTGGAAAATAACACCACTAAAGTTAAACTACAACATCTATAATAAGGAGTTATTAGGTATAGTTACAGTATTTAAGGAATAGAGAGCATTCTTATAAGGCATAAAGAAACTATTTATAGTTAAGACAGACCATAAGAACCTTACAAGATTTCTAACAATAAAGGAACTCAACTAAAGACAGGTTAGATGGGCGGAAATGCTTATAGAATACTATTTCAAAATTTAGTATACTAAGGGTACAGATAATATACAAGTAGACGCTCTAAGTAAAAAGGCTAAACTATAAAGTAATAAAAAGCTATTAGGAGCTTTATTGCGAAAGGATTAAAATAGATTAATTAGGTATAATTATCCAAAGATTATAGCAACTAAGGAAAGTCAGATCCATAAATTACTAAAGAGTAATTAGACACAAAAGATCTAAAAAGCATAGGTAGAGGATTTAGACTTAGAGCAATACAAAAATAGAGAAGCAATATATATACCTAAGTCTATCACAGAAGAACTTGTTAAGGAATTCTACAAGGGAATAATATAAGGATATAATAGAGCTACAGGCTTAGTATTAAGGCTTTAAAAGGAGTATATTATTTAAGGAATCTAGGGACTAGTAAGACAAGTCATAAAGAAATATCTAGATTACCAAAGGAACAAACTAATAAGGTATAAGCCGTATAGAGGGCTACAACCTATCAAAATACTAGGAAGACCATAGGAAGTTATATTATAGGACTTTATTATCAAGTTACTAAAGTTAAAAGATCCTATTACAGGACAAGATCATAACGCAATCTTAGTAATAGTAGATAAGCTAACAAAGTAGGGATACTTTATAGCATGCACTAAAGAGATATTAGTAGAAGATGTCGCTAGAATCTATATAAAGGAAGTATTTATAAGACATAGAGCACTAAACAAGATTATATCGGACAGAGATCCAAGATTTATAGTAGCATTTTAGAAAGTGTTTCTAGCAGAATAAGGAGTTTGCGTAGCAACCTCTACAGCATATTATCCGCAGATGGACAGATAAACAGAAAGACTAAACTAGACACTAAAACAGTATCTAAGGCATTATATTAATCACGCATAGAACAATTAGGTATCGTTATTACCAGTTACACAGTTTGCATACAATATAACACCACAAAAAGGAATAGGGATATCACCATTTAAGGTAAATTACGGGTACAAACTAAGAACATCATTATCGCCACATTAAGCAAAAAAGACGAGTAGCACAGCTAAATAAAAAATAGAGACGTTAATAAATCTTTATACAGACCTTATAGAAACAGCCAAGCTAGTACAGTAAAGGATAAAAAGGTACTATAATACTAAGAGATTTAAGGGACCAGATCTTAAGGAGGGAGATAAAGTATAGCTACTATACAAAAATTTCAAGAGTTAACGACTAAGCAAGAAGTTAGACTATATCAGACTAGGACCTTTTAAAATTAAGCAAAAAATTTTATTAGTTATGTATAAGTTAAACCTACTAGCTAAAATAAAGATCTACCCTATATAATATATTGCGATGCTAGAACCAGCACACAGAGATATTAAGCCACCAGTTTATAAAGCAGACATATATAGAGGATAAGAAAAAGACAAATAGCAAGTTTTAAAGATTATTAGTTATAAGGACGTAGATAACAAAACGTGGTATAAAGTAAAGTAGATAGGCTACAGTAAGACTACTTAGGAGCCACTAAGCAACCTAGAGAACGCTATAGGAAAGGTAAAAAAGTATTAGAAGAGAGTAGGTTAGAAAGCATTAAAAAAGAATCACTAAAGAATAAGTTACCTAAGGGGGACCTAAGAGGAGCAATTACTAAGCTACTTAGAGTTGTTTCCCTTATAGGAGAAAAGCTAGTCCTTTTATTACCTAACTTATTAAGACCCTATTAAACTAGTTTCTACTCCTTAAAACAAACCTTCTTACAAACCTTCTTAAGACGGGTTAACCAAGCAAACGCAACCTACTAAGACTTAAAGGAGTAATGTTAAGCCTTAAGGGCCTAAGCGGTCTCTTTAGTAGAATAATAGAGTTTAGTGCGCGTGGCAGCCAACTTAGACTTAAGCTTTACAGCGGTAGATTAAATATAAGACCCTATAATAAGTTACTTAGGGAACTTAAAGACTGTTAAGAGTCATAGGATGCGTATACTTAGCGTTAGAAACAGAGTGAACATCACAGGACAATTAAATGTTTACTTTAGTGCACTCTAAATAAAATAAGGGTTGTTAAGACAAGGGACTTACTATTATAATATACACCAACCCCACTTTCGCATAATAAGAATATGGAGATAACACTATCTTACTAAGCAATAGTATGGCAGCCATAGTGCAAGCACAACATTACGCTTATAAAGAAGAGGATACTTTAGGTATAATAAGCAGAGATATTAACTAGACTAATTAAACGGATATTACACCTCTAGTAGACAACTTAAAGATGTTAGGAATCTTTAAGAATAAAGATAAAGAGGAGGGAGATAGTATTACGGACGCTTTAAGTACAATATTATAACTACTTGGGGAAGAGTCATAGGAAGCTAGTTAGTTAATATAGGTACAGTCTAGGATGGATCCAATAGAACTATATAATAAAGAGTGGTAAGCAAGTTATATAATGTTATACGTAGTATACGGAGTATACGCAGTGTATGTTTATATATAACACGTATAACACGTACCTTATATATAAGAGAGGATTTCTTAGGAGTATAGTTATATATTTAAAGGACCTTAGTCCCTACCATAGATAGTTCTCTCCTTATAGTAAATCTTAGAATATAATTAGAGTTAATCTGTTAGGTAACCACTCTACCAGTTATTATTATGTTATTGATTTGTTCTTACCTACATACCCAGCCTAATAATAGGACCTACCGTAGTTCCTGCTATAAGGTTCCGTTATATTTAACCTAACCTTTAACTTATATATATAGAGTGTTTATATTAACAAACGTTTCTAGAGCCTTATTTAGGTTTGCCTTTGTTATTATATCTACTGGGTTATCTTGGCCGTTAATCTATTAAATCTTAAAGAGTTCTCGCCGTTTGTAGAATTGCCAAAGTGCTATAATGTTAATTATAAGGCGCTTCTTCTTTGTGGTACCAAGCTTAACTAAACACTCGTAGAGGGAATATAAGTTGGTGCACATAATTATAGGGATAACGGGAAGTTTTAGTTAATCTATAATTATCTTAAAGGTAGTTCCAATTGCAATTACTATATTAACTCCGCTAACCATTCCATATATCTCTAACGCTAGAACGCTTTAAGTGACGCGCTTGCTCTTAGTTAAGCTCTAATAAATAAGGTTGCTATAGATCGTGAAGTTATTCTCTCTAGTAAATTCGTTTGTAATAATAATTTTATATTCTAGCTAGGAGCTAAAATCTTTATTGTTTATAAACGATCTATTAACAAATACGAAGAGCTTGGCAGTAGAAAGATTAATAGGCACATAGAATAGTCCCTAATTAAGATAGTTTATTTGCCAGGAAAGACGCTTATTTAGGGCAAGAACGTTATCCTTAGTTAGTTCCTGGTGTTAAGCGGTAATAGAGAGATTAAAGGAAGCCTTAGGTTAATAGATAGAAGTAATATAAGCTCTACAAGCGCGTTGCTCTATATATCCTTGCTTTAGAGAATTAACGTTAATAACATTAATTTTCTTACCTTAACCCTTCTGGCGTAGAGCAATGGAATCCTTATTTAGGGAGAGGATGCATCCATTAAAGAGCAACGGTGTTATTAAATTAAGCTTTTCCTTTAGCTTTGCTATTAGATTTACCTTTACTAGCTTATCTTCTTTAAGGGCTAAGAATTGGTTATCTCCTAAGATAATTATATTATTAGTTTATATACCAACGATTCCAAATGGAGTTCCTATAGTTGTGATAAGAAAGCAGGGGTTAAATATAGAAGTAGTTATTAAAAGCTTCTCTTTGTGGTGCTTGCTGTAAGTAGCCTACTAATAAGTTCCTGCCTCTGCGATTCCATATAATAGCTTAAACACAACTATAATCGTATCTTTGGGATATTGGTGGCGAATTTGCTCTGGAAGGTATGCCAATATTAAGCACTAAAGGTGCATCTCTAATTAGGTATAGGCCTGAGTAATATCTTATAAATAAACCGCCATTCTATTCTTTATTAAGGAGGGAGCTAGTGCAACTATAACTTGCTAACTAGCTTGTTAAATTATAGGAGATTGTATAAAAATCACCTCCTTACTATTATTATTATAACCTTAGATGACAAGCCTTAATTTCTTAAATAGGGTGTTAGTAGCTTTACCTTTAATCTTGTTAACCATTCTTAACTTAAAGATGTAAACTTTATTAAACTTAGTAAGGTTATACTTCTCAAATTTAAAAACTCCTCTTATAATAAGACCATTAATCTCCTGCTTATTAGATGCTTAGAAAGGAGCTCTAGGGGTTATAATATAACCTTCCTTTTAGAGTTGTTTTACGAGCTTAAAGTCAGCCTTCTCCTTAGCTGTTATAAAGGCCATTAATAACTCAACTCTATCTTTAATAGTAGTAATAAATTGCTCTTTAAAATCAATAAGATGTTGGCAATTTTGTAATCCTTTTGGGCAACCTCTTCCGCGTCGTGGTTGCGGTATATCTACTATAATTGCATTAGGATCGTAGCCGCCTTCTAGAGCACGTTAATTGTGGTTCTCCTCTAGGGCATCTTCTAGGGCATCCTATAAAGGCTTAAAACTGTTATCTTTATAATAAGGCTTAATAACAGTTAAACGGAATTAAGTGGGTCCATAAGGCATCTAAATAGTGCAAGTTTGACTATTAATTGTAATAAGTTAATATAGGCCTAACTATTCTCCCTTTTTACACTATACGCGTACCTTAGACTGGAGTGGCAGATTAAGTGTAGTTAAGGTATTTCGGCCATTTCTTATTCCTAGTGCGTCGTTAACCTAGCGTATAGCGTAGAGATATTAGACCTCCTTCATTGCCTTATAAATAGCCTTAGCTCATTGCGCAACAAAGGGAGATAGTAGAGAATTATTAGTTATTTAAGGGTAGGCGCTAAAGACTAGCAATATAGGTATAAGTCCATCTGGGCCAGCGGAATCGTTAATAGCTTTAACAGCTATTTGTAAGGTAAGTTCTTCGCTAGCGTTCTCTAGTTCTAAAGAGATAATCTTATATGCGCGGCGTAATAGTGTATAATATCGCTCTACTTTTCTAATACTATTATGTGCCTTAATAGGGACTTCCTTAACCTTAATTGCCATTGCCTTTATCTATTATTAAAACTCTATAGATAAGAAGTTCTTTCCTACATTATAAATAATTTGGTTAGGGGGTTTTTAGTAAATATTAATCTAGTATAATTAAAGGGTATCCTATGCGTTCCTAGCTAATATATCCTTTAAGAAACGTGCGGCTTAGAAGGAGGTTAAGAAGTTAATAACTTAGAGTACTGGCTTGCCGCTAAGATATATAATATTAACGATGATACAGAAGTTAAAGTTATAGTTATCTTTAAGGGTAAACTTAAATCGGCTAGGGGACTTCTGGTTTATTTAGTAGTAATAATAGTACTTTATAAGATGCTTAATTGCCCTAACCTTAACTTTATGGCCTACTTGCTGAAGGACCCTAAACAATTAATAAACAGATAGGTGGCCAAATTAACGGTATAGTTAATGTAACTCTAACTTAGTTAGGTGGCTTTAAGCAACACTCTTTTCTAGTTAATAAAGGAGCAATTAAGGGTAACCCTACTTACGTATAACGGGCACCTAATTATCTCCCTAAATAAGTATATTCTTAAGGTTATTAAGCTTAACGCCTAATTTGTCTATATCTTTAATGCAAAATAGAAATGGGGTGTTTGTGGGAACAATGTAAAAAGTGATATACCCTAAGGGGGTTTGGACTTTAATTATACTAAGAGAGATTATAGTACCCTTGCTAAAACAAATTATATGTTAACCTGCCGTTGATTGGTTAATCTAAACAGAGGTATTAAGTTATTAAAGGGCTTAAACTTAAGGTTCTCCTACTATAGATACTCCTGCGGCTCCAGTATCTGGTATAATACCATAGAAGACGTTCGCTGAGTATCTATTATTAAAGGAGAACGCGAAGCTCTCCTTTAGCTTATTAAAGATATCTAACTTTATAATAGAATAGAGCGTAGATTAGTTATTAAGAACAGTAATAGTTTATATACCATCTACCTTACCATACTTAATAAAGTATTAGTTGGGTAAGTAGTCCTTAATTTCCATATCTATAAGGAGCTGTTTGGCCTTATTAACCTTACCCTTAAGATCTTCTACGCCTTTATATTAAACCAGGAAGCTTTGGAAGTAGGCTATAGTAACCTTATAATTTCCAACGTTTCTTGCACTCTGGCGAAACTTATTATATGCCTCCTTTTGCTTATTAAGAGAATGCCTAGTTAACCAGCAATTCGGTTTCTTATAAACATAGCACTTATTCTGGTAATTACTTTAAAATAAACCTCTATAAGGACCTCTACCTTTGCCTTATGGTCATTAATTGTACCCTCTGCCATATTGCCTACCACGGCTACTATATGTTCGATCAGTCTAGTTGTGATTATATTAGTTAGGCGGGTCGATTAAAGTAGGTTAGAGTTAGGTATTAAATTGTTGTACTTCTTAAGAGCGTAGAGCGGTGCTAATAAAAGATCTTAATTAAGCACACACTCCTTTATACATATTTGCAGGATTAAAGAGAGCAAGGTTGTATTCTTTAACACCTCAGCATGCGCTAATAACTTAATTATATAGGCTGAAATCCTCTTAATATAATTCGGATAAACCACGCTAAATTATTTATAGTTAATTAAAGAGTTTCTAAAGATATTCAAGCCGAGAAATACCTGGGTTTGCAGTAATAATTCTTAAAAAGGTAGTCTCTCTCTATTCTAATATATACTGCTGCTTATTCTCTTCTGTTTTAAAGTGGCATCTTAACTTATATATTATACGGTTAAAATTATATCCTTTTCCTACCAAACGATCATAATAGAAGGTACTAGCTCGGCCCTTAAGCATAATAGAATAGGCGTTATGGTATTAATTAGACTCTATTCCTACCTTCTAGCAACAGTTATAGAAGATACATAGTTTCGAATTAAGAATATTATATAATTCCCCGCTAAACTTCTTCTCCTAATCTAAATAAAGCTTTGTAAGCTCTGTAAGCAATTTTAAAATGCCTCCAATTTGGGATTAAGGAGGAGGTAGGAGTTGCATTACAAGCTGTAGTGGGGATATAGGTCTGGTCAATAGAGTCCGAAGGCTATTAGATCGCGAAGCAATGGGGTCCTATACCTACTCTTATTAGGGTATAGTATCTAACATTAAAGTTACGGGTTAAACTAGAGACAGAGAAGTTAAAGGCGGAGGTAGATTCGTCTCTAGAGGTATATTACTTGGATTCCATTATAAGTTAAGCTTCTTTATAGTGCGTAGTTAGTGCTTAATCTCTTATAGAGTCCATTTATACTCTTCTTTTACATTAATAACCTGCTCCTAAATGTTGTCTCTAATAGTACCCCCGTCTATAGGTATAAACACTCCATACTCCCATAAGAAGTTATAGAAGTCTTGTATAATATCCTTCTTTACAGGAGTTTATGTTTCCTTTGTTCATCTAATAAAGTCCTCCCTTATACAGTACTATAGCATGGTATCGTTGTATTCGCTATCTTTATAGTATACTATACGGTGTAATAAGAATCCGTTTAAGTCTTATTAATTAACATCTTCAAGGTTAGTTATATTGGCGTTCTATATCTCTGGGTTAATATCATCCTTATACTTCTTTAGGTAGGTTAACGCCATAGTAGGTATAGTTAGGTAGTAATTATAATCCTACAGTCTACAAAGATACACCAAAGGTATTAAGGTAGTTGTTTAACGCGTTTTAGACATTAACTTAGGACCCTAGGTTTAGTAACACTTCTAACCTAAAGTACTCAACCAAATCTTCGTAAACGTGGTTATTCTGCATAATAGACGCAACTTGGTATCTCCTAGTACTTAGTAACACTTCTATTACTAGTTTTCCGCAAGTCTAAGGTAGCACAGTATCGCCAGAATCCATTCCATATAAGCACATATAGCACCCCTATACGAGACTGTCTCTTCTGTTTAAAAACCTAGCTGCTTTATAGTTGACTGTGTATTCAACCACTAATTAGTATTAGTTACACAGGGTAACTCACCAATAACAACTACTCAAGTAGGTTACAGTGATGTTGGTTAATATGCTTATTATTGGAATAAGGAAGGGCAAGGAGCTTAAGACTCCTCGCCACGCTAGTGCCGCGGCAACACGTAACGACCGCTTGCCTCATTCCCGACAGATATAGTTCGCGACGTATATAAAATTCCATGCTAATTATACGCCTTCCACGCCTCGTAATCAAAAATAGTAATTCTCTGCCCACTAAATCTGTTATTATAATACTATATAACGGATATAACAGATATACAAACATTAAAATAGCGGCGAGAAGGCTTAATCAACGCCCTAGATTATTTGCTCGAAAATAGGAGCATTTAACGGCGTTTATATTCTTTACAATTATAGAGAATATATTATTGTCCATTTTACTGCAATACGGATTTATTCCAGATGCAATACATATATATCACTTATGTCGACACCAGTTTACAATTTTATGGTTATTACTATACTTTTCTGTAACCGCGAATGTTAGAATGTGGATATAATATGGATAAATTAGGGATATAATATCTCCATACTTTTAATCACGTTTAAAATTTCGTAGTATTGCTTGTAGCTTATAGCCTCTATAATTAAAGCTATATGCTGCCCAATACTATCTTGGCCTATATTTCCGGCTCCAATAACCCAACGAATACCGCGAAGAATGTGGATTTGGCAATATATAATTGCAGACTTTATATAGCCCTACCAGGTCTACGAGGGGTCAATATCTGCTAGGTAAAGGCCAAGCCCTAATATTTTAGTAATATCTTTAATATATACGCATTATAAAATACCTTTTGCCTGCGCCCCATCCATATCCATAAAAGCTATATAAAATCCACATTTATAAATATGACTCCAATAAGTTAGATAGCCGCAATTCTCATATAAGCGGAATATAGTATAGAAAAGTTGTTAATACATTTCTACTAATTAACCCATGGCTTGGTTTATAAAAACTTTTATTAGTATAATAACTATAGCCTTATTAGAATAAAGATATAACCGTAATATAATCGTAATATAACCAGGTTATATAATACCTTTATTAATTCCAGGGACATTTGCGGTAATTACAACCTTATTTAACCTAGCTGTACCAACCCGTTTAAAAGACATATTAATTTCAAACGTTTTTAACGTTAAAAGTATTTCTGCCTAGCCTTTTTAAAAGCATATAATTATTAGCTTACCATCTTGGTGGAATATATCTTGTATATATCTAGGACCTGTTTTATAATGCAGATGCTTTTTAAATATTACCCCTTGTATATCTTAACCTTGCGGAAATGATAAAAGCTGTTGCTTTTTAATTAGGTATTAAATCTTATTAAGATTTGCAAGGCTTCAGTAAAGGCTTAGAAGGCTAGTAACATCATATTTTTTGCAAAACTCTTTTATTAAAGGGCTGTATATAAAAGAGCCTAATAGAATAAGGATAGAGTATTAATATAACTTGGATATAATGTACTTAAAGTAAGCCCTAGCCCCAACTGTTGCTGGATTTATTATTAAAGTTCTTTAATAAGCTATATTGGAACCTTTAATAGAGGCGCTAGAGGATGCATATATTTGCTATAAAAAGTTAAAACAACATATAGGCAATCCTTAATATTATCTAGCCATATATAGTTGAACTCCACGTTATAAGGGGCTAGTACCCATTTTCCAGGTCCTTAGGCGTGGTTACAGCCTAGATATATTAAGGTTATATTATAGTTATATACATATTATAATAACTTACCGCAATTATCTAATCTTTTCTTTTTATGCTCTACCACTGTATAGGTTTCTGGAGTGCCCTAATAGCCTTAGTTAAGTAAATCTCTTAAATATTTTAATAAGTATCTTAAAACTGAAGAAAGAGACTTTTAGTAGTGTTTTTTATAGTTTTATATTTAACTTTCCTTAGTACAGTATATGCTTGCCATGGGTCTATCTATAAGTAACTGGTTATAACTTAGTTATAGTTATAATATATTTAGGATATATTAGACATTAACCGTGTACTTCACAATATAAAGATATAGCTTATAACTAGCACTCTACTCTATGCAGGCAATCTAGTGTTAAAATGTATAACAAATACTATTATAAAGTCTATATACGTTAATAAGAATAGATAATATAAATAAGTATCTTACATATTTGTGTCTCTTCGTTTAAGATTATCTTAATTTAATTCTATTAAATTACTAAGGAAATATATAAGAGTACATAATGTCTATATTATAACTTAGATATAGTAACATAATATTATAGATATATTATACCTTTTCTTACAATTTATATATTCTTTCCCAGTCTTCCTCTATAACTTGCTTGTGGTGAAAGTTTTATAGCTAAGGGTCTAAGTATTCGTAGCAAAACACGCCTATACAGGGTATCTATCTCCTAAAGCACTTTTAGAGACCAAGAAGAGGGTATATTATACTTATCTTATTCCTTAATGTGCACAAATATTATATCTATCTAGGATATAGTCTCTTACATTTTTATACATCTTGGTAATATTCTTATTGTTTAGCTATAGGCCAGATAAATCTATTATATATCCAATCCCGTGCTTAGAGGATATAGGATATTCTAGTATCTCTTAACTAAATACAAGTCTTTCTACTGCAAGCGATCCAGTTTGTGTAATTAATATTAAGCCTAGCTATATTATAGAAATAATTAGTTTATATATTATATATAGCTCACATTATAGAATTCTACTTACTACTAGCGTTAAAGAAGAGGCATTAACAGATCGTTATAGCGTGGACATTTAGGATTGTATATCTTTGTAATACTCCTAATATAAGCCGGATATATCCTAATTACCATCTTTAATATTTACATATGTGCGTTCCTCCTGCACCTGTTACCCTTTATAGAAGAAGTCCTCCTGTAATTATTCTAAGTCTTTAATTAAGGACTGAGTTGCTTCTATTGGCAGTAGTATAGAAAAACTACCTAAGATAGGTAAGTGCGCAAGGGTGCCTAGATTATATCTTGGATATATTATTAATCTATCCTAGATATATCTCTACACACTTTAGGGTGGCTGCGTATTATTAGCCATTTCCAATACTAAGATCGCACGATCTTAGATATACCAAAAATAGAGTATAGTTGCAATATTATACAATCAAGTGTAGCTTTAATAGCGATAATTTTAAAGAATTTTGTATTAAAAGCTTATAAAGTGTGCGCGCACGGTGCTAAAGTTCATCTAGTGTAAGATTTTGCGACGTGGCGTATTTTAACACTCCCGGAGCTTTCGGCAACACTGGCCAAGCTGTATGCTCTAGATTACTGGCAGGTTGCGCGCAGGCTGCGTGTCAAAAAAACACGACATAGGCTAGTCGGTCGAGTTGCCAAATGACCTCAACTGCGCGCCAATTGCGTCAACCACCAACCATTAAGGTCATTGAAAGGGTACCATATTTTGCCGATGTAGTTATACTTAGAGTTCTATAGTAGTATACTTACTAGCTTATTAGAGAAGATATTAATCTCTTCTTTATATATATTTAGTAGGTTAGAGCCTATAGAGGTTAAAACGACCATTATATAGTAGTATGCTTTTAGGAGCTAGTAAAGAGATAAGTATAGCCAATATACGTTTTATAGGTGTGCTTATATTAAAAGTATATATAGCTCTACTACAGTATACTTAATAGTTTTAGGGTTTTAATTATCTCCCCCCTAAGTATAGGTAATCTACACTATTACTAAAGAGTCTCTATAGGTACTTACTGCTAGTAATAACAGGTCCTCTATTATATTTACAACTGGGGTAAAAAGGGAGTTTTCTAGCTATAGCGAATAGAATATTTTACTAGTCTTAATATCTATTAGGAGCGTATTAAGGGTAACTATCTAGAGTCGTCTAAGGTCTAAAATACCCTAGATAAATTATCTAGAATAAAAGCTAATTAATAGATCTGCTTCCACAAGCTAACTCCATCTAAAAACTATATTGTAACTATTAAATAAGCCACCCTAAAAGGTCTGGGGGCTAATAGTGCAAGGGGTACCCTAAGAGTTTCTAATAGTGACTATTAGATTATAAGCATCCTAGATTATTATCTGGTTGCTACTAAGGAAATATATAATAGGTTTACGTAAACGTAGCGTATAGCGTATAGGCAGGTTAAACCTATAGACGACGTCTTAGTTAATAAGGTTAATTTAGCACCTCCTCTCTGTATAATATACCTATATAACTAACCACTCCTAAAGTAAATAAAAGAGGGTATAAGATTTACCGGCAATTAATATAAAGGCTTAGCCGGGAGGAGGGGGTAATTAAAGAGGTATGTATAGATATAGAGGCCTTTATATATAAATGTGATTTTAGTTTAGAGCTATAGATCTTTAAATATAATTATAAGTAACCTATATTACTTATATAAGGTAAAGAGCTAATTAATATTAGCTATATAAGGCTTATATAGTAACTCCGCATTATTTAGTAGGCCCTTATTCCTTTATTAAGTATTAGAGTTATAATAGGCTCTCCTAAAAGGTATATATTAGATTAAACAGATAAAGGTTTTACTAATATCCTACTAATGTCTTAGGGAAGATATAGTTAGACGGATAAGGGGTAAAGGGCCTTACTAGTATCTTAAAAGGATTATAAAGGGAGCTGGTTCTCCTCTAGAGAAGAACTAGCAATTAGTCTCTAAATAGAAGAGGTTAGAAAGCATTTATCCTTTAATATATAAAGCTTGTTCTACCTTTAACTTACCTTCTACTTACTTATAACTCTTATCCTATACTATTAATTAGATAATTATATATTCCGGTTAAACTGGCCTTTTATAATTCTAATTGCTTACAATCCTTTATAGAAGGAACGTATAGCTATTAATTAATGATAATGGGCTATATCTCTTTACCCTTTAAAATAACGCCCTTACTGCAAGAGGCTAGTAGAGTCTCCCTAGAGAAGCATATCCCCTCTACTTATAAAGAAGTAGACTAGGAAGCTATAGCTAGTCCATCTAACCTTTTAAGACCCTTAGAAACGATTACCGCTAAGAAGTTATTAAAGTGGTTGCTATATAAGACCCTATAAAAAATAAAGAAGTTAGAGATATAATTAAGATAAGTATATTAAGACTACTAAGGATAATTATAAGGATAATTAGGAGAAGTATAGATACTCTAAATATAAAGCGGACTTAAAGGGGCAACGCTATACTACGCTATAATATTGGAAAAACTTAAATTCCGTATAAAGGAACCTAGTAAATATAATAGTAATAGTCTCCAGAACTATAATTATTTTATTTATTAATGCAAAACTAAGTTTTAGCTAGATCCGAAACATTACTCTAATAAGTATAATTAGATACTAATTACTTTTACCTTCCTGCATGGTATTGTTAAAAGTTTATAAATATACTATAAGAAGAAACTTACTACACCCCTTAAATTTAGCAAACTTAAGTTTTAGTTAGTTAATTAGGTCTAAGACCCTACTAATTAAGGGATAGATTATAATTAGCAATACTATAATACTAAATAATAAGAAGGCCAGAGTATAGTCTAGTTTATAAACTACTTAGAAGAGCTAGAAGATAATATACCCTACTTAGACCTATAGAATAACGCTATATAACTTTACTAGCTACTTGCTAAGTTATAGCCTAAGATTTAATAGGCTATATAGGAGAAGGGCAAAATTTCTATCTTTTAAGAAAAGCTTATCTCTAAAGCTACTTAGATTAATAATACTAAAAGAGACTATTTAGGTAAGTAAAAGGAATAAAATAGTAATAATAAAGAGTATAAAACTAAACCTAGCTTTAATAATAGGGGTATATTCTAACCTAACCACTCTATAGAAGGATAATATAAGTAGGCTTCGCAGCCCTAGAGTAATACTAGTTAGCCCTAGAATAATAATAGACAAAAACCTAATCTAAATAAGTAGAACTAAGAGTTATGCGTTTATTATAACTGTAATAAAAAGGGCTATATAAAGTGCTTCTGCTAGTAAAAGAAGTAAGAGTATACTTAATTAGGAAAAGAGAGAGCCTAATAGATTTTTACTTTCTTATACTAGGCTAGTAAGAGAAGGACGGAGTAAGCTGCCGTATAGTTATTCCTGTCTCCCTTTAAGTTAATAATAAATAGGTAACGCAAGACTCTTTTATGGACAGTAGCGTAACTATAGGGTTTATTTCTTAATTACTAGTAAAAGAATTATATTTAGACCTTAGTAGCTTATAGGTACGCACTATTTAAAGTATTAAAGGCTACTAGATTCTACGCTATAGGGAATAAACTTTTTCCGTAGCTATCTAGGACCGCGATAGTCTATAAGATATATAAAATATATACTTCTACGCCATAGAAATTAAGGGATATAACCTTATTTTGGATTACCTATAGCTTTAATAAGTTAATCTATACATTAATTAGCCTTTAGCCTTGTATTAACACTAAAAGTCTTAACCGCGCATTATAGTTAAAGATGAAAAGACTTTCTTAAACTATGTATAAGAATAAGGGTGGAGATATACTATATATACCACTCTTAGCACTAAGAATAGGGATATAGGGATATAGGGTATTTATTTTTAGACATCTGGGTATATATAGTTAAGAAACTACAGATTCTATGGGAATATATAAACTTAGAGGATGTTTCTAATAAAGAGGCTATATAAACCTTACCTAATTCTATATTAGTTAAGTATAAGATAAATATAGAGAATAAGTAACCTCTTTTTAAACTACTATATAACCTATTAGAAAACAAGCTAATAGTATTACGTTAATATATAATAGGCAATCTTTAGAAAAAATAGATTTAGCGTTCTATAAGCCTAGTAGGGATACCAATTATATTTATACCTAAGAAGAATAGGACTCTACGTTTTTATATTAACTATTAGGCGCTTAATAGGATTACTATAAAGAATTTCTACCTACTACCCTTAATAGGGGAGCTTATTAATAGACTATTAGGCGTAAAGATATTTATAAAATTAGATCTGAAAGATATATACTATTAAATCTGGATTAAAGCCGGCGATAAATAAAAAACAGCGTTTTAAATATAGTATGGCCACTTTAAGTACCTAGTAATGCTATTTAGACTTACTAACGCACTGGTAATATTTTAGGCCTATTAAACACAATATATATAATCTACCTTAATAATATTATAGTCTACTCTAATAACTACGAAGTATATACGTACTACATGCGAATAGTACTAGAAAGACTATAGAAATATAAGCTTTATATAAACCTAAAAAAATCCACGTTTTATACTATTAGTATTAATTTTTTAGGTTTTATTATTAGTATTAACGGAGTATTAATGGAGAAAATCCGGATAGATGCTATTAGGGAATAGCCCTACCCTATAATATTTAGAAAAGTATAGGTTTTCTTAGGCATGGCGAACTTCTACTAAACGTTTATTATTTACTATATATGGGTAGTATTTCCAATTACTAATCTGCTAAAGGGATTTAAGAATAATAAGAAGATAGGACCCTTTATATTTAGGGAAGCTACTAAGCAGGCTATAGACCGGTTAAATTTTTTATTTTTATTAGCGCTAATTTTAATATACTTCTATTAGGAGCTATATATATACCTTAAAACAGATGTATTTACCTTCGCCTTAGGGGCAATTATATCTTAATTAAAAGACAAAGAATGGCATCCTATGGCGTTTTAGTTAAGAAAAATTACCTTTATAGAACAGTGTTATATAATGTATAACTAGGAGCTGCTTATAATAGTCACAGTAATAAAGCACTAGCGATATTATTATATAGAAAATAATTATCCTATTAAAGTCCTTACAAACTATAATAACCTAAAATACTTTATAACTATAAAGGTGTTAAGCGGTTAATAAGCCAGATAGATAGAGGTACTATTATAGTATAACTTTAAAATTACGTACTGCTTAAGAAAGATAAATCCCACTAATAGGTTATTAAGATATCTAAATTATAAGACTAGGAGAATTTAGGACAGCATAGGGGAAATAATTCCTATATTATAAATTTTACTTAAGAAGAAAAATAACTCTTTCCCTAAAACTACTAAATTTTATAGTAGAGTAGAGGTCCTAGTAATATAGCTGCAAAGTACTATAATAATAGAGCCATAGGATATAGTTATAAACTAGGTTATAGACTAAGCAGATATTATAAAGTTAGTATACCTTAGAATTAGCAAGAATTCTACAGGATATGCTAGGGGTATTATAGTACCTTTAACTTAACAGTATATTAGCTATAAGTTTCTAGATCTAGAGGGGATAGGTAAGATGCCTATCTATAGTATGGCATATTATATAATAGTAGGGGAATCTACTGGCACTAATAGTTTAAAATATCTTATACTATGCCTTATATCTATAATAGCGGCAGGCGAAATAGAAGTAAGTAATCTATATAAAACCTTTCTAGATCTTCTTCTTTAAGTATAATTGTAAGGGATCTTTTAGCGGCTGCCAAGGCTAGCCTTCGGCTAGCCCTTGGCACCTCCTTATAAGCTCCTTTAGGCTTATAGCCCTTCCCTCCTTATTAGTTTGTCTGTCTCTCTATACTAGGGTATTGCTATACCTACTCTTTACCATATCGTCCTCTTCCATCGACTCTCCTATAACTTATGCTTGGCTTACCTACTTCCTACTATATACCTAAGCAATAGCCTTATAATAATAGAGGGACGCCTTTATTACTAGGGAGAGGTAAAAAGATATAGTAGAGACTAACTTAGCCGGAGTTATAAAAAAGCTATAGTAGTAAGACTAAAAGGGTCTATTACGCTTTAAGGGTGCTATATATATTCTAAAGGACCAAGCAGTTTAAGATAAAATTTTAAAAAAATTCTATAATAACCCTTTTAGGGGTTACTATAGTGCTAATAAAACCCTTAAGGCTATTTAAAGGAAATACTTTTAGGATAGAATGTTTAAAGAGGTTAAGAACTATATATTAAAATATAATACGTTCCAAAGGGTATAGATATCTAGGCATCGCCTATATGGCGAGTTATTAGTCCTTTTTATTCCGTAGGGACCTATATTAAAATTAATAATAGATTTTATAATAGGCTTACCTTCTACTAAAATAAGAACTAAAAAAGTTACTTATACTATTTTAGTAATTATTAATAGATATATAAAGTTTTTAGGGTACTGTATAATTATAGTACGTAGTATACCAAACACGTAGTTACGCGTTTGGTGCACCAACCACTTATATACTAACTAATTATGGGGGAGGCGCGTCAGTATATAGACTACATAGTCTACCTTAATAGAATCGACAGTTACCACCATCCAAAAGAGCATACGATACTATACGTATTTCGTGCCCCTAGATATAACTCACTTATATTATTAAATTGATACAAACACTAATCAGTAAGCGCGCACAGATCAGCAATCACTTAATACCTCCCCCAAGCAATACACGACAGCAACCACCTGTTTATATCCTAGTACGACCTACTAGAGGGTCGGAAGTTGGGGATTACGGACTATTACCATCTCTATATACTTATTCAAGTCTTAGTACGGTTTACTGGAAGTTTATAAACGCGAATATAGACCTTTACGGAACCCCCTACCCTCCTACAAACCATTACGGACCTGTTAATTGCCTTTACGGACCATCACAAGACCTCTTAAACTATTATGGACCGTTATAAGACCTCCTCCACCTGCTATAAGCTACCACCACCCGTTACAGCTTATACAGACATACTACGCTACACAATATAGCAGATATAAGCAAGCAAATCAACGAAGGACAAAAGAAGTGGAGTTAGGGAGTCAACCTTACGTCTGCAAACGGCGTTAACGACTATATTAATTTTAAAATCCTTAAATACGGACACTTTAAGCTTCTAAATAACAATCTATAGGAACAATATAAGGAAGACTTTGCGGACTTTATAAAAGCTATTTTTAAGACTTACAACCTTATAGCTACCCGCAACCTATGAACCCTCTTATATAACTAAGGTATATGGGTTAAAAAGGACAGACGAGTTACTATTACACAATCTCTATATAACACACTACGTAAGGAGGACTAAACGGAATAAACTAAAGAGCAGATCCTAGATTATATTAAAACTAGTAGACTTTTTGCCTCTTTTAAACTTAACAGGATCTCCAGTCTTATAGACAACCCATTTAACCAAATTTGTCCTACAGACTAAAGAGATCTTAGAATTAATCTTACGGGCTAAAGCATACCTAGTACTTAAGTTACGGACTATAATACCCCCGCAAACCAAAATATGGACTAAAACCCTCCCGTCACTTAAGTCACAGATCCGCAAACTACCTAAGTAAAGACCTATAGTAAGGAGCTAGCCAACCTAGCTAAGCTCTATACTAACAAATCCAAGTACAGCGGTAAAAACGATAACTTTAACTTTAAACTAACCATCTTTACGGACCTCTATTAGAAGGCTAATATTCCTAAACAGGAGTTTAGCCAAGCCTATTCTACTATACTACACGGCCTAGCCCTTAACTACTACTACACCAACCTTAAGAGTAACCCCCTTGGTGTTCCCTTTAATAAGCTATATAAAGCTACACGCAACTACTTTAAAGGGCTAGAATATAAGCGTAACATCCTTACCTAATGGAATGCGATTAAGTTACGGACCGTAATTAACAAGAATACCGAAAAATTGACTATAGAGTGCCTGCAAATTCTTATTAAAGACCTCCGGTACCTACAGCACGGCCTTAATATTAGGCTTTAAACGGACAACTTCCTGCATAATAAGCTTATTATAGCTTGCTAGGAAGTAGAACCCTATAAATACGCCTATTATAAGCCCGCAGACACCATAGCCGATCTTATTAATAATTTACGATCCTCTATTACAACGTACAAAGTTTTAAACCCGCCAGGCAGTACTTAAGCCTTCGTTACGGACCTACAAAACCTGTAAACTAACTTAGATGCCTATTTTACGAACCGCCGCTACCGCTAGCAGTACCCGTACTAACCAATTCCCACCCATAACCCCCGTAGTAACTCCCGTATAAAAGCATACCCCTATAGATAAACCAGCCAGAAGTGCTTTGTGTGCGGTAAGGAAGGATATTAGTCTATAAGGCACACCTAGAAAGAACGTAATAAGTCTAAGAAGAGATTTGATAATCAGATTAACTAGTTTATCTTAGACTATAAAGGAAAGGAAGCGGAGGAGTCTCTTAATAAGTTAATAGAAGCCCTTATAATTAACTTTAACTTAGATACTTAGGAATAAGAGACTTTAGAGACGTTCCTAACTACTTTTAGACCTTTTATAGACAGCTAAGCCTTTAATATTACGACCGTATTAGCCAACCGCTCCTTTATATACTCAATCGCACCTAAAAACCAATCCATAAGCATACCTATTAGACCTATTACAGACATTACGGACTATAAACAGGACCCATTTATATATATTACCACAGAACGCTATACCCCTAAAGAATTCTATGGCGTTGTAATCAATATAGGTGCCTTTAAAAAGTCTACTATAGGTTATAGACAATACCTTATATATAAGACCACCATAAATAATAATACAGACATTAATACTATGTAAACTGGGGCCATAAACGTCTAATTTAGCATTGGCTTAACCGCATTAATTAGATTAGTTGCAGTTAAGACCCTAATTAGCCTAGTTAACTTCCATATAGTAAAAGCGGACACCCCTTTTCTACTCTATCTCGCAGATATAGATAGGTTATAGGTTTACTACAATAATATTACAGACACCCTAATTAGCCCCGTAACTGCCCTAGGAAGTAAGTATATTACCTTACCAATTACATGATAATTCAGACACCCGTTCCTTATATAGGGAGAGACTTTACAGACCTATATTTAGGAATCTTTTAACTATAACCCGTACTACCTTACTAGTACTAAAATCCACCACCTGTACCGCTGTTTCGGCTACCCATTAGCCAAAAAGCTATATAGAGTCCTTAAACGCTCTGGATATAACGACATTAATAGGAAGGCAATTAACCACCTAACTAAATACTGCTTCTTTTGCTAGAAATACGGACGTTCCCTAGGCCAATTTAAGTTTACTCTTTATAAAGACCTTAATTTTAACCACTTAGTGTATATAGACATTATATATATTAACAGCAGCCTAGTATTACACATAATTAATAAGGTAACCCGCTATTAAGCCGCCCGTTAGTTACAAAATATATCCATAAAATATACTTAGGATATTTTACAGACCTGCTAGATTAACACATACGTTAGACCCCCTAAGTATATCACCCACAATACCAATAGGAACTTTATTAGCAAGGAATTCCAATAGTATGCTATAGCCATGGCTATTTTAACAAAAGCCGTTCTAGTTAAGGCGTACTAGTCTATTAGACTTATTAAGCAAGCTTACTTAGCTTTACGGAGAGCTTACCAGATTATTACGGACAAGTATAAGAATATCTAAAAGGAACTAGCTTTATAGATGGCCGTAAAAGCCGTTAATAACACCACTGGCCCTAACAGACTAGTACCCACTCTCTTAATTTATAGAGCCTACCTAAGGATAAGTAACCTAGGCCCTCCTGCCCCATCTATTACAGAACAAGCAGCTATAATACAGAAGGCAATAGCCGAAATAGTTAAATTACGGGCCAAACAAGCTGTCAATAGCGCCCTATATTACCGCAACGGACCTAATACGGCCTTAGTTTATGACCTCCCGCTTAATTCTAAAGTCCTTATATAGCGTAAGAGCGGTAACTAAACTGGACCTTATTGTCTACTGGCTGTAGAAGACAAAACGTACTATATATAACTTTCTAGCGGACCAACTAACTTTAGAAGCACATCCGTAAAACCCTACTTTTGGTCTGAAAATACCTATACCGTTAAACTAGATAAACTAGAAGCACCCGCTAAGCCAGATAAACTGGAAGCACCCCTACCTACTTTGGAAGTCCCCTAGAAACCTATTAAACCTACTATAAAGCGCGGTCAAGGACACCCCCAAAAGCACCCTATAACTAAGAACCCCATAATAGAGAATTACCTAACCTCCGCAGGTATATCCATAAGGCAACTTCTACCTACGGATATATTAGTTCTAGTACAGGAAACACCTTTTACGGACTCATAACGCAAGGAGATTAATAGACTACTTAAAAAGGGTGTTTTTAGGCCGTAACGGAGAGAAACGTTCCGCAAGGCGTCCGTATATTTAACTCACGCTTTATTAACAAAATTAAGCACCCTAGTACTAACAAAGCCTTTAAAAAATCAAGGCTTATTATATAAGCTTATAATAACTAGAGAAAGAACTTAGTCCTTATATAATTGCCTACAATTTAACGGGTTAGTTAACGGATTATACTTACACTTACGCCTGGACTACAGCAAACTAAACCCATAGCCCTCTACTTACGGGACATCTCGCAAGCCTATATGCAGTCTAATACCTACCTAAGTAGAGACATCTTTATATAACTACCCCTTAAGCTTAATTTACAACCAGGAACAATTTTATAGGTTATAAAACTCCTTTACAGAGTGCCAGAAGCTAGAAACCACTAGTTTAAAACATATTACCAGCATTATATTAGTAAACTTAAAATAGAACAGTTAACCTACGACCCCTGTCTCCTATACACCCTATTAAACGGCCTTGGTATTATCGGACTCTAAATAGACAATACCCTCTTCTTAGCAGACCGGACTTTTATGGATACTAAAAAGACTAAACTACAAGAGGCAAAGTTCTTGGCAAAGCCGTAAGAGCAGTTAACTAAGTAGACTCTAATTAAGTTTAATAGAGGCTTAATTACACAAAAGGGCAACCTAATCTAGCTAACTTAGGAACGCCAAGCTTAAAACCTAAGGCCTATTATAGTAAAGCCTACGGACCTTACTAGTTCCCACGGAGAGACCCGTAAGACCATAAGTATAAAGGACTAATACATTACACAGCGTGCAAGAGGCGCCTATATTACTATAGTTTGTCAACCCGAATCTGCCTATAATCTATCCTTTGCGGCCTAGGTAATAGATCCGCAAGAGGAAAATATTAAGCAGCTTAACAAACGCATTTAGTGGCAAATTAATAATACAACAAGAGGACTTACTTTTGTACTACTAGATCTAAATTCCCTTAGCTTACTAATATTTACGGATACCTCCTTCACTAATAATAGGGACCTATTATTACAAATTGGCTTTATAATTGTACTTACAGACCGTAATTAGGATGTAAATATAATCCACTAGTCTTTAATTAAGTGTAAATAAGTAACCCGTAGTATCCTAGCCTCTAAGCTATACGTACTAGCTTATGGCTTTGATATAGGAGCTGCAATCAAGTCAACAACCCAGAAGATCCTATAATTGGAGCAATTACCCCTAGTTCTATGCACCGATTTAAAGTCCCTCTATAACTGTATAGTTAAACTAGGTATAATATAAGAGAAGAGGCTTATAGTCGACCTAATGTGCTTACGTTAGGCCTACGAACGACGTAAGATTACAGAGGTTAAATAGATCAGCAGTGGAGACAACCCAGCGGACGCTATAACTAAGGCAAAGCCGTGCCAAGCTCTTAAACCCCTAATTAACATAAATAAGCTCAATCTAAAGGTTATAGAATGGGTGGAACGAGACTAACGGAGCACTTGCGGTTCATTTACGGCCCGTTGGAAGGCCGCATAGTTTATTTACAGTCCGTCGAAAGGCCGTATGGTTTATTTTACGGGCCGTAAGTAGGACTTATGGCCAGCCTAAAGCACCGTTTGGAAGGCAGCCTAGAGGGCACCTCGGGAGGGATTTCCTATATATCTCTTTTGTGTTTTACGGTTCTAATAAGGCAATTACGGAGGCTATATACAAGTGGGTCTATCTTCAAGTGCCGCTAGTATATAATTACAGCACGTGGTATACCAAACGCGTAGTTACGCGTTTGGTGCACTAACTACTTATATGCTGACTAATCAGGGGGGAGGCGCGTCAGTATATAGACTACGTAGTCTACCTTAATAGAATCGATAGTCACCACCATCCAAAAGAGCATACGATACTATACGTATTTCGTGCCCCTGGATATAACTTACTTGTATTATTAAATTAATACAAACAGGTACTTTACTATTATAATAACGATTATAGTAACAAAACTAGCAGACCTATTTTTAGAGCAGTAGCTCTTATTTAGTACGCTAAGGGAAATTATATCTAATAGAGGTACCGTATTTAATAGTGCATTTTAATCTTTATTCTATCTCTTATTAAAAATACAGTAAAGAATAAGTATTACGTTTTACCCGTAAATAGATAGGCTAATAGAGCGTTTAAATACGTTATTAGAACACTACCTCCGCTGCTATATTAATTATTAATAGGATAATTAGATATTATAGTTAGCTTTAGCGCAATATATATACAATATAAGTATCTATAATAGTATAAGAATAACGCCTTATAAAGCACTATTTAGGATAAAGGTAAATAACCCTTAAAACGTTAAAAATATTATTCCTAAAAGGGAGGCACTAGCAGCGTCTAAGAAAATCAAGCAAATAAGAATTTATAGAGAAGAACTTAAAAAGCACTTACTAGACGCCTAGGCTATATAAAAAATATATACCTAAAGAATTTGAAATAAGAGATAAAGTCTTACTATCTTTAAAAAAAATATCTAGACAAAGCATATTAAAAAGCTGGTGTAAGGGATATTATTGCGGTACCTCGGGTTGCCCTCAGAGCAACCCCCAGACACCCCTTAGACGTCCGTCGGTCACGTGCCGGAGGCACGTGCCCCTAGTATATAGTCTCCACAATCCCAGAGGCCTTACCTCCTTAAGAATTCGTCTCCTCTATAATCTATCTGTTCCTACAATTGTGTCCTTATAGCCCCCTGTCTATAAAGTCCCTTTACATTCGAATCCTTCCTACTCCATTTAGAAGGGCAGCTGGCTCAAGGACAAAATTGTTTATTTACATTTTTATTTACACCTACTATCCTACCTTAAAAATCTCGCGACAATCTAAACGGAAACTCTACGGATACCTTATAGAAAGCCGTCGCATTAAGGTAGGAAGGTCCCTTTAACAGCAAGAGATTGCGACAATATAAACCTCTGGGCAAGACGGCCGAACGAGCCCCAACACCCAGATGTACTAGGAGCTCGAAGACTCTCGCACACCTACGGTTACCGCTAAGGAAAACGTAGACACCCTCTATAACGGACGTAACGCCGCCGGAAAGCAACTAGAACCCCTCTGGCCCCACTTAGGCCAATTGGAAGATTAAGCACTAGAGGCAACCCTAAGATCTTCCCCTAAGCCAGAAATGCCAGAGGAATATACTAATGCGTCCAACTAGGGACCCAACCAGAACCCTCCCAGAAGACCACCGGCCTATAATCAGCACAGTGGCGGTATATAGACTGTTTATAAGCTAAGCGGGTCTACCCCTTTAGGTAACCTAACCTAACCACTAACTCGAGACTTAAGCCTTATTAGGAAACCTATATCAGCTACTAGTACCAACACTACCTCTATAGCTGGAGCCTCCCTAAGCTGGAGCCTAGGAAGTTAGGAGCCCCATACCAATCTTCTATAAGGAGGATATTGGGAAGCCGTTATAAGGCTCTTAGAAGCCATGCGGGAGGGAGCCACTAATAAATATATTAGAAACCTCTAGGGGCAGATCCAGGTCTGGTAAAACTTAATCTAGACCAGATAAAATCTTTTATAATTAGGCTAAGACTAAGGACTCCCTAGGGGTTACCCTATACCCTCCCAAGGAGGTATAGAAGATTTAGAGAGGCATTTACGCAATAAGCGGAAGAAAGATATAGACTAACTAGCTAAGGCCTCTAATAGTCTAGAACTCCGCCCTAGACCTAAGGCTTACCACTTAGATAATTGGGTCCGCGAAATGGATAACTTCTTTAAAATGCTAATAATATAAAACAACACTAAAGAACGTACCTAATGGATTATTAGCAAGATTAAAGATCTGTTACTAAACCAAATCGCACTTAGTTAGCTTAATAAAGATCAAATTATTATATAGCTATAGCTGTAGACCTTTCTAAAGAATTGGATCCAGGATCCGCATGTTATATAATACAGTAACGTGGAGCAATTCTGGAATAGTATATAGCGTAATAACAAGGATTTCCGCTAGTTTATAAACTATATAGAAACCTAAGCTTAACAGATGGATCTAGAGCCCTTTAAAAACGAGGATAGCAGCATCCATAAAAAAGAGAAGATTGGATTTATCTAGACTAGAATAAAGCCACCAATTTATGATGAAGTAAGGCGCGTAGGAGCCCTGTTAAGGATTACTATATATGCCGATTTCGAACGAGCGGTTCTAAACGCTAAGGAAGCGGTAAGGAACCAAACCTCTTCTAGTAAAAATCTAGGGGGTCACCAGAAGCGCGGGCACCGTAATAGTAATATGGGGCAGTCCTAGCCTTTAAAGAAACCTTTCTTAAAGAGAATATTAGAAGGGTTAAAGTTAGAAAACCTAAGCAGTGGGAAAGAGTCCTAGGGTTAATCCGGCACCCATCTAACACCCTTATAAGATAACCCTAAGAAGCTAAGAGAAAGCTTCCCTAGAGGTAAAGCTTATTAAAAGGGCAAGTAGGGCGATAGTCATACTAACCTAAAAAAAGAAAAGCCCTAGTTGTGGACCTTTCCCAGTTACAACTAGGGTAAGATACAGAAGGGAAGACTCTTTATATTGCTGTTAAGCTGGAAATAATACTCCCTACTAGTAAGGTACGGCAGCTCCAAGTACTATATAATAGTGGCGCCAAAATTAACCTTATACGGTACGACTTGGTAAAAGAGTATAAGCTTGTCCTATTGCAAAGGTGGCGAAAACCTATCGCAGGCTTCCTAGATAAGCATTAAATTAAACTGTATAGTGCGCATAAGCTTATGGTATTAGTAGCTAATATATACAACCGCACCAAGGTAGTCGGCCCGCAGCCCTTCTGGGCGGCTAACTTTATAGGTTATAACCTTATCCTTAGATACCCTTGGCTCGCGGAAGCAGATCCTAAGATACGCTTTAAGATAGGAACCTTTAAATAGTGGAACAATAAGGAATTAGAAGGGCGTATATTACTAATAAGTCTTAAACACATCCTAGAGGATATAGAGCCAGATAAAATAGTATATGTTCTACACCTAAAGGAGTATTGGATCCAACCCCTGTTCTATAGCAAGACGGGTATAGAGCCTGGTATAGGCAATAACCCCTCTATAATAGACACCCTACAGGGAACTGCCGGATAGGTCGCGGAGATATTGCAGGGAGGTAGCGATCTTAAAGATCTTACGAGATACTTTCATTGTCACGGGTTACTATGGCTTAAGCAATATATAAAGAATATACTACGGTACCTTAAACGTTGCGTCAAAGAATTCCCTACCCTTCACTAGCTGCCGCATGCAACTATTTAACATACAGTAGCAACTATATACGAATAACCGCCATAGCGTATAACACTACCCGCGAGCGTCCTAAGGGAGCTCCGGGACCTACCTAAAGATAATGCGGAGGACGAGCGCGACCCCAATTTGTCAAATATTCTATTAGGCCTAAGGGACTTACTAAGGGTATTTTCAGGCAGACGAGCTAGAGTCTTTGCGTAGAGCTTGGAATACAATTATGCAATTAATCTAGAAGAGGGTAAAGTACCCCCAAACCTTCCTATCTATAACCTCTCTCGCAAAGAGCTTGAAATCCTACGGGAGTACCTTAATAGTTTAATAGAAAAGGGATAGATCCAGCCTAGTAAGTTGCTAGCAGGTGTACCAATCCTCTTCGTCCCAAAACCAGATAGAACTATAAGGCTATACGTAGACTACTACGGTCTTAATAAAGTAACAATTAAGAACCGTTACCCACTACTACTAGTTAGTGAAATGCTAGATTAATTATCTAGGGCGAAGATCTTCACAAAGCTGGATCTATAAGACGCCTATTATAGGCTCTATATTAAAGAAGGGAACGAGTGGAAGACTGCTTTTAAAACCTAATATAGCCACTTTAAGTATCTGGTGATGCCTTTTAGGCTAGCTAATACGCCTATAACATTCCAGTCGTATATTTATAGAGCCTTAGGGGGACTTGTTAATCGCATATATATTATCTATCTAGATAACATCCTAATCTACTTAGAAGATAAGGATTAGCATAAATAGCACATCCGCGAAGTGTTAGAACGCTTAGATAAATAGGGCCTCTACGCTAAGGTATTAAAATACACCTTTAATACTAAGCAGGTTGAGTTTCTGGGTTACATTATAACGCCTATAGGTATAGTTATGGACCTAATACAGGTACAGACGATCTAAGAGTGGCCAGAGCTAGAGAGCTACTAGGATATTTAAGTGTTCCTAGGCTTTGCTAATTTCTATAGGCGCTTTATTTATGACTACTCGGACGTCGCCCAGCACCTATTTAACTACGTTGCGGAAGCTTTCTAAGACCCAACCTAAGGAGCAAAAGGCTTAAAGGCGGAAAGAAAGAAAACCAAGAAGGGACTAACCAAGTGGTATAGACCATGGATATGGCCCGGAAAGGTATAGGAGGCCTTTTGGGAACTACAAGCAAAGTTTATAGAAGCTCTATTGCTGCGGCATTTTAACCCAGATTAACCACTAATAATGGTTACTAATATATTAAATTTCGCTCTTGCTGGTATCCTACTCCAACCTAATAGGCATCTGGACGCTACCTAGCTCTACTAGAGACCAGTAGTATTCTACAGCAGAAAATTCTAGGGCCCTAAAGTTAGGTATTATACCTATAATAAGAAACTGCTAGCTATAGTTAACTGCTTTAAATAGTAGCAACATTACCTTAAGCACGTGAGCTATACCACTCGTGTACTCTCAGATCATTATAATCTACGCTACTTTATAACTACAAAGAAGCTTATACCTTGGTAAGCCAGATGGGTAGAGGAGCTCGCGCGTTTTAATTTTGAGATTGAATATAAGCTAGGGGAAAGCAACCCTACTAATAAACCGTCACGACGGCCAGACTATGCCAAAGGCTTTAAAACGGGAGATGGAAAGCAGATAATAGATATCTTACTCCCTACATTGCAGAACAAGCTCCGGGTGTGGGATGCTCAAGCACCTATAGCTCTACGCATTAAGTCTTAGGCGATGTAAACCCTATTGGCATCTAGTAGCATTCCGGCTAGTACCCGGTCCGTTTCCAATAAGGGCCCAAATATACCTAGACAGGACGTCCCTGACACGAGTTCGGAACTTAGTGATACGTCACCCCTAATTACTGAGCTATCCCCTTAAGCCAATAGCGAAGCCATAGAGCAATTGGAACTTGGAGCCCTGTAATAACCAAAGGACTTTAACCTTGTAGCCGCCTTCCTGATGTATGCGCATTAAAGAGTTATAAGATCCATAGTACCATCTAGTCTTATACTTAGAGTAGTATGGGACGAAATAGCTTTTACCTAGGAATTATCCAAAAGGTTAACGGATCTTACCTATAAGGTGCAACAAAGGGACGCCTCCTATACCATCTTTAATGCGGAAGTAGGCCGGAAACGTAATAGAAAGGAAGCTGTAAGGCGCTAAAATTGGGAACTGGACCCAATGGGCCTACTACGTAGAAATAGTAAGGTTTGGGTGCCACATAAAGCAAATCTACGGCAGAAGATTCTTATAAAGAATCACGATAATCCTCTAGGCGGCCACTATGGTTAAGTCAAGACAGTAGAATTACTTTAACGCAAATACTATTAGCTAAGGCTCAGGCAGGAAGCAAAGGAGTATATTAGCCACTGTGAGAAGTATTAAGTATATAAAATCCAAAGGTATAAGCCATGGGGTTTATTTAAATTGGTTCCTCCTATAAACAAACCATGGCGATATTACGCTATAGATTTTATTACAGATCTCCCACTATCTAAGGATAAGCAAGGACGAACATATAATTCGGTCCTTATACTTATTAATAGGTTTTCGAAGTACGTCCAATACCTTCCCATTAATAAGATAATTAATGCACAAGCGCTTATAAACCTAATTAGGGAGAAATGCTTTCTTAAAGTAGATTAGCCACACTCCATTATTACTAATAGGGGCAGCGTCTTTATAAGCTAATACTGGTCGGATCTATGCTTCCATTTAAAGATAGACCACCGTTATAGTACGGCTTTCTACCTGTAGACGGATAGGCAAACGGAACGCCAGAACTAGGAACTAGAGTCTTACCTATAGATATATTTAAACTACCAATAAGACAATTAGTGTGAGCTACTTCCGTACGCGGAGTATGCTTATAACTTAAAGTAACATATATTACATTAGTACACACCAATCTAGATTGCCTACGGCGTCTAACTATTAGGATTTAATGGTATACCCAATAATCACTAGCTGAGACAGTAGGATCAATTATAGAACCCTACCAGGAAGTCCAAGGACATCTACTAGAGAGTACAAGGGTACCTTAAGGTATAGGAGAAGCAATGAAAGCATGCAAAGCAAAGCCTACAAGATGCTTAGGAGCAGCAGAAACTTTAATACAACCGCAAACACTAGGACAAGCATTTCGGAGTAGGTAACAAGGTTCTTTTATGTTTAATAAATATCAAGACCCGTCGACTATTAAAGAAGCTTAATGCAAGATACCTAGGTCCCTTCCAAGTTAAGAAACAAATTGGCAAGCTAGCCTACTGTCTCTAGCTACCCCTATTTATAGCCTATGTGCATCTAGTGTTTTATATAAACCTACTGGAGCCATAGCATAGACCACTACCGGAAAAGAACTTCTGACTAGGCCCAATTAAACACCCTAAGGTGGTGGGCGAGCGGTATAAGGTTGAAGCTATACTACGCTATAAGTCTATTAAGAACAAGCTTTAGTACGAAGTTAAATAGCTAGGCTAGCCTGCTAAAGAGTCTATATAGGAACCAGAGGACCACCTTAAGTATTGCGAAGATATTCTAAAAGAATATTAGGACCAAGGTCTACAATCTACAAGGCGCAGAAAGCGCTCTAATACTACTATATTATCGCAACCCAAAAAGAAAGCTTATAGTAGGCCGCGAAAGGCTCCAGAGAGTAAGAAATAGATAGCTACCATTCTATACTAAGGTGGTTTAGAAGTAGCTACGGTGAACCAGACATAAAACGGATACGCTTTAGAAACTATAAGGGTTAAAGCTACGGCCTAGGGTAAGAGACGTCCTTAGCCTTTTTATATATATAGTATAGGAATTAATAGGGCATTTTGCTAGTATTGCATTCCCTATAGGCTCCTAAGCCCTCTCCGTAAGCCTTCTAAGCACCTTAATTAAGGCCCTCGACTGCTACTATATATAAAAACAAATCCCAAATCCTATAAATCTAAACTATAAATGCCTAGAGCCACTACGCCTCGTCCTTAGAAGCAGGATTAGTATCCATAGGGCTACTAAGTAATGGCTAACAGGAATAAGACCCCTTAGTAGGGGTACAAGCAGGCATAAAAACGGGCATAGGACAATAAGGTGTAGCTAGGGCGGACATCCTTAAACACTTAACACTAATATTAGGTCCAAACTAGTACTAATAAAGCTCTTGCGGCGTAAGCTTATAGTTAATAAAGACACGCTCAAGCCCGGAATAGACAGAGATATTAGCTGGTTGGCATAGTCCAGAACCACTAAGACCTTGCTACGGCAACTATCAGTTACCTATCCGCTAGGTACCCAAAGGGTAACCTACCTAATAACGCATTATATTATGCTCTTTCAAAACCTAATGTGTATACGCAAACTCCTTCTTGTAGTACGTGGCGACCTTCTTCTTATTATCCCCATCCTTTACCCTATCCTTAGTATACCAACCTTGCTCTCGTATTAAGCGTTGCTGGCTGGCTTGCTGGGAATTGTAAGCGGTATAGATGGCTATGGCATAATCTCAAATTCGACCCAGTCGCTTAGCATTAGCACTGGAATAAGAAAGCGCCTAGGCGATATAGTAGTCAAGGATATTAAAAGCACGCCGCCACTTAGGCCCGGGTTATTGGAAAGCTTAAAGTCAATAATAGAAAACTATCTATAGGATAGGAAAACCCACCTTAACGCAACTACCGCTCTTAATACGCATGCAACGATTATAAGGACTAAAGGTATTCGACTTTACGTAGTGTGTCCTATTATAGGCCTCCAGGATCCTTTTATTAGATTTCTGGTCTTTCAAGGATATACAGGCAAAGTTATTTAAGCAGGACCAGCACCAGTTGCAAGTTAGCGGAGGTTAGGGTTCTATATACAACGGTAGGGCCAGGATACGCTGAGAAATCGGCTTAGAAGAGCAGTTGGCAGGGGAACAAAGAGGCATATTAAATTGATAATAGAAAAGAAGAAAATCTTAATGATATATTAAAGATACGTCCAAAATTAGACAAAGGTTAATGATGGGGGGTTAGGTATTAAGGAAAAGGATCAAGCTTAATAAGTAAGGCGTCTTATACTTCACCTTCCAATACCCTTCCGGTGAATAGCCGCAACCTTGCCGACGTAGCTCCGTTACAATAGCATTATTTAGAAGGAAGGAAACACAAGTATATATTATCTAACTATCACTTCCTTATAAAAACTGATGACGCGGCCGGGGAAGGCAACTAAGACATCAATTAAAGACGTATATAGGTTAAATTATACCTAATTAATGCTATGGTATTAAAGAACAACGTTATGGACGTTCTTAACAATCGTATAAGGGCTACAGATGCTATTGCGAAGTATCCCTCCTATTTGCTAGGCAGAGAAGCTATGCCAGTTATATAAGCACAGGACTACTAGATTTGGAAGCATATACACCAAATTTTAGGAGATAGGTCTCCTTAATTAACTAATTAATACCTTAACTGCACTAGATAGCCAAAGGGCGAATGCGGAAGTAATGCGTCAGTGACGTAGAGGATTATGAGAAGAGATTACGGATCAATATCTTAGTAGTTAAAAGACGGTGGTAAGCTAAGGCCCTATACACCAAACCCAATACCAAAAGGTTCTATGGAACTATATAAGGAACACCAAATTACCTATAACACTTATGATTAATTGCAGACCGGCGTAAAGGCTTGGATGTAAAGTTGTATAAAAATCCTTAAGTTAGCCCAGGTAGTTACCGGCACGTTTCCAGCAGGCTTCTAATAGGTCTCCAGGCAATCCTTGCGTTTTTTCTCTAGTTATGTTTTTTCCTTATTAAGGTTTTCAGGAGTTTAAAGCAGGGGTTAAATAGATAGATGATATACAGCAGCATGCCAATATCTTTTTAAACCCCTTCTGGGACGAGCCCTCCATAATCTCCCTACCGCAAAGTAATGGCGATCGGGGGCCGACCGCAAGAAGGGGGGGGGCAATGTAAGGGATATTATTGCGGTACCTTGGGTTGCCCTTAGGGCAACCCCTGGACACCCCTTAGACGTCTGTTAGTTATGTGCCGGAGGCACATGCCCCTAGTATATAGTCTCTACGATCCCAGAGGCCTTACCTCCTTAAGGATTTGTCTCTTCCACAATCTATTTGTTCCTACAATTGTGTCCTTATAGCCCCCTATCTACAAAGTCCCCTTATAGCTGGACTATAGGTAGCTCGGACCCTTTAAAATAGTTAAGAAAATTAAGGGAAATTAAGCCTATAAATTAGAATTGCCGAAATTATATCTAGTATACCCCATATTTATATTTCCTTATTAAAGCTATATTAAAGAAGAGATAGTATAAAACCGCCCCTACCTAGCAAGATTAATAGGGAACTAAAATGGAATATAGAAGATATTCTAGACTAAAGATAGTATTAAAAAAAACATAAATTTTTAGTTTCTTAGAAAGGACACTTCTAGGTATATAATAGTTAGGAACTTAAAAAGCACCTTTAGCTAGGATATAATATGGCAATTAAAACTTTCCTAAAGACTATAAATTAGGATTTAGTAATAGTTCCGGATATACTATAAACAAAATAATAGGGAAGACCCTATAAATTAAAACTATAAAATTAAGCACAGGTATTAAAAATAAAAACGTTTTGCTATTATAATAGAGATCCTAAAATCCTATAAGAGAAAGCTATAGGGATCTATATAAGAACTACTAGGGATACTATCTAAAGAAGACGCTATTTAAAAATACGTAGTAGTATTAGAAGAAGAGGCCCTAGAGATTTAAAAGGGTTCCCTAAGAATAAAAGAAAAGTATCTAGTTGTAACGTGTCACGCCCTTACGTCGCCATACAGGCCAAACGATATAGAGTGCTTATAAACTTGTTGCAAGCGCGGCGGGATCCAATATATGTACTCTTACACTAGTCTAGCACTAAAGATATATATTAGAGTTAATAAAATAAAGAGGACTAAAAAGATATTAAGTAAAGATTTAAATTTTTTTTAAAATTATAAAGTGCCTATAAGAGCACTACCCGTTTATTATATGTGGAGATTATAGTAGTATGCTACTTTTATACGGACTGTTACTAAAACTAAGAATAAAGGCATCCCCAAAGTATAAAGTTAATTCCCTATACTATGGTATCCTAAAGGCACTAGAGAGGTACTATATAAAGCTATTCTATAAGAAGAAAGAAAGAAATAATAAAATAATAACTTAAATACTAGAAATAGCAATAGAAGCCTCCCTCTCTATCTTAACATTATTATTAGTAATATTATTAGCACTTTCTTCTTTAGAAGTATTAGTATTCTTACTAATATTCTTTTTAGAGCGGCGGAAACTAGACGGACCACTATAGGCGGGGGACTAGCGGGGAGAACGTTTATCTTCGTTACTATCCTTAGTATTATCCCTAAGTTCATTGGCATCTAGGTAGAGATTAAAAAGCTATTAGCTAAAGAGTTAATATAGTTCCTAAATATATTACTAAAGAGACTTACCTAGCTAGAAAGGCCCGCGTAAGAGTGCGAATATTATTATTTATAAGAGTAGGCTGCTTATAAATACGCTCCTAGACACTATATATCTAAGATTATTATATCTCTATAATAGTAGAAACCCTTAATAAATTAAAGAGGCTATAAGCGATAGAAAATACCTTTTATTCCCGTTTTTTACTATTCTAATATAAACGGAAATCTCTAATAGCGCGCTAAAGCTAGTAAGCCTTACGCGTGTAAATAGCGGGTATCTAATATAATTAGTAAAATTTAAAATAAGACGGAATGGGAAATACCGGAATATAGGTTTTCCTCTAGCTGTAATAGGAGGAATATTTAGATTTATTCTTATTAGAGCGCGGTATTTTATAGGCATAGAATAGGTCTAGTATAAGCGCGTAAACGTAATAACGGCAGTACTTTAAAGAAACTACTATAGAAGTAACAGAAGTGGTTTATAGTGCTATTAAAAGAGGGATAATACCGCCGTTAGTCTAGGGATGCGTAGTATAACTATAAGCCATTGCGAGAGAATACTATAGAAAGTTAGTATTATTAAAAGAGATAAAATAGGGATCCTATTGCTTATAGATGCGTTATAAAAAGAGAATAAAGTAGTAGTAAAAAATAGCTAAAGATGCGGAAGCTAAAAGCTAAGATATAATAAAAACAGTCTACTAAAAGGCGGGACGGATAGTATTATTAATAGAAAGACGCGTAAGAGACGACGGCTTATAAACTAGAAGAAATTAAAATCAAGACGTTATTATTAGGACCTATTTTAGGTAAATGGAGATAGTAGCTAGTTAACGCGTTGTATAGAACAGCCTTTAGATTAGCTTCTAACAAACTCTTATAATAGGAAAGATAAATCCTATCTAATTTTTATTATTATTATTAAAGTTCTATTATAAAGGCATTATAAAAAGCTATAGTAGAAGAAGAGCGGAGAAATAGAAGATAAAGTAAGGTTTTATATAAGTAAAGAGCTAGCAATAAGCCGCATTATAAAGTACCTTTCTACTAAGAACTTTCCCTAGTGGTTTTAGTTAGAACTTTATAAAAGTTTATTAAGAGGCGAAGTCTTAGAGGACTAAGACTCTTAAAGAGGAGGTAATTATAACGGGCTCTCCCAAAAGGTATATATTATATAAGCTTTATAGTACGGGAGAATTGAGTAAACGACTTAATTGTAAATATAGTTCTAGAGCCTCTATATATATACGAGAAAGGTATAGAAATAAATAAAAGGAGAGACTAATACGTAACTAAAACAGCGTGATACGTAAGTAGTACGTAGGCGATACGCAGGCTATACGTAGGTAAAATAGTAGTAGTTTGGCAGGATATCGTAGTTGGTTACACACCCCCTCAGATTTAACGGTGTAGTTAAAGCTATAAAAAAAATAAAGGTTAAAACTATACTAAAATAGGAAATTTAGATATAATTTAGAAGTAGGGTAATGTTTAAGAATCTTTGTTAGATAATGCAGTAGCAATTTAATATTAAATATCCACCAAATTTAATTGCTTTATTTATGCTTCGTGCCTTTAATAAGGTAGGATTTTGGTAAGACTGTTAGTAGGTATTTTAACTATAGGAACCTATTAGACGTTAATCTTTTTGTCTTAGACCTCCTGTCTAAGCTAGTGCTAATAGACATTAATGTAACGAAGCTTGGTGTTAAGTTTTAGTATATCCTGCCTTAGTAGGCGTATGGTCTGCATATTATTGTATAACAAAGTAAATTCGCGCTCTAAATTAAAGCGATTGCCTTAAAGAAACATTACTACTAGATAATCTTAATAGCAGCAGTAGACAGGGAGAGAAGTTCTGCTTTAGTAGTTAAATAAGTCACTAATTGCTATAGGGTCGCCTTCTAATTAATTAGTCCTCTAAATAGTATAAATAGGTATCCTTAAAAGCTTTATCTAGTCTCTTTATGGTCTGTAAATGCTATATTAGATACTCTATAAAAGGTAACGTCTTTTTCTTTAGGGTTTCTAAAGTATATATATACTCCAAATACTTTGCCACAGTATTTAATAGCTGTAGATTTTGTTCCAAGGCAATAGGCAATAGCTTAGTTTGCTATATTAAGGTGCTAGTGCTAGCTTACTACTTAATAAAGGCAAAAGGCCACAGGCTTAAGAATCTTAGGAAGAGATAAGGGACGCTTAAAATTCTTAAGACGAGATAAGACATGCCTAAGAACCTATAATGGAAGAAAACCAATGGAAAAGGTTAGCGGCTTAGTTCTAGAATAAGCAAATAAGTATAGGATAATGGTTTCTAGGAAGCCAAGATTTTAAAGAATAAATGAGGTCTATAATAGTTCTAGGTAAATACGGTGTTTAGCCTAAAGGTTAAAAAACCAATATAATAATTAAGAAGTAAGAGGACTTTAAGGATTTAGCTGCAAGACGCAGAAAGCAAGAAAGTATAGATAAGTTTAGGCAATAAATTACCGCATAGTAAGAATAAAAACTAGACTAGAGATCTAGTATGCTGGGGCGTATAAAGGACAGAGCACCTATATAAAAAGTTATTAATAGGCTAAGAATAGGAACGCTAAGAGCTAAGTAGTTAAATAACCTAGAATAAGAAGAGAATCTAGGGATTTTAACTAGGTTTACAGAATAATATATAAAGGGTTATAATAATACAGTAATAAAGAGATACTTCCTTATAAATAGATCGTATATACTTACAGAGCTATACTAAAAGTAGTACAAGAAATAAAAGAATAATAAGTAGGAAGACTTCTATATATAGCTAGACAAGAAAGCTATATTAGATTAAGCTATAACAGAAAAATAGATAAGCTATATTAAAAGAGTATTAATTATAATATTAAAGATCTAGAGGGACAAGCTATAGACTAGAGAGAGATAATATAGATATTAGTACTAGTAAATAAGATAATAATGTTTAGATTAATATAAGAAAGGTTTAAACTTAAGAATAAAGATAAGCCAAGAGTTAACCCAAAGCACCTAGTATATTATATATTGGCATAGATCGTATATATAGATAATATATATAATATATATAGAGCACTAAAGAATAAATATTATAAGTATCTAATAAGAATATATTAGATAACAAAAGAGAAGTAATTTAGAAATACTAAGTATATATATAGATAGCACCTAGTAGAAGTTTAGAAGCCGGACGACTTAATACTTTAACTAGGAAGATTCTTTATAGAAGAATACTTAGATAGATAATAGTAGTAGGAGTGCCTAGAGAATATATATCTATAGTATATTAAGGAAAAGAAGTAAACTAAGTATTAGCCTAAGGAGGACTAAGTATAAACGGGATCTAGCAGCCAATAGTTAGGAAAAGGCAAGGCCTATAGGACTAGAGGGAGCTAATAGTAAAGCCTTAAACCCTTAAAGGAATTATAGAACAATACCTAAATTTATAAGTTAATTAGTAAGATTAAAAGTTTAAAGTACTAGTGGATAGTAGAGTAATAAGAAACTATATATTACTAGTAGTAGTTAAAAGGATAGGGTTACTATATAGACAAAAAGAATACCTATACCTATTAATAACAATTTTAAGAGATCTAATAACCTATAGAGGAGGTATTATTAATTTTGAAATAGAACTTATTTAGTTGACCATTAAAGGAAGATAAATTAAGATATCTTTTAATATCCTACTATTGGGAAAGGATAAGGTAATACTAGGAATGCCTTGGTTATAGAAATATAATCTAAAGATTAATTAGGTTATAGGTTAGATTAATATTTAAAATACTTAAGAACGTAAGATGTAATAAGCTACTAAGATAATATAGTACTAGGTTGGAGCAATATATAAAGAGACTGAGCGGAGCTTAAGTTATATACTAAAAAGATACTATAAGTATAGTAAAAAGCTATTAGAGCATATAATATAGGACTATAAGATAGACTTAGAACTAAAAATAAGTCTAAAGTTTTTTCTAATTTATAAGCTTACTAAAATAGAGTTAGTAGCGCTTAAGAAGTTTATCTAGAAGAACTTATAAAAAGGATATATTAGACCATTATAGTCATTAGTAAAATATCTAGTATTATTTATACTAAAAAAGAACGGGAAACTTAGGATATACATTAACTATAGATAGTTAAATAGCATTATAAGAAAGGATAAGTATTCTCTACCCTTAATTAGTAAAATCTAGGATAGGATTAATAATATATAGATCTTTATAAAGATAGATTTAAGATAAGAGTACTATTAGATTAGAATTAAGAAAGGTAATAAGTGGAAGGCAACCTTTAGGTTAAAGGAAGAACTATATAAACCATTAGTTATACAGTTTAGGCTTATAAATGCACTAGCAACATTTTAGAAGCGAATTAATAGCGTGTTAAAAGAATATCTAGATAAATTTATTATAGTATACCTTAATATTATTATTATCTACTTAATAACTAAGGAAGAACACGGGGAACATGTTAAGTAGGTCTTAAAGAGACTATAAAAAGAAAAGATGCTAGTAGCAATTAATAAATGCGAGTTCTTTACTAGGAAGACTAATTTTATAAAATTTATTATTAAACTAGGTAAGATTTAAATGGATTTAAAGAAAGTTAAAGCTATAGTAAGTTGACAAGAACTAGAGAATATTATATAGTTAAGATTATTTCTAAGGTTTTATAACTACTATAAAAGGTTTATTATATAGTAGTTAAAGAATATTAAACCTTTTATAAGGCTTATAAAAAAGGAGGAACCATAAATATAGGGGGATAAATAAAGGAAGTTGTTTAAGGAACTTAAGGAGTAGTTTACCTAGAATTTAATCCTTAAGATCTATTAACCAAAACTAGATACGGTTATAGAAACAGACGTATTAGACTTTACATTAGGAGCATATCTATTATAAAAGCACTAGGACGTATAGTATCTAGTAGCATATTATAGTTAAAAGATAACACCACTAGAACTAAACTATAATATCTATAATGAGGAGTTACTAGGTATAGTTACAGCACTTAAGGAGTAGAAAGCATTCTTATAAGGTATAGAGAAACTATTTATAGTTAAAATGGACCATAAGAACTTAATTATAGACAGGTTAGATAGGTGGAAATACTTATAAAATACTACTTTAAAATTCAGTATACTAAGGGTACTAAAAACGCATAAGTAGACGCACTTAGTAGAAAAGCGGAGCTATAAAATGGTAAAAGTCCATTAGGGGCAATGCTACGTAAAGATAAGGACGGATTAATTAGGCATAATTATTTTAAAGTTGCAGTAACTATAAAAGAAAGGACCTATAAAATGCTAGAGAGTAAATAGTTATAAAGGATCAAAGAAGTATAATAAGAGGATCTAAGGTACGAGGACTACGTTAATAGAGGAATAACGTATGTTCTAAAATTAATAGCAAAGGAGTTTGTTAAGGAATTTTATAAGGGAATAACTTAGGGATATAGTAGACAGTGTGTCCAACAGTTAGCTTAGCTACGATCTCGAGAAAAATAGCTGACTAACTGCGTCAATTGGTTCGCTCGCTGTCCGCTAACTATTGGATAACGTACGCTAACTGTCAAGCTGCCAGCTAGCTGTCCCAATTAGGAAATTTGTATAGAATTTATGGTGTTTCATTTTGGATTTTTAGCAGCACCTTTCTATATATAAATATAAACATTACCCAATTAAAATCTAGCCCTAATTTACCTAATACAGTATTTAAATATAGCTAAACTTGTCCTGCACCCGCAGAGGCTTAAAAGGTAGATAGAATAGTTGGTGGTAAGGGCTCCGGAGGCTCTATTTCTATATTAGATTTGATTAAATACAAAGCTCTATTGAATCTACCTTACCAAGCTGGCTTTTCTGCCTCTGTAGTTGGCTTATAGCCAGTAAGATTAACATTTAAGCTCGTCAACCAGGCTTAAATATAGCCAGCTGCCTAGAACGGCTGGCGTTTATGACCGCTAGCGGAAGTAGAAGCTTATATAGCTGGTCGTTGTATTCTACCACTGTGACTTTTAGGGTTAATAATAAGGTTATGCTTTGATTTTAAATAGCCGTTGATATAATTATTGCCCTTAATTGTAAGTAAAGCACCTGGTCTTTAAGCTAGATAGCAGAGCTTATACAGCCAGAGCCTCTTTTTACCTAAAGGACTGTCCTAAAAAAGGTCTACCCTATACTTCCATATTGGTAATACAGGAGCTTTACCTAATAGCAACCGCTTATTGGTAACTTGGTATCTATATTTGCCAGTAAGCTTGCTATATTATTAGGTAGAGATTATCCTAATTAATAGGAAAGATATAGCCGTAGTTCTAATTAGCTAGAGGAGGCTCTTGCGATATAGAATTATCTTAATCGCCTGATTTGGTATTATCGTTAATTGGAAAAAGGAGGAAGTAGTTAATCTACAAACCCTACGCGGTGTTAAAGGAGTTAAGTAACGCGTAGATGGTGAATTTAATAAGGAAGAAATAGAAGAAGAAGTAGAGAAAGAAGCTCTACTGCCTGGCTGACGCGTGAAATGTAATGTACGTTATATTTTGCATAGGTGATAAAATAGTAAATTTTGGCATAGGAGAACGGAGATATTGGGGAAAATGCTTTATTTACTATGGTTAAGTAAGAGATTCCCATGGGTTTCTCATTGCTTGGCGTACAATCTTAGTTAAAGATTTGAATATCCTTAACTTCTACTAAAAGCTTTAACTTACCACCAAATCTTACCACTAAGGCAGCGAGCTGCCAGCTAGCTACAGTCTTATAGCTAACTGACTGTCATGACTCTATAAGCTCGCTGACTGCTTACGTTATCAGCCTCTTGGTAGCGACGCTAGCAGCGACACTAACTCTTAGACACACTGATAACAGAGCTATAGGCTTAGTATTAAGACTTTAAAAGAAGTATATTATTTAAAGAATCTAGGGATTAGCAAAAAAGGTTATAAAGAAATTGTTGGAATGTATATTGCGCGGTCGTGTGTATCTGATTAGTCACCTTTATGGTGACTAATCAACCCCCTACTTAGGCACTGCGATCCTTACAATCCTCTGCTTTCGATACCTATTTGCAAAACATTAGAACAAGAGTATACTCTTAATAGGCCACCCCCCCTGTGAAACCGACATTGATTAATGGTTAACCTTACAGGTTATACCATAGATTAACAAGGTCTTTTTAGAAGAAATAAGGCCTCTGTAACTTTCTTACACAAACTTACAGAACTACCTTATGCTAAGGAATATCAGATATTTTCTTTCCTCCTTATACGAGTAAAGAATCTAAAAAATATTTAAGGAATTAACAGCCTTACCTGCCCTTAATTCTACGTCTATTACGCTTACCGCAAGCTTGCCACCTTTACTTCCTTATACGAACATAAAGAAGACCACGCGTTCCCTAACTCCCCCTCAGCTTCTTGCGTAACTACCCCTTACCTCTTACGCAACGTTAAACTCGACTTCTTTACTAAACCTGTTAAGAAATCACGTTAATAACGCGCTCTCCGGCCCTTATACCCCTCTGTCAGCATCTACGGCAGTTGCCAGCGCGCCCTTATCTTACGATAATTTTAGCTTTGCCAGACTCTCAAAGTTCTGCTAGCACGCTATTCCTATATTCTTAACACTCTGCCACAATCCTAGCGGCTCTGCCACGTTAAATACCACATCTAATAGCGTCTATATATTGGTGCCTCTTCTTCCGTCTCGTTGCCCGCATACAATAAAGAAAGAATTGCCAGAGGAATTAAGACGTGCCAATATGCCTATAGACAGACAAGAATTCGTGCTAATACGCCTACAAATACGACTCCATTGCTGGTATTATACTGCTACCCGAATGACTCTGTCACTAGTACCGTACTACTACCTATATAGACAATAATCGTACTGATATGCATACGATACATCAACCAACCAATAGCGCCGCTATGCCTGCTATTACGATACTAATCGCGCTAATACGCCTACGATCTACCAACTAAATAATCGTGCCTGTACGCCTGCGATTTACCGACCGAATAATTGTGCCTATACGCCTGCGATCTACTAACCGAATGATTGTACCTATATACCTGCGATCTACCGACCGAATAATCGCGCTAATACGCCTGCGATCTATTAACCTACGATAGCGCCGATATGCCTACTATCTATTAACTAGCTAATAGACCAAGCTCTAAACGCTCGACCTGCTATTACCACTTGACGCTAGCACCGTACTGCTACCTAAATAAATAGACCCTCTACTGCTCCTGCCTATAGTAACCAAATTGACCTCTAGCTGCTCTGCCTGCAGCTACCCAACACCTTGCTGCCCTGCCTGCAGCACTATATTAACTTTTGGCTGCTCTGCCTGCAGCTAACCAACACCTTGCTACCCTGCCTGCAGCACTATATTGACTTTTGGCTGCTCCGCCTGCAGCTAACTCCCATTTAACTAACAACTTGCTGCTCCGCCTATAGCTATACTAACACCTTACTGCTCTGCCCGCAGTAAACAAACCTACCTTTGCTGCCCTACCTATAGCTAATTGACTTCTACTGCCTTCCTACAGCGCTATAAGCACAAAGAAAGAACTGCTAGTGTCGGAATATACAGATAGAGGTTATATTAGAGTGTATATACAGAGGTTACGTAGTTGTATGTCTTAGGATAGCTGTTCTACGCATAAAGAAAGAACTGCCAGTGTTAGAATATATATTGCGCGGTCGCGTGTATCTGATTAGTCACCCTTATGGTGACTAATTAACCCCCTACTTAGGCACCGCGATTCTTACGATCCTCTGCTTTTAATACCTATTTGCAAAACATCAGAACAAGAGTATACTCTTAATAGGCCACCCCCCCTGTAAAACCGACAGAAATAAACTAATAAGGCATAAGCTATATAAAGGGCTATAACCTATTAAAAGACTAGAAAGACTATGGGAGGGTATATTATAGGACTTTATTATAAAGTTACTAAAGTTAAAGAACCCTATTACTAGATAGGATTATAACGCAATCCTAGTAATAGTAGATAAGTTAACTAAGTAGGGCTACTTTATAGTATACATAGAAGAAATCTTAGTAGAGGATATAGCTAAAATCTATATTAAAGAAGTGTTTATAAGACATAGAGTACTAATAAAGATTATATTAAATAGAGACCTAAGATTTATAGCAGCATTTTAGGAGGTATTCTTAGCGAAATAAGGGGTTCGCGTAGTAATATTAATAGCATATTACCTATAGATGGACGGCTAAATAGAGAGACTAAACCAAACGTTAGAGTAGTATTTAAGGTATTATATTAATTATATATAAAATAATTGGGTATTATTACTACTAGTTATACAGTTTGTGTATAATTATTAGATAATCTATATTCTTTAAAGGCGTGGGTCACGTGTATGAGTTACGTATATTGTAAATCTCTTTATAGCTTAGAGCCCTAGGGGCCCTAGGTTAAACAACCATCAAGACAAGGTCAATTAATAATTAAAACAAGACCAAGATTATTAATCGATTAACCCATTTCATTAATAAATAGCTCTATATGCACTTTCTAACAATAATATAACACTATAAAAAGGGATAAGCATATTACCCTTTAAGGCAAACTATAGTTATAAGTTAAGAACGTTGTTATTACTACAGTAAGTAAAGAAAATAAGCAGTATAGCTAAAGAAAAAATGGAGAACTTAATAAATCTTTATATACACCTTAATGAAATAGCTAAACTAGTATAAGAAAGAATAAAAGGATACTATAATGCTAAGAGATTTAAGGGACTAGATCTTAAGGAGGGGGATAAAGTATGGCTACTATATAAAAATTTTAAGAGTTAATAACTAAGCAAGAAGTTCGACTATATTAGACTAGGACTATTTACAATTAAAGTAAAGATCTTAGAAGTTATATATAGATTTAACTTATTAAAAAAGATAAAGATCTACCCTATACAGCACATTGTAATGCTAAAGCTAGCATATGGGGATATTAAGCTACTAGTTTATAAGGAGGACATATATAGAGGATAAGAGGAAGATAAATAGGAAGTTTTAAAGATTATTAGTTATAAGGACATTAATAATAAAATATGGTATAAGGTTAAGTAGATAGGCTATAATAAGACTACCTAGGAGCCACTAGATAACCTAAAAAACGCTATAAAAAAAAGGTATAGAAGTATTAAAAGAAATTAGATTAGGCAGTGTTAATAAAGAAGGATTATTAAAGAATAAGTTACCTAAGGGGGACTTAAGAGGATTAACTACTAAGGTATTTAGAGTTATTTCCCTCTCTATTTAAGACAAATCCTTTCTAGCCTCTTCCTGCTTAAGTTTAAGGAGACCCTATTAAATAAGTTTCTACTTTTTTAAACGAATCTTCTTATAACCCTTTTTAAGACGGATTAACTAAGCGTAAGCGTTTGCATAAGCCTTATAAATCCGGTTTTCCTTAGCTGGGATTTAGTTCTCTTTAGTTTAAAGATAATAAATTTCTGCTAAGGTATCTAAGAGTTTACTATTGAGATAAAAGGCCTTAGATTAAACACAAGACCCTATAATAAATTTAGTAAGGCACTAGACGCCTATAAAAACTAATAAAATATGTACATTTAGTGTTAGAGATAGATTAAACGTTGCATAATAATTGTATATTTAACTTTATACACTTAGCATAGGAGGAAGCTTAGGCGCTAAGCGGGGTTAAAATTGCGATATATCCCTTAGCACGTTAGGGTCCGTAGACGAAGTGGCCCGTGCGCGAACACTAGTCATGAGCCTTGATCTTACTGATTCTATTAGCTAGCTCTTATTGATAACCTACAGACCCAAACTAACGTGCTAAGAGATATTAACCCCTTCTCCATGCAGTGAGTATAGGAGGGTATAATTTCACCTAGTAACAGTATTAACGCAACTGTATAAGCATAATAAATAGTAGAAGGCGCAGAGCGCTAAGCGGCGTAATAAGCTAATAAGAAGGTTACTAAATTAAAGACGAGAATGCCATACCTTTAATAGACGACTTAGAGATGCGAGATATTTTTAAGGACGAAGATAAAGAGAAGGGGGATGGTATTACGGACCTTATATTGGCAGTAATATGGCTACTAAGAGAGGACCTAAATGGACTAGTAATGGAAGCGCGGGAGGTACTGGAACTAGTTAAACTATAGGACAAAGGGTAACTAAGTTATATAACAAAGTTACAGAAATATCATCTATATAATCTATATAATCTATAATAAAGTAAACGGAGTAGACAGAGTAATAAAGCAACGACTTTTATAGGAGTTATATTGTGTATTTAAAGAACCACAGTCCCTACCTAGATAGTTCCTTTCTTTATAGTAAATCTTAGAATATAATTAGAGTTAATCTGTTAGGCAGCCACTCCATTAGTTATTATTATATTGTTAACTTCTTGTTTACCTATATACCTAGCCTATTAACAAGTCTACTGTAGTATTTCCTATAAGGCTTTGTTACACTATAGGTCTCATAGTATATGGATCTTATATTTATACAGTAGTTTTACTTTAAATTCTTTCAGTCTTAAAAGGTCCTTCTTAGTAAATAAAATGGCAATATTGTCTATATAAAAGAAGATAATAAGTTGTCTATTAGTAAATAGGCAGTTAGTATCTAGGACTGGTTTTAATCCAAATTTAGCTAGTATATTAGTAAGCTCTTTATACCAAAGCAGTGGTAAGATCTTTAATCTGTATAGCGCCATAAATAGCTCTAAAATATGTCCATTTTAATTAAATCCTTTTAAGTAGTAGCAGTAGACTGGCTTATCTAGTCTAGCGTTTATAAACGCGTTTATAGCATTATATTATTAATTTTCCAAATTAAACACAGCTGCTATAGCTATAAGGGTACAGAATATTTAAGTAGCTAGGGCTGCTGTATAGGTCTCTTCTTTAGTAATCTATAGGTCTCCGCGGATATATAGTTAAGCTTTTAGCTTTTAAAGGTAGCCGTCGCTGTTAAGTTTATATTCAAAGACTTATTTTAGTAGAAGGATCTGCTTATTGCTTACTTCTTCTTTTAGTATAGTCTTAAATATCCCTTAGCGTTTTAGGTCGTTATATTCTTTTTCAATGGCCTTTTAGAAGCTAGTAGTCAATAAATACTTTCTTAGTTCTTTAAAATTCCTTAATTTAGGAGAAAGATTATTGTTACGGCGCTGGTGGAAAACGGTAGATTATGGCAGTAGATTGTGGCGGATAATCGCAGATAGTTTCTTACTGTCGCAGACAGTCGCAGTTACATAACCAGATGATTGTATAAAACTTTAAGCGGCGCTACCCTTCTTCTCTTTTCCTTTTTCTAGCTTTGGATCCTCGTTTATAGACAATCCAATTATATAGGCTTTCACGACCCTCTTGCCGTACTCGTGCCTTAATTAACCAAGTCGCTAACATTATCTAAAGCTCGTTACTACTCTTTCTTCCTAAGAAGGAACTTAAATATATCTATAAGAATAAAGGACAGAACCCTAAGAACTAAAAGAACATAAATAGAACGCGAAACCTAAGAATAGGACATATATGGACTAGAATCCCTAAAAAATAAACAAACAACCAGAAATTACCTAATACTCCTACTACTATACCAAGAAACACAGTAGCTAGCAAAGCAGCTATAGGACCTATAAATACCTCTAATAGTAAAACAGTTGCCGTCTTAACCCCCTAGGAAGAGCTTATAGTAGCTAATACTAAAATTAAATAGCTTTAAGAGCTGCTTAAAACTAGAGACACCCTTATACCTAGCAATAAGTTATTAGACACCTAAAGGCTTACTATAGTCCTTAAGGCCCTAGCCCAATATATAGTATTAGCATTATTATGGTCCGTAAAGGTTATAAACCCCCTATTGCTTATAGACGGAACTAACCCTATATTTAATAATTGGAAGCTTTAACTATAAGATAAGCTTAAAGTTAATATGGACCACTTCCCTACTACTTAAGCTAAAATGGCCTATGTCTTTGGCCGTACTAGCGGGGACGCACAGACGCATTTACGTCCGCACAGTCTATCGTTTTTACGCGTGTTTGGCGTAGGATATTTCGTGGAGTAGAAGGCCTAATAAAAAAGCGTGGTTAGCTACAATTTTTACCAATTCTATTAATTTCACCAAATTCTTAACTCCATTCTCGGATTTCTTAGGCGTTTGCAGGTCTTCCTACTTAGCAGTATAAATACTCTATACCGGTTAATATTTATTTTTAACGAAATGATAGAAATCCAATAAGTATAATAAAATCGCAAAACCAACATCTTTAGGTTATTAATACTTCCGTCACTTAAATCTTTATTATTGTCGGAATATATAGACAGAAGTTACGTGGTTATATATTGTTAACGTATTGTTATCGTGTCTTTAATTAGTTATCTTTATGGTAACTAATTAACCCCCTACTTAGGCACCGCGATCCTTACGATCCTCTGCTTTCTATACCTATTAAACAATAAACAAATCCAGAGATTAATAGGCCAATTAAGTACACTTAGGTGAAACCGACAATTATACTAACGATATAAAAAGAACATAGAAGATCTTTATATCCGTACTATACTTAAAGAACGAAAGACTGCATTCAAAACCTTTTATTCCGTAAAGGTTTAACGAAAGAGGTTAAGCTATCTTCCTCTTAATGGACACGAATTCAAGAGAGTAGGCTATAAAACGATTATAATAGATCTAGAAACGTTACAGAAGACGCCAAATAGAAACGCCACTCTAAATAACTAGAAACGACAATATGCAATCTAAAAAAAACCAAGGATTAAAGAAACAATGACTATGGAGATATGCCAGGCAAAGTCCTGGCCTAATTATAAGGGTCTTGCCAGAGAGTAATAGGATTTTTTATATAAGCTTATATAATACTAGTACAGATATTGAGTTAGTAAGAGCAGACTTGTTTAAGTAGTATTAGCATAGTGGATTAAATAATATAGTTAACTGCTTCCTAATAGGAAATTGTGTGAATAGCAAATAAAATCTTATATTGTATAGCCTTTAGCTTAATGCAAATTAATCTTAGGTTATACTTTAAAGATAATCCCCCTTCTTTCCCTAGGAAAACCAGACAAATCAGAGGAAATTTAGTTAGCAGATATTTATATTTCTAATAGGTATCTTTCTTAAAACTAAAGTAAAGCGTAAGTTAGCTGCGCTAGAGGTAATATTTTTTCTTAGCAACTGTTAACTTATTAATTTAATAGCCACCTAGGTCTCTTAGCTGTGGCTTAAAGTACTTATTTTTACTAGACATTGTTATTAATGGCGAAAACCCTTATTCTATTACTGGCTTTATACTTCCGAATTCTCCATAGCCGATAATTGTATGCGCCATTACCCGACCGACCCTTAAATTTGTTCCTTCTACCTCTTTTATGCGGGTACCACCCCCCAAGAGCTATATATATCAATTTAGTTGCAGATAACCGTTATAATTAATCCCTTAAAATAAAGACCATTATTTACTATCTAAACGAGGTTGTCTATAACTAATTAGGTTAGTTATGTAAGCTAAGCAAGCTTAGGAAATCTACCAAATTCCACCTATAGAATAGGAGAATCAATAAAGTATTAATCAAATCAGTTACCACCCTATACTATTGCAATAGCGATACGTATCACCGGAAGTAATACGGACATTTACTTTTTACTCTACAATATTATACAAGTTTATAGCTCTTTGTCGGTAAAGTAAAAGAGCTCCCACCTATAAAGTATATCTAACTTTTTATTTTATAGATTATTTTTATTTCTAAGGTAAATAAACAGGGTAATCTTGTAGGGGATATAGGATATACGCGTAATTATAGCAAAGACTACTCTCTTCTATATATTTTAAACCGGCAGGCTAATTCTAGAGTAGCTGGCATTTAAGAGTTTTATACTATACTTAGTCTTAACTCTTTAGAATCCTTCTATAGTGCATTTTAAGAAGAGCGGTGCCAGATAGAAGGGTATTTAAGACTTTAGGCTGCCCCTAGCTCTCCCATTAATGCTTACTACTAAGAGAACGGTGCGATATCTACTCCGAAGTATAGAATAGCATTATAGGCAATATGTACTGGTTTAGAAGTTACTAGCCTAGAAGTACAGATGGCAGTCCTAGTAGGCAGGACACCACTTCGTGGAATAAGGTATAAATATAGAAAGCAAATCAAGGGAAACCAAACGCATCACTAAGAGGGAGAGGTAAAAACTTCTCCTTTCTATTAAATTACTTACTAAAAGCGCGGAGTGTTAAATATTAGCCCATTTAATAAAGGAATATATAGCAGTAATAGCAGTAACAGGCCTTGCTAGTATTTATTTAGAATACCTTACGATGTTCAAGTTAGAAGTATATATAGAGTGTATTGGCTTTGGGATTTCTTAGGTTAATATAGACCATATACCAACATAGTTTAGGTAAGATTTATAGGTCTATTTAGTTTTAAGCTAACTCAAGCAGTTTTACACCTCCTATATGGATATTGACATTATAGATAAATAGAAGTAGCACTTAGCTAGCAAGTCGAGAGGCGTTAATAGCGGCTGTATATAATACAGCAAATGGCCATTTTACTCTAGTCTAGGGCTATAAAATTTTCATAGAGACACTCTTAATTAACGTAATATTTAATCACACCATACTTTCTAGTTTGTGGTATGCTAGACTCTGCCTATTTACTATATACTACTTGATTATCTCTAACGCGTCAAATGCTAAGATATAATATTCCATCTCCACTAAATTCAATCCATGCAATTTGAAGTAAGTGTCTCTATTATTAAGCACGGCCGCACAGGAGGTGCATTGGCTGTAATTATAATTTGCTAGAACTAGGCTAGACGCTAACAACACTAAATCAATTTAGCTTATATTTAAGTTTCGTACTTAAGGTACCTCCAGCTTCCTTTAAACCTAGGGTATTTTAGTAGAACCCCTATCTCGCTTATCTCTCTGGCAACTGCCTTATAAAAGCTAGACTAAATCTTGACAGGACTTTTTATAAATAGGAACTCGCCTATATATTCACCTTCCAGAGCTGCGAATTTAATATTAAGTTCCAACGCGTTGGCTTTTATAGCGTTGGGATTAAGTTCTAGAAGATAGTAGGTAGTAATCATTGCTATAATTCTAAAAAGTGGAGATTTATTAAGAAAATCTAATACTGCATCTCCGGAATCTAGGGGAAAAAAGGTGTAGGATGCGGTTACCAACAAACTTTTAATATTTTTAATATATTCCTCTAACCTAACTAAGGTCTTTAGTGCACAGTCTCGTAGTCCTAAACAGGTAATATCATCCCTTGCAAACTTGTAGATGTATATAATATAGCCTATATAGTCATTATAGATGTATCTCTCGCCTAGGTAGAGTTCGCTGTAAAAAATCTAGTTAAAGAAAGCAACTAAAAGGTATAAAGGGTAGTTCTTATAATCTAAGTCACTTAATTTAAGCTTTTTAGGGCTCCCGGTTAGCTTGTTAAGAAAGCGATTACTAACACTATATAGAAGCGTACGCGGAGTATATAATTTTATATCGTCGTTGCCTACGCCACCAGTATAAATAGTGATAATGTTAAAGTTATAGCTCCTAGTTATAAGTAAGTCTTTCTTTATATTAAATTCTATAGCTGCAAACTTACCTGCAGAATGTAGCGAAAATTGGATCTTGGTGGTTAACCATTTTCGAGCTAATATATATGCTTTTAGGTATATTCTTATAGCAGAATCCCTAAGGATCTCTATATTATTAACAAGCTAATAAGATGGGAAGGTTAGAAATGGCTATAACTACCTTACCCACTTACCCACTTACCCACTCACCTACTTACCTACTTACTCGCTTACTTGCCTTACCCACCTTATCTACCTCACTCGCCTTACCTACCTCTCTACCTAAGATAATAAGCATGGCAAGTTTTATAGTTCAGTTTCCGAAGCTTGTTTAATAGGCCCTTGTAAGGGTTAGCTCCTCTAAGCTAGTAAGGGTTTTCTCTTAGGTAGTCGCGGACCACAACTATACCGCGTATAGGCTAGGATTGCACGAGCCGGGCTAGATTAGCTAGATCCCTTACAGCCAAGATTATCCCCTATTTATAAGCGCAGACTCCGTCTAACCTGCATTATATTGACGCTAGCCCCCTGTTAAAGCTTTTTACACTTCACGAAGTACCTCTACCGCATATTAGACATGGTAACGCAGAGTGGGATATTAAGGGAGAATTGGTAATTGCGTGCTATTACCTAACACTAAGCGACGCCCATTAATCACGCTATTCTATATTGTTAGACATTTTTTGGCTGTTTATATCGTTGCTCCTATGCTAGGGGTTTATAACATTTATCCAATGACCTGTATTACTTATTCATAAAAATGTTATAAGGGAAGCTCTTATCAAGCAATCAATTACTTAAGGGGCGGCTACTAAATATATAACGCCACGCTCGGTACCTAACCAGCTCTTAGCAATTCTATTAACCTTTTAATTTATAGAATAGCTTTCCAACCGTCTTCTAATAATAGTAATAGTAATACACCTATATATATTACCGACGCAGAGAATGTTATCAGTTATTAATCTTAGTAAGTATTTCAATATCTCCTTACCCCCCCAAATCCTCTAAGTAACTCTCCAACTTATTCGCCATAGGATATACCCATTGACGGCTCGGTTACGCGGAACTTCTTATACCCTAGCGTTGGTAGGAATAGTAAGGCATCTAGTTAAACTTCTGCAATTTAAGATTAAGAGTTATATACTCCCACTCTATATATAGAAACTCTAGAGGATGAGTTAGCGCTTAAGAAGGTATATATACCCCTATAAAGTGTTTTCCTTATCTAATAAACAGTAACCGTAGGAGCAAAGAATAGCCTTATAGCAAAGGGTGGAGAGGCTAGAGGGCATAGAGGTGGAGCTTACAGCTTTATAGGTATATATACTCTCCAAGCAATTTTTTAGTTTAGTTAACAGAGTAGTAACTATAGAAATAAGGTAAAACCTTAGAGCAAAGGGTTAAAATAGTAGAGAATGCCATAAGATTATTAGTTAAGACTACGTTTAGAATATATCTTAGAAAAGATAAGGTATAATATATCCTCCTAGCGTGGTATAAACTATCTAACCTAAAAGTCTAGGTTACTATAAGTCTTGCTAAATACTATAACAGTTTATCAAGAGACAAGCAGTAAGCTTTAGTAAATAGTAGGTATTTAAGCAGCTGTTATCTCTATTGGATTATAGGACTCTAGGAGTTAGTCTTTAAATAGATAGTAGATAGGGGCAGCATTTAGTCCTAATAATCTATTTAAGGTATAAGAGCGTCGTACGGCTTGGCTAATTATCGTGGTTACGCATTACGTGAAGTGCCCTTTTACGGTTTAGCGCGCCCTTGTCTTTGACCTAATATTAACACCCTAGGCTCCATTGCGCCTCCTATTACTACCGTCTCACCCCTAGACTTCCCTTATCTCTTCCCTGGCCGCATTGCTTTATAAGGCCAGTTAATAGCATTTACTACCCTTATTACCACTTTAACATTTTATACTAACAACACTGTAGGCGCATAGCGGTCTTTTAAATAATCCCTTCTCTCCTACTCCTACGGCCCCTTTTCTCTAAATTTTCCCTAGCGAAACTAATTGCTTGTTTGCTCCAGCTTTACCTTTCTTTATTACTCTTAACCATTTTGGTCGAATACGCGCCTTAGTTATATTGTTATGCTCTTCTAGGATATGGTTCTACTATTAGGCCTAACTTTTTGGCATTAGCTTTAGTTACTCTAGGGAGGGCTAGAAACCAAGCTATGTAAAGGCTAGAGTATAAATTTGGCGCCAAAGCTATAAAAGATAACCAGTCTTAGCAGCTGCATTAATAATGTGGCTATACGGTACTAATATTTCTAGCTTAACAATCAACGCGCCTCCGTTTTAATTAGCATATACGTAAAAGGAGCGTAGGCCGCCGCTACCTTGCTACTTATACAGAGTTCGATAGTTGCCTACCATTGACCAATCTCCCGGCTAGCCTTAGCAACCTATTAAAGTCTACCTCGCCCTTTTACATACATCCTGATGGGTTATGCCTTGCTAAACTCAACGGAAATCGCCCCTAGATGGATAAAGGGGGCTATAGGCAGTCGTTAACCTACTAGCTCTGTCTCTTGCGGCATTTAAATAGATCTTATGTCCATAGCGCTGTGTCTACCCTCCCTGCTGCAATAGGAAGATTAGTATGTAAGAGTAGTATCGGATCTACTGTCCACCTTTTAAACCACGAAGGATCTAAAGTATTTGTCCAGCTAAAATCTCTATAAGTCTATTATTTAGGATTATTACTTACAGAACGGACTTCCCCTTGCAGTTGGTTAAATAATATCTATATTAGCCCTTTTACCAGCCCATTATTCCTTTAATCCCTGTATAGCACGAACCAAGATTCCCTGTTCATAAGGCGAAGTAGAAGAAGTAGGTGCATCAGTGTTAGCCAAACTTATACTGGTGGCTGTAAGACGCTAGAAGGGGGCTCTATAGCTAAAAATTTGATAGGGGCATTGTCTCTATTTAAACCCATTATATTCCCTCCTATATTATATTCTATACCCCTCACATCCGCGTCTTACTTTAAACTATCTTTCCTAGTTTCCGTCTAGCAGGTCTCCCTATTAAAGAGCCTATATACCTCCTTTTATTGCCCTAAAGCAGATTACGGCCTAGCTCTAAAAGTAATTAAAGGAGACAGCACGATCTAGAGCTTAGAATATAGGTATATATTAAATACCTAGATAATTAAACACTTCTAACTTTAGAAACAGGACGAGTACCCCTTTACAATACTTGGCCTATATGTTACGCCGTAAAGCAACTAGATTTGCCCATTTCTTAAAAATCTAAATAATAACACTTCTTGTTATGACTTAGCTTTATTGCACACGTAGCAAAGTAAGCACTACACGAAACATTTAGAAGACCTATACTAATACCTTTAGGTAATAATTATCTTTTAACCTATCCTTTTACTTACTAAACGGCGTATAAATATCTAGCCTTTCCTTAACCACTATATCTGAAACTCCAATGTCTGCCTCAAAGCGGCCATTATCTCCGGCTAGAAACTCGGGAAAGCGGCAATATATAACACTAGATATTATCGCAATCGACCTTAAAGGATATGCAATTCTCTGCATAGGGACACCTATAGTAGCAATGCTACGCATATTTTCAGATATACTAGCTATATCCTCTCCTGTATTTAAGGCAATGCTTAATAACGGCGATTCCTCTAAAGGCTGATACCGAAACAGCGAATTACTAAGGGGGCTTACGATACTAGACGACCCAGAGATAATTATACTACTACTACTGCCTTTTAAGCTTTCCCTCCTCTGATCCCTAGCCGTATTGCCTTACAAAGCCAATTTAACGCGTTTACTGCCCTAACTGCCAGTTTAACGTCTATATAAAGTAAGCACTACCCGCACCTCCCCTTCTTAATATCTTATTCTATATCTTTCGATAGTCTGTATAAAATGCTATTCTTAACTACGCTATATATTCCCTTAACTAATAATGTAATTCTTTAATCGTTCCCATGCACCTACAAAAAATTCCTTTATATAATTAGATGGTAATATTTCCGTAGACCTTTAACGTATAGAACCCTTAATTTAGCAGTAAGTAAGCTGGCTTACCTACCTCTATAGCCTAAGCTTCTAGCCATCCATACAATCCATTATTTATTCTGTTGCTTTATTATATACTCCTTAAGAGCTTATTTAAGGGCTTCTTTTCTAACACCTATCTTTCGCTCTGCGTTGCGATTAGTCTAGAAAATCATATTATTAAAGGATATATACTTAGACAGTATTGTAGAACCGCAAGTCTATTAGGAAGCTTCTTGTAAGCTTCCTAGGAAATATTATACGCGCTAACTGCGTACTTGACGCCTTCTTCGTAAATTATATTATGAAGAATCTCTAAATTTGACATAGTGCAGTTACTAAGAGGCATTGCGATATAAACGAGTATAGAGCTTTTGCCATTGGTTATATAAACGCTTTTGTTAAAGCTAGTAGCAATGACCTAAAATATCGCCGCTGCGGGAGCGGCTTTAAGAGTTGTAAGAATATCTATAAGAGTATCCTTAGGATCGGGATCCTCCTTAGGAAGATATAATATAGTAAACAAATATAGGTAAGTAATAAGAATGTTAGCTCTAGATTTATATTATGGATAAAGAACAGATTAGACCAAATATAGCCTATAGTATGCGATCTGTTGCATAATCTCTAGCTTATATTGCAGTGGCAAGGGCACGCTAAGTGGGGTATACTTTGATTTGAAAAGTCTAATCCTATATGCATATATACACGTGGACCATTGTTAATTAATATAGGTAGAGAGAACGGCTTTATATAGCGCCTTACGTTGAACTAGGCTAAACGCTGCAGGAGTAATTCATCTTATAAAAGATTTTAAATGGATATATTATAAAGAATAGTTCTTAATATAACTATTCCTATATAGTTTACATTATTACCGCAAAGAGCCCGATAGCTATAGTTATGTACTATAACACCACAATGTCCCGGTGAGACTCGAGTTCTCTTATCTGCTTTAATGAAAATACTATATTATAGGTCCCAGAGTCTAAAGTTACGCTTACCACAACATCTCCTTCGCTTATACTATAGATTTCTACTTTCTACTAACAGTATAAGAGAGTAGTCTTTAAGGATATTTCTTTTATTTACTCTTTTACAGCCAAAAAGTTCGTCCGTTTAAAAATTTTTGAAGTTATGGGCCGCCCTAAATGCATTATAGGAATGGAAAGGCGCATTTTTATCCTATAACTAGACTTTGCCTTTTTCTATTACAAGTCGAGATGGACCCAAGCGGGTTTCCCAGGTGGCCTTGTCCTAAGGGTTAACTATTTGGGAGCCCATAGATAGAATTAGAGCAGCTATAGTGCGCTTATTTAGACGTTTTATTAGGACGATAATAGCGTGCCAAATGGCCCAAAAGGCAATGTAAAAGGCGAGAAGGAAGAGTATGGGTTATAACAGCTTGCCTCTAGAGATAGCATTTAAAATTAGGTAAGAAAGTAGTCTAGGCTTAGTAGTCTATTAATGTATTGGCTGATAAAACGATGGTATACGCTATACCGTATGCATATTAAAGACCGGTTAAAGGTTAAGCATGCCATATATAGCCAGTGTCTTACTGGAATAATAAGGGCATGCGTAGGTCTAAATCCGGTACGCTAAATGCACTAAAAGGCGGTGTTAGCAACCTAATACAAATATAAAATTATGTGTGGTGAAGGTTAGTGCATGGCTAACTATGATATAGTTTAACTCCGGTTGTTTAAGGCAGTGGGAGTATATATAGGTCTAAAATCAGAGGCGTTAAATAACCTAAAAAATAAGAACGGAACACTAATTACCTGCAAAAAAATACATTAGCGGGCCATTATAGGCATAGGGGCGTTTAGGTAGCTAAACTGGCAAATACTAGAGTGCTAGGTTATACTAATATCTTCCTAACTCCAAGCTAAGTAATAGGCTTAAAGTATAGGGCTGCATACTAGGGCGTGGTTTTGGTCCTAGTTAATGCGTAGGAGCCAGATATACGCCTTATATCAACTAGTAGGAGGGAGGGTAGTATATACAGCTTACTTAGGTAGTTATCCGATGACTTTTAAATAGCTTGCATATGCGTATAGACTGTATTAAGGGGGGATCAAGGGAAAGGCTTTTATATCTTGCAGTACTCCCAGTGGCCATTATTTCAGTTAGTGATGTGTTGTTACTCTTACACAGATTAAACGTCTAGCTAATAAAGCCTAAAAGACGTAAAATAAGTGTCTTTCGCATATATATTAGGAATATATATAATGTCACTCTCTACATGCATACATGTATATAGGCTATTGTAGTACGTCGGGCGGCAAAGACCGTAATGTATATCCTAAAGGTAGCAAGCCTAGAGTCGGCGCAGGGTGCCAACTTATGCTATCTTAAGTAAATGCCAATATGTTGGCGATTGTGCCATTGCTTTATAGAAGGAGAACATTAAATAGGAGAGGGTAGGGTAATAATAAACAAGTATAGATATTTACGCATTGAAATAGTATTATCTAGTAATAACGTAATAACAAAAGCACGTTATTATTAAAGTGCGTCAAGAGACAGGGAGGCCGAAATCCCTTATATAGTAAAGGCTTTAGAGGCTGCATTTTCCTACTAAATTTTAATAGAACTACGTAACAATAATTAAAGATTATAAAAAGTAATTACTAACCTATAATAGCGAAAACTCCGCTTAAGAATTATCTATAACTTAATTTAGAGAGATTACCTTTTACCTCTTCTATATTTAAAGCCTTAAGTTCTGCCTAAGAAGCCAGAAGTGAAAAGCCTTTATTAATGTTATCCTCTACTACGACCCTTACTTCCTCTTAAGAGGTGCAGACCACCCATTGGTATATTAAATTGCCATTTAAAGCACTCTTGTGATTTTTACTGCGCATCCTTAAAAGCTTTCCTCCAAAAATCAACTGGTATTAAAATGGAAATTCCTCTTTTATGCCACTAATATTCCCCTTAAGAGCCGGTCCAATTTTTACAATTATATGTTGTGGTGGCGCAACGGTATTGGCTACGACTTAATTACTATAAATATCGCTCCAGTATCTAGGTGTTACATGCTCCCTAAGTTTTTAGTAAATGTCTAAATTAGTAAAGGTGCCTAGAGCCCTATTAAAGATAATGGTAATAAATCGACTATATAGAACCGTATAGTTTGCTTCTCCTATAGTCCAGATATCTAAAATTGTGGAGATGTGCGGTATCAAAGGAGCCGGAAGTGTAGATAGATATAGAGATGGAAGTAGAGGATTAGAATCCTGGTTAGGGGATAGATATACCTATATATAATTACTAGCCTTAACTAGGTAATCCTATATTATTAGTAAGATTATTTTCTCTTCCTTTAATATAACTATTCGATATCCGGAGTACTATATAGGTAACTTAAATTGTGCCAACTAAGCAGAAACAGTCAGCTAGCGAATAAAGACTTATAAGAAGCAGAGTATACCCCTAATAGAAAGTCAAAACTAGTTCCGTATATATCTGTAACATGGATTATAAGAGACTTGGCCAAAGTTCCAGTAACTTTAATACTATTTTTAGGACTCTAAAGACATATAAGTATATAATTAGTAGAGTGGTTTCTAAACTTATATCTAGGATATAGTTAATATAATTTGTGTCTCTATGTCCTTCAACGGGAGTTGGTAGTAGTGTTTTAGTATTTACTAATTCGTTAGGCTGGGACTCTAATCCATTGCTAGAGTTTGCTATACTATAAGTTATAAGCTACCTCTAGTACCTAAATATTAGGACAAGCATCGGTTATTGATAATAGGGTTGGCAGAGGGCGACACCATCCTTAAATTAACAAACTCCCTATAAGAAAACCTCTCCAAACACTCCTAGGAGCTCGCCACTACACCCATTAATATGCCGAGTGAGATGTGTTTATGCACCCCGCTATATTATTAAAGTAACGTACTAAAGGGCCGATTGCGATCCCTACTGGCGCATAATGACTTATCAGACTATAGGATTGAATAGAGCTAGTCAAGCTACTATATAACGGCTTTACCGAAAAGAAGGAGCTTCTAAAAAGAGGGCAAGATCCAATTATCGTTAAGCAGGTTAATATTTAGGTATTACTATACCACTAACAGTAACTTTAGAACACTACGGCAATAGAACAACGCTATATTGTATTTAACGGCTTACGTCCTGCGCTCCTAATAGCTAGGGCATAGCGATATTGGGTTCTAATTTAATAGCATTTTTACACTAAAGCAAAGCTAATGTCTTAAGCCTCTATACCTGTTGAAGTCCCTTATTAGCTACTCAAATCCTCTATTGTAGTTAACTAGGGCGGCCCAGCTTCCGCTGTTAAAGAAGAGAGTATCTTCTTCTATGCTCTATATTGATCTTTTTAGTATCTGTTTTGCTTAAGCAAGTCTATCTAACTAATAAAATTGTCTATCCCGTCTGTTCTTAGTAATTCTGTCTAATTATCTATTAACTCTAAGTTCTAGAATTTCTAGTAACTATCTAACTGCATCTTATTCTACCTAAACTGCATAAATACCAAAGAATTGCATGGCTTTAAGAGATTTGGGTAAAAGGCTAATATTTTCTCTATCTATAAAATAGTTAGAGTGCAGGATATATATATAGAATAGCTCCTAACCTTAATAAACTTGGGTTTAGTAACTGTTATAAGGAAAATCTCTTTATATTTACTTTCAAATTTCCACTTTTAGTCGCAATTGATACCCTTTTTTAAAGCCATTTAATACGCTGCCTCGTGTGGAAAGCTAAGATATAAAAGAAAGAGCAAAAGACTAAGGGAATTTTGGAGCGAGAAGAGGGATAGGTTTGCTATTAAGATTTAGATATATCCAATTAAGAACTTCCCTCTCTAGAAGCCAATGTCAGCTTCCCTAAAAAAGAGATAGTAAGCACTTCTTTCCTTTTTTTAAGCTAAGTGCCGCAGAGGTGAAACTATGTTAGATTTAGTGGTTATTAAAGCGACCTATTAATTTTTATTAAAGCGTTAAATGTCTCTATGCTTTCTCTTAAATAGGTATCTTATAGATTAAAAGATTAATATAAAGTATCCTAAGCGTGGCTTGCATAACTCTAAGGATGTTATAGTCGCTTTACGTTAATAACCCTCTTATAGGGGATCGCATTGCGGTGGTGTCCTACCAGGGAAGGGCTAATAGAAGTATGGGAACGGTCCAAAAGTTAGCAGGCTACTATACCCAATGCGAAGTGTCTGTAGGGGTACTTAAGGTTAAGCGAAGGGCGCTACTAAGAACGCTAATATAGCTATAGCTATATTAGCGTTCTTAGTGGCGCCCTTCGCTCTTAACTAGGTTAACTCTCTGCCTCGCTATATCGCAAGGGGAGGATATATAGAGAATTGTGCCCTGGCGGCTAGGGGTATATATTAACTACAAATTGCCCTATTGCCTTAACGCCTTACCGATTTTCCCTGCCTTGTATTCCCTTGAATTTACAATATTTACCCTATTTCTGTGGTATTAGGCCTACCGTAGGAAGTTGTTAGCTTGGTTAGACCCGTTGTCTTAGTAATTATGCTAAACCTAAAATTATAACAGAAGTGCTTTATAGCGCCTTTATTAGAATTTTAGGTTTAGTCTTCTTTGGCTACTTATCCGCCTCTTATTCCTAATCGGTATATATAAATATGATAAAAGGACTTCTCCTAAACGTGTATATTCCATCTCTGCTAGAGTATATTATGGAGTAAATGACTAATATAGTGTTCCCGGGCTGTTGGGTCCCTAAAGACAGAGAGAACATTTCTAAGGTAGATAAGGCTTCTTTATATAAATTCAATAAGCTTTTAAAGCTAGAGCTAGGAAAAGTTAAAGTAAGGCTATTATCCGTATAATTACTGAGCGAAATTAACGAAGTTATAGGTTGTTAAGACAATTGGTATTTATTTCAGCCGATACTCTAAGCGCAGAAATTGTATAACTTAATATTTAGACTATCTCCACGGGACTAGTAACCATGGTACTAAGATCTTAGTACAATTTAAGAATAATAGATACCTAGTCTAGTGTAAGAGCTGGTCCAATCGTATTCTATATATATAGAATAGAGAATCAGCTCTAGATGATTTAGGGAAGCGTATAATAAAGGTCGATTAAGATTTTATAAAAGTGCTTTACAATGCGGCTTTAACTGGTATAGGGGTGGGTTTAGGAGTCTTAACAGCCGGGTACTTCTATAGGCCTAAAGCTGCGGCGGTAGTTGGGGCTTCTAGTGCTTATTTATTACCTATTATGCGCTTAGGAGACCTAAAGCTCTAATAGTAGCTGGCCTTAAATATTAAGGACTAAGTATTTGGATTAGTAAGCTATTTCCCCACCCTATCTCTATACTTATTAAGAAATAAATCTTATTCTTCCCTAGAATATAATATCCGTAAACAAAGTTTATTATTTAACACTTACGGTAATAAAACTTCAACCTTCGCCTATCTTTACTACCCATAATACTAACAGCGTCCCCATATTTCTTAACGCCTGGAGTATGGCTAGAGAGTAATATAATATATACCCCCTATAGGGACCTCATCCGTAGCATTCCCGCCTTAATTCGACCTTACCGCCTCTTAAGATAGGCATATTTGGAGGCCGCAAAACGCTATAGGAAAATGGGGTAACCCTTAACCCCAACTATACTTAATATACTAGCGGAATGTAGAGCCACTATAGGTAAGGTTAGTGCCGCTCTGAAAGTAATAAGGACTAGTAAATGCATTAGTCTTATATATATATATAGGTTGGCTCTAGGCCCAAGCATACCGCAATAAGTACCTCTAAACCATTTACTATACACCAGAGGTATAAAAGGCTGCTAAAAACCTCATATTCTCCACCTAAGACCCTCGCGTTTACAATCCTACCCTTAGAAAATATTAGCGACAGCGTAACAAATCGTACTGTTCTATTCCCATTTAATAATCTTCTTAAGACTAATCTTCGTAGGAAGCCGTAATTGTTTTGCTCCTATTAGCGCAGCTATATCAAGATATTAATTAAAATAGTTTAATGCATGTTTGCCAATCCAATACTGTTACACTACTAATAATTTGTAGTAATGGCCAATGGCATATTCTCTAGCCGCCCTCTATACATAAACTTTCGCAAATAAATCGTGAAAGGCCACTGTTATACTATTTGTGTAATTTATATAAAAGATTGTGTTTTGCTTAACTCTAGCAACTGCCCCTACAAAAGGCCTCTATATAGTACTAAAGATAGTACTAAAGATAGTACTAAATGCGGCAATGGTTAGGAGGGTGCAATTAAGGATATATATAATATACTCTTAGAGCATTCTAACAATTATCTAAAGGATCTTATAAAGAAAAAGGAGGATAATGACAAGATTCGGGACAAGGAGGAGAAGGCTTGGAAGGAGGCTATAAAAAAATAGGCATCTCTCTTGCAGCAAGGCAATAAGTTAGATTGGTAACTAAAATTTAAACAATAAGAATGGGTTGCCCCGCTAAGATATAAACTATAGTAGGCAACCAATCCGAAACTAGACTAGCTAGAATGAATTAAGCTAGATAGCAATAATTGAATTAGCGGATAATACTGCTCTTAAACAACCCAAAAATGACTTTAGTAGCTGATATTTGCGAAGTTTATTAAATATATTTATGTCCCTAATCCCCCTAAACGACGGCATTTGCTAGCTTATTCTAGCAATATATTTAAAAATATTCTTCCTTTCGCCAAGAGGCCCTATATTAGCCTATATAGGGCCTACTACTCTCTGCTAGCCTACCCTTCGCACCTTGCCTAAAATAATATACGCTCTAAGTTCTATAGAATTTTAGGTATATAACCTTTTATACATTTCCACTAGTGTATATATATGCATGCCTGTAACCGGCTAAACTCCCTATTGGAAATTGGGTAGTGGAGCATCCTTATATTTTTGGGAAGTTATTATAGTTTACGAGCTGTATCTATAACTTAGCTTCTAAGATAAGTCTTCTATAGGACGCTATAAATAGCGTTATAATAATCTTACTATATTACACGCCCCTCTTTTTCGCAGAGATATTGGATAGCCTGTTTATAAATTAGGCCAGATATCCTAGATTAGTCCACCTTCTTATTAGAATAACCTTAGGGGGTTGCTGTATATACAACTAGGTATCGATCTAGGGTTGGCCCTAGGCTTAAGGGAGAGCTTCTTTTAAATGCGACCAAAAAAACTATAAAAGAAGGGGATTTTATTCTTAAGAAGCTCACAACGGCTTTAGAAGCGCAGAGCGTAGAGAGTCTTATTAAGGAGGTTAAAAGAATTGCCAAGGATTCTCTAAAGGGTAGAAATGACACCAATACATACTATTTTAGCCCGGATATCATTTGAGAACTTCAGTTAATAGCAAATATAGATAGTGTGGTTACGGTTAGTGAAGACATAGAGCCTTACTCTAGTATGCTTAAAGCTTTCTCTTGTTGGGAATAAGGTAAGCGGTCGTTATATGTTGTTACAGCACTAGCGTAGCGAGGAGCCTTAAGCTCTTCGCCCTTCCTCATTCTAATTAATTTATGCATTATTAAACAACGTCACTGTATCTACTTAAGTAGTACTAGTAATTTACCCTATATTACTAACACTCTAGCCTTCCATAAACCTATATTCTCAATCTCTTATTGGACAAGGAAAGAGATAATCTTTATATTATTAGCTATTCAATTTCTAAAACCAAGTAGTTTCAAGGTTTAAAGAAAGTAGATTTCCCAAATAAAGGCGTATAGGAGGGTAATGGGGCTGAAAATAAGGAAGACGTTATTATAGTTCCAATTATTATAAAGTGACTGCGTAAGAGTTTTGAGAATAAAATTACGGGTTAGTAATAATATTAAGCGTTAATAAACTGTAAACAACTAAGTTTTCTTCTATAGTAGATTGGTCACAGCTCTATTTTGCGAGCATAAAACATTACTTAGACTAATAAGATTATGGCAAAGGGTAAGAAAGCCAAGTTGTATATAACTTACCCTAGTTAGCCTACTATGCTTATTGCAAATGTATACTAAGCCCGTAAAATATAATATAGTATTGTTCTATCGCCGTAGTATTCCGGAGCTACTGCTATTAGTATAGTAAGGTTTAGATATTAACTTATAGTATCTATTCCAGGTTCTTTATAGGCATAATAATACTCTAATATGGACTTAATAGTAATTGGGTCTTACCCCTCCTCTTAGGTAGGCTTTATATGTAGTCTCTAAGAATCCTATTTATAGATACAAGTTTAAATATAAATTACGTTTATACATTAATGCGGATTAATATAATAGTGCTTATCTTTTTTGTAAGACTATATATCGCTTAGTTATATATCTAGGAGCCCACCTAATTTATCTTGCTATAACCCTTCTAGCTTTACAACTCTATTCGATTATATTCTTAAGCTGCGATATTTTCTTATATTCTCCTTACTATGTTGGTTAAAGATCTCTAGGGTACCAATTCGTCTAATAAGGCACCCAAGCGGTCCTAGCCTATTATCCCGCCTATAAAGGTCCCCAATAACGACAATAGTAATGCCGAGTATACTATAATAGTAGGGGGAGATCTCTAGAAAGAGGTTAGTAGTATAAAGACTAATAGTAAACGCGCTTTAGGGTGCGGGAGGCCGTTTATTAAAACTGTCGCTCTTATAAAGCGATACCTCGAACGGGAAAATGCCGCTAGAAAGGGTAATATAGAGGTTTTTATTAAAAAAGTAAAAGAAGCTATTAGACAGCAATAGGTAGAGCTTAGCTTAATAGCTAATAAGCTTAAGATTAATATTAATTCTTAAAACGAATTACTACTAAGTTTAGGAACTTCGGTCAAACCAAGCACACAATAGTTATAATTGTCACGATATAAACATGGAAATGGCTATTTACAAGAAAGGGAAGTTGGGAGAGGAGCTTACTACCTACGCATTTCTTAGATGTAATTGGCAGTAATAGGTTCCTCCTATAGGTTTAAAGCCTTTAATGTATACAAATTGCCTAATTACCGCTAGCATTTAGAGGAGAAGCAATAAACAGATCCCTTACATTAATTACGTCCTAAGATATATAGCCCGTGCGCGTAAATAAGAACATAAACTTCCTCGCGTTAAGTAGTAAATAGATAATAACTAATTATACTACCAAGATGGTTCGCAATTACATTTCTAATAATATAGATCGACTTAATACTAAGGAATAAAGCTCTATATATAATATATATACAAGATTTAATATATTCGCGGCCTTATCTATAAGACCTTAGTGATCTGGCAGAACAATTAACCGCCTATATATACAACTTACTAATTGGTGCATATGGAGTACAGCTCTAAGGATAATATAAGGAATAGAGCCTCTCTCCTTATTTACTTACAAACAATTAATTAATAAATACTATTTATACTCTCTTTAGCTTCTAGGGCACTTATAAACATATTTAACAAAGGATACTACGCTAAACTATTTCAAATTTTTAAAACGTGCTAAGGCCTTTATCAAAGCGTTTTCTGCAACATAGGCAACGGCCACTATATTTAGAGTTATTCCACTTTTTAATATATTTATAGCAGAATAAATGGCCTATAATAGTTAGACTTTTCTTAAAATCATTTAAATATATATAGGAACTTACCGTAAGGGGTAAGAGTTTGATAAATAGCATTATTAGCTCTTCTTTAGCAGATTAAATAGTTAATTCTAAAAATCTTAGGTGCATTCTGCACCCCTTAATCGGAATGATTCTAACAAGGGCAGTTAAACTGTTTAACTATTATCCCCGGCTTATCCTTGGCTTCTAGGCCACTACTAAGAATATATTCGCTATAGACAATCTATAATAAATTAGTCAGTTTATTGAAATGGTCATTAGCTCTAAGGAGTTGCTTATATAGCAGCAGCATTCCAAAATGAATATACACGCGCTGTCGTTCTCCCCCTTGCCAAGAATATTTGTATAAATAGCGCAATGCTTAGTATTGTCAGTTAGATTAATAACCTACTACTACCAAATAGATATAGCGCTCGCTAAAGTTAAGTTAATAGAGAGAGATTTTTTAATATATTGATCTAATAGCTTAACATTAAACGCGACATCTACCCATAATTAGAAAATCGAAAATCGAGATAAATATTAAATATTACCTTAAGAGGATGTCTTTCTAGCAATCTTTGCTTTGGTTTTATATATACGATCTAGAAATTTGCCATTTGTAGGTACTTTTCTGCAGGAGTATATCTAGGTGCGTTTATATCTAACTAACATACTATCCAATCTAAGGGTAAAGGCCAACGCCATAATGCAAAAAAGTGAGATGTATAAGGAAAAAGAATTGAACAAAGTTCATAGCACTAAGGCGATTAAAGGAATGTATAAATATAACTAGGTTCGCCTTTCCCTCCTAAAGAGGACGTATATATAAGGGTATATACCTAGTTTATAATTATCTATCACCTTTACCAAGCTACTGGGTTGTTAAAGTGCCGTTTAAAAAAGCCTACCTAACCTACCTAACTAACCTAATCCACCTGACCCACCTAATTCACCCTTTAGATAACGAGGCATATAAGATTACGTTAGTAGTTCCTTAGAAAGAGACAAATAACCCTACCCTTGCCACCGCAGCTGTTTAAAAACTCTTTAAAAGGTAGGAGATAGTTTCTTACTAGGGGCATTTTTTTACAGGGTTACCATAGTAGGGATATAGCGCGTTATAAGAAGATTTTATAATCCTTTTACTATTATAATAAATCCCCTTACACCTTATCTTATCAAAATGCTAAAAGAAATATTATGGCCGTAGGTAGTTGCGTTATTAACCTACATCGCAGCGTTTTTCTTATGTTTTACACTTATACTCCTAGTTATTTGCAAAAAGGCGAACTTAAACGCTAGTATTATTATATTAATTATAGGAGGCTAACTCCATTATTATATCTTGCAGAAACTAACAGAAGCATAGTTTAACTCCTCTCTTTAGGTACGGGATAGTTTATAGCTTTAATTATATGGCTTAGGAGTCTTAGATCTAAATAACTTAAACTCTTTACCCAGTAAGGTTTAGAGCGCCGCTATAGGAGCCTAAAGCATTGTTAGCGTAGCTCATAGTGCTATTACTAGTGCTATAGGTGCGGTGCAAAGTTCTATAAATAATGCGGTGCCGAAGAACTGCAGTTTAGGCATAGAAAATTACACTATTGCATTTAACAACCATGTCGATTATAGGAGTCTACTACTTAACCTTATAAATGTTCTACCCGAAGCCTTTACAAAGATCCTAGGCGATTAACTTAAGAAACTTTAAGCTATAGATAACGCATTAACATAAGTAACTTCTGCGAATATTATATACTGCTTAATTCCAGGTTTAGTTTTGGTTATAATTCTAAGCTTAATATTTTTTTCTTCTATATTTAAGGTTCTATCTTACTTCAAGGCTTATCTTTAGGCTTACAGTATTCAACTAAAAGAATCCTTCATACACTATATTATTTAGTTTGCTGTATCCCCTTTTTAATTCCAGCTATTGTCTTATAAATTTTACTATTTAAAACTAAACACCTCCCCAACCATATTAAGGCGGAGAGGGGGAAGGTTAGTGGATATTGCTTAAGAGCTTTATATTGTGTTATAGTTATGGTCTTATTAACCCTCTTTACGCCATTCTTAACTTTAGACGTAAGTTATCTCTCCAATCTCCAAGGGTTTTATACATTAACGGGCACTGCTAGTACTAAAAACGTGGCTTTAAAAGGAAAGTAGAAGAAAGGTGTCCGGGAATTATATATTTAGTATAGATATATTGCTTAAATCTGTGCAGTTTTCTTAAAGGTGGCACTAGGAGAAATAGAAATATATTAACCCTTCTTATAGGTTTTCAGCAATGACTATACTACGTCTATATAATATTCGGCTAATAAGTAGGGGAGAATGTACAAAGCAACGCTCCACCCTTTCTATTTATAAAGATGCCGTGGCTAACTATTGCGAAGATATTCTTAGATGCTCCTCTCCTAGTATAGCCTTTCTAGACTTAAGTATTCGTTGGTATAGCTTCTTAGCCTTAGTAGGTAGAATGATTCTACCTATAAAATATCTATAATTTACATTATATAATCCATTTAAGATTTAAATTACAGGCGAGTTGTATTAGAGGGATATGGAATAAAATAATAGCAATAACCAATACCTAGATATTTAAAGGCAAACAGGCTAGCTCTTAGCACTTAGTATATATATTTATATTACACATCCTGGAGTATTAAGCTTTATCTAAGCTTTCTACATAATAACTGCTTGGTTTTTTATATCACAGAGAGTCTCCGGCCCCTAGGTATAGGCGAAACAAGCAGTATAGAAATCCTTACTTAGTGAGGTCCTATTAAACCAAAATTAGAAACCTATCGTAGCTGTCTAGCTATTATAAGTTGGCACTATTTGGTTAACCTTTAGGGAGGTAAGGTTATTATAAACAAGGCAAGGCCCTCCGGCACATTTATTAATACTAAAGGGGAACTATTAGTTATATATATTGTTTAAGGCAGCATTATAGTCACTAAGCAGTAGAAGGCCGGGTATAGTATAGCTTTAAATAGGACCCACATCTATAGTAAACAGGGCGGCGGTGGCGGAAGAAAGGAGGGAGATAATGGGAAGGACAATAATAGATATATATATATTGATATTATAATTTATTCCAATTTCTTGGATATAGAACTTATTTAGCTATTATACTTAGTTGTTTAAGGTCGTGTTAAACCTTAGTAGAGAATTTAGAAATTCTTAACTGTTCCTTCCTGGCCATCTTCTAGAGACTATTAACTACGCGCATACCTATAACCATTGATAGCTACTACTAGCCAATCACCAAAGCCACTTTAGGCCCCTAGAAATACCTATTATATTAAGAAAATACTTCTCTCTGAAAATTAGTAGCCTTATATAATTACTCTCTTAAAATTACTACCCAACCTAGAAAGCAGATTTACTATAAAGGACTTAATTCATTAATAAATCGTAAAGATAATTACCTATACAAAGTATACTACTTCTATTTCCGTAAACTTTACTAGTAATACCTGGTAAATACATCTTCCGCAACTACAGAATAGATATCCTTAGAGAAGAGTTTTATAATTGCGATAATCCCAAGACGCGCCCAATCCTATATTATTAATTAGATACAACTTACCGTAAAGGTACTCTTAACGCAATAGACCCTAATATCTGCTATAATTTATACTCCTGCCTTTATAGCGATGCGGACCGAAAAGACGCACTTATACTTATAAACAATGCTATTTGTAATAAACTGCTTATAGATATAACTAATAAGGAGGTTATATTAACCCTTAACTTAATACCTAGTTAATAGCTTATAACTTCAATTTTCTGGCTTAAAGAGTTACGTCGTATAAGAGTCCTTAACTGCATAAGTAAATGGGAGTTAGGAAGAGCAACTATAATTATTAAGGTGCGGAATCTGAATCGTTATTATTATCCATTATTAGTTGCGGTCGATCCATTATTTAGACAATATAATGGCTGTAAAGATATCTATTCTCTAGGGGAAACTTAATAGATCGCAGATTATAAAGTTCATACTGTCTATCTGTAATGCAGGTTAGATAAGAATAAGTGCCTAATTTATATACCTCTAAAGAAACCTCCAAAGAACATTCTCTTTTGTCAATCGTGGGACTACCTTATAGCAATTAAGCCTATATATATAATGGTGCTTGGCCTTACATCTTAACCGGATAATTTAATTAGTTACGCCCTAGTAATCTTTAGAGAGGCCGGGCCGATGTATTAGTATAAGGTGCAAGTATTGGAAGGTTATTTTGGTAAAGCATTTACGGATAATCTTAAAGCTTTTAGATCTCTTCCGGTTAATTTATAATTCTATAAAGTGTAGTCTATTACATATCCCTAGCGTTATATAAGTTTTCTTCTCCCTCGGTTATATAGTTAGAATAAGTAAATATAAGTAGGCTAGCTGCCAAGTAGTATCTCTAAGGTATATATAAAAGGTTGCGTTAATAGAAAGAAATTTAAGTATATAAGCTAGTATAAAGCAAAAATATTTAGTTCCTTAGTAACTTAGAGTAACAATTTACGCTAGTGCTTGTATACGTCTTCCTCGCTATGCTCGTGCCTTAATTAACTAAGTCGTTAACAATAATTGTCAGGATATAGATGCGCGTTTAATCATCGCGAATATATTTCTGGTCTCTATAGAGCATGTCCGCTAGCGTGTACTTGAACCTATTTAGACATATATAATAACATTATAATTAGCAGTGCGAAGAACACCTAGAAGTGAAAACTCTCTACCTTCCTACCCTAGCCGTGAACTACGCTTATGCTAATGCTTTAGGTACCTAGAAATACCTATTACACTAATAAAATGCTTCCCTCTGAAAATTAAGGGCCTTACGTAATTGTTTTTTTGGAATTACTACTTACTCCAAAAAGCAGATTTACTATAAAAGACCTAACTTATTAGTTAATTGCGAAGATATTAAAGCATACTTCTTCTATTTCTATAAATTTTACAAGTAACACCTAATAAATATATCTTCCCTAGCTCCAGAATAGATATCCTTAAAGAAAAGTTTTACGGCTGCGATAACCCCAATACGCGCTTTAGCCTATATTATTAATTAAATGCGGTTTATCGTAAAGTTGTTCTTAAAAATATAGAGGATGATGCTTATTATAATTTATACTCCTATCTCTACACTAATTTAGACAAAAAAGAGGCACTTATACTTATAGAAGATGCTACTCGCACTAAATTGCTTACGCGGATAGCTAATAATAAGGCTAGGATATTAGCCTTCAACCTAATAAACAACCAGAATTTCTTAACTACATTGCGCTGGCTTAAAGAGCCACTTTATATAGGACTCTTAAAGGATATAAGCCAGGCAGAGTTAGAAAGAGCAATTTTAATTATAACTATCCGCAATAAAAGAGGAGCGAAGTAGCTGGCTCCTTCGCTATTAATTGCGACTGGTTCGCTATCTGAAATATGCGCTTAGTGCAAAGATGTTTATAGTATAGGGGAATCCATATAGTCTGTAGACTATTACATTCATTCCTTCTATAAGCGATGCAGACCTAATAATAATAAGAATGAGTGTCCCGTCTATACACCTTTAAAGAGCATTCTCTCTTGCCAGTTATGGAAACACCTTGAAGCACAAACTGGCAGAATAATAATAATCGGCCTTATATCTTAGCCAATGTCCTTAATTCGCTACGTCCTAGTAACCTTTAAAGGAAACGGGCAGACGTATTGGTATAAGGTGCAGGAAATTGAATTTTATATAGGCAGGGAGAATTTTAGGGCATCGCTAGATGAGTTTAGAGCTATTCCAATTAATTTACAATTCCCTTAGGTGCAATCTACGAATAGATTAGCGAATAAAGAACGAAATTAAACCCTATAAGTATCTAAAATTCCTATTTAACTAGCTAGTACATCCTTTAGCTTTAAATAGAGTAGTTAATACTTATTGACCTAAATTGGGGTTACTTATTACCGTCTTACCCTTAGCTTGGTTACCGACTCAGTTACCGACCTAGTCTACACCTTTATATATAAATAGTCTCTTTTCTTTATAGATCAATCTACACACGAGTTCTACCGTTTAACAATACACATTAGTATAAATAGTCCTAGGTAAGTAAGCAGTATAAAGAAAATCTATTTATTTTCTTATTGCCTTTAGAAGGAGTATACTATCCCTTATAACGGTAGCGTCCTGCTACTAAGTAATTATGTAACGGACCCGTATAAATGCCTCTAAACCGAAGCTTGTAGATTGCTACTATACAAAGATACTAAGCTAAGGAGAAGAAGAATGTTGGAGGCTAATAAGGGGTCGCTAAGGCGCTAGTAGTAAGCGAGCTGATAGCGATTTTCCATGCCGGGCATGGAAAACCCTGATTGGCTGGTTTAACGGTATAGCAGAATTTGGCAGAATTTGGCAGGTAACGCGCTCTAGCACCATTATAGATTATGCATTAATAAAATAATAATTAAAACATCTTAACTTGATCCAATTGATTCGGTAATTATAGGATATATTTTATAGTTATAAGGGATAACGCATCCACGTATTAGGCTATGTATTAGATAGTACGTAAAAGAACATAATATTTAGATTTTAAAGTATATTACTATACTTGTAGAGAGTTTATATAAATTTAAGCGCTATTTACTTCTTTAACCTTCCTTTTTAATACTTATATCAGCCTTTGTTTAGTAACGAATCCTTCTATAAATCCTCCTTAGTATTCTCTATTTTATCTCTCTCTAGTCTATTATCTGGGGGATCTCTGGAAAGATATAATAACAGAGAGGCTAAGTTATATAAAGGTAGAGATAAAGCTGCGGTAGGGGTTTCTAGTATATCTTCGGCCTAATAAAAAGCCTAGTGGCCAATTTAAGAAATGCGAACCTATATACAACGACAACGGACTTGCCTTAGTATTGTGTTTTGGATAACAATAATAACACACATATTTAGATCTTTAAGAGGATAAATATTCGGGCAAGTAAGATAATTGTAATTATTCTAATGTAGAAAGATAAGAATATGCTTACTAAAACTCCCTTTAAAGAGAACTAATATTTTAAGGAGAATAACTACGCGTAACCCTAATAAAGGGTTTGCATAATAAGGGGGGGTGAGACTAATAAGACCGATAAAACTAGTAACACATCACTTTTTAGCTAAGGGTGAAAAAATGATATTTAACTATTATGACTTAGCCCTATACTAGAACCTTTTAGTATAACGCACTAATCCTTACACCCTAGCACTAGCAAGAGAACAATTTAAAATAATTTGCGGAATATTAACTCTATTAGCGGAACACTACTTAAAATGCAACTTCTTACTATGGCTTCCGTAGCTATCCTAGCTATTACTCCTGTTATATAAGCTGATTAAGCCAAAATCTATAACAAATGCTCATTTAAAGTCTATCTTTGGTTAGTTACTGCAGACTATTCGTCCAATATAATTACTCTTTGGCCCGCCAATATCTATAATAAGACATACCAAGTGCCTAGTTATAGCGGCGTGTCGTTAAAACTCTCAATTATAGAAATAACTACGGACTCTGCCCCTATTACCCAATTTGAATACACTCTAGCAGGAGGCAAGATTTGGTATAATATATTAAATATTAATTACGCAACCAACTCCTGCCCTTTTTAGCCTTATGGAATGTATATATAGAGTGGCCTAGGCTGCCTAACTTGTAGCTATATTACTGGCGTACCTATTTGCGTAGGCGCATACAATAACCCAAATAATAATGAAAATACTCTCTCTTGCAATGGGAATTCTAACATATCACTCTATCTGTGCACTAAGACTCTTCCGCTTTCGTACTAGTAAGTGGGATGCTTTGGCAATTATCTAGTCCTATGTTTCTTTGCTAATCTTTATTGCGGAACTATTTTAAGCATCTTGCTAAGAAAACGTAAATTAAATTCACCGCTCAGTTATCCTTAATATAGGAATTAGTTATAGCTTGATATATACTTTTTATAGTAGAAAATATAAATCTTTTATAGCTAAAAAATTTGCTCTATATTTTATTAATTAATTGCTCGGCCTAAACTAAAACTAAAACTCACCTCCACTTAGGGCTAATTGTATAATGAGTCACTAAGCAAATAGATATAAACTAGAGACTTACTTAGTAGGCGAACTCACTAGTCCTAGAGCTAGTATAGTACTAGCAATATATTTAAGCCTAACTATTTTATAGTGGCCATTACTTTTATATATCTGTGCCAAATACAAATAATTGGCGCACGTAGGTGGGCTAGCTGTAAATATAAAGTTTTACCTTTACCTTACTCTTACTGCATTGCTTTAACCATGGCAGCGAGCATTATTATAGCGCTTTTATCCATCTTTTATCTTGCTTAGTTGCATCTCTTTATAGGCAATCCGCCGCCTTTCCAGTAGAGTAAATTTACCAATACTACGCAATTAGTTATGCCAATGAATAGGATTAGGATTTATAGCCAGTAGCCCTTCCCGTGTAAGGGGCACTATATTAGCAATAACGAAGCTGCTAACAAACCAGGAGTTATATAGTAGGCCAGGCAGAATATTACCTTCTAGTATGGCAAACTAGTAGTAAGACTTAACATATATTTACTAACACTTAGTGTTAGACTTTTCAATTCTATAAATACTATAGGCCCTACTATAAACCAAATAGAGGGAGCCGCTTACAGTAGCGGTTTATGTTAAATTTTATTCTCCTACGATCAAGGCATAACGTGGGTTATAGTTTAGAACTTTAAGGGAAATTGCCCCCAGGTTAAAAAGGATAAAGAGGGGACAGTAACTAATTATTATAATATTAACCAAGACTACCATTTTGTAGTCCCTAAAGATTTCCCTTTAGGAGACAGAGTTATTGTTATATAGTAAGGCCTTTATTTCTAACATGCTTAGATTAGTAGTAATAATTCTAGGACCTAGATTAATAACACTAGAAATTAAGAATACTATATATCGTACTCTCCAGTTAAGATAATAGGGGTTAGAGCGTCCGTTTTAGTTATACCTTAGGGTTTACCGCTACTAATTGCTAATCTCCAAGCTAATCCTTCTACTCTTTCTATAAATAATCAAATTTGGGCGAGCTGTTATACAGATAATTTAACAGCCATTATTTACCCAGAAATGTATAAAGGACATAACCCAGTTATATAAGCGCTAAAGGCGCTAAATCTTGTGCCCTTTCTAGGAGGGGAAAATCTTGTTTATGCCTCTAATAATTCAAATACGGTAAAGGCGCTTTAAAGAGGGCTTTAAAGTAGGGCATTTTAGAGTGGAGTTTAAAGTAAGACTATCCCTTAGATTTTCTAAGGGCTCTGCTTACCACCGTAAACTTATATAGGCAATGCGTGTCCGCAGGTATTATAGGGAGAGGCTTTGCCGCTAGTTCCCTTATTATCTTTGTCTTTTCCTCTACTATTGTCTTCTACCTCCCCCCCCAATGCATCTTCCCGCCTATTATTAGAGTTAATCTTTCCTTACTTAGTACCTTTAGTCCTTCCTCTCTCAGAATCTTTGGCTTCTGCTTTTGCCTTTAAGTAATAAGGCTCCCTAACTTCGTCCATATTAAGCACTTAGGTTATAGGTACTTCTACTTTTAATTCTTCTTTACCTACTAGTAGATTGTATTTATAATTAATAGGCTCTAGTATAATCTCCCCTAGCACGTTACAGACAAGTAGTATTTTTGTAGCAACTACCGTACTATCCAGTTTAAACGCGGTCGTAACGTCGACTATTACTACTATTTTAAGCGCTGCGACTCGTTTACTTATTGAGATTTTCTATACAAATCCAGACTCGCCACATCCTTTCTATACAGCAATTTATTAGTCTTTGTAAAAATATAGATAAAGTAAGGGGATTTTAGAAAATTCTATTATTAAATACTACTTTGTTTTTACTTAAAGCGTTCCAGTGTAGACAACAGCTAGGGTTTTATTTATAGGGGGAAATTAAACTAAGCCAACTTGCTACGTTTCTACACTATAGCAGAATATTCTATTAAACTTTCCGCTATTAGGTAGTTTATAGTTCTACCAGATAAGGGGATTTGGTAAATATTAGATATAGGTATTAACCTAAATCGGATTCTCTTACCACTGTTTTACTATTGTCTTTATGTCTATTACCTTATAACTCACCACCCTGTTTTTTACTATTGTATTGCTTACCTCCTATTTATATTACCTATACCTACCTTATATATATAGAAACCTTCTAGAGCCAGCTTCAATTAATAAAGTTCTTATTCTTGACCGTACTGTTTGATAATAGGGAATTTGCTAATAGAATAGACGAGTAGGTTAGAGATGCCACCAAACTAGGCAATAAATATAATGTTAGTAAAATCAGGGACCGGTCTACTAGGTTTAAAGCAATTTGGCAGTATAAATTATAGCTGCTAAAGCGGATCCCTATTAGGCCTACACGGACTACGCTTTATATACATATAGGGAGAAAACTTCGTCTAAGAAAACCCCGTATTCTATCTCTCCGCTATTGGGCCCTGCCTATATGGTACCTACTAGTTGCCTATGGTCCTCTATATCCTTACTTTTGGTCTCTTTAAGGACCGCTGCTACCGTAACGAGCCTATAGACGCCCTAGTATCCTAAATTTTTGCTCCACTACTATAATGCCCTTAAGGGGCGCCTGTTGCCATCCGCCCTCTTACCTTCTACCGCTATTCCTCCTAGCTAGAAGGTGTGTGAATAAGGGCTAATTAAGACGCCTTTTAGTATTGGGGGCCTTCGCAGCCTTTTAAGAGGCGCTAATTTAGTGTATATTCCCTTTAACGGGTTATTTTCAGCCGTGCCAGGGCTGAAGTCTAATGAAGTCTTCTGGGCTGGCAAATGACGACGCTACTATACAAATGGTTAGCTTTATATGCAGGTAGGTAAGAAAGTGTATTACCACTTTTTCTATAGGAGGAGGCTAAGAGGTACATAGCGTGGAAGTATACATATAGTATTTACCCTGCCTGTAAATAAGAATATATATATTTACACCATACTGCGCGCCAATTTTATGGGCTCTCTAAAGGAAATTGTTCTAACGTTTACAAAATAATTCCTAGACTACTCTTTTCTTTTTATCTACCATAATTTTTGGGGTTAATGCTAGGGTTAAGCACTTACTTCTTTATAAATTTTTACCTACCTAGCCTAGGACGGTTTTACACCCTGCACCCTAATATAAGCTAAGGCAACCAGATACTACTGCCCTTAGAAAATTGCGGGCATTATCTCTTACACTTTATTGCCTTTAGATTTAGCTTATAATGTCTTCAATGCCATATTAAGTAATACTACATTCAAGTTCTACTCCACGCCGCGTAAAGGTGAAAAAATGCGACTTACAATGAACGTTACCACATGGTATGCGGCTGTAGTAGTAGGCGGCTTTACGGTTCTACTACTCTACCGCATAATCTCTCGTATTATACGTTTTCTCTATACCTTGTCTACCTTCTTCCTTTTAAAATATCTTGTTTATCCTTATATTTGGCGAGGAAATACTATACCTGGGAGGCCAACCCGAATTTTTCTTTTAAGCGTTACCTTATATGTCATTGCCAACGTTTTGTATATAACCATTGGAGTTGGATCCTTTGCTTAGATCGGAATACGTATAGGCATAATATCCCTTGCTAACATAATCCCAGTTATAGCGGGATCGCTTAGCATAGTCGCTAATTACCTTGGCGTTTCCGTGTAAACGCAATATAAAATCCATATATATATAGAAATAGTTACTTTTCTATAAGGATTAGTCCATGCGGTCACTCTATTTATAAATTAACAACTATTTATACTAAATCTATCAGGAATTTAGGGGCTTGTTATACGTTTAGCCCGCCTTTAAACTATTACCCGAAAGCAAATTAACTTTAATGCTAGGGAGGCTTATTATTAGCATTAATATGCCTTCTTTCTACTGGTTTTATTTGGAGGGCTATTTACGAATTCTTCTTTTAATTCTATATGCTTCTCTCTAAAATCCTTATCTTCGCTCTTTGGCTTTATGTTAAGGGAAACCCAATAGCAGAAATATATCTACTTATTGGGGCATCTATATAGGCTTTCTTTACAACCTTTAAATAGATATTCTACTTATACCTAAACTTTTCTTGGAACAGATCTCGAACCAAAGCAGAAGTAATATAAGAAAGTGGAGCCCTTTACGTCTTAGTTTATATACCTAGACCCTAGAAAGTAAAAGCTGGCCAATATATTTATCTTTCTATTCCTAAAGCTAGCTTCTGGTCTATCTTCCAACGCCACCCTTTTGTAATATTAGGCTGGGATAGTAACTCAGATTAATTAAAGATATATTTACTTATTAAACCCCGGCGAGGGTTTACTAGAAAGCTCACGAGTTGTATAAATACTTTAATATTAGCATTTGTTAACGGGCCATATGGGGTTGGATATAATTTTAGCAATTTTAGAATGGTACTAATATTCGTGACTAGTATTGGAGTTACTAGCCACCTAGTATATATTGATAAGCTTATTTAAGGCTATAGACGTTACGAAGTTAAAATAAGGCGGATAGTACTTATATAGAAGCTGGACGCAGATGGTACGTTTGCCTTAGATTAGACTAGATTAAGTGCTAATACTATTAAACTAGGTTAGCAATTATGGGTGAAGCCATTTATAGATTAATTACTAATAGATAATACTAAGGAATATATAAGTAGCACTCCGTATATATAAGAGCAAACCTAAGTGAGTTAATAGAATATTAAGGTTAAGATGTATCTTCCTTAGATAGAGGAACCTAAAAAAGAATATAGTAAGAGAATCAAAGTAATACGAGGGAGGCTGGATATTGCAAATGTTCTACAAGAGAAATTGGCAGTACTTAATAGAAAAATGGTGATATTAGGTAGCAAGTCCACGTTAAACCTATACTAAAGCTGCTAATTTTGTGTCCAGTCAGTGTAAGAATAGATATTTGGGATAAAATTCGGGATTACATTTCTTATAACCTTTATTAGGATTTACGCCTGGTTAACTTGGAATTTCAGCCTCCAAATAGCCATTCAAAACAGCTCGATTTCTCTTGTAAAGGGCTCCCTAAGTAAATTGGTAGCAAGTACTGCAGAGTCTTAGTAGACAGATATAAAGAAGTAGGGATTATATAGCAAGTGCTTAGAGGATTTCTTTATTAGGTTTTCGTAACTATTATCTTTATTTTTATAGAAATAGCTATAGTATTCATGGCTTAGATAAGAGAAATTGGGTAGGGATAGCGTCCGTTCTAAAATATACCGCTGCCGTGTCTGTATACTATTATGCAAGTGGGAATCTATAAACGTTCTAAAAAACAAGAATCCTAATGGATAATTCACGTTCTACTTAAGATGTATTAAAATAAGCGAAATAACTACTATATTCGTGCTATGTATAACGAAACGTAATATCTTTCTAGCTAGCAATCTAAAAGCACCTAGGTATTAATACCGACACTAACACACCTAAGGATGCAACTAAGTAAAGGAGGGGTTGGAATGATTTAATTTACCTATCTTACCTATCTTACCTATCTTATCTACCTTATCCACCTCATCCACCTTATCTATCTGGTTTAATTACTTTATCTACTTTGTCACCCGCTTAGGCAACCCTTAGAAAGAGACGCCCTTTAAAAAGAAACGCCTTTTACTATTATGCAATATAAGTGGGTTGCGGGTAGGTTATAATCAATTATAGTATTTCCTTTATTAGTAGATCTTAATAAATAATATATTATACTAATGCCTTTATTAGTGGAGTATAATAGATTATACAAATAACAGTCTCTAAATTCACTCTATAAATATAATTTAATGTTACGGCACTGGTAAATTGCCGCAAACTGCCGTCACGTGACCATTAGATTGTATATAACTTTAAGCGGTACTTCCGTTCTTCTTGTTTCCTTTCTTTAGCTTTGGATCCTCGTTTATAGACAATTCAATTGTACAGGCTTGTGCGACCCTCTTGCCGTACTTGTGCCTTAATTAACTGAGTCGCTAATATTATCCAAAGCTCTTTCTACCACTCTTTCTTCCTAAGAAGGAACTTAAATATATCTATAAGGACACAGAATAGGACCCTAAGGACATCACCAGGACTATAAGGACAGGATAAAACTAAAAGAACACGAACAAAACGCGAAACCTAAGAATAGGACACGCACGGACCAAAACCCCTAGAAAATAAACAAATACCGGAAATTACCTAAAACCCCTACCACCATGCCAAGAAATACAGTAGCTGGCAAAGCCGCTGTAGGACCTGCAAATACCTCCGATGGTGAAACAGTTACCGTCTCGACCCCCTAGAAAGAACTCGCAGCAGCTAATATTAAAATTGAGCGGCTTTGAGAGCTGCTTAAAACCAGAGACACCCCTACACCTAGCGAAGAGTCATTAGACACCTAAAGACTTGCTACAGTCCTTAAGACCCTAGCCCAACGCACAGCATTAGTATTATTGCGATCCGCAAAGGTTGCGGACCCTCCTTTGCTTATAGACGGAACTGACCCTATGTTTAATAATTGGAAGCTTTAACTACAAGACAAGCTTAAGGTTAATATGGACCACTTCCCTACTACTTAAGCTAAGATGGCCTATGTCTTTGGCCGTACCGGTAGGGACGTATAGACGTATTTACGTCCGCGATATGCCTAGGACTTGGCAGACCCCTTCCTCTCTAGAGAAGAGATAATTAACTACCTGTCTTCCATTTATAAGGACCCCTTTAAGACACAAAACGCCCGCCTTGATTATAAGGCCCTTAATATAAAAACAATGGAGACCTTTTTAGCTTTTTAGACCCGCTTTCTGCACCTAGCCGGCTAAGCCTAAATTCCCCATAAAGACCTAATACTAGACCTCTTTAACAAGCTTACCCTAGACCTACAGCGTGCCGTACTGCCAGTTTTTACTACGATATAGACGCTAAAGGTACTTACGGACCACTGCCTAGCTATTAATTAAGGCCTCCGTCGAATTAAGGCACGAGCCAAGCGGTATAAAGCCAGAAACTCTTTAAACCAGACTATAAGCGCTATAAGAACGGCCCGCAGTGCCCTGGCACGACTGGCAACTCCTATAGCACCAGCCGCACAGCCCGCCGTCAGTTTAGCAGCTAGCCGCGCAGCTAGCCCTGCCGCGGGTCTGGCGTATACTTGGCTAATATATAGTGACCCCTATAGACAGGCCCTTAGTAATTAAGGAGCTTGCTTCTTATATGGCCAAAAGGACTACTTCGCCAAGGACTGCCCAATAAAGGTAAAAACGGATAAAGTTCTGTTGATCTAGGAGGACAGCAAGGAGTTAGAAAAAGAGGAACCCTAGAGAAAGACTCCTCTCTAGGGTTAAAAGGAATTAACATATTACATATTGATCTGGGTCGGCTAGTTAGTAGAAGAAGCTGCACTATCCCTTATACTTTATTTTGTAATAGATATCAAGTTTTAACCTCTACTTTAGCTAACTCTAGAGCAAATGCCTTTACCTTAATAGACACCTAGTGCGCTGTAAAGCTGGCTGACTTTTTAAATACACCCCTTAAAGAACTGCCCAAACCAGTCCCTATCCGCGGGTATAATAGACGGATAGGACTACCTATTATAACTATCTTATGGATCCACCTTCGTGTTAATAGATAAAGGTAGTATAACGTCCCCTTTCTTATTACAGACCTAGGAAGCCACGATATAATCTTAGAAAGAAAATGGCTAGCCTATTTAGGCTTATAGCTTAACGTATAGAGTAGACGGCTTATCTGGCCTAAAACCCTACCCCTAATACCTTCTTTTATAAGGGAAATTAGCATTATAATGGAAAACCTTGTACGCCTATAGATAGATACCGTTTACTAGGCCGATGCTATGCGTAGGGACTAGGCCTTTAAGAAAGATATACAGCTTAATCTATAATAGGTCCGTATACTAAGCCGCCCCTAGACTACTTATGCTATACCACCTATACTAGAGACCTAGGAAACTAGTAGTAACCTAGCCAAGTCCCCCACGGAGAACTTAGGCCCTACGCAGCTACGAAGGAAGGCTAGAAATACCGGACGCTATACCAAACTAATAGACCAAAAGGACAACTTACGGAAAATGGAATGTGAGCTAAGGAAGACTATAAACCCTATCCTGTAAAATACGGCCCGATAAAAGTCTGTAAAGAAACCTATAGACCTTCCCCTAGTTGATATCTACTGTATCGGCGCTATAGGATTCTATTGGAACTTGGTCTAACCTAACACTATTACCTTTACCACCAGCTTGTATAAAATTGATCGATTAATTGAGGAAAAGGAGAGTAAGCTTAGCGGATAGGAAAGTGAGCCTATGGATGAGGAACTGGTAGAACAGAAACTGCCTCGTTAACACCAGAAATTCAAGGACGTATTCTCTAAGGCAGTGTCCGATATGCTCCCACCTTACCGACTGTACGACCATAAGATTGAGATTGAGCCAGATAAGGAAGACACCCTTAGTTATAGCCCCCTTTATCAGCAGTCGACTGCCGAATTATAAGCTACAAAGCAGTACCTTATTAATAACCTAAATAAGGGCTTTATTGAGCCTAGTCAAGCCCCTTTTAACTCGCCTATTCTTTTTGCTAAAAAACCAAATGGAGGACTTTGTTTCTGTATTAACTACCGCAAACTTAATAATATAACCCGCAAGGACCGCTATCTACTACCCTTACTTAATGAGACTCTAGCCCGAATAAGTAGAGCTAAGGTCTTTACTAAGCTTAATATCCGTCAGGCTTTTTACTAGATTAGGATAGACCCTAAATCAGAAGATCCTACTACACTTCGGACCCGTTATGGAATATATAAATACAAAGTACTTCCTTTTAGACTGACTAACGGACTGGCTATATACCAGCGATATATAAATAATATACTCTTTAACTACCTTAATGACTTCTATATAGCCTACCTAGATGACATTATAATCTACTCTAAGAATAAGTTAGAACATAAGGAGTATATCCATAAAGTCCTATAATGGCTCCGCGAGGCTGGTCTCTAGGCCGATATTAAGAAATTGGAATTTAGTGTTAAGCGTACAAAGTACCTAGGTTTTATTATTAGTATAGATAGAATTAAGGCCGACCTAGAGAAAACGGCCGTAATTAACCAGTGGACACCCCCACGGACCGTAAAGGGGGTGCAATTATTTTTAGGTTTCTGTAACTTCTACTAACGCTTTATTAAGAACTATAGCAGGATTGCCCAGCCTCTTAACCACCTTACTAGGAAGGACCAGCTATTCCACTTTGACGCCATATATATGCAGGCCTTTAATAAGCTTAAAAAACGGCTGGTATTAGCTCCCCTATTTGCCTACTTTGACCCAGAATGGCCCTTGATGCTAGAAACTGATGCCTTAGATAGCGCGATAGCCGGTATTTTCTCTTAGAAGTAACTGGACGGAGAATAGCACCCTATTATATACTATTCGAAGACTATAATAGATGCCGAGCTAAACTACCACATCTATAATAAAGAAATGCTGGCTATTATCTCTAGCTTTTAGCACTGGCGTATATAGCTAGAGGGGACCCCTAAGCCTATTAAGGTAGTTTTGGATCACAAGGCCCTAGAATACTTTATAATAACCAAGGCCCTTACGGCCTGGTAGGCACGCTGGGCGGATATCCTATCTTAGTTTAACTTCTTAATTATATATAAACCTGGCGCTACGAACTGTGCGGATGCTCTTATAAGACGTAAATAGGACCTAGGTAACTAGGCGGCTGTGAAGATCTTATTACAGACCTAAACACTATTATGACTAGAGCACCTCGACCCCTGGATATAGGCAGAACGAAATACAGACCCTTTAGACGCTAAGATATATCCTATCAACTCCACGGAACTTGACCTTATTGATAAACTACTATAGGCAAACCGCACGGCCCCTTCTCTACAGGAGTACTGTGAAAAGGTAAAGGATGCTACTAGCCTATGGTCCCTTAAAAACGGACTGCTTAAGCACCAGGAACGGCTAGTGGTGGCAGAGGAATAGAATTTACAGACTCAACTTATTACCGAAGCACATACTTAGGTTTCTACGGCACACCCTAAAAAAAATAAAACCCGTAGAATTATTGGCGACCGCTACTACTAGCCCGGAATGGTTACGGATATTGACCGCTATATATAGAACTGCGATAACTGCTATAGGTCTATAATTCTACAAGATAAGACCCTAGGGCTATTAAAGCCACTTTTAATACCAGAACGCCCCTGGCAGTATATCTTTATAGATTTTCACGAGTTACCTATAGACCGCGACGGATATAATATGGTTATAATTCTAGTTAACTGTTTTAGTAAGCGCCCGTTCTCAATTCCCTGTTATAAGAATATTGACGCTAAGGAGGCGGCCTAACTATATATCCACTATGTCTACCGAATTTACGGATTACTAGATACTATCATATCCGATTACAGGCTGTAGTTTATATTAGCCTTCTAGAACGAGTTTACCCGGATCCTAGGTATTAGGCTAAAGCTCTCTATAGCATACCACCCCCAGATAGACGGTTAGACGGAGATTGTAAATTAATACTTAGACTAAAGACTCCGGCCCTTTGTTAACTACTTTTAGGATAACTAGAACGAACTACTACCTATAATAAACTACGCCCAGGCAACCCTACCCTATAACTTAATAGGGTTTGCACCTATCCAGCTAGAAATGGGATACTTACCCTATATAAGCTTTAACTAGGAGAGACCAGAAGGACTATAGACCGTACACAAGAAACTATCTTATAAGGAAGCACAGCAGTATGCTAGACGCTTAGAAGAAGTATAGACGGTAGCCTATAAAAACCTAGAGAAGGCCTAGAAATCGATGGAACAGTAAGCAAATAAGTATAGGCGCGAGCCCGACTTTACCAAAGGTGATAAGGTCTGGGTTATAACAAAGAACTAAAAGACAGAACGGCCTAGCCGTAAGCTAGACTATAAGATAGCAGGACCATATAAGATCCTTAATAAAGAAGGCAACTTATATAAGGTCGAACTCCTAGACTCAATTAAAGTCCACCTTATTTTCTTACCGGATAAGCTATGGAAAGCTGCAAATAACCTACTACCTAGACAAAAGAATAAGCCTCCACTACTGATTTAAGTTAATGGCGACGACAAATGGGAAATTGAAGAAATACTAGCCTATAAACTTGTACGAGGAATACTAAAGTACCGTATAAGTTAAAAAGGATATAATTTAGACCCTACCTAGTACCCTATATGGAATTTTATAGGTAGCCCCCATAAGTTATAAGAGTTTTATAGCCGTTATCCTAACGAACCTAGACCGCCAAAGTACTTAGATAAGTAGATGGATTGCTAGTATAGCGAAGACGACAAATTACCAGTAGAGTATAAAGATAAGAATGCCCCGCGGGGGTAATACGGACATATAAAGCCTAAGGGCAGGCTTTTCTAGAGGGGGGGGTAATGTTACGGCACTAGCAAATTGCTGCAAACTGCCGTTACGTGACCATTAGATTGTATATAACTTTAAGCGGTACTTCTATTTTTTTTGTTTCCTTTCTTTAGCTTTGGATTCTTGTTTATAGACAATCCAATCATATAGGCTTGCGCGACCCTCTTGCCGTACTCGTGCCTCGATTGACTGAGTCGCTAACATTTAAGAAGCATTCTATAAGATATGCGTCCCTAGTGTGGCCTAAATTCCTACAAGGGCGAGCCTAAAGCTTTATTTCTCCGATTAACTCTTACCCTTAAGCTTTAATCTTAGTGATATCCGCCTATAAACTTTCCACTTATACACACAACTGCAAATCCACACGGTATTTAGCGACTAAGTAGCGATATAGGAAAACTGTTAGCGACTCAATCAATCAAGGCACGAGCATAGCAGGGAAGACGTATACAAGCCTATATGATTAGATTGTCTATAAACGAGGATCCAAAGCTAGAGAAAGGAAAGAAGAAGAAGGGCAGCGTCGCTTAAAGTCTTATACAATTATCGAGTCACGTAAGCTTACGTAACTCTACGTCTACCATAATCCACCATTTTCTACTAGCGCCGTAACAAAAACTATCTAGCGACCGTATATAACAACCAGACCTGTTACTATAGTAACGGCGAATATTAAAAAGTGCGGCTTACGGCGCATAGAAATTAATGTTGAAGATTGAAAAGCTGGGTAAGTGGCCAATGCCAAGCCTATAGATAAGGGAGATGAACTTAGAGCAAATTCCCTAGTTATTTATAGATATCCTGACGGAATTTCCAAAGGGGTTGCATTACGCCATTTCGGTTTAGGTATGATAACAGCGCTAGGCGTATTTATAGTACCTATAACCAGGTAGCCATTGCCACTAAGGGTAGTAGTTATGTCTGAATAAAGAGCTCCCGTTTTGGAGGCGAGCTATGTCTAGGTTATATAATGAAGTGAATTTTCAAATACAGTCCTAGTTATATTTAGTAGGACTTTCTAAAAATTCTAGAAACGCTACTTACTTTATTAACTAGGAATCCAAATAACTATAGGTCACTTATACAGCGACTATACATAGAAAGGTAATTAATTTAAATAGTATTGCGGCAAAAATTCCAAAAAATGTTTGTATGTTTAGATTGAACAGATATAATGCGGTAATTATATTTATGCTAAAGGATAAGCAAAAATAGAGAGTGGCCAACCTGCCTTAGTCCGGAGATGTTTTAAGTAGAGTTTAGATCTGCCGCGAATAGCTAATATCTAGGTCCTTCTAAATAAGAGGCTACTATAAAAGTAATCCCTAACCAATTCTTCCTTTTCTATAAGCTTAGCACAAAATGGTAGCTAGCAAGTATAGAATGGTCTAAATATTAACATTGCGAGGACTCTCTATATTAGGGTAACTTTGCGGCCAAATCTAATAAATATATTAGTAAGAAAGCTATATTTAGCAATAGGCCCTCTTTCTTAAAAATGTTAAAATCCAAAGCTAAGAAAATAACTCGCGCCCAAAAAAAGAAAGAAAATGACGACGTTTGGCGGCGAAATGAAATTAGAACTCTAAAACTTCAATTAGCGGCTATAAAGGAGAAGAAGAGTGGAGAAGAGAGTAGCAAGCAGAGTGAAGAGGATAAAAGAAAAATTGAAGAATTGGATAAAAAGTTGCAGGACTTGTTATAGGATTACCAAATAGAATTAGATAACGAAGATGGTGAAAACGGTATAGGCTTTAAGGACGTAGACAAAAGGCCTATAAAGTCCATAGAGCCTAATAGAGAGAGAGAGCCGCTTTTTATTCCACTAGAGCTATAGGATGTGGACCCCTAGGGCGTAATATAAACGCCTATAAAACAGGAGTCTCTGGAACAAGAGTATATGGGGTTAGAGCCTACTATAAAAAGTAAGTTATAGGATCTAGTTTATGGGGAGCCACTTTATATCGCCGCGAATACGTAACCTAATTATAATACTTCTTATAGGGCCACCGTTGCATGGGCAGGTAATTAAAGGGAAGTCATTAACTGCTATAGTTCGCGCAATGCGTCTATCCATAGAATTATAAAAGGGGGAGTAGAGGGGGATTACGCATTTCCTCCTAAGGAAAAATATACCAACCCTAATTACAGACTTGGGGACGTAAGAAGACCAGATAGTAAATTTCTATATACTAGGCAATATTTGTCTTGCCTTTATATAGTTATATGGAAATCCGAGTACCCAGAAAAGCCTAGAGAGGATTTAAATTTAATTTATTAGGATTAAGCGCAGAGGCTAGTAAAACGTTTTCCCTCTATATATATTCTGGTTAACTGGAACACGGATAATAGACTAAGGCGGTGTTAGAAGATTAGAGCAACTATTTAAAATAGGTAGGGCACTAAACTAGCTAATTAAGCGATTTATCTAGCAGCTTTTTATATTAAAAAAAGACTTAAGCAGTACTTGGCTGGTATATGCCTAGCTGTAGACAGATCTCCTATACCTAGTATTCTCTACCCAACGTCTTAGCAGTTCCGCGAAATTTTAGGCACTTTAGCTCCGACTAGAACTCTAACTAAAACTCCGGCTCTGACTAGAACTCCGGCTTTAGCTATAAGGGCAGCTAAGATAGCTATATTAAACACTATCCTTAAAGATTTTAAGGAACTCTACTATAAACTATCTAGGGTTAATAATTTTAACGAACTTAATGCTGCGAGCAGGGTACAATGGATTAACGCATAGAAGATAGAAAAGGCAAGGTATATAGTAATAGCTATCTAATTTTCCCCTAATAGTTCTTTATTTTTTTTTTTTTTATATAGTTTAAAAATAAATGACAAAAAAGAAACTTAGAAGGGGGGCGTTTTCTTATTTAAATTTTATTTGTTTTATAGCTCTCCTTTATTATACTTTCTCTTCTTTATTTATAAAATAACTATACTATAAATAAAACTACTCTTTAGTGTTATTTGTATTATAAGCCTTATGTTTAAAATCTTACCTCCTATTAAATGCGAGATTCTTTACAAATATAAATTCCTATAGGGCATTACCACGATTTGCAAGAAGCATAGGAAATCTCTATAGGTCTTTATTTATAGTGCCTTAACATAAACCGTGTTTTAGTTTAGCGTATTCTTTATAGCTAGTTATTTTAATATATTAAACTAACCTATCCGCCTAATCTACCTAATCTACCTAATCTACCTAATTTACCTAATCCACCTAAGCCATCTAAGCCACCTAGTCCCTTCAATCCTTTTAGGTAGTAATACCTACGCTTCCCTATTACGCCTCACGCTAATCGATATGGATTTTAAGACAGTGGGATAGTACTACTAGAGATCGAGTCCTTTTTCTATTAATGCCTCTATGGCAAGGCGTACTTGGTAAGGCTTAATCTATTAAATACTAAAGAACTATAATGAATCGGCTAAGAATGACTAAGGTAGGCCTTAGCGACTCTAAGCTAAAGCTAAATCGTACCCTACTTATAGCTTACTTTAGCAATTAAAACCCCTTGCATTCAGCTTTGTAGAAAGGCTTATATAACTACGGAGTTAATAAGGCATACATTAAAGCTCTATAATGGTGGTATAAATACCTATTTAAGAAGTCCATTTATTTATCAATCCTCTAGTTTGAGACGTTTTGCTATAGGTTGCACACACTTAAAGACTAAGAACTCGGAAGATTAGAATCGTTAGATACCTATTACTTTTAACCTAAAAATAGCTAAGCATCTTCCTCTAGGATATCAGTAAACGATATATTATGTTTTTAAATATTTTATAGACATATACCTAAATGTTTTAACTTATCGTTTTAAAATCCATATCTGCGACGGCTAGATGTTTTGACCGGCCGATATCGCGACCTAAAAATGCGTGGTAGACCTAATCTGCCTAGCCCTAAAGCTTTAGGGAGCAAAAGTCACCGTTTAGTTTATGTTATACTCAAATCCAGCCTTAATAGATGATGAATTAGCTATAGTACTTAGCCTTATAGACAATATGTTGTCCTACGCGAGCTTTATAGATCTTTATAACCTGTAGATAGATCGCAAGGAAGAGCTAAAAGATAAGCACAGTAAAGGAGGCCCTTAGGGCACAAGCTGTAGGGGGGAGCTTAAGGACAACAAGGATAATAAAATTGTCTCTTTTATTAACAAAGCCATCGCTAAAGGCACGCAATTAAAATCTAAAGGGGTTAACAGTGAGACTATTATGGCCAACATCCGCCAAGTGCTGTATTTAGCACGTTATCGCTACCACAAAGGTTGGAACCTTAATGATTACATAATAAAGCGTAATAGTTTATGGAAAGACACGCAACGGCATAAATCTTAGGATAAGGTATTTGTTCTCCCAGCTCGGTTTAAGTCTCTTTTTGCTGGCGCTACGTAATCCTTTTAGGCAGCTGCGGAAACAGCCACAGTTCTAATAGAGTACATTGTCTTAATCCCCAAGGCCATTATATAATTAGCGATGTTAAATATTAAACTCGCGGCCAGGAGTGTAGTTAAGTCCATTAAAGAGTATAATAAACTGCATAATACCAATGGGACTCAATAGGATCTTTTTAGAATATCTATAGTTCCGATCAGCGGTGAACTAGGTTAGCCATTGAAATAGCAGGGTATAGATAACTTGTTATTAGGAGAGCTGGACTTCCTAAATTACACCCTAGTTAGCCATAAAATTTAAATAAATAGGCCCGGATATAATCTCCTACCTAAGATAATCTTAGGCGCGGTTAATAAATCACTTAATTATAGCAAGAAGCTGTAACTCTATAGGGATAAACTTTGCAAGATTCCTTCTAAAAAGGATATAAAAAGTTTCCTTAAGTTTGCAAGGGGAGAGCGTAATAATTTGCAAATATTAAGGGCGCTATAATAGTCTAGATAGTGACATTAATATTATTTAGTAGTCTTTAGTGTTGTTAATAATGGCTCTAGAAGAGTCCTCTATATATATCTACACGCGTTTTCTGCTTATATAAGCAGACTTTCTTTGTTCCGCTTTTAGTCTGTCTCTATAGCAGTCACTTCGGCTTCCGTACCAATATAGGCCTATATTAAGGCCTATATTTATTGTAGTTAGATTCCAGGTTCTTATTTATTCATTTCTAATATTATTTAGTTTATTAGTTGTTTAATATTATAAGCCTTACCTTTAAAACCCACCTTCTATTGATCTATTGTATATAGCCTAGCTACCCTAACGCAGCCACCCCTTGCTACTTAAATGTAAGATTCTTCACTAATATAAATTCCTGTAGGGCATTGCCACGATTGTAAGAAGTATAGGAAATCTCTATTGGTCTTTATTCGTAGTGCCTTAACGTTAATTGTATTTCAGTCTAGCGTATTCTTTATAGCTAGTTGTTTTAATATGTTAAACTAATCCGCCTAATCTACCTAATCCGCCTAATCTATCTAATCTACCTAATCCACCTAATCTACCTAAGCCATTTAAGCTACCTAGTCCTTTTAATTCTTCTAGGTAGTAATACCTACGCTTTTCTATTACGCCTTATACTAATAATGATCGAGGTAAACCCAGTAACATTAGCGGTTAGGTTAGCATTTTCTTATTGGTTTAACCTAACCTAACCACTAATATTACTAGGTAGACCTTAGCGACTCTAAGCTAAAGCTAAATTATACCCTACTATCCTTAAGTTTTAAATTAATCTAATATTTCTTTTCTTTTACTTTAATTTTTATTTTATTTATTATGTTTTAAATAACCCCTAAGGCTTTAACGACCTTTCTTACCCTTGTCTAATTTGTTATATAGGTTTTAGGTACAAGCTTCTCCTCTAAAGAAATATATTCTTTAATTTCCATTCCACCTTCTTTAATCTCAATTTCACCTTCTTTGACATTGAGTTTAGCGAGCCCTTCCGCAACTGCTGCTAATAGTAACGACACAAAACTCCACGTTGTTATAGTTGGGAAGCTAACTTGGTGATTTGTTCTGGATACTATAACGGCAAATATAGGAAATATTATTTATTTCTAATTCTTCCCGCCCAATTATTCTGTGGTTCGCGCTGAGTATAAATATAAGTCTAAATCGTATTGGTTCTCTCTATACTTTCGTTACTAAACTAATGTAAAAAAGACCCGTGTGTTCCTTATAAGATGACGGGGCCGTAAAAAACTAGCTTCTTCTCTAGATTTTATCCAATAGACGTGGTGTCCAACGAGGTAAAAACATCTTTTTTCTATTTTTGATATATCCACTTTGTTCAATTGGTAATTTATATTTTAATAGCCGCCGTTATAGAACCTTACTATCAATAATACTGCGCCGATATTTTTCTACTGTTTAGCTTCTAGATCGTGCATTTAACAAGGAATAGTAGGAGTGATAAATCCTATAAGGGGATATATTATTTACTATTTCCCCACCCTCCTTTTTTACTTTATTGTTATTGTTATTTCTATTGCTATTTTTAGAAGCCGTATATATCTTATCTTAGATTAGCCTACTAAAAGTAAGTATAGAACAAAACTAAAACCATTGCTATGTAGAGGGTATATGCTAAAAATTCAACCTTTATACTAAATCCTAGCGAACTATTCCCAGCTAAAGCCTTAAGCGTAGTCACCTTGACTTAGGCGCCTATATTAACCTCCCTATTAACTACGACAACTAGCAGCGCTTTATTGTCTATAACTTTAGTTCTATATTTACCTTCCTAAGGCCTTTCCAGTGTAGTAGTGGTAGGAATAGTTATTAGCGCTATAGTGGCACTTACGCTCCTGGTCGCCTTATTTGTCTATATTAGTAGAAAAAGATTATCTAGTATACTCCCTTATAAATTGGTAGCTTTATATCCGGCGTACTATAAAGTAAAAATATAATAAAATATAATTTTTTAATCGTGACTAGATCTTAAATGTTAAAGTTATAGTTGGGTAACTTAAATACGTTTTATAGAGAAATAGAAAGGGAAAAAAATAATTTCCTTACGTCAATGGTAAGATGGAGAAGAAATTAGTTAATATAAAATAATTAAACAAGTCTATATACCTTAAGTACTTTCCTTTCTTCGCTATTTAACTTAAAATTAGCTGTCTTAGTAACTGGCGGCTAGAAGTCTGGCCATACTTATAAGTGTATCTAGGTGCACCAGGCCCTATTTGTTAATTCTCGTCTTTATTACCTCTATGTTTAACTTTTAAGCCTCCTCCTTTCGTCCCTGCTTATAGAATATAAATACTAAGTTACTTATACTGCTAGCGGTATCTAGATGGTTATTACTAAAAATCTCTCTCTTTATCTTAACTACTTATTTCTGCAGCTCCTCCGCTTCTAGAAGTCGGTTCTTTATATAGTATTTAGAACTTAGCTCTTCTATACTTTTTAAAGTCTTGGGATGCTATAGGCCTAGAATTCTCTTTCTTATCTCTATTACTTAAGTTTCTAGCTTATCGGCTTCCGTTTACCGTTTTTAATAACAATAGACTTCTACTAAGACGGCTATTATACTTAATGTCTATAAATAGTATTGGCCTAATACCCTATTACTAGTCTCTAGTAACTGTAGCAGTAGCTCTTTAGCATCGGTTAGCCGTTCCTACTTAATATAGATATAAGCTAGGTAGATTTTGCTTTCTAAAGTATTCCTATATTCCGGCCCTTTTAGTTTCCTAATTGTCTCTACTAGCCGCACCTGGTACTTTTCAGCCTCTATAATTCGGCCGGTTTTGAAATATATCTCCACTAGAAGAGGAATAAGCTCCGACTTTTCTTTTATTCTATTGTACTCTGCTATATCTTTTTTGTAAACTCTATAATGCCAATACTAGTATACCTTTGGTAAGCAAGCTTTATATAACCAGTTAATATAACACCATAGCCGGACGATATTATCTCCGCTAGGCAACTTCCTAAAGTATATATAGCAGTGTTCTTTAGTGCCAATTCCGGCAATATCTTGGATAAGATACTTTTTAGGTATCTAGTTGAAATCGGAGGCCTTTATAGATGTTAAAACGAGAGACGGCTCAAAAATAGATAAAAGGGTCTTAAAGATAACACCTAAGCGTTAATAAAACTTAAGTTTAAGAGTTATATATTGGGGATAAAGATATATTCGACTTAGCTAGATGTAAGTGAATTAATAGATCCTTGGGGTTTAAAGCCTTTATAGGCGGCAGATATAATATATTAATAGTATTAATTTTAGCTGTAGCCTAGCTGGGGTTAGCTCCCTAATGAAGCTTATATACTGCCTTAAGTATGCTTAGCTCGACCGATACTAGGGATAATCTTATATTCGAATACGCAGGGCTCTTATAAATAAATTAGTGAACCTGCTGTAGCGTTTATAAAATTTAGCAGTCTGCATTTTCAAGTTATAAGAACGTAGAATGGCGAATAGAAGAAATCGAATATGTTGGGAATAAGGCAAGTAGTCATTATATGTTGTTACGTGCCGCTATAGTACTAGTGTGGGGAGAAGCCTTACGCTCCTCGCCCTCCCTTATTTTAATAAATAAGCTTTATTAACCAACATCACTGTAACCTACTCGAGTAGTTGTTATTAGTGAGTCACCCTATATAACTAATAGAATGAATTAATACAAGCATAGAAATAATATTTATTTTAACTAGTCTAGCTGTTGGTATGCTTTAACAATGTGTAGAATATATATATCACAATAATATATACTATGCGGTGTTGTAGATAGATCTTTTAATATTCTATCTATACGTCTTGATAATATATATACGCGTTACGTAGATTATGTGCTCTATATATATAATATATAAAACAAATATCTATTAATACTAGCCATACAATATATCTGCAAATTTATTTCTTTATTCCCCTACGCTTTAGCCTAAAATTAGCCGGAGTTCTTTTTTTAGGTACTAAAAAGCTTCGATTCTATATTTTATTAGTATATACCATATTAAAAGGTTGAGTAAGGCATATAATATGCTCGTTAGACAGCGGCTAGGAAGGCTTATCTTTGGATAAATATAAGTGGTATCTCCCACCATTATATATAAGAAGGTAGATATGCGTATTACTTATCTTTCCTAACTTGTCCGCCTTTCTAAAAAGTGTTTCTCTTTGTTGGCGGATTGCCTCCCTACTGATATACTTATTTAAATTAAATAAGCTAGTCCCTTTTCCCTAAGTCTTATTTTCTTCTATAGTCCCGTTATTGTCGCTAGCTTCCATCGGTTATGTCTAATAAAGGAAGGTATAGAAGTAGTAGACACCCATCTTAAGTTAATAGTTGTAGAGTGGTATTATAATAACTAAATGTATAATGGGCGATTATGTTAATAATAAAGTCGGTAAACCCTTTCCTATTTGGTAAATCCTTTAACTTTATGCCTACTATTAAGGATAACAATAAGGTACACGCTAATATTATTTAGCAAGCGGTATTAATACCCAGAAGGCAAGTAATATACTTATGACTTTCCTTATATTAACAAGTATAAAGATAGCAACAAATCTTATTATAGGTCTTCTGCTTCTTCTTATCCCTTACTTCTTCTTAGGTTATAATAACGTTAAAGTAATATTATCTATGGCTATAATAATTGCACGGGCTTCTAGGTAGCAAAATACTACTATAAAAAAAACATCTTTAACACTACCTGGCAACTTTGCTGCTTATTCTTTGGCATAGACCGTAACCTAAGAAATATAGACCAATAAGTTAACTTCTAAAGATGGTATTTACACTGTTGCTAGCTTATTAAACAGTTCTATAGATTTTTAAAGCTCTTCCATTCTCCCTAAGAGTACTAGCCTTATAGGGCTTTAAACTATTATAACCTCTTCTAATGTTGCGCCCTATTATTCTCGTATAAGCACTAGGATAGATTTGAGTTTAGTATCTACTACCTTGCCATTAACAGTAACAACGATTATAAATATATATAGACTTCTATTTTTAAAGAGCTATTTAGTCCTCTCTATAACCACTAGTCTTATAGGACCTTAGAGAAGTGCTATAATTTATATTAAGGTTAAATCTCAGCTTTCCCTCTTAGGTAGTAGGATAGGTATAACTCTAATACCCACCAACCTTGAACGGACGGTGACGAGTATAGTAAATCTAAACGGATTATTACGTTTAGAAAGCTTTTTAATTCTCTTAGAGGGCATTAGCTTTATCCTCTTTTAAAGCCTTAGTATAACTTATATAAAAGCCTCATCCTAGCTCTCTCTTATACGGACTAGGAATGACTTAACTTTAATATCCATTAATTCCGTAGGGGTAATTACAACTACTACAGAAATTTCAAATGGTGTTTAAACTTTAAATAGTCTTCCGATTTTCTTAAAGAGTAATAGCCCTGTAGAACCTCAAAGCGTTACTATAGCTTATACTAAAGCCAATCCCTAGATCTCTCTTATAAGAACCATAATAGATTTAACTTTAAGATCCGTTAACTCCCTAGGGACGGTTATAACTATTACGCAACCCTTTAACGGACTACTGCGCTCTATAGCACTGCCGCTTATATTGGATTCAAGCTAGATATCTAAGTTAATACATACTTCTCTAGATTCCCTTAGTGGGGCTTTCTGGTCTGTAAGCTTAATCCCAAGTTCAAATAGATATTTGAGTATTTTAGCCACCCTTTCTGAATCTACGCAGCTGCTCTCTTCTCTATCAACACAGCCTGCAAACGGGGAGACCCTTATAATAGCTAGCAATACTTTTATGTTTATCTATACCGTACCTACCCTAAATTCTACGAATTACGCATCTATTCCAGCCCCCACTAGTACTATAGCCATTTTAGTTTCAACTCGCAATACACCTATTTTAGTTCCTATTAGCACCAAAACTGTCTTAGTTCTTACCAGCACTATATTTATTTTAGTTTCTGCTAGTACCATATCTACCTTAGTTCCCACTAGTACTATATCCATTTTAATTCCTACCAGCGTTATATCTTCCTTAGTTTCTACTAGCATTGTATCTATCTCAATTCTTACCAGCACTATATCCATTTTAGTTCTAACTAACACTATATCCATCTCAAATCCTACAAGCTCTGCTATTAGACTTCTATATATATCTCTAGATCCTATCGCCTCTATTTCTACCTCTATCTCTTCTTTTTATGTTATAAAAGTTATAGCTACTATACATGCGCTTATACGGATAATTACAACTTCCCCGACAACGTTATAGTCACTTAAACGATTTTTAAGCGCTTTAGACGTTACTCCTAGTTCCTTAGTTTCCTTAAGTTCCGCAATTCCAGCTAAAGAAATAGCTGCGGTTTTACTACTAGGTTCAACTAGACAGGACTAGATAGACTAGAGCAGCACTATAAATTTTATACTAGCTACCTTAATAATAGGTTTAGGGCCCTCAAGTGCTAAGCTTCTTAGTATTTTTTCTATGTTAACTTTGGAAATTGTTCTATTAAGTATAGCTATGGGTGGGAGCTACTCTAGAGCTTGGACAAGCTTATAGATTTTAGAGGAATCTAGTGCGCTAGATACTACTCTCCGTACTATTATTTCCTCTAATAACAAATATTACACCATTTCTACTACTACGCAGACATAAGTGCCAAATGACGGTATACTATTTGGTAATTCTTTACAGAGTTATACAGTAAAGGCTAAGAGTATTAGGGTTAGTATTGGGGTTAGTTTTAATACAATTGCTAGGATACTAGCCTTCGCAGCCACGATTATATTGCTGCTAAGGCGATATAGGCGGCGCCAATAGGGCATGATAAATACAAGAAGGCTAGTTATTTCTCGCCCTCTTCTAATCTAGGGATACGCTTCAGCTCTATCATTTAACACTATATAATGTGTACAGAAGTTTAGATATATTATTTGTTGTTCTCTAATATGCAAGCTAGCGCAAAATACCGAAGTAAGTTAATAGTACTTCCGTTTTGGTAAATAAGATTATGGCGACTTGTTTATAACGTATTAACAGGCGTATTCCTTGCAGTGAGTTAGGCTGTAGTAATGGTTTAATGTTGCTAGAGGCCGGTTAACCTATCTATCAAATTTTAGGTGGCAACTGCTTCTTAAGGTACCGTGTTCACATTTATATAAGAGGTAGGTATAATTTTCTACTGCTATATTCTAAGACTAACTTTTATAATGCACAAATTACTACTCTCCCTAGTATTCTTTTTTCCGACTGCTTTTGGACTCTGGAACTGTATATTGGATAGAATACCTACTATGCTTATTACTGCAAATTAAGGGGTAGGGAATCCTGTATGGAATTTTAGTCTACCGCTTTACTAGAATTATAAGGTACCTTTTAATAACACCTAACCTTATTTTACAGCGGGAGGTAGAACTAGCATCTTATTTATATTTTTAAAATAATTTAGAAGCTAATAGTTATAGATTCTGTGTTATATGGTTTAATAGTTCCTTAACTAGCCTTTTCCCTATAAGTTACGGGGATAGCTATTGGATATAGAACTACTACGTCTCTTATAGTTACTCCGCAAATCTTAGAATCATTTCATCTTTCTTTAATTAACTGCTATGCACATGGCCATCTTTCTAATAGGACTGGCGCAATCGGTTAATTTAATGCCTTAACTCCGCTAGAAAGTCCGTATATTATTCTTATTAACTTAATAAGCTGTAGTTCTAACATTAGTATATCCTCTTGATTATATAAAAACAATTTCCCTTAAATAGTTTTATTATAAAATTCTTTTGTAAAACGTGATTGCATATTACTTATAATTTATATGGTCTTAATCTACAGCTACGGCAAAATTGTATATATAAATGTTGAAATATCTAGGGACACTAAATTTAGTAATTGGAGGCTCTACGATACCCTTAGCTTTTTTAAGGTAGTAGTTAATACAAAGGGTGAGGATGGTGTAGGAAATAAGGATAGTGCAGGGGGTAAGGATAATATAGGGGATAAGGATGGTATAGGGGATAAGGATAATATAGGGGGCAGGGGTAGTATAAGGGATAAAAGAAGTTTAGTCGTTATCTTAGTCACCTTTATCACCCTACTTAACCACCCTCTCCACAATTATAGATACTTAGATAGCTGAAAATTTGTAGTTTATAGCTATGCCGCTATATATTATCCTAGTGAATACCAGTAGAAGTACAATCTTTAATTATATCTTAGCTGCTGATATCGCCTTAATTAGGGTTTTTTTACGCTCGCAGCTTCTTCCCTAGTAGCCACCTCGCCTCCTTAGTCTGCTTGTTTAAGCTCAATCTATACTCTTCGTGGCTGTAATGACCCTTATCCTAAAGTACCTGCTTTAAGTGCAGATACTATATACTCCTAGAGGCAGTCTCTATAAGGCGTTTCAGCTGGGTTTAAAAACAAAAGGTATGTCTATTATCGAGAGTAACTTCCTTAAAATTCAAAGTTCCCCTATCTTCTCCCCAGACTAACTACGAAAGGCCGCAGACAACCTATTATCTGGACAGCACAACGACCCCCTACCACTAATCCAGATTACAGAGGACGAGAAATAGAAAGTCGAAGAAATCCTAGTAGTTAAAAAGGACCTTACTGTCTTAAAATACCGTATAAGCTAGGTAGGCTATAACAAAGACCCAGAATGGTATCCTGTATTTAATTTTAAGTATTCCCCCTATAAGCTACGGGATTTCCACCTGGCCCACCTAGATCTCCCCAGACCACCACACAAACTAGAAAACTAGATTAAATGCTAGGAAGAAGGGTTAGACAATTATAACAATTTAGACAATAATAAGGAGCTTAGACAACGCCTAAGGGCAGGCTTTTTTAAGAGGGGGGGGTGATGTAACTGTGCTAGGGCGCGTTATCTGCTATATTATACCTGCTGTAATATGCTATATATTGCCGTCTGCCGCTATACTCTACTATTGGCTCACCTACTACTAACGCCTTAGCGGCTAGCTCTGTTTATTTATTTATATTGGCCCTAGCAGCCCCTTTTTCCTTCTCCTTAGCTTAGTATCTTTGTATTGTATTTACTAAGCTGCTACGTGTTTAAAGTTATAAAGTAGTACCTATTCTATAGTTCTATCTACTAGGTTTATAAGACTTCTTTTTAGTAGTTATATAAGCGTTTTTATAAAGCGAGCGTATACGGGCGGGAGGCTTGCTAACAGTAATCTTGATTTTTGCAGGGACCTCCACTCAGCTATATACCTGAAAATAATGCCAGTTTCCTAGTCTTAGCTGCTCGAACTCCAAATTATAATTTTAGATCGATTGTATAAGGGGGCAGATAAGGCAGGTAAGGTAGATAAGGCAGGTAAGGCAGATAAGGTGGATGAGGTAAATAAGGTAGATAAGGTAAATAAGGTGGATAAGGTAGATAAGGTGGTTAAAGTAGTTAAATATATACAGTAATAGTGTTATTAGTTTCTAGTGCCTTGGTATATTTAGATAAACGTTAAAAATCCGATTATATTATCTTTGTAGGATTTCTAGAGACCGCTATAAAATTAAGTGATAATTACTTAGAGCTTCTTAAAGCATATCAATCCTAATGCTAAATTCCTTTATTATATAAATTACAGGATTAAAAAAAATAATACTATTTAACGACTTATTTAATCTCGTTCGAGATCAAGTAAATACAATAGAAGTCTTACAACGTCGTTATACTCCCCTCGCAAACATCGATATATTATACTTTAACAGTTTATACGAACTCTATAAAGTTATGGGTATCTCGGACTATGAGAATCTCACGCTTACGTTATATATAAAAGGCAAGGACGGCACGGTAAACAGACCAACACTCGCGTTAGAGGCGTATAGGGAGAGAACGAACCCTATGCGTTATTTAGGACCCTATTTTACTAATCCCGGGGGTCTTCTTAACGCAATGGCCGAGAGTAATGCGTATATATTAGGTTCTCGCGCTGCAGACTACTTCAAGCCTGGCTTTACTAAGCCACACTCTAATATCAACTTCTACGTCTAAGTAGATATTGAAAGCATTTTCAGAATGCTTAATAAGATAAAGTTAAGCCATAGTATATAATAGACATCTCCAATGTGGTCGCTGGTCCGAAAATTAAGCTTCCGAAAATTTAAGATAGATGTAAGAGTATTATAACATATATTGAAGTCTAAAGAATTTAATGCTCTAATAGAAAAGTATCCTTAAGAAAAGGTTAATTCTATAGAATATAGTGAAGATCTAGATGCATCTGCTGGCTATATATTTAACGGAACCGCGTTCTTATTTAACTAAGATATGTCTAGTTAGAACAACTATTGGGATAGAGATATAGATAAAATAGGCTTACCTAATCCTGTCTATAAAACTACGGAAGATAAGGAGCATAACGCTTATATTTAGCTACGGCAGTTCTTTACCAATCTTCACTATTATCGATATAACTATAACCTGCGAGGATTACATAAGACGATCTGGGTCTTACGTAATAGGAAGGGGATATAGCATCTAGGGAGGTCTCTAACTTTTTCCTTTAAGCACGAAGATGATTACGATAGACTAGACAAATACAACCAAGGCAGCAAAACACTTGAGGTAATTGAAGGAAAGAGCGCAAAGAGTAGGGTTTGTGTGCAATTAATATTTAACATAGTCGTCCCTTAGTTAACTCCTTTCTATAATATCCTCTAATTTTATTTAAGTTAAGTTCAATGTTTTATTTCTGGGCTTGGAGTGGTATATTTATACCCCAAACCCTCCCAGTAAAAGGAGGTATATGCTTAGTTATATATAGTAGAGACCCCACGTGTCCAGGCGGCTAGAGAGAAGTATAAGGTTTAAGGATATCGATATATAGAGAATTAGGCGGCGCTAGAACTCCGCAGAATAGGGGATAATAAATCCCTATTTATACCATTTCCGCGGAGAGAGGGATAGTCGGCTAAAACACTAAAGTAGTTCCGGGATAATTTGTAAGTTATAGCTTAGTAGTAGAAGGAGACCCAAGTTAATCCTCTGCTAGGATTATATTAGATACTCCTAGAAAACCGTTAGGGGGTAGATATTAAGGCCACACCATAGAATATTAGAAATTTAGGATATATATACAACAGTCAATATCTCCTTTAGCAATTCTACGCTAACTGCCTTAATGAATATGGTATCTTACCTAAGCTTAGTATAGTAGACTCCCATAGCCAAGCTAGGTATTATAAAGAATAATAGTTATAGGGCCTTAAGTATCCCTAAAGCTACTATAGTATGCTAGTGGTCAAAGCGCTATAGTTAGGTCACGGATTAAGTATCGGCCGAGAGTTAATCACTACTTAATAGGTGCTTTGATGTAAATCCTCGTGTATATTATAAGGCTGTAGAGTCTCTTGTATTTTAACAGGTTTCTTATTCTTAATCCTTTATTTGACATTAAAGTATTAGTACCTAAGTATATTCTTTTCTAAGTTTTATATATAGTTGCATAGGACCAATATTTAAATTACCTTATAAAGCCTACTACGTCTCGTATGGATCAATACTGATTATTATATAGATCTATATAGGGACTCCTAAGTAGAACTAGATAATCAATATTATACCAAGTTATGTATATTGTGAATATATAAACCGCCTTAAGCAGCTCTAAAATCGAATTTCGATCGATTAAGGCATTCTACCTAGGAGGATCCGTATTTTTTTAGAAGAACGTGGAATTTATAGCAAACCATAAAAAGAGATACGTTGGGTGACTATATAAGCTAGATAATTGTACAAACTAGGTAATTATACGAGCTAGGTAGATAAGCGTAGCGCCCTCTAAATATGCAGCCAGGATCTTAACGGATTTAGCGGCTGCGGCTTTAGTCCTATAAGCTAGGCGCTTGTGGGCTAGGGGATCCTACGAGCTAGGTAATTATATAAGTAGGGTAGTCTAACCTAGCGCCTTCTCTAATTAACGCCTAGCGTGCAAATAGAATATTAATGGGTTTAGTAACTCCGTGGCTTCGATCCTACGAGCTAGGCGATCCTACAAGCTAGGTAATTGTGTGAGCTAGATGCTTATAGGAGCTAGCCAATCCTACAAGCTAGATAATTGTGGGAGCTAGGTAATTGTAGGAGCTAGGTAATTATAGGAGCTAGGTAATCGTGGGAGCTAGGTAATTATAGGAGCTAGGTAATTATAGGAGCTAGGTAATTATAGGAGCTAGGTAATTATAGGAGCTAGGCGCTTGTGGGAGCTGGGCAATTCTATAAGCTAGGTAATCCTACGAGCTAGATAATTATATAAGCTAAATACTTGTGGGAGCTAGCCAATCCTATAAGCTAGATGATTATGCGAGCTAGGTAATTATGCGAGCTAGGTAATTATGCGAGCTAGGTAATTATGCGAGCTAGGTAATTATGCGAGCTAGGTAATTATACGAGCTAGGTAATTATGCGAGCTAGGTAATTGTGGGAGCCGGCCGATCCTACAAGCTAGGTAATTATGCGAGCTAGGTGCTTGTGCGAGCTAGCCGATCCTACGAATTAGGTAATCGTGGGAGCTAAGCGCTTATAGGAGCTGGGCAATCCTATAAGCTAGGTAATTATACGAGCTAAGTGCTCGTGGGAGCTGGGCGCTTATAGGAGATCATAAGAGCTAGGTGATTATAATCTAGTACCCTTTATTAACGCTTAGCTGCAAGCTAGTCAATCCTATAAGCTAGGTAATCGCGCGAGCTAGGCGATTGTACGAGCTAGGTAATAGTAGGGGTTTAAGTATAAGCCTGTCCTGCTGCCTTTATAAAGTTAAAAATAACTATTAGTAAATCGTGCGAGCTAGGTAATCCTACGAACTAGCTGGGGGGTGTAAAAATATTTAATACTGGCTAATTCCTCTATAACCAATAATTATGGCAAATATATTATAGGATAAAGCTATTTCTAGAGACCTATAAAAATACTTTCTTGGTATGGTAAAGATTGCTCTATAGTATCTAAAATTTCACGGGCCTAAAGAAGAGTATCTTGATCTAGACCATGTCTCTTGTTTAGAAAAAGTTTTTAAATAGGATTGCGCTTGACTTAATCTAGGGAATTACGTCCCTACAATTATCGACCCTATAGAATTCGATATATTAGTCCAGAAATCTAGTATTAGAAAAAACCTACTAAAACTACTTTACTAAGAACCACTGAGGCTCCCTATATAGAATAACACGTCTTTACTTTACTTGCATGGCAGGCATCGCATTGCGGCAGCTTGGAATATGCTCTTCTTAAAGGATAGGTAGTAGTATACTAACTTATATTTATTGGGTTTGTCTAAGCGAACAAGGATATATATTTAAGAAAGGTACTTATACGCTTAAAAAGCTACTAACGGCGAAGTATACCGACTAGTCCGCTTCTATCAATCTCATGGGGATATGTTAGGCGAATAGAGATGGCTCCTTTGACTAAGTAATAACAAGTAGAGTAAAGTTATAAAGCGGATCTAACAACCTAAACATAAATAGTTAGGCCATGTAATAGATACGCTTTTGCCGTATATAGGGTTATAGGGGGACCTTTTACTTAGATATTTTCCTATAATATAGAGTTGGGAGTGCCTAGAGGTTTACTTCCTGTAACTAAGATTTTTTAATATATTACTTATAGGTAATAGGAAATCTGCTGCTATATTAAGCATATATAGCGAGTTTGGAAGTTTATTACCAACGACAATAAGTTAATACTGCCTTTTCTTAATGAGAGTACGGTCCGGAGCCTATAATCCCTTATGCTGTTAGCGTGCTCTGGCGACAAAAATCTGGTAATAATATTAGTAAACACTGGTTAGGTTTTTCCTAATATGCCAAATTCGCTACGCCCAAAGGTCCTAACTCAGTTGCTTAAGGTACTGGGCATAATCCTAACATTTAAAACATTCTTTAAAGATTTAAAGTATCTTAAACCCATAATAATAATCTTAAGGAGAATACTACCGCTAAACTATAAAGATTCTGTAAGATAGACAGTTGCGCGTTGTTACATAGGCTTATTAAAGCACAACGGTTATTGTTTAGTTTAATTTAGTCTAAATAGAGAGCGTTGCGTACTAAACACCCTAGGATTACTTATCTGCTATTATTAACTCTGCCTATACTTACTATAATATTTTCCTAGCATAACCGACATATCTCCATTAGTAGACAGGAGAAGTAAGAAGGATAACATTAAAAGTGGTAAAAAGAGCAATAACTCCGCTAGAAAGAGGGCTTAGTATAAATTTATAAGGCTAGCTAGTAATCTTAGGTTTAAGTTAAAGCCTATTAAGGAACTTCTAGGGGAAGACCCTAATAAAGTAGAAATCTAGGTTTCCCTTTATAATTGGCGACCTAAAGAATTATACAAAATTAGTAACAAGGATTTTCAATTAGAGGTAGACCGCTAACTAAAAGTGCTTTATGCCAAATTTAAGCGGCAAATACTCCCGGACCCCACCCCCACTCTAAGCGTTAATTTTGGTGGTGAGCCTATTAATTGTAGATGTGGTAAACCGCTATAGGCTTCTTATATCTTTAACAAGAACCTTTTATTCCTACCTATATTATATAGTGTGGATAACACAGTTAGCCTAAAAGCTATACTTACATCGTTCGCAGTTAAACGATTTATTTTCTTCTACTTTTTTAGGTGGGGGGATACGAACGATTTCGACCTTTAGACAAAAGAGATGCAAGCACCTGCATTAGAAGTGCCCAAAAGTGCTTATTTGGCCGGCCACGAGCAGCAGCAGGGCCACGAGCAGCAGCAGAGCTACGAACAGCAGCAGGGCTACGAGCAGCAGCAGAGCTACGAACAGCAGCAGGGCTACGAGCAGCAGCAGAGCTACGAACAGCAGCAGGGCTACGAGCAGCAGCAGGGCTACGAGCAGCAGCAGAGCCACGAGCAGCAGTAGAGCCACGAGCAGCAGCAGAGCCACGAGCAGCAGCAGAGCCACGAGTAGCAGCAGAGCCACGAGCAGCAGCAGAGCCACGAGTAGCAGCAGAGCCACGAGCAGCAGCAGAGCCATGAGCGGCAGCAGAGCCACGAGCGGCAGCAGGGGAGCAATGAGCAAAGTCAAACGGGTCACCTTATGGTCTAGCGGCCTCCCGAAACTGCTATAACAACTGCTTAAAGCGCCCTTTCTACTATCAAATCTCTATCTAATGAATGCAAGATTATAAATCAGGTTGCTTTCTTTCAAATTATAACCTTAAAATATAGCAGGGTAAGGAACAATAGCTCTATTATAAAAAATATAGCTTCTAAAATTATAGACGGACGTTTTAACAATAACTTTATTAGAGCGCCTTAGAAATTTGAATATGTTACTAGGGACTCTCTATAGTTAATAGATATCGTAGATATCTATAATAAAGCTAATATAACAAACACAAATTTTCTATAGGTTATTTTTATTCTGGACAGAGGATCTAAGTTATTAGATATATGGTTTCTTAGGAAGCCTTTTTCCAAATATATGGATATATTTTATAGTCGCAAGGCTATAAAACGAAAAGCACTAAATAACCTACTACTAACTCCTAATAATTCTATAAGAAGCGTGGGACTTATCTAATAAGAAATTTAGCCTACGCTACCCCCTAAAACATAGACTAGAGCCAAATATCGCCCGTTTAATAAAGATATAGACGAAATTTTATAAGTGCGAATTCCTCGAATGGGATATGGCCAGGAGAAAGCCGACTTTTATATCTATAGGGAAATGTTACGTTGCTAGAAATTTAAGTTGGGGATTTTAGTATAAGCATTTAATCTTATCTAATTATTAACCTAAAGGGATTAGGGAATATATAATAACGTCAACTTAAGTATCGTGTTGGGATAGAGGTGTAAGTATAATAGGTTTACTAATAGTTCTATCTTCTTAGACGCTTACTATAACTCTATACTTATATTTTCTTTGCTACTAGTTTATAGGTGGTGGGATATTTGCTAATCTCCTAGCCAGTAGACCTTGTAACGTCGCTCTGTTAATCTTTTGATAACTACTATAGCTGTTTAGTAGAAGGAGTCTGCAGCTCTATACCCTGCCTAGCTAAATATAAGGATTGGGATCTATGGTTGGCTAATTAACTGAAATTAAATGATTCTAATTCTTCTTTCTTAATTGTCTTAAGAACGCACACCTCTTTATATAAGTTTATGGCGGATAAGGTCTTATAAAGTATTTTATGTAATATATAGAGAATTTAAGCTTAACAGGCATTGTATTAGAATTGTAATCCTCTTTATTGTAATCTAGGGATATAGCTAGGTGGGTTAGTAGCAGAAAGATAGTAGCCCGCTAATTAATTATACCATCAGAAAAGAGTGACTAAAGATATATAGTAATATAAAACTAGAAAAATTCTATTTAGCCTAAAGATTAGCTTTTGTGCTAGAACCTATTTCTACTAATATAATTACCTATCCGTATAACGAGTGGTTAAAACTCCATAGGGATCGCGATAAGTAGTTAATAACCTATAAGGGATGACTCTAAAAACTTATAGCCGATATAACGTACGTAGACACCCAATATCTATCTTTACTCCTTTTTATTAGAAAGAAGAATAAAAAACAAGCACTAAGAGCTCTCTTTCCTGCAATTAACTATAAACGGCAGAGCGTTTAAGGTATAATTAGCCTAAATATCGACCCAACCACCGTAGGCGCTGAAAATCCACTGCTCTTCGCTAAGGCTAATCCAGAAAACCTTCCTATTAAACTTAGTAAAACGGTAGACTGCTGTTATAAGACTAAGTGGTATAGGCTTAACTGGGTCAGCGACCAATATCCTAAGCCTAAGACTGGAGATATGGTTAATAGGATCTACTTACTATTGCTTCTCCCCTTTACTAATATCCTTTGCCTTTTCGCAGAGGACTTTTTAAGTTTGGAAGAGGTTTTAAATCTTCTTTATAGATGGGCAGAACGAGGCCAGGAATTAGCAATAAGTTAACTATGTGTTATTATTATTGCTACGCAAACAGTTAATTCTATGGACTTTATTAAAAGCCTACTAGACGTGTTAAAATCCTTCTCTAGCGTAATAATTATAGCCTTGCTAGATGCTGTGGAAGTATCGCTAACTACGCGCTACTTTCCACTTAAAGATGCTCTCCTACAAGAGGCTAACTATGCTCGACAAGCAAAAATTACTAAGTAGGCACTATTCTCCGCAACTTACCTTTAAGCATTTTTCTATAAAGCGTTAATTTATTTTACTACAACTATAAGTCTACCTTTTAGTTTCTTCCGTGCGTCTAGGGAAGGGAGTGATATTAATAATTAGTTTTTTACCCACCTAGGCTTATTCCTATAACTCTATTACCGGCATGAAGTCTCCCTTAATAACGCCACTATATATATTGCCTTAGCTATTCTTGTGGATAGTTTTCCCCCTAAAATACATTATAAGATTTTAAGACCCCTGATTTCTGCTAGTTACTAAATATATAAGGTTTTTATCCTAGAGCCCTTTTCTAAACTCTCTATCATAATTACTGCTAAGCAGCATATCTTAAATAGCATTATCTTTAGCACTTGTTAACTTATAACTGGTGTTGCTTAATAGAGGATAATCTCGTAACTATGCTATCTAAATTAGATATAGATAACATCCCTTCTTCCTAGCTATACTGGCAGAATTTACAGGAACTTAAATAGAGCATTCCTTAACTAAAGTCAAATAGAACTTGCCTGTTCTGCCTTTGCAGAAAACCAGAACATACACTAATTTATAGACATTCAATGTGTAATGTTTATGTCCGTAGATACGGCACGCCGATATAAGGTATTAAATATCACTTTAAAGTCTCTAAGTGCATATTATACCAATCTGAAGGGCCGCTGGGAGTAAAGCTCCTCCTACTAACTGCTAGTACTCGTTTACTAGCGATTGACGGAGGCGGCGTCTGAGGAGAGCTATTACTGCTAATACTGAAAAATCTAGAGCAAGTTTAGGACCTTCTATATCCCCTCTAGGATAATTTCGACTTCGCTCTAGGTACTAGTTTAGGTAGGGTTTAATTATATAATAATATAGAATAAACTAACTTCTATAGGAGGACTTGCTGTTCTCTAGCTTTTCTAGATATAACAAAGCATCTAAAATTGCATTTTTATGTTTAAGACGCTGGCTAAACGAGTTTTCGCTATACAGCGTCTTGCTAGGCTATTACTGTGCTTTTATATAATTTTATTTTTAGGTTTTTGGCTTACTAAAAGCCGTTCTAAGGTTGCCAAACTTGAGTTCTGTCTTAAAGATGTATTCGGAACGAATAACCAGCTATTTAATATGGTGAAGTTTGGGACGTCCAGTACGAAAGTTGCTGTAATAGCCACAATAATATCCAAGGGCGCGCTATGCATATTATTGAATTATAATGGCGTATTAGAACGTTAAAAAGACTGCGGTAAATTTAACCTAAGCCATTTAAACTCTGTCCTAATATATAGCTAGGTTATAAGTATGTTAGATTGACGGATCCTCGTAATAAAGTATTGATATAGTAAGCGTAAGTTTTAATTATCTCATTTATATATATAGACTAACAATTTGTAGTGCATAAGCTATGTCTACTACACCTATATACGTTTAATATACTCTTACTTACTCTGTTAAAGTTCTAATAGATTTATCTAGTATTTTTCTAGCTAAGTTTATCCCTACTGTCGGTTTCATTTAAGATAGGGGTATTAGAAAGTATAATAACCCTATAAATCCAATCTATTGGGAGAGTTGTATTGCCTTTAACACGGACCCTAATCTGACCATATTTATTAGTTTAGGGTTTGCTTAACAGCCTAGTTCCCCTAGAGCCCTGTCTACACGATATAGTTTTTAGGATGGTCCTATACCTTAGCTCTTAAGGTTGTTTAGGACTATACTAGTAGCTTAAAATAACTACGTTAAGTATTTAAATCGACTTAAGTCACTACTAGTGGATAAGGAAGCTTTGGGAAGCTACTTCTAGATTAATATACCCTTTAAATACCAGCCCGCACTAGACGAGATAGGTAAGATAGTAGATCTTTAAAGGGAAACGTATCTATATCTTTAGTTACAACAACATATCCTTCTAGCCATTAAACAAGCACTATAGTCGGCCTCTTTCTTCTTTAAATTAAGCGAGATGCCAAGCTTTTAAGGGCGTTAGTACGAATGTTATAGATCTATATATTGTTGGAGTCTAAATGCCCAAGCGCTAGTTTGTGATTTAGTATAAAAATTCCTATCTGCCTAGTTCTTAACTAATTAAAACACTAACTTGGGTAATCTAAATAAGGGTAATCTATGTATAGATTATAGAATCTATAATAAGGCCGTTAAATTCCCCATCTATTACCTTGGTTAGAAAGTAACTATATCCTTATAGTTAAATTAGTTATACCGCCAAAAGATTAGTGGCTTTCCCAATTCAATTACTTAGTTTATTAAGCGACAGAGACTTAATACCAGCTTTAGCGAACCCGGCCATTCTAACCCTAAGGAAGTCTTTTATCGTAAGTGTGACTGCTCCATCCCAAGTATTCCGACGCGAAAGAGGCCATTAGTACACTTTAATAGAGACTTTTATAAAAAACACTATTAGAGTATTTTCACTTAGTTAATATTATTTGCCTTTACAAGACAAGGCCAAAATGTTATATTTTTATTAGAAGGCGAGGTTATGCGTAGATATTAAATTTAATATTTTTAAATTCTCTATAGAGCTTTGACAGTAACTTATCCCCTACCTATTACCTGCTTTATCCCTGGTATTATCCCTAGTATTATACCCTATATCATTCCCTATATTATGCCCTATATTATCCTAGTAGTACTACCCACCTACTTTACCTATCTGCTTTACCCACCAACTTTACCTATCTATACTTACTAAGAGCAGTAGGTTTAATTATCTATAGGCAGTTTTTAGGTTATAAATAACTCACCAAAATTATAAGATTTATTTTAATGCTTGTAGATATAAGTATTGCAACTTATAACCGTAGTAGTATTTAATTTTTAAGTACTTGCGACTCTACCTTAATCTCCCAAGTAATCCTTACGTCGTAACGAATAACTTTGCCATATTCTCATGTCTAAATTATAGACGCGGCTGCCGAGGCCGTAGTAATACTCTTAATATCCCTTATAATAACTATGTTATCCTTTATATATAACAAAAAGGCCCAACGCAAACCACTTCACCGGTTACGGTTTTAATGACTTTAACGGCTTTAGCAAATCCAACTACTTTAACCTCTTTAGCAGCATCTGATACTTCGCGCACAACTTATTCAGTAATAAGTTCGGCCTTTACTGCACTAGCTTTAGATATTTAGGAGTAAGTAACTTAATAACCCTATTAATACTATATTAATATAGGATAACTAACGAATATTTAAGTCTTGATATTAATGGAGAAGGGAGCAAGACAAATTTATAGGGCATTTAAATAAATGGCCTTTAAGATTCAATTGGGGCTATCTTTAGAATATATAGTAGTAGTTAAATAACGCTAGTAGTATTTCTTGCCTTAACATTACAAACTAAATTGAATTTAGCTGTATTATATTTAAAATAGTTCTAAGCTTACTACTACCCTATATTCTACGTCCTATAAATCAACGCGAAAACAGAGCTGGAAATTCAATGCCTAAGAGAATAGTGTTGAAATCTCAATAAATTAAAGATATATTTTACGGTTATCTCCTATAGCTAGCTAGGGTTCACCGTGATTCTCCAATTTATACGCTCTCTCGGCTTTTTAAGCCCACGAATATAAACATGTCTAAATATCCTTGGGGTACTCCCAGAGCTTAGCTATAGATACAGCACTCTCCTATTTTTGTTCTATAGTACCCTCTCTAGTACCCTCTATTATCCATCTTACTAAGACAAATATATTTTTTAGTTAAACGCCTAACTTCTTAGGGTTAATATTATTAGGTTCCCCTCTTTCTTTTCCAGTAGACTACGCAATTCCCATTATAGCGCCAAGATTCTGCATAGTGAGGTATAAGTAGCTGTTTCCTAGATTGCTAATATCTTCCTTATTTAGATCATTATAGCCTTCTAGCAATTCTTAAGGTATATTCGCAGATAAGACAAGCCTATAGATTAGGGCCTTTTTTAAGCTATATTTAATTAGGTATTGTTTAGTTAAATTATCTTTAGTTAAATCAAATAGTCGCTAGCCTTTAATAGCCATATCCGTTTTATCCTCTTCTGGCGATTGGTTTTGCATTTCTTTAGTAGAGGCCATACTAAGTCTAACTGATAGTAAGATATAGATAAATTCACGCGTATAGTTCCGGCTTTATATAAGTAGAGACCGCCTTTTTTTTTAGCACCTATCACTTTTAAAACTTAATAGCTGTAAGAAAATGCCTGCCTCCTTGCTCTAACCTTAAATAGAAACTCGTTACCTTTTTCCAATTATAAAAGTTGTATCCTTTAACCGAATACGAGTGAACGGTTCTAGAAACATTAACTAAGAAAGAGCGACAATAGTAGAAAAAGAGCAGTGGTATTAAGGTGCGAATCATTTCTTTAGGCAAATACAATTTCATTTAAAACTATAAAAGATCACTGCTATGAATAGATATATAGTTTATAACCCTCTAGCAGTTTAAGCAAGATAAGTCACCCCTAGCATTACTTAGACACTAGGACTTTCAAATAATTAAACTAGGAGACTTATTTGTTATTATAATTACCACACTCCTTACTACTTCTTACCCTCTTAATTACCTTATTAGCTAGCTGCTCTAGCGTCCTTACTTACTTCACCCTATATTTCTAATAAGTAAACTGCACATTGGCCCACCTATAATATCCCTTTAGATAACAAACCACCAACTTCCTATTCTTCGCGTGCTCGCCAAGCTCTAGCAAAGATATTGGCGATATAGTGTTTGGATTAAAGAACATAGCAATCACCATAGTATGCTCTAAGCCGTTGGACTCCTATTGAATTTGCTTTAACACTTCTCCATTAAGTTTATCTTGTAGTAGAGAGCTATTCCAGTTATTACGCCGTGGGTTTAGAACTGTAATTCTATACGGCTTAAGGAGCTCTATAATATCCTTTTGCTATTCTATCGCTTTACCATTTTCAATGCTACCAGTAAGGAAGACAGATTTTCCACTAATAGCACGTATAGTTGGTGGCTAATGGACAATAAAGTTGGGGTGCTTATTCTTAACCATAGGCTCAGTGGATTTTTTAGTAGGAGTTGTAATGCTTGGGTTAGTAGGCGTAGAGTCAGCAGGAATTTTAATAGGACTTAAAACAATCAGGGTTGCAGCCAGTTTGGTAGGGACTTTGATAGGAGTTATAGCAATTAAGGGTATAGTAATAGACTAGAAGTCTAGGATGGATTGACTCGGATATAAGGTAAGCTTATAAAAGATAACTTAGATAAGAGTCTTGCCTATTAGTTCTATATAAAACAAAATAGTTTATAATGGTTTCTTCTATAAGAGCGTAGTGTGCTTGCTTTATAGGCCTCTCCTTAGTAAGGAGATATGGAAGTCTACCTTGGAATAGAAGGCTTAGGTGCTAAAGTTAGCCTAAAAAGGAGAGAGTTTTAAAACGCGAGGCACTCTAAGGCCCACATATCTCTCCTATATATTTAAGGGGGTGGTGTAAATCTAACTGCTACTATAGCCCTATAACTATGGGCCTTATGCCGACCTACTTAGTTATCTATTTAATTTACCTAATCTATCTTACCTACCTGGTTCTTACCTACCTGATCCACCTATCCCTACTACTATTTTATGTGACGGCTAAGATATCCTATTAAGCCCTAGATATAAAAGTTATTTTATATACTTCTCTTAGCTGCTAATGTTTTTTAAACTTTATTTACGCAAATCCGATTGCCACCTACTACCATATATAGAGCTGCTAAACTGCGCTAAGTGCTCGAAAACCTAAAGTAAGGCATATTTTTTAGCTTATAGCTAAATAAACTAATAGACATAGCTATAAACTCCTTATTAGAGTAGCTATGTTAACAACCCGTAAAAATAACCATTATAGCGCATCGCTACCCACCCTTACTATTATTGAGATTATTTTTATAATTTTAAATAGCCTTGTAATTGTAATGCAGTTAAACAGTATCTGGTAAAGGCGCAAGCCTAGGGAAAAGTAGGTAAATACTAAGCAAGGTATAGCAGACCCAGAATAACCCCTTTTAATACTATATTTCACTTAAGAAAAAGCTTATTTATATTTTAATTTTTAGGCTCCTATTAACACATAAGCTATAGGGTATTTATTATATACAGAACTCCTATAGTATATAGATTTTTTATAGTAGATCCTATACAGCTGCCTACATAATGTTTTGCTCCAGTTTAAGACTGGTATTATTAGATAGTAAAAATATCATTTTAGGATATAAAGCATTACATCTATTTATATATTAAATAGCGATGTAACCTTTCCTTCCCTCGTTCTACTTTAGTAATCTTTTTAGAGTGGAGTAAATGGATTTAAGCCTAAATCCACTCCATTTATAGTTTAACTTATTCCTAAACAGGACTAACGCTTGCCTATTAAGGCCAGTAGTCTACTTTACTCCACTTTAACTTTAATATGGTCCGTCTATTGGCTTCTTAAAATTTAACTATTATACCTAGCTTTGCCTCATTAAATAGTAAAGGGTCCCTTAAAATCTATAAATGGTCCTAAGACTAGAGTAGATATATTTGCCTAGACTTGGTTATATAGCCTTATGCTGGCGTTTAAGGGAATATCCAATGAATCGCATTCTATACGCAACCTAAAGTTTATAAATTTTCCTCTATGTTATCTATTTACTTCCTTACTTCCTTTCCATTACTAAACCCCTATTCTACTATCGCAGGCTTTAGATAGCCCATAACCGACTATAACATAAGGTAATATATCTTATCGCTATACCTTTAAAAGAGAAAGAGGTAACGAGACTAACTCTATCTATATACTTTTTCGGGACGTTTTTACGCAGTCCGTTCCCGAAGTGCTTTGTTATCCCTAAGGGTAGCTTAGCTGAAGTAGTTTCGGGCTAAGTCTGCCTTAATAAGACTCCGCTAAGAGAGGATCATGTCTATACAGAGGGGCTTGTTCTGCGATATATCTATATTCTAGGGCCGCCTATACTAAATCGTGTTAGATCTCTTTTTATAACTTAAAAGCTAACGAGTCTGCCTTAGCTCTAGGAGATTTTAGGTCTGTATTGCCTTTGCTCTCGCTAAAGAGATATAGGCAGAATGTAACATCTAGCTGCGGTTAGGGCCGCAGTAAGTATATATCCTATATCTTCGGGCTATTTTAGGACACACTTATGTAATTTAAATGCCTCTAAGACCCATAATCTTCAGCCTTATACCACTTAACTTAGAATGCATGTGTCCTGCTATAGATATCCGCTTCTAGATATTATACTTGCCCTCTAACTGCTTACTGCATAGCCTTAGCCCCTAAACTATATAGCTAGAGTCTTTTAGCCGCGGAACCCTTTAAGATTTAACCTACGCACTTTTAGCAACTTTATAACTTTTAGTCTACGCTTTCTTTTTAAAATACAGCCTCTAAACTTTAAAGTTTCCAATACTTAAGATGGATGCTATTACTAGTAATACTAGCTTAGTTTAAACCATAACCCCTTAGCCTAGTACAGCGTATAATAGAGTAGTGCATATTTGCCTTATACCTAATAGTTCTAAAGCCCCTAGGACTTTTACCGTAGTGCCTATTAATAAGTCTAATTTAGAATCTATTATCGAAACCTAAAAGAATAAGAAAACTATATATAGAGTCTTCTCGCTCTATATTCCAAGCAATAGGCTAGCACTTCTTATTAAATATACCTTTTAAGGGAATATAGCCAAGTACATTAACGCCCTATAAATATTTTTATAGCATTCTCTCTAATGTATAGCAAAAGAAATTCAGAGATGCTTTATATCCTCTTAAAGCGATAGAATAATGACCAAGATTTTAATTAACTCTTAGCGGTCCAAATTCCAAAGGAACTCTATAATTGGCTAATTAGGAGAGCTTATTAACCATTAGCACTCCAGTTAGAGGGCTCTATATATAAATAACGTATTATATTCTATTCCCAAAGCGAGTATATAAGCGTGGAATTTTTCTATACAGATATAAAGATCTATGCTAGGTTTAGTCACTCTAGTAAGTCTCTAAAGATTTAGACTATAACTAAACTAAACAATCTTGGAATTTATTTGAAATATCTTTTATCCAGTTATACGCTTCTTTTTGTTAGTTTAGTAGCCTTTATATTTGTTATAATTTATATTACTATATCTTGTCAAGCATAAAACTGTTAAGCATATTACAGCACTGGCAGAAAACGGTAGATTGCGGTTATATAACTAGAGGATTGTATAAAACTTTAAGTAGCACTACTACTCTTCTCCTTTTCTTTCTCTAGCTTTGTATTCTTGTTAATAGATAATTAAATTATATAGGCTTGCATACGTCCTTCCTACTGTGCTTATACCTTAGTTAACTCAGTTACTAACAGGGTATAATGGTGCTAGAGTGCGTTACCGGCTATATTTAACCAATCAGGATTTTCCATACCTGGCATGCAAAATCGCTATTAGCCCGCTTACCACTAGCGCCTTGGCGGCCCTTGCGATATGCTTACCTACTGCCCCTAAACAATTCTTCTTCTTCTTCTCCTTAGCTTAGTATTCTTGTATAGTAGCAATCTACAAGCTTTGGTTTAGAAGCATTTATACAAGCCTATTACACAGGGTATAGAACTGAGATATAAGTTCTAAATAGGTTTAGCTTTAGTCCTTTACTAAGATATAAATAATCGCTTTAATAACTTTTAGAAGTAGATGCTATGTTTATAATTATCACTTGGCGAAGCTAGTATAATACTACAACTCCAAAATTAGCTAGTGCCATTACTGTAATACGTTTAGGTCTTAAGGAGAATATCCCTACTATAATGGCTTAAAGATAGATAGGATGGATAAAATAGATAAGGTAGAGGTAGATAAGGTAGTTGTATTATATAATATTATACAAGATTATAGTTAAACGAGCCTAAAAGTATAGCACTATACGTAAATCCGCAAGATTAATTATATAATATTTTTATCCTCTAGAGTTATTAATTATTATAATATAAAGGAAGCTTTTCTAATTACCCGCTTTATTAAACTAAAGAAACTTCCTGTCGACTTAATACTAATCACTACTATATTAGTGCTAGGTTAGGGGTGCTTATAACTTATCTACTGTATATATATAACCTTATTTTCTTCGTAAATCAATCTATATACGAGTTCGTTCCTATCCTAGGATTTCCGGTCAACACTTCCTTATATTTTAGTATGAGACTATTATACCTAATTAGTCCGTTTATACTTGGGGCTCTAGGAGCTGCAAGTCTACACTATACTAAATGCAAAATAATAACTACTAAACAACAGGCATGAAATTCTTTAGGATTTAAAACCTCTTTTACTAACTCTGTATAGGATGCTTATAGCCCAATTAGACTCCATGCTTGGACGGAGCCTAACTATTAAGGGGATATAGCTTGGATAGAATTTAATAACAACTTTTTCTCTTACAACGTTTTAAATTATTATATATCCTAGAGTTTTATGCTTATCTATCACGGTCTTTAAGGTCAGGAGCAGCTAGATATTTCCGTTACCCTTAACTTTAATACTTGGTCTGCGGACAAGGATTAGTTGTCTACAAGTAACTCATTATACTGTTCTTTTATATGTAGTTACTATTATCTTAACGGAAGCACTAATTGCACCAATACACTAAAGTTTATATGTTACCGGCTATAGATAAACCCAGGCCTTCTAAAACGCTAGACTTTAAGCGGTATATAAAAACGCAGGTATAATTATAGGTTTACTTAAGCTTCTAGGCTTATATTCTGCTACTATTTCTAATGCTTCTTCCTTCCTAGATTATATAAAGTGCGTATTTATTGGCAACAAAATTTCGTGTACTTTATTTATCTCGTGTATTAGTCTTATGCCATATATGGCCGTTATATTATACATTCTTCCTCGTTCTTGTCCTTGTCTTACTAGTTAATGCCACTCCTTAGCGTTTAGTTAACGTCAATAATTTATTTAGCCTTATTGACTTTACTTATGTTATCCACCTTACCCACGTTATCTACCTTACCTATATTATCCACTTTACCCACGCTATCCACCTCGGCTGCACTAGCCATTAGTTAAGCGATTCTTAGCACGGTCTCCTTCTATAAACGGTATAAAACTGGCTTATAAAGTTAGCTTGGTAAAACTAAGGACTATGTTAATAAACTAGGTGCTACCCTAACTAAATTTAGCCTTCCTTACGTGCCCCTACTCGCTTTATTTATTCTACTTATTACCTTTCTTTTATATTAAAAGTTATGCTATATATTGTGTTAACTATATAGTGCTTACGCTTCCCAAATCTACCAGCGTCTATTATATTCTTAGCTGCTTGCCAAAACCAACCATTTCTAAAAGATGCAGCCAGATACGATGTGCTTAAAAGCAGCGTATATCGCTACAGTATATACCGGAATAGGATTAACAGGAATTGTCTTTGCAATAATTACGGATAAGAGAAGAGAAAAGGCCGGAGCTTTTACTTTATAGGTTAGTACGGATAAGTCTAACTAGGTACTTTTAATTATTAATACTTATATTTAGTTTTTGTTTCCGGAATATAATTACCAAGTTCCCCGGAATATAACGGTTGGAATAAAATACTTTTGTATAAATTATATAAACTATATAAGTTGTGAACTACTTCCTCTTTAAGTTTCCGAATTATTAGCTAGCCTACCAATTTCCTATTTCTCTAATTACCTTGATTACCTAGATTACGCCTTAGCTAGACACCTCTATAAGACAATCGCGGGTTGCTTAATTATTAGCATAGTGCTTGCATTTTGCTATTAGTGCATTTTAGCGTTTATTCTCTCTAATTTATAAATACCATATAGATAGGTTTAGGTTGGCAGAAAGAACTTATTCCTTATTATCCTTTATATAGTATACGCAACTATATTCTGTATTGTTTGCGCTTTCCCTTACTATATATTACATTCTGTACACTCTAACGCTTACTTACTGGGCTTGGATATTAGAATGGAAATAGGGGATACTGCTTAATTCTGCTTAGGAGTACTCTATTCTGCACTTTATATAGTAGCATTTGCAAGCCTTACTTTATTATTAAACCAAAGGTAGAAAGGTTATTTATATTTACTACATTTCTTAATATATTAAGTCTATAATAATGTTGTTTTAGTAACGTTTCTAGTTCCCCCACCAGTCTTAAATTTAAGAATTCTCTTATCTGCGACTTTATTCTAAAGTAAGTTAATATATAAGTAGTCCGCAAAGACCTATAGTTTGAATAACTGTAGCTATAGGAGGCCGAAGAGGTCTCCGTAATGCTATTAACTTAATATTTAACAAAGGTGCATCCCCATATGGAAACTTTACAGTTGACTGTTTAGGTTATTTTAGTTTTCCCTAATAGTACTTACCTTGTCTGCCAATTCCCTTATTTAGTCGCGGGTCCATCTAATTGTTAATATCCTTAGGCATAGTTTCGTTGTTAGTTGTACTTTAGCGGTATTATAAATCGTTACTAAACCGGCCAATGTTATACGGTTAAACATAACTAACTTATAGCAAGGACGTTCTGGGTTTATAGGCGAGAGGTTATATAGTAATAATTCATAATAAATAATGTGCGTTTTATCGTCCAACAAATGCCGGATTGACTATAAAGGAAAGAAGATATCTAGGTAAGGATTGTGTGTGCTTAAGTATATCCTAAACTCCCTATAACCCTTATAGTACGTTAAATGCGATATGCGTAGTACGCGACCTATATACCGTGTATATCCCGTCTATAATTTTTTTTTAACAATTTTACATTATCTTATCGTTAAACGCTTAAAACGAAGCCACCGTGAATATACTACTATATAGGTCTAATTCTATAAAAAGTTCTATCTAAATTCAAACTCTGGATATCCGAAGTCCAATTATAGAGGGGTAGAATTGTAAGCTTCCAGCTATACACCTCCACTTTATCTAAAATGGCAGCCATTGCATCTCGCATATTAGTCTTATTAGTGGCACAAATAACGAAGCTTATAAGGTAGAACATTATAAAGGGGTATTTTTCGTTTATGTAGTAGTAGATGTAGTACTGCCATATTCGCTCTAACTAAGGTCTATTAAATGGTATAGATCTCTAACAATAGACGTAGCCTTACTAGGTGCCGAAATTAAGCCCGGCCTTTCCTATTTATTCAATAGCCGGCATAGGCTAAGTATAGTAGTGGGTCTGAATTGAACCCTTAGCTATAAGCGCATTTAGGTGCTTCTCTTTAAAAGTCTCCACAAATTAAATAAGACAATTAGATAGAGGGAGTGCTCTATAGAATATTATAGACTTTAATAATTCTGGTAATTTTTCTCCAAAGTTGTATAGAAAGTATAGGTTAAGGCCTTTATCCGCACCTTAAATAACTAATGGCTAAGTTTAGGTAGGTCTACATTCCAGATTAAGACTAATTATACCTCTTTTTTCTATATCCTAAACAACGTATATAATGAACCGATCTTTATCCCTAGTACAAGACATCTTAGGTTTGGGCCAGCAACTTATAAGTAATTCTTTATCTAAATCCTAAGACCTAAATCTATTTCCCTTATATTTAATATCCTAAGGGGGTAGGTATCTTAAATCGAAGGTATTCTATAGGGTTATTTCCTCCCGAAATATCTCCTAAACCACTAGTGGGATTACGTCTTAAATAACTCTTCTAGCTAGTTGCTCTAGGGAGGGGTCGCTAATAAGCATTAGTAAAGCGTCCTAGATAATATTAAAAAGAGAAAATAGCAAGCCGGGTTGCCTATCTATAATAATAAATTACTAAGAGTCCATTACTAGTAGATTATATATTAAGCTATTCCCTATATAAAGAGTATTTTTTATATCTTCTAAAGTAACCTTAGTTGTTTATTTAGCATTCTTAAGTTCCTCCTTTGTTTTCGCCAAACGGCGCTGCCTAATAAGGGCATTATCTTTAGACAGATAGACTATAACATTGGCGTTGGTTCCTGCGTAGATAATAAGCAATAGGCAGTTAGGTCGCTTTTATAACTTATCTAAAAGCTAACAAGTTAAAGGGTTATCTATAGCCATCTATCCTATTATATAGTTTTAACACTAGACTTACAAAACTAAACCATCCTTTAGGTTTGTAGAAGGTAGGAGGCTCTTATAATTAACCTTACTAGAAGGTATAAAACCAAGATATACTACAGCAGTATATTTAAGTAGAAGGCTTTCTAGGTTGTATTAATATTTATTATATAATCCTATTATTAATAGCTTGCAAATGGAGCTATAATCTTCAAAGCTTTTATAGATAATTGGAAGAGTCCAAGGAGTAAGAAGCTTTGGGAGCCATTAATAGAGTATATCCTAGCACGGCTTAGTCATTTTAAGGCCTTCCGTGTTAGATGGAATAACGCCGCCTAGGATTCTTACATTCTTGAATTTAAGAGCAGTAAGCGTTTGTGCCCAGATGGCGACCCTAAGATATTAAAGAGTATACGGACGCCATGCCTTCTTAAAGAAGTCAACATAAGTCTCTATTTAGCTGGCGTAGAGACCTTTCAAGAATTTATTAATACTTTCTGCTTTAGTTGCCTGCTCAAGCACCTTAGGGTCGTGTTTATTAAATACCATAATTCAAAACCAGCTACGTAGTATATTAGTACCACCATTTTTAGGCTTTGGAGGTCTTGGATCTAAACTAGCAGCGCTACACTCTAGTCAAGAGTCGTTAAGGTCTGGTACGATTTTATAAAGCCTACGGACAGTGCTTGCGCAGAAGTCCGCGTAGAAATGCTTTAAAACCATAACGGTGCTATTATCGGGGATATTTGTCTTTAAAAGGTCGGTTCCAGCAAGACTTAGCCCTAGGTATATATTAGAAAGGAAGTACCTAATTAGGCTTTATTATGCTTATAGTATAAAACTTACCTAGACTCTGGTTAGTAAAGGCCCGTATATCTTATTCTAGTTTTATAATCCACTAAATACGGTTGGCGATATCACCGCCAGTCCTATAGAAGTGTACACTAATCTCCCTTCTTAGATCAATAGCTAAACGTAACTTATATACTTTCTAGCTGGCGGAGTCAAAATTAAGGGGTCCTTTAATATTATCAGCTTCCTACTAGGCTTGCTTTTAGTTTGTATTTAAAGACTTTATCTTTTTAAAATAGTAATTGCACCAGGCTTAACCTTCTGTCGGAAGGACGGTATAGCAAGGCTGGCCATTTTCGAGCGCATTACATCTTGGACCTTGTATTTATGGGGACAAAGGTGGCTTTAAGGACTAAAGTAACATTCTAACTTATTAGTTGCGCCCACCTAAGCTTTAAGACGCATAAATGCGAAATTGTGGGCTTATTATAAATAATTACAGAAAGCCAACGTCCAAGTCAATATAATAAGTACCCTAAGGAAAATAGCTACACTGTAAATGAAAATTTAGATGGCGGGCGCTGTTGGCTTCTAGGTTACTAGTATTACGGCATAGCTACACTAGTCGCTTACTAGATAGGCTATTTCTGCTTAAAATCTAGAGTATATCTATAGCTTTGCTTATCGTGTCTATAGATAAAAATATTATACCTAGAAAACATAAAACGCTGAAATAAGCTCTGTAACATAAGACGTCCCTATACATCTATTATAGCTTCGTGGGAAATACAGCTATAAGGGGTCGACGTCTATTCCACACTACTTAATAATAAGGGAGCTTAAAATCCGCTAATTGGCTTATTAAACGCAAAGTATTGCAAGTATCCTAACATGTAGCACACCTACTTCCTATGCTAGGTCTTAGGGTATGTAAGAAGCACTAACTATATATCTAAGGTGTTATAGGTAGGGAGCGGCTTAGCGCACCTTTATTTTAGTATTTTTTGGTAAGGAAAAGTGTGCAAGAGGTAGTACTGTATAAGAGGTGGTCCGAACTTCTAGTAATATAATTTTGGTTCGCTGCGGAGACTAAAGCACCTACTAACTAAATTATTAGCAGGGATATAAACACTACAAAGGTGTAAACTGTTTAACTCTAATCCTATATACAAAGCGTCTTCTACGAATAAATAATATATTATAATAACTCTAAGGCTGAACACTAAAGGGCAGCTCATTTGCATCTTTTTCTGTTTATATTCTGTGATTTCATTTTTAGCCTCTCTAACTCGTTTACCCATATACTCTAAAGTCTTATTCTGGCTTCTTTTAAGGCTCTCGATTTTTTATTTAGGTATAGTTTATACCCTAGCTAGAGTCCAAGGACTTTAATAAATTCAACTTTAAACTTAAGAGCTTTAAACTAGCATTCTTAGCACACGCAGCTATCAGCAGGTTGGCGGTTCTATAGATTTCTCTTAAGAGAGAGTTAGCTAGGTTTAATAAGCTCCATTAAGTAGTATTAAGATAAAGTACATTTAGGCGGCTTTACTACGCCATTATTTTTTTCTATACTAGGACTATTACACCCTAAATCATTCTTATATTCTGTGGCTAATAAGATACTCTATTTATATTAGTAGGCTAGCGAATAATAAAGCCACTTGGAAACCACTATTGACGTACCTACTCTGCTACGTTAAAGGCATTATCTAAGCCTTTAGGCTTTGGGACAAACGGTATAGCCTTATAATATTAGTAGTACCCTATTAAAGAGTTAGAAATAAGGCACACCTTAATTAAATATAATATGCTATTTTTTACCTTTACCTTTAAATCATTTACCGCTGATTATATATCTTGCTCTTCTTATATAACTTAACACTAAAATTCACTCCACGCCTATATCCTTAGTTGTTTAGCGTAGCTATAAGTATATAGTTAACACCCAAACTCTAATAACTAAGTAAAGGATAGAGTTTACCTAAGAGATAATATATAAGTTAGGTCAAGTTATAAAACCATTTACTACCCTCCCATTACTTATGGTATATAGGTAAACTATATTTTTATATATAATCCCATTTTCAAGGCCCCGATATCGCCGTATTACCAATACGCCTTGTGGCTGCGCTATAGTAGCCCCTACCCTACTAAACTGGAGAAGGGTTTATATAATATATACCCTTGCTATACCCTAGAGGCATAGCACCTAAGATAGACCGTTGTGTATAAGTGTTATATTAGGCGGTGTATATCTGCACCCCTTAACCTAGAATGTCCACTGCCTTAAGGGAGAAGGTTATACAACCTTTAGTCTAAATAACCTAAAGCAACTTCTGCAGCTAAGGATTACAAATTAGCTGATCGGAACTATGTATAAAGGTGCCACCATTATAGGGGGAACGGAAGCTGGCGCGAGGCCTTAAAGCCTTGGCGATTTAGGATATGCCTTATACAGTATAATAGACAGCAGTGGAAGCAGTTAATTAGATTATACTAGGAGCTCTAAAGACTCTACTATATAGGTAAACGGCACAAAGCGTCCTATCTGGGCTTAGAAACCACCCGAGCTAGGTTTATCCTATATAATTAGATTAGGGGCTTAGCAACATAGAGTAGAAATCCTTAGTTAAGAATATCCCCTAAAACACTACCCTATCTCTAAGCGGAAACCCACATTATATAGAATAGTAAGAAGTGGTATTTAAACCCTAGCGTTTATACTTCTTAGATAAACTTATCTCCCTTCTTAGATAACCCTACCTCCTTTTAAACAAACCCACCATATATCTCAGTAATGGATTATTCTAACTTCGAATATACTCCTGAGTATTTCTCTATCTCTAAAGCCACTCGTTTAAGGTTGGTATAGGTAGATTCTATACTTAATTCTACCAGTCCTTTTTCTCTTGCGTTTAAAGATACCTTTATAAGATCTAAAGCTAACGAAACCCTAAGTAGAGAGACTTATATAACTCCTATAATATTCGCTACTAATAGCCTAGTGGCTATAAAGCTTGCAAGCGAGTTTCCTACATCCTATTTAAAGTATTTCTCAATTAGTAACGGGCAAGACTTAGCTATAACTAATTCTCTTAGCCCTAAGCCTTCTATTAACGAAATTACGCTAGAGAATCTTTAAGCCTATAATACCCAATTTAAACAGACCTTGTGCTACCCTAGCTATTTCTCTAAAACGGCAAATACTTCTATAATAACGGCTGATCAAATAATAGAGGAATTTAAAAGACACAGGCTAGCAGAAGACTTTGGCTCTAAAAATACGACTAAGCTATACACTTACACTGATACCATGGAAGCTCACTCTGACGAAGGTAATATAATGTATGTTCTTCTATATTAGCCTTAATAAATGCTAACTAAAGCCTATAAAAGAGGAGCAGATGGATATAGAAGATTATAAGCAGCTAGGTAAACGTGTCTAGCAGCAATTCCTAAATTTAGAGCAAATCCTTAGGAACGATTATTAAGGCTTATTTAGATCTTGTAAAGGTATACCAAAATACAAGAAGAGGTAAAAAGACAATACTATATATATGCTGACAATTACGTAGATTACCCAATTCTTATTAAAGAGGACCTTGACGCTTCTATCCTTTTTACGGAATCTCCTGCACGCTAGAAGTCTCCTATATACTAAAAACCTCCTGCACACCAGAAGTCTCCTAGGGAGGCAAAGAAAACTACTACTCTAGATAATACTAGGCGGTTGTAATACTGTAATTAGCTTAACCTAGAAGCCCTAAGATCTAAAATACAGTTAAAATAGGAGGAAGTATAAGTAGGCTGGATTTAGATAGAAGAAATTTTCCATAAATAAGGATATTAAGTTTTACTAAAAAGCTTACAAAAGTTCGAGAATATGTTAGGAGAAGGGTTAAAAACTATATACTCTTCTAAGGATTCTGGGCTTTATAGACAGTAACTTATAGAGCTCTAGAAGGGTGTGTTATAAAGGTTAGCTAAAAGCAACAAAACAATTAGGTAGGCTACTTATAAGTATAGAGAGCTCTTATATCGCCTAGCTAAGCATAAAAGTGTACTTTATTTAAGAGAGATATAGAATAGATTAAAGTTTAATTACTCTATATCCTTACTAAAATATAAGGATATATCTTTAAACCCCACTAACCGTCTAAAGGTATAGTGCGGCGATATATAAATCGGCCTCCGCACCAAATAGGCACTAGTTAGTTATATAAGTATAGGAAAAAAAGGGCGCGAAATTACCTATATACAGAGGGTCTCCACACATAAGTTTCCCATTTACACTATAAGAATTATTAGTGCTAGATGTGTTGTCTTAGTTATACGGTTCTAGGCAGGTGCTATAAGCGAAGTCGGATTCTGGCACTTGTAGGTAGCGTTTATTAGTCTATAACTAATTGTAATTCTTGGCTTTAGTTTGTTCCGCGACATATAAGGCTTACTGGCTTTATAGTCGTAATTTCCATAACACTACTAATACAAATCTCGAAACTATGCGTATGCTATAAGTAAAGCCTAGGAATCTAGCTTAACCTAGCACTTACTAACTCTTCTTATTTATTCGCGGCGTAGTAGGTTTACAATTTCCTTTTCCTGTTCCGGGCGAAGTCGCGAGCCGAAACAAGGTGGCTTAAAGTCCCCTCTACAAAGAATAACGCCTTCTTTAAGTAACAGTTAAATAAAGGCAATCTTAACTGGGTTATATATAGCTGCCTCTTATATAAAGCAATCTAGTCGTGCTCCAGTGTCCCACAATATATATATAATCTCTTTTCGGCCATAGGAAATGGCTGCGTTTAGTAGAATACGTCTATTAACAGGCTTAACTTCGGCCCTATACTTGAGTAATAGTTTAACAATTTCTGCGTTGCCTTTCTATAAAAGTTCTAAGAGCACGCTTTCGTATTCTCTTAGCGCGTTAATAGGCGTACCCTGTTTTAGTAGTAGGCGAACTATATCCATATAGCCTTTCTCTACGGCTAACAGCAAGGGCTTAATAAGGTTATTAATGTTAACAAATAGAACGGCCTTTTAAGCGGTGCCAGCCTGCCTAAACTTCGCTGCCTAGTACATTGCGGAGCTACTATTGCGTTTATAAAGCTCATTATTTAGCATACAGTAGAAGTAACGGCCCGTGATAACGAGAGCATTAATGTTACACAGGTGTTTAAAATACTCCGCTATTATAAGAATTAATTCAGTAGGTAGACAAAGTATAGACATTTCCAATAGTTAAGAGTGCTATTTAAGGAATGGCAGGAGTGGACTAATTTTCCCCTTATTTTAAGTCTTTATAGTGTTAAGCCAAAGTCCCTAGGCCACCTACGGAATATAAAGATGTCTATTTAAAGCAAAGCCACGCCTTCTCTAAATAGCAACATTAATATCTATTATAATTAGCTTTTTAGCTTTTCGCTTTCCCACCCTTTACCCTATAGATAGTTTTGCAGCCTCTTAGGCTTACGGTAGGCCTAAGGGGGGCAATAAGTATGTAATTATCTACTACTACTTAAGATAGTAGGACCTACTATTTAAGTAGGCTAAGGCGAGATTACCCTCTCCTTAGGCCTACACCCCCCAATATAATATATTATTTAAAGTATATCTCTGCGAGTAAGTGAATAGATTCGGTTGTTAGCGGCATTATATACTATTTTAGCCGACAATATCCGAAATCTCGCAATGGTTAACAATACTATTATAGATAATTTCCCTTTAAGCAATAATTATATACACGCTTACTTTAATAATACTATTTATTTATACTATACACTCTCTTATATATATAAAGAGATAAAGATTAAAATTAGCATTTAATAGAAGATAGAGGGCTAAGGTATTAGTGGATAAAAGCTACCATTCTAAGCCATGGCTGTTTTTCTTCTCTTTGCACTCTAGGCATACCCCATCCTCCTAACGGCATCTGTTATAAAAGCTGTGCTTCTAGCAATCTGCTATTAGTACTAACTCCCCTAACAAATACCCTTCCTTACATACCATATATTTCTTTATTGTTTTTGGGTAATGCCCTAGAAATCTCTTTCCCTTAACATATTCTTTAAAAATCCTATCCGGCTATTAATATTCTAACTCTTCCTAATAGTCTTTAATCCTTTTTAGCATCTTTACCTTTTCCTCTAGTGCTAAACGCTTTAGTACCTATTTTTGTACTCTTTCTCCAATTAATATTATTATATATCCTGCTCTTTACCACTCTATTTCTATAATACAATCTGCTGCATCTTAAGTATTAATATTCTTGAGGATATTTACGAGTAAATTATCCTCGCCGATTATTATAAACTTTTTAATAACTTTTCTATCCAAACTATAGTAAATTACCCGGAGGTTCCACCTAGGCAATTCCTCTATTATCTCCACGGCCTTAACATATTTAGAAACTTTATTTGCAAGGTTAGAAAGGCTAAAACTCATTTTAACTGTCAAAGATACTAAAATATAGCTTAGTGTAAAATTTAGAGCAATAACCAAACTAAATTTTATAGATTCGAGTTTAGGAGGCGATTGTTACAGTACTGGCAAAAAACGGTAGATTGCGGTTACGTAACTAAAGGATCTTATAAAACGTTAAACGGCGCTACTACTCTTCTTCTTTCCTTTTCTCTAGCTTTGGATCCTCGTTTATAGACAATCCAATTGTATAGGCTTGCGCGTCCTTACTATACTCGTGCCTTAATTAATTAAGTCGCTAATAGCGATCTAGTAACCAAGGGATCCTTATACACAACAGGAACCGGGATAGATATAAAGGTAAAATAATAGAAACTACTTTTATCTGCCCTAAGGAGCTTACTAGATAGGTATAGAGGGTTGGTAAAAGATTTAGGGTTAATAGTATAGAAGAACAGAGCGGTTTACACTAGCGCCAATTAGATACAAAATAGCGGGTTAGCCTATATAGGTAACTATTAGTCCTATTTAGGTATAGTATATTGGACTTAGATAGAAGGATTAAAGTAAATTTGTTACCAGTCTAAATAAATTACTAGAAGAGTATGCCTACTAAAAGCACGGGAGCTTATTAACTTTAAACTTAACCTTTTAATAACTAGGGGGGAATAAACAGATAGTTTTTAGGAATAAAAAGGTCCGCCCTTAGGAAAAATAGGCCTATAAAAAAGAACCTATCTACATAAAGGAGCCGGTTAAGGAGAAAAAGTTAGTAGCGTAGGATTACTATAGTTTTGGGTGCCCTATTAGATATTATAGTTTTCTTATCTACTGCAACTTGCTTCCAGATAAGAGCCTCCTATATTAAAATATCGTCTTTGTATACAAATTCGAATATAAATCAGATATAATCATATACGCAGTACTTTTTTTATTTAAAATATATAAAGCTCTATTTCTTACTAGCTTCTCTATCACTAAGTCTTAGTAGGTATCGCTTACTTAAATTGCGATCCTATTGAGCCAAAAGGACGGTGCAATAAGGGCATAATAGGCAAAGGCCGTGCTTAATTATTAGATAAGCTTCCCCCCTTACCAGCCACACCCTGCCCAGCTGTAGTATAAGGCGACGCGGATCTGCCAAACACGGTAGGAGGAAGCCTTAGGCTTATAGTAAAGAAATAAATATAGGAGGCTCTTATCTAGAAGCAAGTTGTAGTATTTTAACATCCCCTAGATTTCTAAGGCAATATAATCCTAAAAATTTTTGAGATTTGGGTAATAGAAAGTTTTCTATTTCATTAATACCTTTTAGGGACAGCTATAGTTGTTAGCAAAACCGGCCTCCGCCTTAAGGCGCTGTTAGAAGTTTTCCTTTGCTTAACTAGGGTCCGCTAAACCAAATTTAGTTAAGTGTTGCATGCCTAGCTATAGGCACCTAAACCGGCCTTACTATTAGCAACGTATCCTTTTTAAGAGCTTTAAATACGTCTAAGAATAGGATTAAACTTGTAACTTTTCGTCTTTAGCCATATATAGCTGAACCTTGCTCGCAGTATAATATAATTCGCTCCGCTCCTAGATTATAATCTTATTCCTCTCTTACTAGCGTTGGGAATTAAATAATAGGGTTACATGCTCACCATAAAGTAGGGTAATAGCGTCTGTAATCCCACCCACTCAAAACCCTAGTAATATTAGACAGAAGAGTACCGTCCGTAGTTACGCCTGCCGATTATATTATATATGCTATATTCTATCACAGTCTTATAAACTACAAATTACTAACGCTAGGAATGAATGTTACTCTAGTAATTATTCCGCCTACCCTCTAGAGTCCGCCGCCTACAAACAGCTTAGATACCTACATTCTCCACTATATAACAACCTTTAAAGGATCTGCTCCGTTTATTAGTCTTATAATGGAATTTTACAAACACTACCACTTTATTATGTTTGTGTGGCAGCTATTATACTCAAATAGACGGTTTGAGAGAATGGACTTTTATATATTACAAAGGTATTACAAAGGGATATCGCATTTATCATAGAAATAATAGGCACGGCTCCTTATATGCTAGCGCCTATAGATAACTCCAGTTTCCTATAACTGTATAGCGCCAGTATATAACCCAGCCACTTAATCCTATGCTACTATTATTACTAACACTTAAATCGCTAACACTTTTATCTTCACTTAATTCGAACTAGCAGAATATTACACTAACTAGATTCTGCGCTCTATTATATAGTATAGTGAGGCGTGAAACTGGTATAGAAGATATCTCTTTATATCCTAAACTTACTTTTTCTTCCTGGCTACTTACAGGTTGTATTTCCATTTATAACACTTAATCCTTAGGAAGCAAGATAATTATATAACTAGACCTTTAAAAGCCTAATAAGTTAAAGGCGTATAAAATCCTCCACTTTCTATCCTTTCTAATGTCAACACTTTTGGGTTATATATTTGTCTTCTTTTCTAAGTTTTCTTTTTAAAGCCATTTCCTGTGCATCAAGTGAAAGGTATAAGGCGGTAGACTAATGCAAAAAGTGGTATAAAGCTAACAAGTTAAAGAGTATTAGAAAAGCTATTATTGGTTATTTAATGCTCTGTCTAGGCATTAAAGAGGCGAAAACGAAGCCGAACTCTATTAGGCTGGTTTTGTCAAAATTTATAAGTTGCTCTATATAGGAGACTAAGCATCCTAACAGAATATCTACAGAAAATCGACCTTGAAGTTATATATAAGGCCACTACCGGCTTCACTATCAGCTGCTATAAAGATAAGGATAACCCACCGTAACCAAGAGATCTATATAGATATTTACGAAGTTAGAACTAAGCTTAGTGGTACTAAGCCAGGGTAGGCTTAATTTAACAATCAAGACTTTAAACTCTTATTTGGTAGAAAGGGTAGGTGGATAGTATAAGAGTACATATATTTTAATCTTCAGTAGTTAAGGAATGCCAATTCTTAACCTTTTATAGTCTGTTGTAAAGTCGGGTTCTTATACGGCTGGGATTTTGCCCTGCCCATAAGCAGATCTCTTAGCGGTTGCCTTAGCGAACATATCTTAATAAGTAGAGGTCTACTTTTTAAGGTTAATAAATAGAAAGTACAAGTAGAGAAAGTGGGCTGTGGTTAGCGTTAGGACTAACAACGGTAATAAGCTTAGCGTTATAGCAAATAAGCACCACTGTATTTACTAATATTACTAGCCACAGATGCTTCTATTGGCCTTATACGCTAAACTTGGCTATAATAATAGGGTTGCTAAGTTAACCTAAGAGCACTATTAAACTTCGTGATATAGCCCAACTTATGGCATAATATACCCCTATATCTATGTCATAGACCCCTCTAAAAGAATATTAGTATATAACACCGCCTTTACTCTCTAAATCTAATCCACGAAATCACAAGCAGTTTATAGGAAGTAGATATATTATCTATAAAGTAAGTATGCTCTACGTTACCCCTTCTCTAGTTTGCCTTCTTAATACATTATAACTGCCTTACTAATTGCAATATAGGTTTATGCCTAAGGAAGACCAAACGAAGTATAATAATGATTACGTCCGGCCTACTCTATAATAATTGTTGAAAATCTTATCCTAAAGCCGTCGTCTCTGGTATTAGCTATTGCACTCAGCTAGCTTAATAAACGGTTATCCACTTTCCTATAGCAACATCGACATACTCTTATGCTATAGTAATTCCCTCTATCGCTTGTCCTAGTCTCTCTGTGGCAAGTTTCGTGCGTTTAATAACTTTATTGTTTTTATTAAGCTTCCTCTTAATTATTCTAAGTGTACGCTAAATTTGTAGCTAAAAGTCCTAAAACTATAACTTAGTTCTTAACTGTTCATCTTATAGAGATATAATAGCGACATTATTTCTAATAAGCTCTTCTTTAAATGTATAAATATAGAGACATATCTAATAGCGATATACATTAGGTTTCCCTTTACCCTAAAGCTAGCATGTAATATCTGTTGGCTATAATTACTCCTTGCCTAGCGTGCTGTCTGCGCCTAAAAGCGTAGGCTGCTAGACTAAATCTAACAGTAGCTGTTTAAATTAAAGGAGGTATTGCTTGGGGTAATTATTAGCTAAGCTATTACTAAATATAAATACCTAACTAAAATATATTATATTAGTGCGGAAGAACTAATACACCAGTCTCTAGCTTTGTAAGTAGTGCTTAATTGTTATTGCTTATTAGATTATAAGTAGTCTTAATAGACTCTAGCTCTTGTTAGTATTTATATAAAGAAGCTTATATAAACGCCGTATACCTTAATAGCTAGAGAGGTTTGTATAAATTTGTTAACTAGGATCGTGTAAATTACTCTAAGATTAATGTTTCTACCTAAATCTATATAATGTGGGTGAAAGCAATGCCGCCTTTTAAGCGCTATACTACGGTTTCTAAGGTATACAGTGTAAGTAAGGGGTTAGGAGATAAAGCTGTGGCGTATTTAGCCACCTCTAACATAACTAAGAAGAAGTTTAGAAATATAGTTTCCACTCTATCTAGAACTAGATAAGGGCTTCTATATACTAGTGTTTAGGGGTAGCCCCAATAGTTAATTATTATTTAAAGTTAATAATCTGGCCAAGCTAAGTTTTACGCTTAGAATTAAACAGGGGATTTATTTAATATTATAAAAAGAGGCTCAGACACTAAATACTAGTAGAGGCATTAGCCCCCCAAATACCCGGAAGCTATAGGCGGTAAAGAGATTATCCTACAACTATTAATATGACTTAGTGTTGCGGCGAAGCAGCTTATATGGTTTAATATTTTTAGATTAGAGCTGTGCTTCTAGCGTTAGTCCTATAAGGGTATAAAGGGCGCTATTATGTAGTTTTTTTGCTCTATAGCACTTACAATTCTTAATTCTTTTATACTGGCCCTAAGCTCTTACCAGCTATACTTTCTCTAGTTAAGGACCACTCGCAGCCATCCAATTCTAGAGAGGTAGGAATACCATCTTTATCTACCTAAATATCTGGAATGGAAATTTCGCATCCCTATAACACCCAAGAGTATAACTTAGGATATGCATATAGAACAGACTATATGGAAAGCCATAGTAAGGCTAGCCCTATATTTTAAGCTTAGCTTATTAATCTTCTTACCTAATAATAGGCTCGTTTAACCCCGCGAATATAGTTGTTAGTGTTAAGTACGTTTCTCCAATGCCTCCTAGTAAGGTAGCCGGATAATTATAGATCTTTTAATTACACTAATAGCCAAGCAGGTAATAATAAAGCCCACTTTATAGATGTTTCTAATAATAGCTTAGATTATAAAAGCGAAGATAAATAGCCTATTAGATTCCTAAAAAGACCAAACCAGATTTTAAAAGGCGTAAACGAAAATGGTGCACTTAAATACTAGGTGGAGTAGAAGCCCAGGTTAACAAGTATTAGAGCCATAAAGAGTAATAAAAATTTAAGATATTGCTTAGTTCACGTTATAAATAGAGTGGCGGTTTTATGCTAGAAGCCTATTAAGGAGCCTATAATAAACCTAATATCCTATAAACTTTGATTTTATTATAAAAGGAACCTTAGCAAGTTTATAAGGCATATTGTAAAGTTCTAAGAGCTTAGAGAGGCACTTAGGAAAAAAGATAGAAAATTACTTGTGGCTTTAGTATATAAGAGTGAAATATAGAAGAGACTTAGGCCAATCCTACAAAACGCCATTAATAAAAGTAGTAAAAAGGAGATTGACGGCGAATCTTCAAAAATAAAAGAGAAGTAGAGATTACCCTTAAATATATATAGTATGGTGGGCTTAGGCCTAAATAATTTAGGAATAGAACTTTCTTTTATAGTACTTTAACAATTTCTAAATAATTGCTGAGTATTTCTAGTTACTATTAAGCAATTTGATTATTTCCTATATATAATACGTTTTAGTCTTATCTATTCTACTGTTTCTTAGGAATATCTTATTGTTGCTAATTTACTTATAGCTGTCTCTTCTAGCTAGAATCTAATATTGAAAATGCATGTATCTTGCTAGTATAAGCGTACCGCTTCTTACTATGCTTTTAAAAGTGGGAGTCCTATAAACTATAGTAATGTTAGTAGAGGAGAAACCCCGCGTTAATCCTAATACTGCTGATTTCTATAAGGAAGAAGCTACTGCTAAAGCTACTATCTAAAAGGATTCCAATGTATAGGGCAATGTAGATTAGGAAGCTGGTGAAAAAGGGGGTAAATAAAAAGGGTAGGGCGATAAGGGCAATAAGGGCGATAAGGGTAATAAGGGTAATAAGGGCGATAAGGGCGATAAGGGCGATAAGGGCGATAAAGGCGATAAGGGTAATAAGGGTAATAAGGGTAATAAGGGTAATAAGGGTAATAAGGGTGATAAGGGTAATAAGGGTAATGAGGGTAATAAGGGTAATAAAGGTGATAAGGAAGACTCTATTAAATATATTGTTATTAACAATTAATTGTAACTTAATACTATGCTAAGCTCTATAATATACCAAATATTATCTGGTTAAACCGGTTTGGAGCTTTAAATTGCTTATTGGTTGGTTTTAGAGGTCAAATTTAGCTTTAATTGGACTAGTTATATTACTAATGCCTCCATTATTAGTCTTACACTAGGGTGTAAGAATAGCAGCTCCCTATACCAATACTAGTTACTGCGCTTTTATGCCCGCTTGGAAGCCCCTTATTTAATAAAGGCGATCTCTAGTTCTTGACTTCGCTACTATACTAATGGAATTTCTGTTTGCTCTAATAAATCAAATTATTTTAGCACACTTTAGTGCTAATCTTAAGAGGATGAATAGGATGTACTGCTAGGCATACTACTACCTTGGCTAGAATAGTAGATATAGTGTTTAATATCTAATTCCGTTGGGAATAAGAATCCTAGGGTTACTATAAGAATTAAGGCTAGACCGGAAAGACTAGGAAATCTTAAAGTTATCTTTCTAAAGCCGTATCGCCCTTGCTGCTGTATCATCAAGATTAGAAAATTGTTACTTTTAGTGATAGACTTTTAAGTATTAGCTATACTATAGCATTTTTTATGTTCTATAAATCCGGGAGCATCCTGATCTAAGTTTACTTTATACTCTTAGAAAGAAGAGGCGCAGCTAGTAGTCTAGTATAGGTTATATTACCCACTAGAGTTATACGCAATATCTACTATATATTAATAGATGTTCTGTAGAATGGTAAGGCATTCTAGGACCTGTTTATACTGGGAAAGGACCCTATATAAGGTGTATTCTGCGCTGCGTTCTTATTTCTATAAGTAGTTAGTTTACTCTTTACTTACTACTTATCCATTAGAACACTCTATCTTTTTCTCTCTTTACTAACTATTCTGTTTAGTTATTAACATTAATCCTTCTATCCTCTATAAAAACTATTTTAGAATTTGCTTTGGATTCTCGCTTGTGAATTTAACCAAAAAAAAAAGCTAAACGCACCATTGTGGATTTAAGGCGTTGGTGTTAGCTTAAGTACTATCGGATTTCTTAGTCTTTGCTATATATAGGTCCCTCCAGGCTATAAAATTGCCTTTCTCTATTGTGCTCTTTCTAGGAACAATTAAAAACCGTGCTTATAATAGCATATTTAGATCTAGTAATATTCTTAAAAGCCTATTAATTAGCCTGGATGAGGTTTAGCAATAAACAACCTAATAAAGAGGCTGGTATACTTGAGCTAATAATTAAGGAGGAAAGGCCAAAAGCAGCTTTAAAGCGTAAGATACCTACTAAGGATTAAGTTTATGCCGTCTTATTTAACTTATAGATAAATATACTTCTTCTTACTGTTCCTGTTAGCTTTATAGTTAATTACCTTTATGCCAACGGCATTGCCATATTTATTGTTAACTTTATTGCCATTATTCCGCTTGCTGTAATGCTTAGTTACGCTACTAAAGAGATTACGCTCCGCGCCGGTAATACATTAGGTGGCATTTTAAACGCAACTTTTAGGTATGTTTCTCCGCTTCTTATTTATCCTAATATAATCTAACATTTAGCGCAGAAACGCTGTTGAATTAATTATCTCTATTTTAGCCCTAACTAAGGGCTAGATTACCATTGTTAAAACTTCCTTAATTAGTAGTATGCTTTTAAACTTACTCCTTATCCTTGGTATATGCTTCTTCTTTAGAGGCATTAACCAAATAGAACAATATTTTAATGGGATAGTAGCAGGTACTATAGCTAGTCTTTTAGCTCTATGCGTTAGCAGTCTAATTATTCTAACTGCCTTCCACTTTATGCTGTTAAGTAAGTTTAATAATGGCTTTAGACTAATAGTAAATACTAATATACGTAGCCACGAGCCTTAATAGCTCTATACTTAATCGGGAGCTTTCCTGTGGAATAGCTATTATCCTCCTAATTATATACGTTTGCTACCTTATATTTTAATTAAAATTATATACTAAAATGTGTAATACTCTAAGCTAAAAGGCTCCTAAGCGCAAATCCTCCTAAGTTAGGCAGGGTATGTCTCTCTATAGTGTTGTACAGATTGGTGCTATAGCGGCAGCTATGTCTGGAGGCGGAGTAAACCGTAAACGTCTTATACAGAATTTAAACGTAGATAAGGAAGATAATAAGATTAAGGAGCCTAAGCTGATAATTTAGGGTGTAATTATAACCCTTAGATTCTCTACCGCGTTAATTGCCTTATATTCCGAGTTTATAGTTGACAGCATTAGTGATGTTATAGCAAGCGGCAATGTCTCTACTACTTTTATTAGTCTTATCCTACTCCCAATTATTAGGAACGCTGCCGAGCATATAATAGTGGTTATAGTAGCTTATAAGGATAAAATAAGTCTAGTAATTAATGTTGCTATTAAATCTAGTATATAAATCGCTCTTCTAGTTCTCCCCTTTGTCGTTATACTCGATTGGATTATAGGCTAGGATTATATAACGCTTTATTTCAATACCTTTCTAATCGCTATTTTATTTGTTGCTGTGCTTTTAGTAAACTATCTTATCCAAGATAGCAAATCTAGTAAGTTTTCCTTTCTATATAGGTAATTTACTCCAACTAATACTAAAATAGACTAGCTTAAAGGCGTTCTTATTATAGCAATCTATGCTATTATTGCAGTTGCCGGCTGGTTTTATCCAAAATAAGTTTTAGATCCTCTCTGTCCTGCTTAGTTTAAGCCTTAAATTGCTATCTTACTTCTTTATTAGGATTAGGTAACCAGGGAGCTAAATAGGATTTTTATAAACTGTGTATATAGCTTTCTAGCAAACCCTAGGCTGATCTTCTCGTATCTGTTAAGCTGTTTAGGTTGCCTAGAATATTGCTTTCTTTTGTTTTCTCTTAAAAATTTAAATTGTTTTTTTTTTTATATTTATGTCCCTTTTCTTTTATGTATATATATAGATTGTTAGACTGTGTCTTATTATACTACTCTCTACCACTTAAATCCTCTTACATACTTATTATACCTATAATAGTGCGGGGGTAATTGTTCCCTTAATGAATTAATACATCTAATACGTCTCTAGCATAATAGATATGCAGGGCAGGTAACTATATGTAGTTATAATAAGCTAATACTAGCGAACTGAATATATCTTAGCGTATAGATATTTGCTCTATATATAGCTTAATTATTTACAAATTAAAATTAAAAGCAATATTAATAACTATCTAGAATGGGGATCTAAGATAAACTTCTAACTAGGATTATTATAATTACAGAAACTTGTTAGATACTATCTTTTTAAATATCTTTCTATATTATTACAGTTGTTTAGCTTGTTATTATTATCGTTAATATCTATATCCGGTATGGTCTCTTAAGAGGTAGTCCACAACTTTTTATTAAAGAAAGAATCTTATAATAAGGCGCTAAAACTGCGCCGTCTCCTACGACCCTAGAAATATTACTCTCCTTTATTATCTTCCCCATCTCCTACTGGAGCTATATAAGTATCCTATTGTCATTTTCGCGGACTCTAGCTCCGAGATTTAGCCCCTAACGCGAGTAGCTGCCTATATTAATCTCCTAAGAAGTCTATAATACTCGTCTCCCTATTACCCATATAAATGTAGAGCCTCCGCTTAAGGCCCTGCTGTATAAAATTAATGGATTAAGTAAAGATTGCCTATATAAAGCGTGCTAGAATGTACTAAATAGCGACACTAATAAGTAGCTATAGCGACATGTTATAGTAGAGACTTATAAGCTAAAGAGATGAACCTAGGGCTAGAATATAAATAAGAAGGATAGAAGACTTAAAAATAATTATAAAACGCTTCTAGTTAAAGATTATATAAATATTAGACTAAAGGAGAATAGCATTCTAAGTGTTATTAACAGGTGCAGACCCCAGGCGCTGCTGATTTGTATATTAGAATATGCCATTATTCTAGAACCAGCGCTCTTTGCTTTATGGCACTAAGTGTGCATATTCTATACCCTTAATATAGTTTGTTAAGCGGTAGGAGATATTCTGGGCCAGTATAGCTTCTGCTAAACTACTTTAACGAGGTAATTGCCTATTAAAAGGAAGCTTAGGAGGCTCGCAGGAACTCCATAACTTAGGTAGGTTATTGTGGGGGAAGCGCTAATAGGCAAAAAATAGGACTATAGGATATTTCTCTAAGACCCTAATATTAATACATAAGCATAAGTATATGGGAGCTTTCTGTTTGCTTACTATTAGCAGCGTCTTCAGAAACCTAAAAGTAGTAATTATTTCTATGTAGAATACTATTAGGACTAAATAAAGCACGCGCACTAGTCCTTATCTCCGTTAAAAATCCCTCCCATCTATTGTTGGCGACAATAGCGCACGTAATTTATATAGTTTCGTAATAGATACCGCCTTAAGGATAATCTAAAGCGGGAAGTACTATTAAGATATTGCCTGTGTCGCTATAGCCCGGATAACGCAGGTAGACTCTATAGTTAAGGTCTATTAAGATATTCTACCCACTATCTTTATAGGAAGGTGTTCTGTAATATAGACGTGGTTAAATAGTGTCGCAAGACATATATCTAGTTGATATAGCGGTACTAGTAGCAGGTAAAAGTAGCTATATTACGACTTGCTCGTGGTTATAAAACAAGCTATATTAGCGGGTTACTATACTAACACTATTATTAGTTCTAGTTAGTTCTAGCGCTAACTATAGTTACCTATTTTCCTCTACTCTCTCTACTCTTTAGCCTTAAAAAGTAGACATTACGTATATATATATGTATGTATATTCTATTATGGCTATATACTATCTAGGGTATGGGCCGTTACAGAGCGCTAACTAAATACTACCTACCATTAACATGCTTGCTCCAGTTTAAAAGCTAACTATAAGAACTATATATCCATTACCTAACACTATACTCAACCAAGGAAATAAAGGAAAGTAATTTATTACTATTAAAAGAAAGTTAGAGTTTAGAAGCAAGCCCAAGTAAGTAGTTTTTAACGCCTTGTGTCTATAGGGCTATTCCAGCGTTATGCGCTTCTTGATCAGTAACGCACTAGTAGAGGTATGTATAGAGGAGGCTTGCGGTGTATTTGGTTAGATAATTAGAGGAGGGATTCTTAAGAGTCTTTACTTATTAACTTTGGCTTCTATACTCTCTATATCTTGTACACTTAGGTATAAACGTCCGGTCTCCTTTGTAAATTTAATTATAGCTTTAACTACGCTAATGTTTAGCTTCTAGCGCTTAATTAGGCCGTTAATATTCCTGCCTCCTTCTTGTCTGCGTAAGTAGCCTCCTAATGCATATAATAGATCCCCAAATCGATCTCTATGCTGCTCTCTTAGTTTAATCCTCTGCTATACCCACCTCCTATAAGAGAAGAGGAAGTGCTGTATTGATTCTATAAGCCTGTAGTTATATAACGCCATCTCTAATGCATTAATTTTGTAGAGATACTCCTTTAGAAATGACTTGCCGGTCTATAGCTGCGTAAGGATGGCAGCTTTAAAGCTAATTAGCTACTAGTATAATCCTACAGCCTTTTTAAGGTGGATTGCTGCGTTAATCTTCCTTATAAACTTGCCCGTATTAGATCTTCCTAATAGAAGTGGTCCTGTTATTATCTTAGCTCTTTTTAAGGCTTGCGTTATAAGGTACTATAGGAGGCCGTCTCTCTATAGTGGCTCCTTGCTCTCTAGTCTTATTACTACTTTGGTAAGCTTGTCGGCCTTTTTATTTCCTATTAATTCTAAGTGGCCTGGAATCTAGTATAGCGTGATATTATTTAGCTAAAGCTTCTTTAAGATCTCTGTGACTATTTCCTAGTAGGCTCCAGCCCTTTAGCTCTATACTAACAGTAACGCTAATTGCAAGTTGGAGAATATTCTTATACTAGAAGCAGGTATTGGAAAGCCTACTTAGTCTATAGCCGTGCATATAGGGTTCTATAGCTAGTTAGCTGCTTTGCTAATTGCTAGAAGCTCTATAAGGTAAGCGTCGGCCTAATTAGAGCTTGCTACTATTTTCGAAAGCGTTACTTTAGATAGTGTAGCATACACGCTAACTCCTGCCCTGCTATTGCGCACTGATGTATTAACGTATATGTCAACCTGCCCTAGCTTGTAGTCTTTAATAATAGCTTAAGTATGCTCTTCGTCCTTATATATTACCACATTAGGCTTAGCTACCCATGGTAGGTATATATATAGTTTAACCTCTAGCACCCTATTTACCTGGATATCCTTATATATCTCTACTATCCTTTAGAGCGGCGATTAGTGTTATCTATAGAGCCTCTGTCTTTGAATTATCTAATAAGGATGTAATTTGCCTAGTTTATAGATTAACACCTAGAACGCGATGGCTTGGTTACGCAGCCTTTACTTAAGAGGGAGCAGGCCGGCTTCTACCTTCGCTATTAGTAAAGCGATGGTACGGAACCCCCTAATAATAGCTTATGCCGTAATCCTCTGCGCCTACTAGAGGAGCTGCATTAACTCTTATATTGCAAGCGGGTACTATATTAGCGATGCGTAGTCTGCTACTAGTAGGACTAAGCTCTTAGCTAGCTGCTTAACGCTCTTAGACTATAGTCCCTTCAATTTACGTAACGCTAGCGCTACTTTAGTGGCTTTGCCTACCTTATTTACTAGGTATGCCTTAAACCTCAGCTCCTTATTAAGAGTCACCCTAAGGATTTTAACTTCCTGTATTAGGGGGATTCTTTTTCCTTTAAATTGGAGTGGCGTGGTGGCATCCCTACCCGCTTCTTTATATCTGGTAAGGTGGATGAATAACGTTTTCTTTGCTTTAAATTAAGCTCCACTAGTTCTCTCCCATTTCTTAAATATTGGTATAATCTTGCCTTAGATAATCTGCGTGTTTCCCTCCGCTATAGGGCCTATAACCTATACCGAGTAGTTGTCTACGAAGGCTATAGAGCTGCTATTTCTGGGTGCGCTTTACACAAGATCCGCGTTAAAGAATAGAAAGAGTATTAGGGCCAGTGCTGATCCCTGCGGAAAACCCACCTATAGGAGCGCCTATACCTCTAATATATAGCCGTTGACTAGGATGCAGGCTTAACGGTTTATATAAAAGTCCTATACCTATTGTATAATCGTCTAAGGTATCTGTCGCTGCTATAATCTCCTAATTTCCGGCTCTATAGCTACATTATTATATGCACCCTTAATATTAAATAATACTAGAGACAGCGTCTTCTTTTCTCTCTACGCTTTGAATACGTCCTCGTAGAGATATAATAGCGTATATATTGTTAACCTTTGCTTCCTGGCTCCAAAGTGTGTCTTGGGTAGTAGGCTATGTTCCTCTACTAGGTATACTATCCTCTCCGCCACTAGTGATTTGAGTGCTTTCCCTAGCGTCAGGAGGAGGGAGATCGGTCTATAGTTGTTTGCTACCGTATAGTCCCCTCGCTTCGGCTTCTGTAGCGGCATAATCTTTGCTACCTTTTATTCCTGTGGTACCTTTCCTGTCTTAAGTGATTTAGTAAAAAGGGTGGTGATCTCACCGCTTAGTACGGGCTATAGCTCTTGCTATACCCTGGCTAGTAGGCCGTCCCTTCTAGGGGCCTTATCTGGGCTAGCCCTAAACACAGCTGCCTCGACCTTATGTTTGGCGATAGGCTTTTACGGTAATTGGTTATAACTAGTTATAGCTTCCTTCTCTTATTCATATGGCGGGACCAGAAAGAATACCTAGAGTAGTTCTCTTATAATATTGTGGTTCTCTGTAACAACCTCTCCCTATCCTCCCTTTTTCTTAATTAGCGGTATTCTAGCGAACGCGGATGTAGCCTACGGATTGAGGTATTTCGACGCTTTCTATATATTGTCACTATTACCGAGAAATTCGTCCTAATAGAGCTTCCTATATTGCCGAATAGTCCTATAGAAGAGCTTCTTCGCTTATCCCTTAACCATAAATTCGCGTTTAACCGTTATTAATAAAAACTAGCCAATTAATTAAGCCGAATTTAACGCTTGTATTGTTATAGGACTATAATCGGCATCTTAACCTCTATAGCTTGGTTCTCCATTGTCTGTAAGCATTAGGGATATAGGAAGGCGTGTTAAGGCGAAAGTTGCTAGGGGTGGGATTTTTATACTAATTTAAGGCTTTATTGGTGGCGTCTAGGGACGGTAAGCGGGTTATACCGGTTAGAACGGTTAGAACGGTTAGAACGGTTAGATTAGTTAAAGTGATATAATTAGTTGGAATAGTTAGGTCTTCGTCTTATAACCCTACTTAAGTTATATATATTATCCTAATCTTCCGTTTTAACGCCATTATGTCTTACAAGTCTAGCCTAGACGCACGTACCGCTGTAGGATATATAGAGGACAAATAGAAATACTTCTTAATAAGCTATATATTATATACACTGCAAAGTATTAGTTAACACTAGGCAGTTCTTATTATATAAGGAAGCTAAGGATCTTACCAAAATCTATAATTCTTAGATACAGGTTCCTCCACCTATATAGAAGAAGGTTTAAACCCGCATAGCGGACAAGCTATAGGAAGAGGAGATATCCCTAATATATAATAAAGTTTTTCGGTGGCGTATGTTATAGGCTATTAAAAGCAATTTCCCTAGGGCATAATTCTAGGGCATAATTCCATCTGGTTAGTTTTAGTTATAAATAGTTAATATAAATACTTATTTAAGTTTTAGCGCAATAAGAGGCAAGCCAATTAAGCAGTCAACCTAAGATACTAGATAGGCCTTAGGATCCTACAAACTAATTAAGTATTAAACCTAAAATACCATGTAAGCTGCCTTGGGACCCTATAAAGAGAGGGAATAAGTGATAAATGGCCAGGACAAGGATATATAAGGCAGGCAAAGAACCAACATAAAGCGGGTATTTAGTGGAAGGGGGATTCTATTCTAAAGCGTTAGATCAATACTACTTAATACTAGTTTGCTATATAGCCCTCCTCTATCCGCCTTATCCAAACTCCCCTAACGTATATAGAATCTGCTATGCACGCCTACGCTCTACTAGATGCCGATTAAGAGTTGCTATTATCCTAGTCCCTATCCGTTGGATAATTTCGCTCTATATACGTTCTTGTCTAGTATCTAGGCCCTAATCCAATATTAGGTTTTAGTAACAATTCTACCTCATTTTTAGTTCTTTAGCTATTTAGGGGAGACTAGGTGTAAAAGGTCTAGCAGGCTATCTTGCTTAAAAATTATTATAGTAAATATATCTTATTCTATAAAACCACAAATTATGCAGCTATTTAAAACTATTAACTATATCTATTCCGTCCTTCTAGTTGTTTCTTTCCTCTTCTATACCGTGCAATCTATAAGATCGCAGTTGTTACTAGTTGCACGTAGGAAGCGGCCAACTCATATATTATAGATAGTGGCAGGAATTGTGGCCAGCTATATAAGTGTCTAAATTCTACAACTATAAGTATATCTAATAATGGCTAGGGTACAGAAGGTATTCTCCAGGCTATATATTAGCAAATTACTCTATACGCATGTGTATAACGTCCCTATATGGACTTATAGTTCTATACTAACTAGACGTTTAGGTCTTTACAGAAAGTTTAATACTTATATAGAGTACTATTTGGATCCTTTTTTAACTCGAATTAATTTACCTAAGGTATTCTTATTTTGGCTCTTGCCTAATTACCTATATCCTCAAAGTCGCCCGTTTTATCGTCCTCGCCGTTGGCCAATCAATTAACGTCTATTAAGTTATACGCCTTACAATACCAATTCTAAGGATATTTCTATTGGTTAGGCTCTCTATCCTATATAGAACACCTTACCTAGCGAGCGAAGCGGAACCGCTACTTAAGCAGCCTTAAGCTAGTGACATTAAAAGCTAGCGGGATTATATAGAGGATCTCTTAGTAGTTATACTATACCTGCGGCCAAAGGACTTAAAAATATGGTCATTACTTTGCCTAGTAGGTATCCTACAAATCTTAGCTAGGCTACTAGCAATATTGCCATTAATATAAATAGGTGCACTTATAAATGCTGCTATAGATAGATCTAGTCTATATTCTTATTCTTTTTAAGTTATATTAACTAACTGCTAAAGGTTCCATTCCTGTTCGAGAATTTGTCTTATAGGTAATGGCGCTATTTACCTTTATTCCAAACCAGTTTAACTAGTGCATAAAGGGGCACGTTATGGAATGTTTAATGCGTAACCTAAAAGAGCACACCTTAAGACACGTTATAATACTCTTACTAGACTTCCATAGTAATAACAGCTCTAGGGAAGTCTTGGAGGTTATAGTCTTAGGAGAATAGTATATTTATCTTGCGGAGAGTCTAATCCTTAATTCGATACCTTCCGCAATTAATATTATTACCTTTGTGGTTTATTTCTCGCACTTTATCAATGCATATATAGGACTTATTATAATAGGCATAATCGTCATTTATATCTAGACTAAGCTTATTAAAAATCCTAAGCTTTTTTAAATGCATTAAGACTATAGTACAAATAGGTATAAGGAGGGCTAGATTAAGTATAATACAGTTATATACTAGGATCTGGTAAAAACAGCTAATTGTCAAGATTAGAAGTGGCGCGGATATTCCTCTATATTAATGGACAGCAATAAACTAGGATTATAGATAAAGTGTCTATAACTTTTTACTGGTCTATTTAGGGAGGGATTAAAGGCAATTAGCCTAGCAATCTTAGTGCTAGTCTTACTTCTTCGCCTTACACAGGATACCGCAAGTATGGGCGGCTTGTTTATTTTAATTGGTTCCTAGCAAAACATATTTGCGTTTATAGGCTATCTTGTACAAACGTACAATATGCTAATAGGCTGCCTTAGTATAGGAGAACGCTTTTCTAAACTTCTTTAAACTAAGCCATCTATTGTTAATAAAGAAGGAGTAATATACCTTGAGGTTACCGCCAGCCGCGTTAAATTTAATAACGTCTCATTTTCTTACGCCAATAAGCCAGTGGTGAAGAAGATTAGTTTTATAGTTAAGGGCGGAAAGACTGTTACGCTTATTAGACTAACTAGAAGCGGTAAATCTACACTTCTTAATCTCCTAAAGCGGTTTATCGACCCTAGTAAAGGGAGCATTAAAATTAATAGCCAAAATATCAGCGATATCACACTAAGAAGTCTGCGAGAAAATATTGCAGTTGTACCCTAAAACCTTAAAATACCAAGCAAGTCAATTAGGGAAATTGTATCGTATAGGCTCCATGCTAATAATGTTAAAATTATAGAAAGCTATAAAGCCGCTTCTATATATAAACGGATTATAAGTTGCAATACTAGATATAACACAGTGGTTAGGAAAGGAGGTATCAAACTCTTAGGCAGTAAGCGTCAACGCGTTACTATCGCGAGGGCCTTTCTCAAAAATCCAAAGATTTTGCTTCTTAACAAAGCCATATCTACTATAGATAATATAACGGAGAAATCAATTCGCAAATCGCTTAAAAGTTAGGGGAAAGGTTAAACAATTTTAACTATTGCTTATTGTCTTAGCACAGTTAAAGGTGCCGATAAAATTATTTTCTTAAAAAAAGGAGAGATAAAGGAAAGGGGAAGTTATACTAAGTTGCTTAACCGACGTGGATTATACTACAAAATGTAAACAGCGCTGGATAATATAGACGGAATAGAGGGGGTTAGAAGCTAGTATATACGCCTTATAGATAGCATATACGCCTTATAGATAGCATGTACGCCTTACAGATAGCATATACGCCTTGCAGATAGCATAGTACATATCAGTAGCCATAAAATGATATACGGCCCGCAGAATGAGAGCTTATATAATATACCAAGACTTCTGCCTTTTAGGCTGCCCCGTATATCCACCTATAAATTCCTAACTTTTGGCCTTTCTGTTCTTAATCCCAGCAAAGAATATCCAGCATAGAAAATCATACGTAACTATTAGGGCAACTTAAAAAGCTTAATCTTAGTATTAGATCTAACTAGGAAGAAAATACGCTTATTAAATCCGCCTAAAAAAATTACCCTAAGAGTTATAAACCACGCATTGTAAGTTTTGCTATTAGATAATTCCACAGGCCCTATAATAACAATTTTAGTCGCCGCAGCAACGTTGGATTTGCGTATATATCCTTCTATAATAATATTAAAAGGCCTAATAGAAGGTACAGCAATGTTATAACGGAGCTGGATTTGGGGAAAGGTGCCCCAATTATAAGCATTTAAAGTGCGTATAGTGTGAACCTATATAGGCCTCAACCACTATTGCTATTTTAGTGGTGCTGATATGGGCCATATAGATTTTCCGCAATAGAAGTTACAGAGGCCAGCCACTCTTAGTCTCCTATATCCAGCTATCTAGTCTGGTATTATGTAAGTCTAGCCATTTTAATCATTAAGCTTATTATAATCGCTGCTAGTATTACTATAGAGATAGTTTGCTAAAACCTAGAATAACATATATATGTAAACACAAAGCCTGTAAAGAATATTTAGTAGAACCAGAAAAAGAGCCAAATATAGAGTTAGATATAATAACTTAGTGCCTTATAAATATACCGTATAAAGAGTCAAATATGTCGGATATAAAAACTTAGTACTGTGTAAGCACACCTGCTTATATTTATGTAGCACTGCTAATAGTAAGAGAGTGTTAATGTCGAGCTAGATACGGACCTGTTAAAGGACCTATTAAAGTTTATAAATATATATACCTTTATTATTCCAAGTGCGAATATAAGTTTTGTCAGGGAAGGTAGCTATAACACTAATACTAGGAGCCGTAAATAAGAGGGGTAGTAGCAATAAGGATCTGGTTATAGTTTATCTTTAGTCTTAGAGTTGAAAAGCACTATATATTTGGCGCAGTTTGTCAGATCAAAATTAAATAGTGTTAGTTATTAGAGGATAAATTTAATGCGCGCTTATAAATAGCAAAGGATTGAAATCTAAGAAAATATTTAAAGGAAAATCCCTTGCAAAAAGGCAGGGAGCCAAAGACTGCACTCGCTTTAACGGTTAAAGCCATCCTTGGCGCTATATAGGTTAACTCTAAAAGAAATTTTAAAGCAGTATACTATGCTATAAAGAAATTCCAGTCTTAAACAATTCGTGCAAGGTATTTTATTTCAATAATATAGTTAATTAAACGGCCGCTTAACTCGCCTCCTCTAGTAGGGTTGCTTGCAAAGAGGTGCTTTAGTGGATTATTTATAGCCAACAACCACTAACTATTGGTAAACTGCATCTATCCCGGACATACTTTAGGCTTAGTATTTAGTAATTTTTATATTAGTTTATGTTGGAATATATGGACAGAGGTTATGTGGTCATTCGTATCTCTAATTAGTCATCCTTATAATGACTCATCAGCCCCCTACTTAGGCACCGCGATCCTTACAATCCTCTGCTTTCTATACCTATTAGACAAGAATTAAACCATCAGTTAATAGGCTAATTAAGTGCACTTAGGTGTTACCGACATTAATCAATAGTCAACCTTACTGGTTGGCTATAGAGCAACAAGGTTCACTGCCGCCCCAGCAGCTTCGTTTAATTGTAAGCAGCATTCTAGTACCTAGCAGCAAAACCAGCACCTAGCAGCTCCAGCAGCACCCAACCCTAGCAGCTTAGAATATACGACAAATACGCAACGCATAAGACATTCTACAGCACGCAAATTAACCCCTAGTATAGCCTCTTCACTAAGTGCTAGTACTACTAGCTTTTAACAGCACCCAACATCTAACAGCCCTTGGGCAGTACCCCAGCAGCAGCTACCCTAGTAGTACTACGGCAGCGCTCTAGCCGTACACAGTATACCAGCTTTTACAGTACCTAATATCCAACTACCTAACTGCTTTACGCAGTACCCTAGCGTAGCTACGCAACTTAGCAGTAAACTACTACCTAGTGTGCTTAGCATACAAACCAACATCCAACAGCCCTCGGGCAGTACCCCAGCAGCTACCTCAGCAGCTACCCCAGCAGTACTACGGCAGCGCTCTAGCCGTACACAGCATACCAGCTTTTACAGCATCTAACAACCTAGCAGCATTAGCAGCACCAAAACACCCAGCTACCTTAGACTTGTGGAAAACCAGTAATAGAAGTGTTACTGAGTACTGGGAGATACCAAGTTACGTCTATTACGCAGAATAACCACGTTTACGAAGATTTGGTTGAGTACTTTAGGTCAGAAGTGTTACTAAACCTAGGGTCCCAAGTTAACGTCCGAAACGCGCTCCCCTCTACCTATAATCCCGACACCGTTTGCTATCTTCCTTGTAGATCTGCCACGTCGGAAATCACGTTAACAGCGCGCCTACAACGCTAGCGCGCTCCCCATTCTCTGCCCTCTCGAATCTACCGGCATTTACGACAATTATAACTCCGCTAGAGGAATCGAGACCTGTTAATAGCGCGCCTACAACGCCAGCGCGCTCCCTCTCCTTTACCCTCTCGAATCTGCCGGCGTCTGCGGCAGCTACGAACCCTTAACAATGGCACTGTACTGCCATATACCATCGACAAACTGATAGCGCCGCTATGCCTGCTATTACGATACTGATCGCGCTAATACACCTGCGATCTACCGACCAAATGATCGTGCCTATACGCCTACGATTAACCGACCGACTGATAGACAAGCTCTATGCTTGACCACTATCACTACCGCCGCTGGTACCATACTACTACCCGAATAGACTTTTGCTGCTTCCACCTGCAGCTAAACCAACACCCTGCTACCTTCCTACAGCGCCACAAGCACAAAGAAAGAACTGCCAGTGTTGGAATATATGGACAGAGGTTATGTGGTCATTCGTGTCTCTGATTAGTCATCCTTATGATGACTTATTAGCCCCCTACTTAGGCACCGCGATCCTTACGATCCTCTGCTTTCTACACCTATTAGACAAGAATCAAACCATCAGTTAATAGGCCAATTAAGTGCACTTAGGTGTTACCGATAGTTTGGTTAAGGGCTAAAATTTATAACCTAACCTAACCGCTGACATTACTGGCGAAACGTGGGAGTCTTAAAAGGGATAGAAGGCGCGTAAGAATACTAGTAGCAAATAACAAAAAAGCTAGGAAGGGGATTTTAAACCCTCTAGCCTTACTAATTCCTAAATAATAACCTCCTATCCCATACGCCGTCAAGGTCCACTAGCGAATATAGCCCGTGCGTAAACACTAAAAATTTAAATAAACGTCTTTACTATAGAATCTATAGCTTCTCACCTAGATTACATCACTATAATAGGTCGCAAATATGCAGGAATACCTTAATTAAATCAGAGGACTATAGAGTTAAGTATAGATCAATTTTAAACTTTATTATTATAAGTTAGTGTCGCGATTAATTAATTAAGTCTTTAGCTTTGTTTTATTAAGACTATATTAAATCTAGACGATCTAGTTAGCTCGCTTACTACTAAACCTTTCTTAACGGCGTATGGGATAATACTATAAGAAAAAGAAAAAAACCAAAAGTAACAGACTATAAAGTATAAGGTAGCAGAGAAGCGCTATACACCATAAACATATAGTTTTTAAAATGCTTATGCCCAAAGATTATTATTCCCGATAAGCAACAATATAGGTCTAGACATGGGATTAATGCCTTCTATCCAAAAAAAGAAAGATATTGCGTCTTAATATATTCCCTTACTTTACACAGGCGATAGAAAGAAGTATATACTCCTATCTTACAGGCACAGAAGAGATACTATAGATTTATAATCTTTATAGGGCCTAGATTAAGTTTAACCATTAGCTTTAGACTTAGCTCTGGAGTAGAAAAGATGCCCTAATTACAATTACGGATAACCTTGCGCTTAACTATAGGTTTTAGTACCCAGCATAGATTAAGCAAGGCTTTAATTGCGTTAATTCAATATTAGAGCTTCTCTTACGGCGTAAGTTCGGAGCGGTGTTAATATAAAAGTTTAGCAATACGTTTTTATTCTAAACTATACTCCACTAGTTCTGGTTTCCACTCTTCCTTACTTAGACCAACAGCCGATAGGGCAAGTTGTCGTCTCAAATCTTTAGTCTCAATTTTATTAAAAAAATTAAGCTATGTTTCCTTTTATTTCTCTCTTTTTAAGGTCTTCTTGTGTTTTTCTAAATCCAATGTAGCTTATATATACAATTTATACTCCTTACTCCTAACTACTTATGCAATTTTAAGAGTTCCGTATAGTTTCCTAGTTGCTTTGGATAAGGTATTACACCGCTAGCAAAGCTCTATAATAAGTAGGTAAGTCTTAAGAGAATTATTTATCAGATCTACAACGGCTTAGGGAGCCCATAGGTCGATATTCCAACCAATATAAGTTAGGGACTTAAAAAGTGCGTTAGTAAAAGGGCGTCTAAGGAAAGCAGCCTACACGTTACATTAAATCCGCTTATTAATATAAGCCTAATAGATCCCAGTATCTATATAACCTATAACCTATTATAATTAAGCTTAGGTTGCTACTATATTAACTACTTTACCCGCTCCTCACCAAATATTATAGGGGTTAAAGATCTGCATTATTCCGGCCATAAAGCCTAGTCGCTGAATATAGTAGAGAAAGGTATTGTAGTATAAAGGTTCGTCTAAAGTATAAATCCCATCTAAGGTTAGAACTGCTTGCCAGAATACTAGCTTATTTTCCTAGTCTTTTTTCCATCTAAGTTGCGAAGTTGTTTAATACGGGTTAACGCGAACCTGGAATACCTATTTAACGGACTTAAATTTAAGTCTAAAAGCATTATCAAGGATGCCTAGAACAATTATACATATTATTAAATTAAAAATTAGGTCGTTAACTTCGTAAATATAAAATATCTTACCATATCTAGGTTAGTATTTATTAAAGAAAAAGCTTTTAAGTAAGCTTTACCGTTTATATTTCCGTTTATGTCCTTTAGTAAACCGCAAATTAATCTTTATAGCAAGAAGATCTCGCTTAGCCTTAGGCTTTTAAAGGAGAATAAGGGTGATATGTTTATAGCATAAAGTCTTAACGGGTTCATCTAAATCTATATCTATCTTGTCCTGGAATTCTTTGTCCTTTCCGTTATCTTTATCATTATCTTCGCTGCTATCTTCACCACTACTTTCACTAGCTTCTATGTCTCTATCCTCATTATAGTTTTCAAGAGCGCATTCAGTCACCACTTTTATATTTCTCTTAATATAGACTAATGCGCCTAGCCGGGTTGCTGTATATGCATAGATAAGTATTAGAAAAGCGAGTTAGAGGACCTATCACCTATCTAGAAATATAGAGTTATCCAGGGCCCAATGGTGGTGTAAAACACGAAAAATATTATTAACGTTTATCACTAGTTTCTCTTTTGTAGTCGCGTCAAGCTAGTACTCCTTGGTCAATGGCCCATTAATATACTGTTATAATTAGCGGGTTTTACAGATATTTAAAGTTATTTCTATATATTATTAATTTCCACTCTAGGGCCTTCTGGCCAATCCTTTTCCGCATATTTTTAATAGAGCTACCTCTAATGTTTAAATTTCTGGCGAATGCTAATCCTTTTCCGCGATGGATAATTATCTAAAATCCATCTAAGAAAAAGCTTTATATTATCATTTAAGGCATTTCTAATAAGTTGAATAGGATCTTCTTTAATATTCTTGCAGAACCTAAAGAGTAAGCTATAGAATTTTATCTTAAGTTAGAGAACCCTTACCTTGTCTATTAGACTGAAATCTCGTTTATATTATTTATTGTTAAGGGTAAATGATTTTTCTTTACCACTCTAGCCCTCTTAATATTTTCGCGGACTTTTTGGTAATACTCAGCCGAATATTTAGGTTGAGTAGGTAGACTTCTTAGTTTGCGGCTTGGTTTCTACTTTGGTTTACGACTAGGTTTCTACCTAGGGTTTTACTTAGAAGTTCGCATCATAAGGCCGTGTATTTAATACCCTATAAACAAGAGAACCACGGTAATAATAGGGTAAGACTGGAGTTCTAATATTTAAATTAAGACGAGGTAGAGTAATTAAGCAAGCTAGATTATAGCATAAATTAGAAATTAAGACAAGTAGAAGTACAATAGCCTTAGTAGCAACGAGATAAAGGTAGATTAATACGCTATAAAAAATCCAAAAATAGTACGTTAATGGTGGTAAGGCCAAGCGGATAGTTACAGAAGACTACGGCGGGCATATTTAGCTTTATGCATTTCTTAGGGACTTAAAACGCCAGACATGTCCTATATAATAGGCAAAGCACCAACCATAATTTAGTAGGATAATAGATGGCCCACTTTTAGAATTAGGAATACGGGGCCGTACTAGTAATAGGTAATTAAATATGGAAATGCGCAAGGTTGAAAGTTTTAATGGGGGAGATATATCGCTTAGGGCTTAGCGCATGGGACAAGCGCTGCTTAAAACAGCGAGCAAACCACCCAAAAATGGACACCAGTGTCCCAGGACACAGAGTTACTGGAGTAAAAGGGAGCCTATATACCCTTACTCCATCGCGTTAAGTGGACGTAAGTTCGCGGATCTAAACCCTTTTATACAAAATTTACCATTCTAGGACGGGTCTAACTATACAAATTAGAAATCGGGCTTATAGATTTAAGGTATCTAGTCCTCTAAAACTTAAATATAAGATTAAGTAGAGTATTCCTCTTAGGCGATTTCTTATTCCTTTCTATAACTACTAAATAGGACTTCCTAAGAGCCTTTAAAAAGCTTACCTATAATATAACTATATACCCCTTATCCTTTTATAAGTATTAATCTTAGCTTTATCCTATTTCTATAGTAGTATATAGAAGACATAGTATTATTATTTATTAGAACTTCTTGTTGGTAGGGAGTACTTATTATCTTATAAATTAAACCCTAGGGAGAAATTGCGCCACAACGTAGCTAAGGGCTAGCGCTACGCTTATAGACCTTACCCTAGTCCTATAGACTTCTGGACCAATTAGATCGCACTAAAAGGACTTTCTCCCCAAGGGTCTAAGAGCTTATAGGCCCTCTTTATATAAGGCTAGTGGTAAAGGGACACCCCCTAATTAATATATAGACACCCCCCAATTAATATACGGACACCCCCTCCTTAATTGGTTTAGTTCATTCCCAATCAAGTTAGAACATCATATATATTTAACTTGTTTATATCTACATCGCAAAAATCAAATTATTAAAATATAACTTTTATAACTGCCAGGCTAGGCGAAAATAAGCAAATACAATATAGATCTAATATCGCTTATTAGCCAATAAAATATTGGTTAATATTAGGTTATTGGCCAATATAGACCAGAAAATTATATTTCCACAATATTAAAATAAATTAAACTAATATAACTGTGTACATAGTAATCTGTTTGGTTTCACTATATAGCTACTTATCCTAGATACCATATAGAGGTATAAATTAAATCTAGGTGCTAGAGACACCCCCAACCAGCTAGGTATATACAGGTTACTGCTAATAATCCCAATAGTTAGCTATATACTAATATATATAAAAGAGAAAATTCGTACATACCTAAGCTAAAACAATTACATTTTAGGCCGTAGCCCTAGGCTTATTATCCTCTATTAAGAGAGGATCTGTCGCCGTCCCAAATCCCCCTCCCCCTACTAGGGGCAAGCCACGGTTGGCCAGCGCAGGTGCATCATCACCCCCGTCTCATACGGTGCACTAACTAGCATAGTCAGGCCATTTATAATTGGCGCAGTAACCGCCGAAGTAACCGTCAGCCCAACGGTACAACGGAAAGGGTCATGGGCCTAGCACAGCGCCGCGGCACCACTAGCAAGGTTAATCCACCACCCTTCCACAAGATTGTATAAGGATGGCGTTAATATACAAGGGCCAATGCATTCCTATCTAATATAGGTAAATACTCCCGTGTATAAACACCACATCCTGCCTAAGAAGGGCTAGAAGTGCTCAGCCCTATAAACTATACATATATAGGGCCAACTGCTGCTGTCCTACAAAGAGAACGGGGGCTTAGGGGTTCTAGGCGGCAGCAGCGAGGGCTTAGGCGGCAGTAGCGGCATCCCAAAGAACAAGGGCCCTATATATATATCAGTATTTATACAAAGCAAGCAACCAGGGTAGATTAGTAAAGGGCAAGGCTTAAGCAATGCTTATATAAAGTAAGAATACTTACATGTTGGTAGTTAATGAACTAGTAGTAGTAGTGGTGGTAGTAGTAGTGGTGGTAGTTATAGTAGTGGTGCTACTGTTACTGCTTCACTCGTTAGTGCTTAACACTTATATAAGGCAGGTAGTTAAGAGTATATTAGCAAGGCTAGAGGCTTAGGCAATGCTTATACAAAGCTAGAACACTTACGTTTTAATAGTAGCTAATAAGCTAGAACTGGTCGTGGTGGTAAATAGTAGCTAAGTTAAAGATAAAGGAAGAAGAGAGGTTAAATAAGGTAAAGTACTATATAAAGAAGGAGCGCACAATCACGTATTATATAAAGAAATACGTATATATATTCTATTCTATTCTACATCTAGCTTAAAGTATTCTTTTTTTCCTTTTTTATCCGTACGATTAACTCTTCTCTATTAGAACTCTTCTATTGCTATTTAATTCTGCTTCCAATTTTTTAAGCATTTAAGTATCTCAATTATATTAACCCCAAGCTTTGCTCGCTCCCATAAAACCGTACAACGTGCTCCTAAAAATACCCGCTCTGGATCATCACTTATAGCTAGAATTAATAGAATATTAATAGCCATTAATAAGAGTCGTGGCCAACGCTCATATTACTTATTTTAACACCACTATTCAAGAGAAGAAACCTTAATACGAAGTAGGTTCTCGGCGATATAGTTCTTATACTCATCTTAGCTCTTTAGGCGATTAAACTTATTAAGGTTCTCAATAAGCTGCTTATATAGATTAAGATCTTCTTTAGATAAGGCCTTCTTGTATAATACAGTACTTAATACTTGTGGTAAAGGCTAGGGGCCTTAATACTAACTTCAATACTCGTTCCAAAGTTGCTCTACTGCATTAAGCACTAGCTTTCGCCACTTCTTACTCCAATTTGCTTTAATATACTCCGTACAACATTATAGATAAAGAATAATTGCTATAGCATATAGCGGAGACTTATCAGACTTTAGGTAGTATTTATTAAATACCTCCCAACTAGCCTTAATCCGCTCACAGAAGAATTTATCTTCTTTATAATCTTCCTATTATACAATATTAGCCTATATATACTCCCTCTAAATATATATGCCTTACTAAGCTGTTTTTAAAGTGGTGCACAAGGAGGTCCATTTAAAAAAGTACATCTAAGATTGTTGCATTATGCCCTTAAGTTATAAGAGTTGCTTTCTTAAAAACAAGAAGAAAGCCTATTATTATATAAAACTGTTTCCAGTCTGCAGGATTCAGAAAATCATCATCTAAGCCGTACTTCTTCGTGTATTAATCTATTGCAGGCTTGTGTTAAATAGCAACCTGTAACATCTCACACCAGCTATTCCATCTTGTATAATTATTAAGTGGAATTCGTCTTCCTACTAGCTCTTTAATAGCCCTTATACGGCCAGGAGAGCTTCGTGTATACATAATAATATTGTGAAGCTTTCCAAGGGCGCCCATATCTTAAAAAATTTCATCTTCATCTTTAGCTTCGTACGAATTAATCTGCTCAACTTCAGCCTTAAAAAGAAAGGCTTAGACAGCAAGATTAATAATATAGCCATTACAACGGATTCGTTTGTATAAAGATTTCCATGCAATAGCTTCCTCCTCTTTTATATACTTTTTAATCGTATAATAAAGAGTATTATTCATTCCCGCATTATCTAAGACAACTGCACCAAGCTTTCGTGTAATCCCATAGTCCTTTAGTATAGGAAGCAGAGTTAAGAACTGATCATCTCCACTATAAGATTATACTGTATGAAGAGCAAGGAGAGCTCTAGAGAGTCCTTTTAAGTTTTACTCAACAAAGTAGGCGCAGACTCTAAGAAGAAGATGCCAATTAGAAAAGGTCCAAATATTAACTAAAAGATAAATACTTAATATTGCTAACTAAAGCTTCTTTCATATAATATCTTTTATTAATTCCCATGATTCTTCAATCCTCTTTCTTACTTATGTATAAGTTGTTATAATAAAACCCTCTACCTCTGGATTAAGGACCTGGCAGAATACATAGAACTCTAGCCACTCAACAAGTCAAAGTAGAAGATTTCGTACGGTAATAAGGGAAATAAGGGCAGCCATAATAGCCTCCTTATTAAGAGCGTTTTTAAGTGCAAGAGAATCAACCTCTATATAATTATGTTTCGTACGAAGCTGCATATATAGATCTTAAAGCTTTTCTTCAGCACCTTAATAAACAACACCTGGGGTTTTAGAAACAGTAATCTTATGCTTCTTTATAAGATAATTCCGGAAATTTATAACACACTTTGCGCCATATAGTTCTTCCGTACAGTATTTATAATATAAAATATATTGCTTATCCCAGTATTTTTTTGGCTCATTATCATATGGATCTCGTGTATAGCACTAGATTTCGGGGTTCCTTTTATCTTTTAATCTTTCCGTACTAGCAGATGGTATAGAATTTAATATTTCATCATCAGAAGCCATTTTATTGTATATATAATAAATATTATAAAAGAAATTTAGAGTTATGGGGAATGCCAAGAATTATTAGCCGATATTGGCCGATATTGGGTAATTTAGCGATATTGGCCAATACCAAATATTGGCCAATAATATTGACCGTCGGATTATTTTCGCCTACACTAATAACTGCAATATCACAATCAAGTTTTAATTTTAGTTATAGTACAAGTGGTAGAGTCTAAATTAGATTTAGAATGCGCCAAAGGAGCCCTCAGCAAAATCCTCCTAAAAAGGCAAGTTGCCTAGGCCTTTGTAAGCCTTGCTGCCGACACCTTATAAGTCATCCATAGTAGTATCTTGACTTCCACCACTACTCTTACCACCCAAAGTATTACCCACCTGCTCCTAAGTCGATTGATTGGATTGTGCAGTACTTTGCGAGGCATCACGCGAACTAATTTAGGTGCTGCCACCTCTGCTTAATATCTATAGGTTGCCTCCGCGGGCACTCCCACGCCCACGCCCACGCCCACGACCACACCCGCGTCCGCACACAGTATATCCAGTATTTCGTTCGAATGCTGATAGCTCGCGGCAAGTCGATGTATTAACCCAATTAGGAGTTACAGAGCTAGCTAGGCAACCATAGCAACGCTCAACAATTAGAGGCTCTTAAATAAGTAGCAGAGGATTAATAGGTGGGCCAGTAGGAGGATCTGGCTGAGGGCGATCAAACTACCAGTATTCATTAATTTCGGTAAGCTCAATTTTAAGTACGGAGGTGGCGCTTTGGTGTAGCTGTCAGTAAAGTATATGGCAGCAGGGGAGGCCATATACAGCAGTCCAAGAGCCACTACAATTTAACTAGTAATTAGCAGACTTTACAAGCTTTAGTTGGGCTTTAAGGTGGCGGAGGCCCTAGGGCATTACTTTATATAAGATATCTTCGAACTCAGGCTCGCGAACGTTATGCGGTAGGCTGTCTTTATGGTGTGCTATCATTGCCGTATGCTTGTTTACATCGTTCTTAATAAAGTTCTTAATATTCAATACAACATCAAGTAGATCGCCGGTAGAAACTTAAAGGTAGCGCTTTAATTTGGCGTGCGCGCCCTTAAATCGCGATGTGACTCTAGATTAAAGAACATTCAAATTAGCTTTATAAGGTTAATATATTACGCAGCACAACTTTTTAACTCACCTATTTCTAAAATATATATATAGATCTGTGTAGCAGGTGACAAACTCTCTACAGTATAGCCACCACTCATCTTTTAAGTAGTTGATTAGCTGTTCTTGATCGCTATAGTCCTCCATAAGTTGGTTCCAGGCTGTAGTAAACTTCTCTAATATATTTTGGCTATAGCAGTCTACCTAGCACTTCATAAACTTATCGCGATGCTCTTAAATCTTTCCCTTCTCTTTATCAGATAAGTCTCCTTGTATTACCCAGTTGCTTTGCGCATGCATAAGAACATTCTTGGCAACATGCCACAGGTAGAGGAGCTAAGGGACTCTAGGAAAGTACACGCGTAGTATATTCTTAAGCGCCTATTCCTTATCCGTAATCACAACTTTAGGTGTTAAATTGTAGCGGTAGTAGAGAAGGTAGAGCTGTTAAATTGCGAAGCTATAATCGACTTCTATTTCACCTAGTAGGAAACAGTAAGCAAGCTTAAAGTTCTGCCCAGTATTACTAACCCCTACTATATGCAGAAAGGGCATCTTAAACTTATTTGTTTTGTAAGTACAATCAAGTAGTAAAATATTAGGGTTCTTTCGGAAGAACTTAATTAATTCTAGATAAGCGAAGAATAGATATTTGACTCGATTGTTATCGTCTTCCTCATACGTAAAGTAGTATTTTAACTCAGGATCGTCGCTACTGTGCTCACTAAGAGATTTAATTAATGCTTAAATTGGGGTAAGGCCTCTAAGGAGTCTCTTCTTGTTTAACTTTCATTTGTTATAGATATCTTGAATACTAATTATAATGTCCTTCTTTAGTAAATTTGTAAGTATTTTGGTAGCCCTAATACTACTGCCTAACATATCTGCAATCGTCCTGTTTATATCATAAGAACGCTAACGGTGTTACAGTAGAGCAATTAGGTCAACAGCTGCTAAGTAATTATAATTAGGATCCTTTACTTCTAAGCCCCATCTAATTGGTATACGCGTCAATATAGCTTCAAAAGGACACTCTATCATACGGGAGCTAGTAAGGCGATCTCTAGAGGTATTAGTATAGGTACGGCCTTTGGCACATCAAAGCCATATCTTGCGCACAGTGGGTGGCGTTTGCTTGTCAGTTTTAGATCGAAAAGTTGCAACTGCATAGCCTTACCCTTTTGCAAACTTATTAATATCATCAATTGCAAGCTCCGGGAAGTCGTACACCTTCTAGGGGGGTAGGTTGAGGGCCATAATAAAGGCAGCAATAGGTAAGCCAAATACAAGGTGATATTTTAGGTATAGGCGCGCGACGATTGTTCGCGATGCAGATGTAAACAAGTCAAACGCACGTGATGTTCTAACTTGATCGGGAATGAACTAAACCAATTAAGGAGGGGGTGTCCGTATATCAATTGGGGGGTGTCCGCATATCAATTAGGGGGTGTCCCTTTACCGCTAGCCTTATATAAAAACTTAATGTTTCTTATTAGGCGACGACTCTTCCATTACAACGCTATATTTCGACCCTTTTATAACGTCTAGTTATTATAAAAATACTATAAGGTAGGAGCTCTTTAATTTCTCTATCTATTGCAATAAATAACGATGTCGTGGCTATCCCTTAACCCGTCGTCTTTGGTCCTACGTTATCGATAAGTATATGGCCAATCAGAACCTCTTGTTTGAGCCTATTTGGTCAGTGTTTGTGCACGGTGCAGCTTGGCGTTGCACCTCGACGGGTTAAGGGATATTAGTTAGTCGTATTTTCGTTAGTTGTATTTTCATCGGTCGCAAAAATCGTCAGTCGCAAAACTCGTCGGTCGCAATCTTACCTCACTGCTCTGCTCGCAGCTCTGCACGAGGCTCTGCTCAAAGCTTTGCACAAGGCTCTGCTCGAAGCTCTGCACGAGGCTTTTCTGAAGCTCTGCACGAGGCTTTTCTCGAAGCTCTGTACGAGGCTCTGCTTATAAACTCTGTCTAGTAGGCTCAGAGCCCTCCAAATCTAGAGGATTTGACTACTAGTTATGGAGGTGTCTAAGCCAGGACTTGGAAAATCTTATATCTATAGAAAATCAAGTTTCTTAGCTAATCTTTTAGTAATCTAGTATCCTTGTCCGATGTTAACTAATATGCGGAACGTTAGGTACCCTACGTAAATTTTAACCCGAGTTTAATAGCTTTAACTTAGAGCCTTATATATAGAGTTTAATTAATATATAATATATATATAGATATAAGGTTTTCTAGGGGGAGACCCCCTAGACCCCCCCTCTATAGAGCTTTTGCTTAATTTAGAAGTAGTAGTAAGATTAAAGCGCCTTGGTTACTGTTAGGTAAGGATCTACTGCAGTAACTAAGGCGCCCTACTTAAGCTAGGCTTAAAGATTATATTGGTCACGGATCTAGTATATATTTAGACTGTAGAGCTTTAATATAGAGCCCTCTACGTAGGATCTGATATAGTAGATTGTGATTCCAATTTAAAGCTTTATATACTAAATATTTTTAATGCCTAATAACTAAATCGCCGTATTTACGTTCCTAATTGTCGTTACGTAACGCAATTTTTGGGTAATAAAAACCAGCTATTAACGTTGCTTAACTGATAGCTACTGGAGGTTCCTCCGTCCTTTCTATCTTCTCTCTCGCCCATCTCCTCGTCCGATGCTGTCCATATTGCTACGTTAACCAATAGATCCCTCAGTGGGGACTGGGGAGGAGTGTTGGAGTACCACTAGCTCTTATAAGGAAGAAAAGAAGAGAGGAAGGTGTAGAGGAGGGAGTATTTATAGACGGAAGGAGGCCTGCGATTATAGGAGATTAGGCAGCCATAATATAGCCATTAATGTTGCTTAACTGATATATACTAGAGGCTCCTCTGTCCTTTTTATCTTCCCTCTCGCCCATCTCCTCGTCCGATACTGTTTATATTGCTACGTTAACCAATAGATCCCTCAGTGGGGACTGGGGAGGAGTATTGGAGTACCACCAGCTCTTGTAAGGAAGAAGAAAAGAAGAGAGGAAGGTATAGAGAAGGGAGTATTTATAGATGGGAGGAGGCCTGCAAACGGGAGATTAGGCAGCCATAATATAAACATTAACGTTGCTTAACTGATACCTACCGGACGCTCCTCCGTCCTTCCTGTCTTCTCTCTTACCCGTCTCCTTGTCCGATGCTATCTATATCGCTATGTCAACTAATAGATCCCTTAGTGGAGACTAAGGAGTATTAGAGCGCCCCTAGCTCTTATAAGGAAAAAGAAAAGAAGAGAAGAAGGTATAGAGGAGGAAGTATTTATAGATAGGAGGAGGCACTATAAGTACGTAATTTAGTAAGTACTAATAGCACGAGATTCTTATATAAGATGGGCTTAATTGCTTACTAAAATATTGGGTATCTCTGTTACTGCAGGGGCTACTGTAGTAGTAGAGACGCCTTAAATATTTAATGTAACCGACTACTGAGGCTGTTGATGAGTGGAAGGTAGGCTACCAATATTAGTGCGAATGATGTAGTTGTTGATATTGTTTATAGCCTGTTTTTGCTTCTGGTGTACGCGTAGATTGTCCTTGTATTTAGCGTAGAGCTAGTTGTAGATAGTGAGCTAGTTTAGGTCTAGCTTTGTTATTAATATAGCCGTAGGTAGTATGTCCCTTGGTATAGGCCGACTTAGTAGCTCTAGCTTTGGAAGATCGTCTTTCTTCTTAAATAGGTCGATATACTGCCATATCTCGTTAGTTTGGCTGTGTCTTAGATAATAAAGAACTATTAAATCTAATTAGATAGCTTGTTAAGGATAAGGTTAATTTTTAATTTAGTAGAGGTTATCATTTTTAGAATTTAACAGGTTAGGAAGGCTCTAGGTTAGGGTCCAGCTAGCGTCTTAGCAGAACCTTATTTAGACGTTTAAACTTTTGATTTGATTTATCAGTTTATTCATCGGTTAGGTACGTTCGTCAACTAGGGTTAATTATCCGTTTGTTTAATAGGTGAAGAAGCTCAAGACACTATAAAGGTAGTAGAAGTAGTCTAAGTAAGGCTATAAGGTTAGAAAGAGGGTTCTTAGTTAGGAATTATTGTAATTGTCTATATATTCTCAGAGGTCACGTGACTTCTTATATAAGCGACATTTCCGCCCTTAAAAAAAAATTGAAAAATTCTAAAAATTAATTAACGCTATAGACAGCAGTAATATTAATCTGGCAATACTGCCAATTCTCTCTATATACCATTGTATGTATATCTAACAGCTCTAGAAGCGGTAAGAAGGTAGGACAGATAGGGGGGTTAAAATTTAGAAAATTAGATTTCGCGGTTAAGCTATTTAAAAGTTAGGAAACTAAGACAAATGCCACATTCTCCGCTTACCTTTAAGCCAGTATATGATTTCCTAATTAGGAAAAGTCGTTTACAAGTAGTTACTACTGCCTCTATATAAAATCTTCTTGTTATGCCTCTTTGGTCTTACTTATAGATAACTAAAATCGTTCTATATTAAACCTATATTTAAATATAAGCCCTGAAAGCTTCTTAACTTATAAGATTGCTATATAGGTTAGCCTAGCTGTCTTATCCTTTTTTTTAATATCTAGAACTACCTGGTTAAGTATTAGGCCCTAGCTTTTATGTACGGTAAGAGCAAAAGCTAAAGTAATTGGAAATTAACGTTGTAAGTAAGAGCCTTTTATACCCTCCCACTTATAAAGCACGGAAAATATAGGGACAACTTTCTTATCATCCTACTAAGTAAATAGGGCAGGTCCGTTATACCCATCTACCGTAATTAGTAGTAACTAAGGCTGATCCTTTTTAATATCCGCATGTCCCTTCTATACAATATCTTTAACTATACCAGTAGTACCGTTTACTAAGCCTAGTTTAACCCAGATATTCTATATTAGCATTACTTTCGCGCCAATATATAGGGCTAGATTCTCTAGAGTATTATATTAATTAGAAGTAACTTTCCGCGCACCTATACCAGTGTTAACTAACTTAATAGCTACTACTAGCTGTAAAAGGTTGCGAAGCTGAATAGTGTTATACTTACCTATAGTAGCGCGTGTACCATATAGCCGAATTGCGTTATCAAAGTCCACAACCTTATTGGTAGATAGGCCCTGCTTATACCTAGTTAAAAGAAGCTTCTAGGTCAAATTACTTACAAAATTACTACGTAGCTCCGCAAGGGCAGTCCTAAATGCAGAGCTCTTAGCATCATCACCGCCCTGCCGCATAACTTAATTTAGGACAGCCGTTTGGTTAATTGCCTTATAGGCTCCCTTTCTATAGCTAGCGAGCTCTAACGGCCTAGCGGGTAGATTGCTGTATAAGGCCGCCTAACCTATAGGGGGAAGCTAATGGAAATCGCCTACTAGCAAGATGTTCAAGCCTCTAAAGTAGTTATTGTTACGCGCAGGGTAGATCTAACAGAGGCGGTAATTAATCTAGGCCAGATGTACTTACCTAATTATAGATTTCTTGTCAAGAATAAGATAGTAAATATCCTTAAAAGCTTGCTGTAGAGGTATAAGACTGGTAGCAGGCAATTCCTTAAAGGGGCGATTTACCGGTAGCCTTAATAGATCGTATGTAGTCCTACCGTTGATATTAAAGGCAGCTACCCTAGTAGGGGCGGCTCGAGCCAATGGCAACAGCTTACTATTAGCCCTTGCCATAGTATAGAGCGTAGTAGAGAGAACAGCAATAAGATATAATTTGCTGGTTCCTACCTCTCCATTAATATTAATCCGTAGTAGGGGGGGGCCAAGGCCCACTTAGATCTGCCTATAGTGATTAACTACGGCGTTATAAATATAACGCTGGCCTGGTTGTAAGGAAAACGGAGTTGCTGTTTAGGATAGGCGGCTCTACGGTAGAGGCTGTAATTATGCTTCCTGCTAATAAGTCCTCTTATTAAGCTGTGGGTACGTACCCTAATATATACCCCAATTATAGTTATGATTAAGCTCCCTATTACTAAGCCTGTTAGGATCCTTAATTTTAACTCTATTAGTGTTTCAAACGCAGGTATACAGGGCCTTAAAGGACTAATATAGCTCTAAGTTGTCTACGAAATCGCCCTTAAACTTATTAATATTATTAGCAGTTTTATAAGCTTCATCTAGTTTCCAGTTATAGTAGTTAAGTGGGTGCTAATAAGAGTTAACGTAAGCCTAATAGGAAGCTATATAATTAGGGGCCCTAAATCCATTAATATAAGTAGCTACTTCCTCATACTCCCTCTATAGGTGATGAAGGATAAGCTTTACACGGCAAAACTTAGAATACTGCGGATAGGAAGGATCGCCTTTATATCGCGGAAAGTACAATATAACTTAAGGCTTTGCTCTTAGCCGACGCTTATAAGTAGAGTAATTAAAATAAAGTAGGAAATTAAAGAAAGTGACGTCCTCTACCCTATCTAGGCGGCGCTTATATTTCTTATAGTTAGATAGTCCGCACCCTCCTAGTTAGCTATCCTTAAGCTTATACGTAGCGCTTTAATCATCCTCCTGGTGGTAGTCTAAAGTTACTACATTCCTAGAGCCTTTGCAAAGGGGAATATTAAGAAGTAGATAGCATACCTCCTACGCCAACCAATCGCGTTTAGTAATAAGCTTGTTTATAAACCTGGCTACTACTAAACTAAAGGCATAAAGGCTGTTGGCGTGCGGCTATACTAATTAGAGTAGCTCTTAGTAGGAAATTAACTTCTTCTCTTCCTTACTGCAATATTTACCTATATAGTTGACTATTACTAATATGCTTGTAGCGGGTGATGTATTAATATTCGCCATCCACGCCAATATTATGGCTGCATTGTAACCATTAAGAAGCTTATTATTACGCTGCGGACAGAACATCCAGTGATATGGATTTTGATCCTTTAATACAGCGGCCTTATTATAGAGAGAGCGTGGAAAGTAGAAGCGGCACTCCTTTGCTTTAGTAGAGCCTTTCTTTAATCTTAAGCAGTAAGATTCGGTGCAATTGCGGTGCCGTTAAAATCAATTAAGGTAGGCAGTAAGAAGCTTACTAGTATTAAGCTGTTCTTTATAGCTAAAAGCAGAAGGATGTTAAAGATTAGGAGGCCTAAATTAATTAGGATTTATTACGGATATAAAAGTAGCCCAGTACTTAGTAAAAGCCGCCCTTAATGCACTAGCTGACGGATCTGGCTCTAGGGCTATTAAACTCCATAAGAAGCTATATATATAGCCGCTACCTTGCACCTACCACTTATATCGGGACCAAAAGTTAGTGCTATTAAATAGACCCATAAGCACGTGCTTCCTGAACAGATTAAAGCGGCAATGCAGCCAGTAAGCAGCAATATGTAGGTTATTATTAAGATTCTAAGAAGCAATCTAGTAGCGCTAAGCCTTATCAGCAGCCTTATATTCGTTAAATCGAGGCATATAAGAGTGTAGATTATGCTAATATAGATTAGTAGCACTAAGTATAAAGAATAGAGACCCGCTCTTAATATTTTCAGTATAAGCCGTAAGCTTATTTCTCTTCTGCTTCTAGTAAGGCCTAGTACCCTTAAGCTTCCGTATATACTGTATAATCTTATTTAGAACCTGGTCACCCCCACTACTATTTATAAGATTACCAAGCTCGTTTAAAGATAGACTATTCTTATCTAATCGGCCGTAAAGGAAGCGGGTGGCGTTAAGGGCTTGCTCTCTCATAATCCGATTAAACACGTAGTAGCGAAATAAGGGGTGGCGGCTAAACTGACTGTCCTAATACTTAAGCATATGCTTAGCGTACGCAGCCAGGGTAACCATACGGCTTTGTGGCATATCAAAATCTGCTTTGCCATAAGGAAATAGGGTAGGAAAGGCGCCGCGCATAATAAAACTAGCTGATCGCTTAGAGAGAGGTGTTTGTCGCATAATAGGAACCTCTAGGCCTGCTTATAGGTCTTATTAGTGTTAAACCTCGCGACTTAAAAGCTCCAATTTATTAAAGTTAGGCACTAGATTAGGAACTAAAGTATTTAATACATCGTTATCGAATTCGCTGTCCAGTATATTACTGCTAAGCTCGGTAGGCAGAGGATTAATAGCAGGAGGATATTGCATAGGAGTAGCAGGGTAAGCTGTCAGGCCACTAGAATTAGACTCCGACTTATTAATATAAGGTAGCTAATCTAATATAGAGCCATTTTTAGGTAAGCTAGTAAGCCGGGTGCTACATATTTCAACATCGCGATAATTAGGATGATTGACCTTTAGAAAGTAAAGCCACCGTACTATAGCAGAGCGCCTTATGGTATACCGCTTGGTGAACCGCTAACTTAGGTATTTACCACCCTCTACTGCCGTAGGCTTTACGACCAGTATATTAAGTTTAGTAGGTAGCCGTGGTAGCTGCCTCTAAGTCTTTAGTATGTTCTGGCCAAAGCAGCAGACATAGCCAGTATAGCGGTATTACTGGCCGCGTATACGCACAACTTGCAGATAAATGTATACGCGCACAATTAGAAGCTCCTCTACCGCGGTAAGTATAGGTAGGAAGCTAGGAATAGGCCCTAGATTAAGCCCGTTGCTTTCACTAAATAGGGGAGGAAGGGTTGGATCCTTAAGGCTATTAGCGTCCTTAACGCAGGCTTTGCATATACCTATATTATCACCCTCCGTAGCTAGGCCCATTTGGAACCACCGCTCCTTATAATAACTGCACGTCTCTATATATTCAGCCTATAGTATACTCCTAAACTTCTTAATTCACTCCCAATCAACAGCCAAAACGGGTAATAGTGTGGCCGTAGTTGGAGCTTGCCGTAAGGGAGCTTGCCATAAGGGAGCTTGCCGTAAGGGGGCTTGCCGTAAGGGGGCTTACTGTGAGGGGGCTTGCCGTAAGGGAGCTTGCCGTAAGGGGGCTTGCCGTAAGGGAGCTTGCCATAAGGGGGCTTGCTATAAGGGGGCTTGCCGTAAGGGGGCTTGCCGTAAGGGAGCTTACTGCGAGGGAGCTTGCCGCAAGGAAGGTGGTATTAGCAATAGAGTAGGTGTTGGCGGTAGAGTAGGTATTAGTAGTAGAGTAGGCATAGGAGCTAGTTCCGGTAAGGACGTATTTAGGCCATTTAGAGTGCCTCTTTTACTACACGGAGCTTTATCTGTGGTATATAGCGGAGGAGTAGGCGAGTGAGCTTTACCCCACCAATTAAGAATGCGGTGCTCCCGTTATATTGCCCTAATTGTCTTCCGCTGTTGAGCTATTTTAGGGGTATCTTAGCTATTCTGGCTGCGAGGTAGGAAGGCGTTCTTAATATCGTTTTTAGGTGGAGCAGTTCACTGGCGCCTTATAGGATAATTATTAGTAGTAGAACCTAACTCTATAAGAGCTCTCCGCTTATTTAAATCATATTTAGAGGCCTAGAAAGGTAAGCAGAAGTAGAAGTAATAAATAGGGAAGACGCACCTTTAACCAACATAACTGGCATAGCTTTAAAAGCTTCTTTAAAGGGCCGTCTTTAACAAAGTTAAGGCGGGGCTTATAGATATAGCACTTGCTGCACTTAATCGTAGTAGGATCTGCCATGTATATAATGTATATAGTAGTATTAATAGAGGTATCAACAAAAAGGAAGGTGTAATACTAAGATATTTTAATGTTTATAATATTTTTGATGTTTGTTACGTGGATTCTGCTATAACCTACCACCCGCAAGTTTTTTTCTAACTAATTAGAAGCCAACTTTTAAACCAATTAAAAGCTGGCTTGGCGGAAGTTTAAATTTTAGGACATCTACCTACCTAAAAATATAGACCACTCGTACCTTAGGTCAATAAAAGGATAACCTCCCCCTGTTCTCTGCATTTTACCTTTTAATCCTCCTTCTTCTCCTAGACTTCCCAACACTACGCCACCTCTTTATTAGATTACAATCCCTACTATAAGGCATTTTTTACCAACTTAGCGTTAATGCAAGTGCTATACTACCCTTGTATTCCCAATATCCCGTGTCTTATACTAACGATAGCGCAGAGCAAGTATACTTTGGCCTCTCCTAATATCGCACCTATAGTTTAATCCTTTAATATCTAATAAGCGCTCTTATATAGCCTCTAGGCTTCTTGCCTAAAAATAACCCTTCTATATATCTATAGCTATTTACTCTACTTAAATTTGGTCTCTAGACTACCTAAACAACCCCTTCTATTTAGAAATTACTCTTCTTAAATAATCTAAACTCGACTTAAACCTATACCGTCCCTTTAGTTCTTAAAGGTACCGCTCCACATTAGCACAAACCGTTAGATGTTATAATCGGTGCCATAGGGACAATTCCGTAAAGGGCTAATATTAAGGATCTTTAAGCCGCCTTAGCTTATCTGGCGTCCCGGTATTACTCTATTGCATATATTGATTGGCCGGTGCATTTATGCGTTTTTAGCTGGAGGCCTTATTAGATTATATAGCTACTCTAGCTTCTATGCTATCTTTTACTTAAGGCGACCCGCCTTCCCTAATCTCTGTATATTTTATACTAACGATCACCCAGTACTGCAACTCTTTAGCCCTTTTTATAAGATATATTTATACTCTCTCCTAGTATTAACGCGCGCTTTAGTCTTACTGTTATGGGACACCCCCGTGACACCTTATATATGTCCACCTGTTTCCACTAACTAAATAACCGAAGACTGACTACGAGACGGCAATCTAATAGCAATCTGCCGTATTCCGCCACAATCTGCTGTCTCTACTGTTGGAGTTGCTAATTGGCAACTTTAAGGACCTCTAACTACCGAATTCTGCCAAGTTCTACTAGAACCGCCACCTAAGCTCTACCCTGCCTGTGCGTAGCATAGTACCCGTTAACCTAGCAACTAAGCGAATGTTATATACCCTTTTTCCCCTGTTTTCTACTTTCCTTTCCTTACGCAACGTCTTAACTTTATTATACAGTTTATATATATAGCTTAATAATATCTACTTTGCTATATATTATCATCGCTTGTACTTACTCCGTGACACTACGTTGCGTTAACCCTATATACCACCCTCCAAAATGCAGAACGACCCCAAAGCCCCTATAATAGCCGTCGGCATTATATCCGCACTCTAAGAACAATTGGCAGAAATACAGAAGTCCTTTATAGACGCCCTCGCACAGAACTAAGCCACTTTAACTTAATGACAAGCCGAACAAGAAGCACAATACTAGCAATTAATTAAAGACCTCTAAGAAGAAATCCGCACCCTTAAGATACCTATATTAGGGCCCTAAGACCAAACACTATCTTTGGAAATAAATACGCGGAACGAGAGCCCCGAATTTATAGTAGTTACTTACCCCGAACCGACTACTGTACCGTAATGATCTAAATGACTACTAGACCCTCCGATATTTACTAGTAAACGATAAGAACTCCGATTATTCCTAAGCCGGCTTAAAAATAAGCTAACTGGCAATGCTGACCGCTACTTAACTAAAGCCAACTGACTCTGCTACGCCCTAAGTTAATTAGGAGGAGATGTTGCTAACCTTATTAAACCTCTTTAACCGAACTCAGTACTAAGCCTAATTGTACTTCTTAAAGCCATATATGGTGACCTGAACCGCTAAGCTACTGCTTAGAGAAAGATAAACTATATAACTTAAGGAATAAAAAGCTTCCTAGTATACTTCTCCAAATTCAACCGTTATATAAAAGAAATAGGCTGGAATGACTCTGCACTAATTAACAGCCTTATTAAATCCCTAAGCCCCGAACTAAAAACCTCCCTAATAGGTGTAGACCTACCAGGAGCTCTTAATGCCTGCGCAAACGTTATTAATAAACGATATAATAATATACTACGCCTGACACTGAAGTCCGCTCCTTAATATAATATAACAAACCTATAAACGTCTACTAAGTTATTGTCTCAGCCTAAGCACCCCGACGCCATGGATATTGACACTGGAACCCTAGAATACGCCCCACTAGGGTCCTTTAAATAAGAATGACGCACTAAGCTAGGCCTCTATTTTAAGTGTAAAAGTAGCTTCTACCTCTTTAACCACTGCTCCGTCCCTATGCCCTAACGCGAATTACGAACGGCTAACACTAGCAGCCATTTACTGTATTGATCCTCCAGTTACCGTCCCTAATCTCCACCTGGTTCCAGCCCTGTATTTAGTAAGCACCACTCACAAGGGCGAAGCTATAACTAATATGCTATAAGAACTCCACCCTGATTGCCTCTAAAAGGAAGGTTTTAGAGCTAAGTTGCTCTCTAGGACGGCGCTGCCTTAGGGTCTTGTTAAATGCTTTAGATGTCACGAACTCTGACTCTTAGGATTATAGTATAACCGTTAACTATCGTCTTCAGCAGAATGATTAATAGGTTAATGCTTAAGTCCTAATTAATACAGGAGCTAGTGGCATAGGATTCATTAATAAGATCTTTATATAAGATAATAGTTTTACTCTAACCCCCCTTAACTGGCATATTAATGTATTTGGATTTAATGGCACATATACTGTCTTAGGCCGTATTACCCATGTAGTATTCCTGAGACTCTAATACCTGAACCATGAAGAACTGATTAAGCTTTTTGTTACCACTCTGGGTTACTTAGTAATACTTGGACAACCTTAGATAAAGCTATATAAGGTAACCATTAATTGGGACAACCTTAAGCTTCTATTTACCGCCTCCTATTGCAAGCAGAAGTGCCTTATAACTTGCTGCGTAGACCCCAAACTAAAATCTGAAAAATCCACTAGGATCTATTAGTCTAAAATTTCTACCAATGTCCACCCTATACCTAAAAAGTCTACCTAATTCTACTAAGAACCCAAAAATCACACTAAACTATACGAACTGACCCTAATTACTATACTACCCCGAACCAAGTAGAAGCCTAAACTTAAGCTTAATATATAAAAGTACTAGAAGAACTAGTATTCTACTATAAAAAGGATACTTAAAGAACCTAAACCTAAATCCGACACTAACTCCGTACCTAATACTAAACCTAAAGTTGAATAAGAAATAGTAGATAATCAAAAGAAAGTTACTAGCTAGCAACTCGCCCCCCTTTCTATGGATATCTATATAATTGGAGCTACCCCGTTAGTATAACTCGCCAGGAAACCTAAATATACGATCTTCGCCGTTATAATGGCCGATATTGAAAAGGCCCTAGTACCAAAGAAGCATACTAACCCTGCCACAAAAGTACTAGTATGCTATTATAAGCATCTAGAAGTATTTTTATAAAAGGAAGCCGATAAGTTAGCGGAGCACTAACTATATAACCATAAGATTGTACTCGAAGAAGGAAAATAATTAGGATTTAGACCCTTATACGGAATGTCCCAAAACAAACTCTAAGTATTATGGAAGTACTTGGACGAACACCTAAATAAAGGATTTATTAGAGCAAGCTCTTTGCCTATAGCTGCACCTATAATCTTTGTTAAGAAACCTGGCAGCGGTCTATACTTCTATATGGACTACTAAGCTCTTAACGCTATTACTATTAAGAATCGGTACCCGCTCCCGTTAATTTAAGAGACACTGAACCAATTAAGTAAGGCTTGCTACTATACGAAACTTAACCTTATCTACGCATTTAACCACCTCCGTATTGTAAAAGGAGATGAATGGCTTATAGCATTCCGTACTAGATACGGACTATTTGAATACTTAGTGACGCCATTTGGCCTCGTAAATGCCCCAAGTTCATTCCAACACTTTATAAATAATACCTTATGACCTTACCTAGACGTTTTCTGTACTGCTTATATCAACGATATCCTGGTATATAGCAATAACCTAGCTGAATATAAGAAACACGTTAACCTTGTCTTAGAAGCCCTACGTGGAGCTAGACTATAATTAGATATAGATAAATGCGAGTTCTATAAAATAGAAGTTCTATACCTCAGACTTATTATCTCTATAGATGGCATATAAATGGACCCAAAGAAGATTGAAGTAATTGTAAACTGGCAAGAACTTAAGAACGTTAAGGATATAAGAGCCTTTATAGGATTTGCTAATTTCTATTAACGGTTTATTAATAACTTCTCCGCCCTAGTTTTACCTCTTATAGCTCTAACCTAAAAGGATAAAGCCTTTATCTTTAATAAGGAATGCAAGAAGGCCTTTGCCTATCTAAAAGTTATGTTTACTACCGCACCCGTACTCTAACACTTTGACCCGAACTAAAAGAGTGTTGTAGAAGCTAACTCATCTAACTACGTCACTGGAGGTATTCTGTCTTAGTATAATAAAGAAGGGGTACTGTACCCTATAGCATACTTTTTAAAACGACTAAGTCTAGCCAAATGTAACTACGAGATCTATAATAAAGAATTATTGGCCATTATTAGATGTTTTAAACAATGGTGACCTAAACTAGAAGGCGCTGGATTTCTAATTAAGGTCCTTAGCGACTATAAGAATCTACAGTACTTCACAACTATAAAATAGCTAAGTTATTATTAAGCCCGCTAGTTAGAATATCTGTCTTGATTCTAATTCTCAATTATATATTACCTAGGTGTTTAAGGTTAAAAACCTAATGCCCTAACTCGACGTTTATAAGATATAACAGTATAGGAAGAAGCGCGCGCCTACTGTAAACAAACCCTGCTTTATCCTGAATTATTTAATCCCCTGGCTAAAGACCTTATAGTATACGTCCTTAAAATAACTGATTAATTAATTAAACAGATTATAATTGATAAATACCTAAATAACGAGTTTATCCAAGAGATACTTAAGCTAATTTAAGATGGCGTTAGACGCTCCAAAAAGATCTCTTTAAGTGAATGTGAAGTTCGCGGAGACCGCTTATACTACTGGAACCGCCTAGTTGTCCCTAATTATGATGAACTTAAGCTTAAGCTCCTTAAACACGTATATAACCTACTAGTAGCCGGCCACCTAGGCTAAGGAAAAACCCTAGAGCTACTTTAACAGGAGTACTACTAGCCAAATATATATAATATAACACGAAGGTATATCTCTAGCTACTATACCTGCCGACAAGCCAAAGCTTTGTATAAGACATATAATAGCTTTCTAAAGCCACTGCCTGTTCCGGACTGAAGATGGAAGGATATCTTAATTAACTTTGTTGTTAATCTCCCCAAAAGTAAAGGCTGCACGAATATTATAGTAGTTATAGACCGACTATCTAAGATAAGACACTTAATCGCCTGCCTTAATATGTTAGCACCTGCCGTTGCCTAACTGTTCCTGGATTACGTATGGAAACTCTATAGACTCCCCAAAATAATTGTCTCCAATAGAGGCCGCCAGTTTGTCTTGGTATTTTGGAAAGAACTAACTACCCAACTCTATATTAAAGCACTATTATCTATGGCATATTACCCGGAAACGGATGGTTAAACGGAACGTGCAAATACTATAATGGAATAGTATATTCGGATATACACGTCGTATTTATAGAATGACTGGATAGACTGGCTTGTATTTACTAAGTTTACTGCAAATAACTCCGTCTTAGAAACTATAAAGGTCTCCCTATTCCTGGCTAATTACGGCCAGCACCCGCAAATGGGTTTTAAACCCTTTAGTAATGTTCCTTGTCTAGCTTATTAGGCCTTATAAGTTACAGAAGCAAACGAATTCGTAAAGAAGATAGAAGAACTATAGGAGTTCCTTACTAACGAAATGACATGGGCCCAGTCTGTCTATAAAGCCGCAGCAAATAAGAACCGAACCCTAGCACTAGCTTACCAAATTGGTGACTTTGTCTAGCTAGACGCAAGAAATCTGAACACGAAACGACCTACTAAGAAACTTAATTGGAAGAACGCTGGCCCTTATAAGGTTGAAAAAGTTGTCTTTTCTTATACCTACCGACTAAAGCTCCCTGATACGGTTAAAATCCACCCTGTATTCTATATGTTAGTCCTCCGCCCTGCCGCCCCTATATTAGACGCCCTACCTGGATAAATCCAAGCAGCGTAGATTTAAATAATCCGACGGTCAATATTATTGGCCAATATTTGGTATTGGCCAATATCGCTAAATTACCCAATATCGGCCAATATCGGCAAATAATTCTTGGCATTCCCCATAACCCTAAATTTCTTTTACAATATTTATTATACATACAATAAAATGGCTTCTGATGATGAAATATTAAATTCTATACTATCTGCTAGTACGGAGAGATTAAAAGACAAAAGGAACCCCAAAATCTAGTGCTATAACGTGATATACGGAGGCTCTGCACGAAGCTCTGCGGAGGCTCTGCACGAAGCTCTGCGCGAAACTCTGCGCGAAGCTCTGCACGAAGCTCTGCACGAAGCTCTGCACGAAGCTCTGCACGAAGCTCTGCACGAAGCTCTGCACGAAGCTCTGCACGAAGCTCTGCACGAAGCTCTGCACGAAGCTCTG
>Ga0307507_10000034_pt1 | contig 188697 bp, 183 predicted proteins | sample 7_EM_MG_FD_207223 | JGI IMG/M metagenome (GOLD analysis project Ga0307507, IMG submission 207223) | Populus trichocarpa ectomycorrhiza microbial communities from riparian zone in the Pacific Northwest, United States - 7_EM | ecosystem: Host-associated > Plants > Roots > Unclassified | place... | reverse complement strand
AACAAGAAAGGGGCACAGAATGTATTAAATCTAAGGGTTGTTTACAAAAGCGGGGCTTGGAATAAAGTTATAGACCTGATTAAAAAAAAACCTGAACGCGTTGCATAGAACGCGTCAATTTAAATTGCACCCAGATCGATATTGCATCAGTAGCATTGTTTTCGTATTTTTATTATGCGTAACAATCAGCAGGAAAAGCATGGCCAAAGGCAGATTTAAACCCGTTTTTAAGCGTACTTTAATTGAACAATCGCAGTTACTAAAGCCGCAAATTGAAAACATCCGGCAGGAAAATTTCAGCCTCGGATTGTATAACAGTTACCGCAATGAAGAATGCGTGACTAAAGATTTGCTTGTACATGAATATCCAACCCGTAAGGAACTTGTACAGGTTAATGCCGTAACCGGGCGTACCCTTACCATCAAAAGAATTTCCTAATTGGCTAAGCCGCAGTTGTACGTTTTTGCAGGGCCAAATGGTGCCGGGAAAAGTACGCTTTCTGCTGACCTGACAAACCTGTTTTTGACAGCAACGCCGAATTTACCCCCTCAAATAATGCAACCCCACACATCCCGATTTAAAAACTTTGGTATCCACCAGTTTCCAGCTTAGTTTTTCCGGCAGCGGGAAATCTTCCATCAGCTTTTTCCCTTCGCCAATAATTACCGGGTGAATTACAATATGAATTTCGTCGATCAGGCCGAGTGCCATTAGTTGCGAACGCAGGCTTACGCCGGCGATGGAAATTTTTTTGCCGGGTTGCTGTTTCAGTTTCAGGATTTCGGCTTCCAGGTTGTCGTGCACAATGCGCGTATTACCTTCCACGCTTTGGAGGGTGCGCGAAAAAACAATTTTATCGATGTCGACCACTGTTTGGGCAAACTTATTGCCCCCTGCGGTGCCCGACTGGTTTTTGGCCACCCCGGTCCAATACGGAACTATCAATTCGTACATTTTTCGTCCGTATACCACCAGGTCTACGTCATGCGCCAGGTCGGCAAAATATTGGTGAAGTTCTTCATCGCCGTTAAATTTGGTGTGTTCGTAACAGCCATCTATACTGATATTCATGCCAAAAGTTACAGTTCTCATGGGGTTGGTTTTAGTGTTAATTTTTATTGACCGGTTTTGCTAAATAAATATCAAAAATAAAATATGGCATTCATAGCAATGAGGGCCATGCGCGACAAATAAAGGGCGTTTAAGCCAAATGCTATGGTTTATCCGGTTGATAAAACGGTTTTTCGTTGAAAGGGAGCCACCCGGTTATCCTCAAAAAAAATACTTCTGCCTCCTTTGGGGGCTGCGCCCTGCTGGCAGCATCCTACTATTATAAACCAATTGAAAAACAATACCATAAGCCGGGCAGGCAGGCGCTTTTAGCGTTTGCAGTAGCCGGTGTAAACCAACATTCGTGATTTTTTTAGGATGGCAGTTTTTTACAGGCTGGAGGAAGCCATTGCGTATAGGGCATGGCGGTTACGACTCACCCCGGCTACGCTGCGCTGGCCGACCCTCTCCGACTGCGCCGCAAAGAGGGTTAAGCTCATTTTTATTTTTTTCGCCCCTCTATGCGCGAAGCGAAGCGGAGGGGCAGACGGGCGTTAGCCTCGTCGGGGGTGAGTCTCGTGGTCAGCGTTCAAAAAGTGATGTTTATTTGAACCTGAAAATCACGTGTGGTAGTAAAATGATGCAACAAACAGGGGCAGGCTTTATATAAACCGATTAAACAAAATCAATTTCTATGAAAATTATGAAAAACAATATTAAACAAACCGGCGGCACATTGGGCGCGCTGTGTGCTTTTAAGTTAATGGGCCGGGCCGGGTATGGCCTGCTGCTGGTGGCGCTTGGCTGTATGGCGGTGGCTTCGGGCTGTAAAAAGGAGAGGCAATTGGCGGCTGGGTCGCCGGGGGCTTCGGCAGCGGTGGCCGGCCGTAAGCTGGTAACCAATGCAACCCTGCCTACCCGTGCCGAGGCGCTGTTGGCCATGCAGGTATACAACAATACTTTTTACAACCAGTACGGCACCTACGGCCCCAGCTACAAGGCCTATTACTGGAAAGACCAAAATCACACCACCCGTATGGACTTTTGGACACAGGCCGAGGCTATTGAAACCCTCATTGACGCCTACAACATAAACCCCAATGTGGATTTGAAAAACAAAATCAGCTACCTGTACAACGGCATGCGCGATGGTTACGGCCTTACCTGGGAAAGCAACATTTACAACGATGATATTATTTGGGGCAGCCTGATGTGTGTGCGTGCCTATGCCATTACCAATGATGGCGGCATGCTGGATATGGCCAAAAACAACTTTGCCATTGTATGGAACCGCGCCTATGATACCGCCCTGGGCGGCGGCCTGTGGTGGACTACCGCCAAGCAAACCAAAAATGCCTGTGTAAATGCCCCGGCCATCATCTGCGCCATGAAGCTGTACGCCGCCACAGGCGATGCCAGCTACCAAACCAAGGCCAAGCTGCTGATGGATTGGATGGTGGCCGCCCTGTACACCAGCAGCGGCGAGGTTAAGGGCGCCATAAACGCGGCCGGCACCATTACCGAAGGCAGCCGCTCATACACGCAAGGCACTTTCATAGGCGCCTGCGATGCCCTGCGCCTGCAATACCCGGCCGTAAACTACGCCGCCATGGCCAACAACGTAATGAACTACAGCAAAAACAACATGTGCCAAACCCCCGGCGGCATTTTGCTGGATGAGTACGACACCGCCGATACCCAGGGCTTTAAAGGCATATTTGCCCGCTGGGCCTGTATTTACGTGCACTCGGCCGGTTTACAAAGCACTTATGGCAGCTGGCTGGATGCCAACGCCACTCAGGCATGGTCAATTCGCAACAACAGCGGACAAATGTGGGGAAAATGGGCAACCCGCACCCCCGACGGCACCATCCTGAACGCCTTTGAAACAATACCCGGCGTAGCCATGGTGAATGGCATTTACTGGTACCGCTAAATTAATTTAGCCTGCCCGCTGTTTGTTTATTTACGGTACAAATTCATTGCAGCCAAAACACCCTGTCATCCCAAAAGTGTTAGCAGAGGGAGCTTCGGGCCAAAACGGCCAAAACGATGGTGGGGCTGTGCGGTGGCAGGGCATAGGATGTTTTTGCGCATGTGAGGGCCAACTGCGCCGGGGCAAAATAAATCCAGCCCAGGTTTTGGCCGTTTTGCAGGGCAAAGGCCCGTGCGGCAATGAAGCATTTCTGCTGACAGCCATTTTGGTTACTTTTGGGGCTTCAAAAGTAACAGCCCTCCCGCGGCAATTGAGCGGGCCGATGTTGTAGCTTCTACAAAGTAATTTAGTTATCCCAAATCCGATGTCGTCGGCTAAAACGAAATGTCCTTAATACCATAGCCCGGCATGGCGTATAAAATCCCTCTTTCGCCCCTCACACAATCACCACTGCCCTATCGGGATGACAATTTCATTAATGACATTTAGCTGCAAGTTTCATTGTCTGAAAAAACTTCCCGACTTCCGGACTTTCTGACTTTGCCGACTTCCCGACTTAAAATACTAATTATCAAAAAATGTATAATTCTTGTAAACTCTTTCATTCCCGTTATTAAAAAGTTAGCCTTTTTTATATTGTCCATCTAAATTCTTGACTCTAACATCTTTGCTCTTTTCCCTGGGCGTTTCCCCCAACCGGTAGAAGTTGGGGGCCGGGCCATCTGCTCATACGCCTGCAGGCCTTACGCTCATTTGGCCGGTATCCGCGCCTGTCACTAACGCGGAAATTTCGGTCAGAATCAGAATTTAAGAATGCTGAGAATTCTAAGGTGCTCTACGGGATGCTTTACGGAGCCTGACGGGTGTGTAACAAGGTGCAGCAAGGTGTTAACCGCACCCGGTAAGGTGTTCACAGGTGCAAAAATTCACCAAGCCACCCTCGCAGGCAAAATAGGGCAAACTCACTTAGTTTTGAAATTGCCAGATCACTTAATTATCTGATATGTAATTATTTATGTATTCTGTCTCCGAACACCTGTTTATCCCCATAAAAAACCGAACACCTTGCGGTAATATCAAGACCCGAGTTGTAACCGCCCCGCCAAAAATCTTGATACTTGATACTTGCGACTTGATACTAAAATCTTGCTACTAAACTTTACATTTGCACCATGAGTAAGTTATGGCAAAAAACCACTAATGTAAATCAGTTGGTAGAGGATTTCACCGTAGGTAAGGATAGGGAATTTGACCAGGAAATGGCCGCGTTTGATGTGCTGGGCTCGCTGGCCCACACCCGTATGCTCCAGAGTATCGGCCTGATGAATAGTGCTGATCTTGAGCTTGTTCAGCGTGAGCTGAAGGCTATTTATGCCGATATTGAGGCCGGTAATTTCACCATTGAAGACGGGGTAGAGGATGTACACTCCCAGGTAGAAATGCTGCTAACCCAACGCATTGGCGATGCCGGCAAAAAGATCCATTCCGGCCGTTCCCGCAACGACCAGGTGCTGGTCGACCTGAAATTATTTTTCCGTCACCAGCTGCAACAGGTAGTTGAGGAAACCGAAACCCTTTTCCGCCAGTTGATTACACTAAGCGAACAGCATAAAGATGTGCTGCTGCCAGGCTATACCCACTTGCAGGTGGCCATGCCGTCGTCGTTCGGCCTCTGGTTTGGTGCCTATGCCGAAAGCCTTGCCGATGACCTGGAACTGGTGTTGGCCGCTTATAAAATTACCAATAAAAATCCCCTGGGTTCGGCAGCCGGTTATGGCTCGTCATTCCCGCTTAACCGTACGCTAACTACCCAATTATTGGGTTTTGATAGCCTGAATTACAACGTAGTATATGCCCAGATGGGTCGCGGTAAAACCGAGCGGATCATTGCCCAGGCGTTATCAAGTATAGCCGCTACCCTTGCCAAAATGGCTATGGACCAGGCGCTTTACCTGAGCCAGAACTTTGCATTTGTAAGCTACCCCGATACACTAACTACCGGCAGCAGCATTATGCCCCACAAAAAAAACCCGGATGTTTGGGAAATTATGCGCGGCAAATGTAACCGCCTGCAAGCCCTGCCAACCGATGTAGCCATGATGACCACCAACCTGCCATCCGGCTATCACCGCGAGCTGCAACTGCTCAAAGAGCTCCTTTTCCCCGCCTTCGCCGACCTGAAGAAATGCCTGCATATGGCCACCTTCATGCTCCAGAACATAACAGTAAATGCTGATATACTAAAGGATCCCAAATACGCGTACCTGTTTAGCGTTGAGGAAGTTAACCGTATGGTATTAAGCGGAATACCGTTCCGTGATGCCTACAAACAGGTTGGGTTAGCTATAGAACAAGGCGATTTTAACCCCGATAAAACTGTAAACCACACCCACGAAGGCAGCATAGGCAACCTGGGTAACCAGCATATAACTGCTGCATTTGATAAGCTGCTGACTAATTTTGACTTTGCAAAGGTGGAAACGGCCATAGAGGGATTAATAAAGTAATAATCGGTGAAATCACTCAATAATCGGTGTAATCCCAATTAAAATCAGTGTAATCCCACAATATGAACGGACAAAACAGAAGCGATATATACCCCGGCCTTGAAGTGGATATCATCCTTAAAAAAGACCAGCGTACCGGCGCCCTCACCCGCGGCATTGTGAAAAGGCTGTTAACCAGTGCGTCATATCATTCCCGCGGCATCAAAGTGCAACTGGATGATGGCCAGGTTGGCCGCGTAGCATGGATTATTGATGAGGAAGATTAATTCATAATTTCTACACAATTGTTTACCATATTTACCTCGTACTTACCATAGTACAGCCCAATATGCCTGCAAGCCCTCAACGAAAATCAAAATTATGGTTACGGTTTGATACACATCACCGTTTGTTGGTGTCGTTCATTGTGGCTATAGCCACCCTGGCGTTTATTGGGGGGCGTTTTAGCATACCTGGAATAGTATTGGTTACGTGGTTGGCATTTGGGTTGAGTATTATAGTGATGGATTGGGTCATCATCCTGTCGTCGCACCCGAAGGAGGTTAGGCGGATAGCCAAAATTGAGGATTCCAGCCGGGTTCTGATATTTGCATTCGTGATTATTGCCTCTGTTATTAGTTTGCTGGCCATCTTCTTCCTGCTTAAATCATCTAAACAACTATCGCCTGCCGTAGTTACCGGGCATGTATTTCTCGGAATGGCGTCGGTAATCATTTCCTGGATATTGGTGCACACCATATTTACCCTGCGTTATGCCCACATGTATTATGCCACAGATACCGATGGCGATAACAAGACCAAACCTTTGGGCGGACTGGAGTTTCCTGGTGACGAGAAAGATTTTGAACCTGATTATCTTGATTTTGTGTACTTCTCTTTTGTACTGGGGATGACTTTCCAGGTATCGGATATCGAGATCTCCTCCAGGCAAATCCGCCGCCTGGCCTGGATCCATGGGATGGTATCTTTTGCTTTTAATACTGCTATAGTGGCATTGAGCATCAACGTGATTTCGGGGTTGGTATCAAGTTAAAATAAACCGCCTTGCAGCTGTTCAATAAATTTAGGCCGAAGTAAATTTGTACCCAGCGCCGTGTTTAATTTTTTGGTTACATAGTCTGACAGTATCGGCGAAAACCGTTCATCATGCTGGTGCATAAAAAACCAGACGGATTTTAAGCCTTCCTGTTGCCATTTTTTTATCCGGATTACCCAGGTATCCAGGCGGGCTTTATCGATGCTGTATTCGCCTTCTTTATCGGTACAGCCCACAAAACGGATAAAGGCATGAGGTGTAGGCAAGTTCATGTGTACTACATCCCGGCGGCCCGAGGCATCGGTTATCACGGCGCCTATATTAAGATCACGAAACAGGTTGAATACTTTATCGCTGTTTTCCTGTTGGGCAAACCATTCTTTATGCCGCAGCTCTACAAAAACAGGTACATCTTTGGGCAAAGCTTCCAGGTATGCTTTCAGTTCAGGGAAACTTTTGGGGGTATAGTTATCACTTAGTTGCAAAAAAAGCGGCCCCAGCTTTTCGCCGAAAGCCATGATGCCTTCATAATAAGTCGTTGTAATATCACCGGCATTTTTTAACCTGCGGATGTGGCTGATACTCTGCGAAAACTTGGGGCAAAATTTAAAATCGGGATTACTTTCGGCTTTAGTTTTCCATTTGGCAATGGTATCCGGGCCGTAAACATTATAAAATGTGGCGTTCAGTTCAATGCAATCAAAATGTTTTACGTATTCATCTAAAAAGTTAGCCTCTTTGGTTTTTGGGGGATAGATTTGCCCAACCCACTCCTTGCGGCCCCATTTGGCGCAGCCAACGTGAACCTGTATTTGCTCATTGTATTTAGCCGTTGCTAATACCGTAGTTGTAAGTTCTGTATCGGGCGGAAGGGTAAAATCTATTAAGGGTAATTCTTCGGGTGCTACTTTGCCAAATTCCATGATGAATTGATTGTTGAACGGTGGGCTAAGTTAGAAAAAGTTAAAATAAAAGTCGCGTAGTTCGGCGCGTTATCATGAAAGCTTTTAAAAGTTAATCCTGAAGAAAGATAGCTCCTAAGGAGCAAAAAAAGATTAATTATTCGTTTTCTACAATCGGGTAGCCTCTACGAGGCAGCTTAAAAGTGTATTATCTTTTAAAGGTTAACCGTTTGTGGACGAAAAGTTTAAAAACGATTTCCCTGGCGCGTTACCACGGAACGAGTTTAAGCCCAATCAACAACTCACCTAATCAACCATTCACTATTACCCCAATAAATCCACTTTAAACAACGGCTTAACGCGTTTTTTGCTCGCTTGCTCGTATGCATACCCCAGCTTAATGATATCGCCTTCTTTCCAGGCTGTGCTAAAAAACGACAGGCCAATAGGCAAACCATGTAGCAATCCCATGGGTACAGTAATGTGCGGATAGCCCGCCATAGCAGCCGGGCTCGAGAAGCCGAAACCGTTGTCGTAATCGCCGTTTACCAGGTCGATGCAAACTGCCGGGCCGTTGGTAGGGCCTATAATGGCATCCAGCTTATTATCGGTCAAAATTTTATCTATCGCTTTGCGGGTGCCGGTATTGGTTTGCTTTACAGCTTTTAGGTATTCTTCAGTATTTAAGTCGCCTTTGGCCTGGGCCAGTTCAAGGGTTTCCTGTTTAAAAAACGGCATGGCTTTGGCTTCGTTTTGCTTGTTATAGGCAATTACATCGGCCAGGGTTTTTACTTTGCTGTTAGCATTGCTTAAATACTGGTTCAATCCATCTTTAAATTCATACAACAAAACCGGGAACTCGTTTTTGCCAATATCTTTCAGATCTTTATTCAGTTCAACTTCAATAACGGTGGCGCCTTTGCTTTCAAGGGTTTTAATGGCGTCTTTTAGTAAAGCCACCATGCCTGGGTTGCCCTCCATTGCCGATTTTTCGACTCCGAGGCGTTTGCCTTTTAAACCATCGGCGTCTAAAAATTGGGTGTAATCAGCCTCTGCCTTGCCTTTCCCGGCCAGGGTAAAACTATCTTGTGGATCAACCCCTGCCAAAGCTCCCAAAAAGATAGCCGCATCCTTAACCGTGCGGGCCATAGGCCCAGCGGTGTCTTGCGTTTTGGAGATAGGAATAATGCCAAACCTGCTCCACAATCCTACAGTAGGTTTAATGCCCACCAGCCCGTTTACTGATGATGGTGATACAATTGACCCATCCGTTTCGGTACCAATGGCTACGGTGCATAAATTGGCGGTCACAGCACTGCCCGATCCCGCGCTTGATCCGCTGGGGTTACGATCGAGAATGTAGGGGCATTTGGTTTGGCCGCCCCGGCTGCTCCAGGCGCTGGTAGAGTGTGTTGAACGGAAATTGGCCCACTCGCTTAAATTGGTTTTACCCAATAAAACGGCGCCGGCCTCGCGTAGTTTGTGGATAATAAAAGCGTCCTGTTTGGCAAAATTATCGCCAAGCGCCAGCGAACCGGCTGTGGTATGCATATTATCACCTGTGTTTATATTATCCTTTATTAGCACTGGTATGCCATGTAAAGGGCCGCGTACCTTTCCTTTCTCCCGCTCTTTATCCATGGCATCGGCCATGTTTAAAGCATCCTTATTTAATTCAATAACGGAGTTTAGCTTAGGGCCATTCTTGTCAATCTCATCAATACGTTTCAGGTAAAGTTCGGTAAGCAGGCGCGAGGTATATTGCTTTGCCTTCATTTTTTCCTGCAAACCGGTTATGGTAGCTTCCGAAAGTTCAAACAGGTCGTCCTTACTATCCGTAGCGGTGGTATCTGGTTTTTTATCGTCTGCTGAGGGCTGACTGCATGATGCGGCAACCAATGTTGATAACGTAAGGCCTGCTAATGACCCTGTTTTAAGAAAATTTCGTCTGTGCATAACCGGTTGTTGAAAAGCATTTACAAGTAACAAAATATTTGCCGGATAAAAAACTATCAACCTAAAATGTTACAACATGTACTAACGCTTGCACCGTTTATGCGCTGGTTATTTATTTAGTGTTTATTATAAACAACTAACAAAGCCTTAGCAATTTGTACGCTGCTCGTTTGTACTGTATAAATTCCATTACAGTACATGAGCGGCTTTCATTTTAGGTAACTTTATATCAAAAAATATAAATACTTCCTCATGATGTTAAAATGTCTGATCAAAATAGTATCTCCGGTCATTTTAACGGCAAGTTTGTTGGGATGCAGCCGTGGCAAGCAGGTGTTTACGAGCGACTGTAATGACGATCACACGCCAGTGTATAAACGGGTTGCGTTTATCGAACTGGTTGAAAACCTAAAAAAATACGATAAACAATATGTAGAGGTTACTGGTAAATATATAGAGGCGCCCGAACAATCGGCTTTGTTTAATGAAAGCCTTTTTGCCGATCACTCGGTGGGGCATGCCATCTGGATAAATTTTAACCCCGATTGTCCGCTTTATTTAGAGGGAACGCGAACGGGGCTTTTTCAATATAATAACGGCCAGTTTACCCAAATAAATGATAAGCATGTAACTATAAAGGGGCGGGTTGATGCCCACGATACCGGGCACCTAAACCAATATAAAGGAGCTATAGAAAGAATTAGCTATATCAATTTATAATGGGAACCTTGTCCGGTTGTTTTTGAGATAACTAAAGCAAATATCGGCCCTAAATCTCCAGCTTTAAACCATCATAAGCCAGCCGGATATTGGGTGGCAGCTCGGCCGATATATCCTGGTGTTTGCCAAGGCGGTGACTTATATGGGTAAGATAAGTGGTTTCAGCGCCAATTTCGATGGCGAAATCAATAGCCTCGTCGAGCGTAAAGTGCGAGATATGGGTTTGCTTTTGCAGGGCATTAATTACCAATATTTTTGAGCCTTTTATTTTTTCTTTTTCGGCCTCTGATACGGTTTTAGCATCGGTAATGTAGGTAAAATCATTTATCCTGAAGCCCAACACCGGTAGTAGGTAATGCAAAACCTCGATGGGGATAAATTTTACACTGCCGATATTAAATGGGTCTAAACCGATGGGGTGTACAGTAACCTGCGGAATGCCCGGATATCCTGTGCCATCAAATACATAGGGAAATTCGCGGGCAAGCGCGCGTTGAACCCTGAAATCGGCGTAAACATCTACAGGGCCTTGCTGAAAATAGTTAAATGCCCGGATGTCATCCATCCCGGCTATGTGATCTTTGTGTTCGTGGGTATATACAATGGCATCCAAACGTTTTACGCTTGCACGCAGCATCTGGTACCTGAAATCGGGGCCCGAATCAATAACAATAGTTTTATCTTCGGCTTCAATTAAAATAGATGTGCGTAAGCGGTTATCGTATGCATCGGCAGACGTGCACACCTCGCACCCGCAGGCAATAACAGGTACGCCCTGCGATGTTCCGGTACCTAAAAATGTTATGGTCACAACTGCAATTTTGTTTGTTTTATTTCCTGTAAAAATGCAACCTGTTTTTCGTCAAGCAATCTAAAATCCACTTCCAGTTCGCGGAGCAGTTCAACCAGGGCCAGAATTTTACTTTCCAGATTCGAAAACCGGTTTACAATCACCATGCGGCTGTTTAATAGCAGGCATGCCCCGGTTTTAAAGTTGCCTTTCTCGTACCGCACCTTGTAGCCTGCTGTTTTGAGCAGCATCTCTAATTTTTCGAGTGTATGGTTGGTAGCGGGTAGCATTATTTCAAAAGTAGTAAATTTCTTTAGATGATTTCAGATATGCAGATTTCAGATGTGCAGATTTTAGATTTCAGATGTAGGGTTGCGCAACAAGTGAAACCGTGAAAATAATATCTATCTAAAAATCAGTAAATTACAAATTGTCATGAAATAGAAATCGCAACAAAACCCAACAGCTACCCCCCCCCGACGTTAGTCCCATCTGCATATCTGAAATCTGCATACCTGCACATTAGTTTTGTACCAGCTTGTACTTTCCGGATTTGATTAGCTTTTGCTGCTCGGCCGAAAATGAGGTGCGGCCGCCAAAATCCTGTACCCAATAGCTTTTATATTCTGCTACGCCAACTTCCTTAAACTCTGGATTCATGAGGTTTCGGCAATGGCCTTCGCTTTTGAACCAGCCGTCCATTACCTCGGCTATGCTTTGCTGGCCCTGGGCAATATTTTCGCCTATGGCAAAGCTTTTAAAACCTTTAAACTTATAACCTGCCAAAACTATCCTGTCTTCCATACTGCGGCCATCCCTGCTGGTATGGCTAAAATAACTACGTTTGGCCATATCCTTTGCATGGCCGGTGGCGGCATCAAACAGTTTGTCGTTCCAGGTTAAGGCAGGGGCCGGGGGAAAATATTTATCGCCGCAATTGCAGCCCTTGGCTCGGGTTTGGTTTATCCGGCTTAAAAACTCGGTTTTAAATTCTTCGGTTTGCCCGTAGGCTTTGCCACATATTAACAATATGGCAAACAAATATATAGCGCTTAAAAATGATTTAGTCATATATTTATTAGACAAACAAAAATGGTTGAGGTTTAGTATAGCGTAACAGAGAAATTTGCTTTGTTGGTGCGGCCTTTTAAGCGATAACAGTCGCCCGCTTAGGGCTGTCCAAAAACGAAGATTATTCCTTGCCGTTGACTTTAGTCAACGGTAAAAGCAAAGTCCTGTCACGGGCTTTAGCCCAATTATTCAAGCGGATTTTGGCTAAAGCCTCCCGTCTTTTGGTCATTATTCCGTTGACTAAAGTCAACGGCAATGATTAAATAATCTAAATTAAATTTAGGTGCTTCTTAGGGGCTTGCTGATGGTTGTATTACTGCTTGGGTTTCCTGGGCCTTATACGCTGCAGGCTTCGCTTTTTACGCCACCAGTAATAAACCATTACAGCTGTTGCCATTACTGCAAGGGCAATAATAAGTGTTATAACGAGACTGTATGCCTTGCCGAGGCGAGTTTGGAGCCGCGTTTGAAGCTGGAGGTATATACTTTTTTTTTGACGATGACAGAGTCCTGTTTTTTTATCTGAACAGAATCTTTTTTATTGACCATTGCCAATTTGGTTTCCTCTGCCTTTCGGATGCTGTCGTCCAAAAATTCATGTCGTTTTATGGCAACGGCTGCTTTGTCGTAATTCTTCATGTGCCGGTACAAATCGGCATAACCAACCTGCACTGCCGATTCATTCCTGGGGTCCTTGTTTTTTACCGCGATTTTCAGGGCTTCATTTAAATCACCCATGGCAAGGGTGTAATCTTTGATGTCGCTTTTTATAGCCGAGAGCTCAATTAACGATGCGATGATGTTAGGAACATCATGTTTTAAACGGGATATCGTATTTGATTGCAGTATGAACCATTTGGCCTGGCTGTAATTGTGCTGAGACCGGTATATTTTTGACAGGTTGTTGTAGCAGGTACGCTGGCCCAAAGAATCGTTCATGCTGGAGTACACATGCAAGGCAAGCATCGAATAATTTACTGCTTCATTTTTGTAATAGTGTCTTAAATTCCGGTTGCTAACCGTATCGTAGTGCATGTATTCTTCGGCAATAGCATTGTAGATAGGGCCCTTTAATGAGTCGCTTGTGATCTGTAATTTTTGCTTAAGGCTATCCAGGTCACCAGTGTACGCTGATAATTTTGATGTGGCTAAGAACGTAAAAATGAGGCAAGTAAGCAGTTTCTTCATATAGGGGTTACCGAATATAGCAATATATTTTAATAATATGCAGTCAAATAATGTGCCTGATTAGCAGATTTGCTGGCTCAATGGGGCTGAATGATTACAAATTATTGGTTTTTACGTCGAAATGGCACTTTTTAGGTTAAAATCTGACGCGGTTTTTTTTTAACCGTCGACGCTTTTCTTTTGCACATTGCGTTTGGTACACAAAACTGGACAGGATTTATACCTGTATAAGTATTATGTACTAAAGAATAGTCTGTTCGTAACGGGTGATAAAGTGTTGTAGCGTCTTTGACCGCCTGAGCAAAAAATTGAAAAGGAAAATGCCGATGGATGCACAGGTTATGCCTGCCAATACGTCGAGCACATAATGGTGACTGGCATATACCGCAGTAAACCAGATGCCAAGCATTACCACGGCAAAAAATAAATTTGCTTTGCCCAGTCGGTTTTTAATACCGTAATATAAAACAATAACCGGATACGATGAGTGTAATGATGGCATAGCAGCAAATACATTTGAGCCCTTGGCATAAATGGACTTAAAAACGCCTGCATGAAAAAAATCATCAAATTTGGCCAGGCCTGCAGTATTGCCCTGGGTTAAGGGATGAAATTGCAAACCATGATATTGCACATACCAGGGCGGCGCTGCCGGAAAAGCATAGTAAACCACAAAGCCCAATAAATTAACCAGTACAAAGGTGAGCGAAAATTTAAGGAACTGTTTTTTGTTTTTAAAGAACAAAAAGGTTGCAAAAGCAAGCGGTACCGGAATCCAGCACAGGTAAAATATGCCGGCCATAACATCAATAACTGTGTTGCCGTTTGCGCGCCAGTATTCATTTGGTGTAAGCAGGCCGCCTTTGTAATGTATGCCGAACAAGCGTTTTTCGAAATTATATATATCGGCTATGTGTACGGTGTTGAAATTGTAGTTGGGGAAGGCCTTCATATAATCAAATATGATCCAGTATACAATGAAGATGCTGAAGCCAAGGATAAATTTACGCGTAACCGCCGATGCGTAAAAAAGAGAATTAAATATTAGTACAAGCGTTAACTCATCGCTTTTGTAACCGATTAAAAAGTAGGAGAGTACTAAATACCCTATCGAGATGAGCGTAACAATAAATACCGTTTTGGTATTTATTGTTGCACTGTTATGCGCGGCAGTATTCAACTTATTTTTTTAAGAATCCGGAACGGAATATTTTGTCCCACAGCGGCGAGCTTACTCCGTAGCCCCTATCGGGATCCTGGTAGTGATGCAGCATGTGGTGTTGCTTTATTTTTTTAAAAAGGCCGCTTTTAAAGTTAAAATGATGCATAGCATAGTGCGATATATCATAAAACAGGTAGCCTAATATAAAGCCGGGAAAAAAGCCAAAAACATTATCGGCGGGCAGTATCCATTTAAATAAAAAGAAGAAGCCGGTAGCCAGCGGAATACTCAATGATGGCGGCAATACCAAACGTTTGGCATCACTCGGATAATCGTGGTGTACGCCGTGCATAATAAAATGCAGCCTTTTTGCCCATTCCCAGTTTTCGTTGGGCTTAAGGTGAAAAATAAAGCGGTGCATAATGTACTCGGTTATTGTCCAGATAAATAAGCCCAGAATAAACAGTTCGGTGTATTTTATAAAACCAATACCCGCGTTAAAGGCCAGGTAGGTTGAGTAAATGATAACCGGTACAAAAATATACAAGGGCACGGTATAGTGCACCTTTGATAAACCTTCTAAAAAGTTGCTTTTAAACATCCTCACAGACTCCTGTGAGTTAGATACATAATTCTTTGTCGCCATAATATATCAGGTTTAAAATTTTTAACGATTTCTCTGCCTGTTATTTAATGTTTTTATATTGATATAATTTATTGCCGAAACTGCCACGCAGCTTTCGCGCGAAGGTACGATAATTTAACCGGGTCTCAGACCGTAAAATCCAAGTCGACGGTTTATGACCAGCACCGAGCTTTAAACTTAGATACCTTACCGCGATAATATCTGATCCTCTTTACAACTTCAAACTGACCACTGACCTCTCACTACTCACCAGTTTACAAGCCCTCTTCTTCTTGTTTTATCAAGGCTTTTTTTGCTTCCCTTAACCGGTTAAACGCGGTAATATTGGTTAGTACAGCCAGCAATACCAAAGGGAAGGTAAATATCGATATAGGCTCAAATATGTGAAACTTAATACCCGGTACAAACAATTTGTAGTTGCCGCCAATATACTGGGCTACTATACCGCTTATTAATGCGCATACGCCAATAGTAACCACACGCTCGGGCCGTTGCATTAAGCCGCCTTTCACTTCAACACCCAGGCCTTCGGCCCGTGCCCTTACATAACTTACCATCATGGAGCCTATAAGGGCTATAAATGCAGCTATCGAACTTATAAAATAGTGGTGCCCAACCAGGTAATAGCAAATACCCAGGAACATGATTAACTCGCTATAACGGTCAAGAACAGAATCATACAGCGCGCCAAATGTTGATTTCATGTTGCCTAAGCGGGCTACCTGGCCATCAAGCATATCAAACAAGCCGGCAAACAGTATCAAACCACCTGCCCAGCCCACATAACGCAAATCGCCGCGGTTACCTTCTTCGGCACCTAAAATAAAAATGGCCGCAACACCCACGTTCAGTACAAACCCGATTGATGTAACCGCGTTTGGTGTTAATCCAACCTTGATCAGAATTTTTACAACGGGATCAATTACCCGGTAAATACCTAACTGCAGGTTTGTTCTAAGCGATATTTTTTGTTCCATTTTTGTAATTGTTTGATGTTACAAAATTAAAAATCAAATTTAATTCTGGTGCGTAAACCCCAGTTTGTTACGTTCGGGTGATTAAGGTAGTTAAACCTTTCCACAAAGTCAACACGAATTAGCTTAAATATGTTTTCGATACCAACACTTCCTTCAACGTAAGGAGTGCGCCCTAATGAATAAGTAAGCGGTACCCCATTTGCATCAACAGGTAACTGGTATAATGATGGATGTATAGATGGATTATTGCCATCGCTTAACCCGCCCCATAACACTTTAAAAGAAGCTGTTTCGCGCCATTTTAATTTTTTAAACAACGGCACTTTATTAAAGAAGAAACCCATAAAGTGCTGATCGATCCTTATACCTTCATAATGGTCATATACAAACTCCAAAAAGTTCATCAGGTTATACGAGTCGATATCATAAGCATAAGTTTGGTTGGCACGCGGAATTGATAGCAGTGGATATGGTACTGTCCCAAACACTTTACCGCCATATACAGCTACATCGGCATAACCTAACTGCGATTCGTAAACACGCTTATCAATACGGGCATCAATTTTTTGATAATTATATTCGCCGCCAAAAATATTTTTCAAGCCGGCGGTAAATTGTACCTGGTAAATAGGGTATTTGTTAGGGAGCGGGGTACGATAAATTTTACCCTGGTAAAACTCTTCGTTGGGAGCGTACCTTAACCCGGCAGTTACCTCGGTAGATGTTAAATCATGAACAGGGTGGGTAAGGTCATTCAGCGGCCTGAAATATAAGGAACCGGCCGGCTCCTGTTTCCAGTTGTTAAAACCGGCGCTGTATGAAAAATGGCTTTCAAACTCGTGTACATAATCAATTCTATAATTATCATTGTACAGATATTTGTCATTTACCCCACGCTTAAATGATAGCAGGAAATTATCCTCCTGAACAAACTGAAGGTTGGCCCCGGGGATTTTTGTATCGCGCTGAAAGCTGGCCCTCAAATAATTTTGCGGGAATTTATAGATCGATTTATTATTGAGCGAATAAGTTGCACTCAGGAAGTATTTCCATCGGTCGTCTTTAAAACCGTACGCCGCGTAGGTTTCAAAATAATACCGCTTGCTTAACGCAGGTGTGGTACGGCCGCCAAACCTAAGTTTGAAACCTTCTACCGGGTTAAAGCTGTAAAAAGTGTTTGCCGGGCCAATTTCAAATTTGCCAAATCCTTTGTAACCCGCAAGTAACAGTGTAGCAATATCAACTGTACGCTTATAAGATGGCATATCCTTCAGGCTGTCAATATTTTTGTAAACCTTTGATTCGGCTGTTGTAAGGGTATCAAGCCTGTTTTTTTGCCAAAAAGCATCAGTCCGGTTTTTAGCTTCATCCGAGGCTTCTTCCGATTGTTTGTTGTAAGCGGTATCGGGCCGGGGTTTATTTACAACATAATCGCCCAGGGTAATGGTGCGGGTACCATATAAACTGCTTTTCGCGTCTTTTTTCGAAGCTCCAAAATCAGCGGTAGTGGTGCTTTTACTCATGTGGTAACGTCCGTCGGGGTTTTGCTCAAAGCTCAGGTCAACCTGTATCGAACGTATAAAGTTGATATTAATGTGCTTATTTACAATAAGCACTGCTTTTTCAACTGCATAGTTGCCATCAAGGGTAATATAAATTTGCCCCTCAAATAAAACATCGTTGGTATTGCGGGGGGTAAAGCTTAATTCAACCAGTTTATTGTTATGTTCGTCGGTAATTGTATCAGTAATAAAAAACTTATAATAGTTGGGCGAGTTATCTGATATAGGGCTTAAAAACTGGCTGGTTATCAGTAATATGTTATTGTCGTATATATTAACCTTGGTGTACAGGTGCTTAAAAAACTGATTTAAACCGGCGTTATCAACCGCTGGGCCAAAGTTTACATTTTTTTCGCCCAATATTATTTCCCTTGTTTTTTCGGGGTTTTTGCGATAGTAATTTTGAGATAATTTTTCGTTTAAGAAAATAGGCAATAGTGATTTACCCGGAACTGTAGTAGTATCGCGGTTATCGAGGATGAATTTATATTTCCTGAAAAACTTACGGTCAGAGAATTTTGCCGAAACGTTGGCTGCGCCAAACATCATTTTATCATATTCCCGAAACTCAACATAGTCATAGGCTTCAGGACGGTTTTTTTCTTTATTTTCAATAACCTTACGTATCAGTTCAACAGCCGGGTTATCTTTATTACGGTATTTGGGTTTTTTACCAGCTTTAATAGTAACCTGGGCCAGCTGCTGGGCCGAAGGAAAAAGCTTCACGTTAATAACCTGTTCTTTACCCGGTACCACGGCCAAAAACGCATCTTTGTATCCTAAAAAGGATATTTTTATTTGCTTGTAAGTTTGATTGGTTGTTGACAGGCGGTAATTTCCATTATTATCGGTGGTAACGCCGGTTGTGGTTCCGGTAAAGCCAACTACTACGTAAGGAAGGGTTTGTTTATTGCCCGCATCAGTAACCTTGCCCGTAATAATGGTAGTTTGGGCAAATAATGAGGTAACGGAAAAAAAGAATATTGAAAAGAATAGACTTTTGTAATTTTTTTTAAACTTCATGTACTTTATGCAATTATGCAAATACAAACCTTTTTTGATTGATAATATAATCCCGCCCCGCTATTCAGCTAACCTTTCGGTTACCGATATTATTAATTATCAGTTTTAAATTATCACGCCGATCAATCATACGCCCTTATCCCACTTTTCGGCTTATTTAAGTGATAAACCTATTTTAAATAGGTTTAAAGCTCCTTTTATAACTCCTTTAACACGTTTGTAACTGCGTTTCAAAGGTAAAAAAAATCCCTACAGACTAATGTGGTCAAAAAGTCAAATATTACCTGTGGCATTTACAACAACGGTAATCGTTAAAATAAATTACCTTAAAATTATACTAACAGCTAAATCGATATTATTAAGTTAGGAGGTTTTTCGCGCAAAGACGCAGAGGAGCAAAGTGATTTGCTTATTTTTTCTTTGCGTCCTGGCGGCTTTGCGCGAAATTAAAATTTTAATGTTTCCCTTAACATATCAAGGTACAGTAACCGATGTTTTGCATCAAATACATTGAAAGCTTAATCAAAAAAATATTTGTTACAAGAGTACTGAAAATTGCAGGTCCGGCGTATAACAGCGATAGGTATTTAACATTTATTAACAGCTTAGCTGATAAGAAACCTGGGTTTAGAGATAGCTTATAAACAAAATCAGCCGCATAAAGATCGGACTTTATACGGCTGATTTATATTTTATTGCAATTTATTATGCTTCTGCGGCAAACATATCGTCATAATAATCTAAACCAAGGTGGGTTATCAAATCTTCGCCCATTAAATAACGGAGCGTGTTCTCTAACTTGATCAATTGTTTAAATATATCATTTTCGGGATGTAAACCGGCGGCAGTTTGCGGCGATTTAAGGTAAAACGACAACCACTCCTGTATGCCACTCATGCCAGCACGTTTGGCCATATCGCTAAATAAAGCAAGGTCAAGCGCAATAGGGGCGGCAAGGATAGAGTCGCGGCAAAGGAAGTTAATTTTGATTTGCATTTTATAACCCAGCCAGCCAAAAATATCAATATTGTCCCAGCTTTCTTTGTTATCGCCATGCGGAGGATAGTAGTTGATGCGGATTTTGTGATAAATGTTGCCGTAAAGCTCCTGATTGTCTTCGGGTTTAAAAATATCTTCCAGTACGCCTAATTTTGATACTTCTTTGGTTTTAAAATTATCCGGATCATCCAATACCAAACCATCGCGGTTGCCTAATATATTGGTAGAGAACCAGCCGTGTACCCCTAATGAACGTGCAGCAAGGCCCGGCGCCAAAACTGTTTTCATTAAAGTTTGGCCGGTTTTAAAATCTTTACCTGCAATAGGGGTTTTGGTTAATTTTGATAACTCAATTAAAGCAGGGATATCAACGGTTAGGTTAGGAGCACCGTTTGAGAAAGGCACCCCTAATTTTAAGGCCGCGTAAGCGTATATCATACTTGGCGCTATCAGTTTGTCGTCATCTTTTAAAGCCTGTTCAAAAGCTGCAAGCGACTGGTGGATGGCCGATGCCTCGTAATAAATCTCTGTTGATCCGCACCATACCAATACAACGCGGTCCAGGCCGTTTTGTTCTTTAAAGTTTTTGATATCCTCCATTACCTGCTGCGCCAGTTCATAGCGTGTTCCGGTTTTAACGTGGGTACCCCTTAGGTTTTTAGCGTAGTTTTGATCAAAAGCGGCCTTCATCGGCACTATTGCTTCCAGGGCCGGTTTTACAGCATCCAGTAACGATGATTCCAACACCTTAGCGTTTGATGCAGCCTGGTAAACATTGTCTTCATAAACATCCCATCCGCCAAATACGATATCGTTTAGCTGGGCAAGCGGCACAAATTCGTTAATTTTAGGATTGCGGTTTTCGGTACGTTTGCCTAAACGGATGTGCCCCATTTGTGTAAGCGAGCCGATTGGTTGCGAAATGCCTTTTTTTACAGCTTCAACGCCTGCAATCAACGTGGTGGCTACTGCGCCCAAACCAGGGATAAGGATACCCAGTTTACCTTCGGCTGGAGAAATTTTGATTTTCATTATACTTATTTATTGTTTAATTGTTGGGGGTAAAAGGGCAGTTTAATTGATTTTTTTGCCTTTTCGCCTTTTGTTGTTTTATAGTTGTATTTATTGTTTAAACTGTTGATTATCAATTTACTTAAACGTTTAAGTAAATTGATTTAATTTATTTTTTTGCTAATTTTAATACTGCATGTGTTCATGTTTTTTGCTGGCTGTTATAACCAGTCGTTGGCCCTATACCACTTAAGTGTTTCTATTAACCCGGTTTGTAAATTATAGGCCGGGTAAAACCCCAGCTGCGATTTTGCTTTCTCGATATCAACCGACCAGTTTACGGCCATTAGCTCGTTTAGCTTCTCCATATTTAAAATGGCGGCTTTATTACTCAAAGAACTCACTTTTTCTGATACAAAGGCTATTGTTTTTACAAATATTACAGGTAAATGAAATTTAAAGGTTTTTAAACTCAAAGCTTCCTTGGCTAAGTTAGCTAACTCGTATTTACTGTAAAAATTACCGTCGCTCAAATTATAATCCGTACTGCTGCCGTCATACAGCGATTTTATGGAAGCTTTGGCTACATCCTTTACATATATAAAGGTTAGTTTTTGGTCGGCCTTGCCCATATAAGGCTCAAGGCCACGGGTAAGCTGCTTAAAAAATATAAATATCCCTGTATCCCTTGGGCCATAAATAGCCGTTGGCCGCAATATAGTATAGTTTAAATTTTCAACCGTCCTTAACTGTTCTTCGGCCAGTAGCTTACTGCGGCCATAGGCGGTAACCGGGTTGGGTTTGATAGTTTCGCTGATGGTGCCGGATAATGTTTTAAGCGGCCCAAGCGCTGCCAGGCTGCTGATAAGCACAAACTTTTTAAGGTTGATGCCTGCCTGCACTGCGGCAGAAGCAAGGTTAAAAGTATGGGTGGCATTAATATAGTTATAGGCCGCCTGTGATTTGGCTGCCGTAACACCAGCCGCGTGGATAATATAGCCCGGCTTAATATCAGTAAGCTGTTGTTTCAGTGCAGTAAGGTCGCGGTAATCAAGGTTGATAAATTTGATGCCGAGATTTTTAAGATGGTCTGTTTTGCTGCTTTTACGTACCGCTGCATACACCTCAAAGTTGTTGTGTAACGCCTCCTGGATAATATGAAACCCCGCAAAACCGCTTGCCCCGGTTATTAAAACCCTTTCCCTCATATCGCTTTTTGGTACAACCTGTATGTTTTATATGGATCGCCTTTGATGGCTTCTATCGCCCGGTTTACCATATCATTATTCTCCAAAGTCCAGCCGGCTTCGGCATGTTTAAAGCCTTTAGCCTTATACTCTCTTATAATAGTACCGTATAAACAGGCTTCGATACCCATTTTGCGGTAACCATCAATTACCCCTAACGCATAAATGCGGATGCTTTGTATATTTTTTTTACCAAACAGCAGTTTGAAAATGCCGGTTGGCAACAAACGGCCACGCTTTATTTTCTGAAAAATTTCGTTATAATTTGGCAGGGCCAAACCGAAGGCTACTATTTTGCCATTTTGCTCGGCAACCAACGCAAAATCGGGATCAAGGATCAGTTTAAGATCTTTGGCCAGGTAATCAAATTCTTCGTCGGTTAAAGGCACAAAGCCGGTATTACTGTCCCAGGCCGAGTTATATACTTCGCGAAGCTTGGCTGCTTCCTCTTTGAATTTTTTTAAATTTATTTTGCGGATAATGATATTACCCCGTTTTAAACGCTCTTCTAAAGAGTTTAATAACCTAACCGATTTATCATCATACTCCTGCCCGTCCCAGTGCCATGCTATCAGGTCAACATCTTTACTAAGGCCGTAGCTTTCTATAAGGTTGGCGTAATAAGGCTTATTGTAGGTGTTCATTAAAAACGCCGGGCTGTCAAAGCCTTTAATCAACAAGCCACAAGGCTCATTGGTGCTAAAGTTTACCGGACCTAAAAGCTGGCCGGTTACGCCTTTGTTTTTAAGCCATCCTGTAACTACATCAAACAACAGGTTTGAAACCTCGGTGCTATCTACACAATCAAAAAAACCAAAAAAGCCATCGTTTTTATGATTGTATTCGTTATGGGCGTTGTTCAGGATAGCGGCAATACGGCCTACAATTTTATCGCCATCATAGGCTAAAAATGGCTGTACTTTGTTATGTTTATGAAACGGGTGAATAGTTAACAGATCGCGCTGGGCGATGAAGAGTTCTGGCACATAGTTTGGGTCGCCCTCATACAAATCATGCGGAAAATCAATAAATGAAGCCAGTTCCTTTTTCGAACTAACTGTTACAATTTTTATCATGAGCGGTTTGCACTAATTGGTTGCCCTACGGCTATATGAACGTAAAAGTCCGTGTGTACAGGCTTGCTTTTAGTAAAACAACAGCCAGGTATACACACGGACACTTTATATGATTATATTTTTTCTTTAACAGAAGTAACGCCTACATCTTTAAATACTTTAGCCAGTTTTTCAACAGCTTCGTCAATTTGCTCAAATGTATGGGTAGCCATTAATGAGAAACGCAGCAACGATGAATCTGAAGGTACGGCCGGCGATACTACCGGGTTAACAAATATACCAGCAGCCTGCAGCTGTTTTGTTACCAGGAACGTTTTTTCATTATCGCGTACATAAATAGGCAGTATCGGGCTTTCGGTTGGGCCAAGGTCAAAACCTTCATCCAGCAAAAGCTTGGTGGCGTAATGGGTATTATCCCAAAGTTTCTGGATCCTTTCGGGCTCCGATTCCATAATATCCAAGGCGGCAATCACACTGCCAACGGATCCGGGTGTCATACTCGCGCTAAACATCAACGAACGGCCACGGTGTTTAATAAAGTCAACAGTGTCTTTATCGGAAGCAATAAACCCACCTAACGAAGCTAATGACTTGCTAAAGGTACCCATGATCAGATCTACATCCTTAGTAAGGCCAAAGTGCGATGCAGTACCTGATCCATTATGGCCAATTACGCCAAGGCTATGTGCATCATCAACCATGATGTTTGCACCATATTGGTCGGCAAGCTGAACTATTTCAGGCAGCTTAACAATATCGCCTTCCATGCTGAAAATACCATCAACCGCAATAACCTTTACAGCTTCTTCGGGCAATAATGCCAGTTTGCGCTGCAGGTCGTTCATGTCATTGTGGGCATATTTTAACACTTTTGAAAACGAAAGGCGGCTACCGTCAATGATGCAGGCATGATCGTACTCGTCTAAAATAAGGTAGTCATTACGGCCTGTAATGCATGATAGTACGCCAAGGTTTACCTGATAGCCAGTGCTGAATAAAACGGCGGCTTCTTTACCAACTAAACTGGCAAGCCTGTTTTCTAACTCAATATGAATATCCAGTGTGCCATTTAAAAAACGCGATCCGGCACAGCCTGTGCCATATTTATCAATCGCTTTTTTTGAAGCTTCTTTAATTTGGGGATGATTGGTAAGGCCTAAGTATGAGTTAGATCCAAACATTAACACCCTTTTGTTGTCAATTAATACTTCAGTGTCCTGAGCAGACTCAATAGGCCTGAAATAAGGATACAATCCCTTCTCCCGGAGCATATTTGCAACCTGGAACTCGGCGATCTTCCCATGTAGTTTTTTAACCATGTATTAACTCTGCTTTAATTTTGTGTAAAAATACCATGAATAAGTGTATAACTTATACGGTAAGTGTAATTTTTTTAAAATATGCCTACAGAACATACAAGTTCTGACAAAGCCGTATTAAACCACATGGCAAATTAATTAATTTTTTTATTTATTTGCTATCCCTTATTTTCATTTTTTTGTAAAAACGGCTAAAACTTGTTTTTTGTCGCATTTTTATAAAGTTTACGTAAAATTTTTGTGGTTGGCGCTGTTTTGCTAATATTAACCACATATTCGCATATCCCCTATGTAATCTGAACTAAAACTAAGCGCCGCTGCATTTGTAGTTTAGGTTGGTGACCATTGACATCCATTTCTTCTGTATGAAAAAACTAAAGTACTTATCCGTCTTAACGATAGTCAATTTAACATTAATTTTACATTCGCCGGCTTTTGCGCAAACCAGTGCCGATACCATTAGTGGCCCTGTTACACTTAAACAGGCTGTTGACTACGCGCTACGCAACCAGCCAGCAGTAAGGCAGGCCTCTATTGACGAGCAGATAAACGAGCGTGATATCAGGATTGGCTTATCGGGATGGTTGCCCCAGGTAAATTCATCCGGCCTTTATAATTACTATTTTAAGGGACAGCCGCAGTCGGGTGCATCGGGAGCCAACATCCCATCAAACGCCGGCAGTATCCGCAACTTGTCAACCTTGGGTGTTACCGCATCGCAGGTTATTTATAATAACGATGTGTTGCTGGCTTCAAAGGCCTCAAAATATTCGCGGGAGTACTATAAGGATAATACGCTAAGCAGCCAGATAAATGTAGTATCAGATGTGAGCAAAGCTTTTTTTGATGTACTGTTATCGCAAAAGCAGCTGGATATTACCAACGAAGACATTACCAGGCTGCAACGGAGTTTAAAGGATGCCACCAACCGGTACCAGGCGGGCGTATCTGATAAAACCGATTTTAAACAGGCAACCATCGCCCTTAATAATTCTGTCGCCACGCGTAAATCAACAGAAGAAGCTATCAAAAGTAAAACCGCTTACTTAAAACAAATTATGGGGGTGGCCGGACCCAACACACTCGCGCTGGCTTTTGATTCATCGCGCTACGAGCAGGAGGTTGCTATAGATACCAGCCAGGTGCTTGATGTAAATAACAGGATTGAGTACCGGCTGCTGCAAGCCAGCAAAGCGCTAAAGACTTTAAATGTTGATTATTACCATTATGGCTTCTTGCCTTCGCTATCGGCGGTGGGTAGTTATAATTATGCCTACTTTAACCACAATTTTAGCCCGCTGTATAGTAATGCCTACCCTACAGGCTATGTGGGCTTAACATTAAACCTTCCCATTTTTCAGGGTGGCAAGCGCCTTCAAAATTTAAGCAAGGCGCGTTTACAGGTTGAACGTACTGATCTGGACATTGTAAATACCAAAAACAGCCTCAATACCGAGTATGTACAAGCACTTGCCGGTTACAAAAGCAACTATACCAGCTATAAACTGGTACGCGAAAACGTTGATCTTGCAAAGGATGTTTATAAAATAGTAAGCCTGCAATACCGCGAAGGCGTTAAAACTTACCTTGATGTTATTGTAGCACAATCTGACCTGCGGACGGCCGAGCTGAATTATTATAACGCGTTGTTCCAGCTGCTGGCCAGCAAAATTGACCTGCAAAAAGCATTAGGCACATTGCCTGTACAATAAACAAGATTGGTACCTGGGATACTTTTAAACAGACACTCAAACGAACAAATCACTATAATGAAGAACAGATATATATATTGGTTAGCCCCTGCGGCATTATTAGCATGGGCATCATGCGGTAAACAGGATAAAAAGGGTTCGGCTGCCCCGCCGCCAACTCCGGTTTCAATTGCTGGCGCCATTGTTGGTAATGCAACCTATTATGATAGCTACCAGGGAACGGTTATATCTATTAATACTGTTGAGTTACGCAGCCAGGTGCCGGGTTTTGTAACCGGGGTATTTTTTAAAGAAGGCGATATTGTTGAAAAAGGTAAAGTGCTTTACGAAATTGATAAGCGCAAATATGATGCGGCCTACCAGCAGGCTGCTGCCAATGTATTAAGCGCGCAGGCCAACCTCACCAAAGCCCAAAAAGATGTTGACCGTTACAATATGTTGTTGAAAAATGATGCTATTGCACGGCAGACCGTAGACCAGGCCGTTGCAGCTTACGAAACCAATAAAAGCTCGGTAGCTGTAGCCAAAGCAGGCCTCGCATCGGCAGCTACCGATCTATCGTACGCTACCATACGTGCGCCATTTACAGGCCGTATAGGCATATCGCAGGTAAGGTTAGGCGCACAGGTTGCAGTTGGTACCACGCTGATGAATACGATATCTGCCGAGCATCCTATTGGTGTGGATGTGGTAATTAACGAGCAGGATATTAACCGTTTTTATGGCCTGCAAAAATCAAGCAGCGATACCACTTTTAAATTGCAGTTGCCCGATGGTACAACTTATAACAAAACAGGTAAAGTTTTAGCTATTGACAGAGGGGTAAGCAGTGGTACCGGCAGTATAAAAGTAAGGATCCAGTTCCCGAACGAAGATGATGTATTGAAGGATGGCATGAGCTGCGTTTTACAGGTACTTAACAGTCAATCGGGCAACAGAGTGCAAATACCTAATAAAGCCGTGACCGAGCAAATGGGCGAGTTTTTTGTTTTTGTAACCAGGGATACCACAGTTAAAGATACCGCTGCCGATAAAACTATAAAAGACAGGCGCGATACCATTGCTAAACAAGTAAAAGTAAAGCTTGGCCCACGCGTAAATACCAGTATTGTAGTGTTGGATGGCATTAAAGCCGGCGATAAAGTGGTAACCGATGGTTTTCAGCGTTTGCGCGATGGCGGCCGGATTACACTTGGCGCAGGTGGCCCGCCGGTTGGTGCGGCCCCAAAAAAATAGTACGAACAGATAAGAGAGATTTAAGCAATTGGCAGGATAACCCCTGCAAAACTTAATAATAAAAAAGAATGATTGCAGATACTTTTATAAAACGACCGGTTACCGCGATAGTGATCTCCTTAGTGATTGTTATTGTAGGTTTACTGTCAATGAGCAGCCTGCCTATCGGGCAATATCCTGATATAACCCCGCCCACAGTTTCGGTTACAGGTACTTATACCGGCGCAGATGCCCTTACTGTTGAGCAAACTGTGGCAACGCCTGTAGAGGTGCAGGTAAATGGTGTGCCCGGCATGACTTACCTGCAAAGCAACAGTAGCAGCAACGGGCAGATGAGCATGACCGTTAACTTTGATGTAGGTACCGATATTAATATTGCCGCGCTTGATGTGCAAAACCGTGTGGGCATTGCAACGCCTACTTTACCGCAGGAGGTGCAGCGCCTGGGCCTTGTGGTGCGTAAACGTAACCCCAGTATATTAATGCTGGTGGCCATGTTTTCGCCAAAAGGAAGCCACGATGTTACTTTTACCGATAACTACGCCAACGTTTTTATAAAAGACGCTATACTGCGTACCAAGGGTGTAGGTGATGTTGTTAGCCGTGCCGATGACTTTAGCATGCGCATTTGGCTTAACCCTGCTAAGCTGGCTTCATTAGGGATGACAGCTGCCGAGGTTACCGCTGCCCTGGCCGAACAAAACGCCCAGGTAGCCCCCGGAACTGTTGGCGCTACGCCGCAACAAAAAACGCAGACCTTTGAATACTCGGTACTGGTTAAAGGCCGCTTAAGCAAACCAGAAGAATTTGGTAACGTAATTATTAAAACCGTACCCGGTACCGGTGCTATTGTGCATTTAAAAGATGTGGCGCGTATTGAACTGGGCAAGTTTAACTATTCGGGCAATTCGTTTGTTGATGGCAAAAGGGCATCATACCTGCTGGTTTACCAGGCGCCAAACAGCAATTCACTCGAGACTGCCGAGAATGTATATGCCACCATGAACGAGCTTAAAAAAAGCTTCCCTGCCGATATTGATTATGTGGTGCCTTTTGAAGCGGTTACCGTGGTAAAGGTATCGGTAAGCGAAGTGGTTGATACCTTGCTTATTGCTTTGGGGCTGGTTATTGTGGTTGTATTTTTATTCCTGCAAAACTGGCGCTCTACATTAATTCCTGTTTTGGCAATACCTGTATCTATTATAGGTACTTTTATTTTCTTTATACCCCTGCACTTCACTATCAATACCCTCACCTTGTTTGGGTTTGTGCTGGCTATTGGTATAGTGGTTGATGATGCCATTGTGGTGGTTGAGGCTGTACAGCATTATATGGATGAGGAAGGCATGACGCCAACAGAGGCTACCAAGCATGCCATGGCCGATATATCGGCGCCGGTAATTGCTATTGCTTTAATATTGGCGGCTGTATTTGTGCCGGTAGGCTTTGTGCCCGGCATTGTAGGTCGGCTTTATCAGCAATTTGCCATCACCATAGCTATATCTGTACTGATATCGGCTTTTGTGGCGCTTTCGTTAACGCCTGCCTTGTGTACGCTGTTGCTTCGCCCGCATAAAATAGATGATAAATCAAAGGGGCTTAATAAGTTCTTTTTTGTATTTAATGAATGGTTTGCGCGCGTAACCGGCAAGTACCGCAACACGGTTGATAAGGGTATAAAGAATTCCAAATTTGTTATTATTATACTGGTATGTATTATTGTTGGTGCCGTGTGGCTTTTTCATCGCAAACCCTCGGGCTTTATTCCGCTGGAGGATGATGGCCGTGTTTATATCACCTATGACCTGCCCGAAGCATCATCAACAGTACGTACTGTTGATGTACTGCACCAGATGATGAAAACACTGGATAGCATTCCCGAAATTGCACACTATGCAGCATTGGGCGGCTTAAACGTTATCAGCTTTGCCAGTAAAGCTAATAGTGCAACCATGTTTGTTCAGCTTAAACCCTGGGACCAGCGTACAGAAAAAGAGCACCAGATAACGGCATTGGTTGCCAAACTAAACCAAAAGCTGGCCCGGTTTAAAGAGGCCAACGTGGTGGTTATTCAGCCGCCTGCTATACCCGGTTTAGGCAGTACGGGTGGTTTCTCGTTTATTCTGGAAGAAAAACAGGCCGGCGGCGATATCAAAGTATTTGAAAGAACCTTGCGCACATTTATAGGCGAACTAAACAAGAGGCCCGAAATTGCGAGAGCATTCTCGTTTTTTACGGCAAGTACGCCTGCCTACCAACTAACCATTGACAGGGAGAAGGCAAAAAAATTGGGCGTATCAATCTCTGATGTTAACAGCGCCCTGCAAACCTACCTGGGCAGTACCTATATTAACGATTTTACCATTTACGGGCGAAACTTCAGGGTGCTTGCGCAGGCAGATACGGCGTTTAGGAGCAACGTAAGCAATATTGGGCAGTACTTTGTACGTAACCAGTTTGGTACTATGGTGCCCTTAAGTACCCTTACATCCTATAAGGTTATTGAAAATTCGCCGTTAATTGCGCATTATAATCTGTTCCGCTCGGCCGAAATAAACGGCAGTACCAAACCGGGTTACAGTAGTGGCGATGCTATAACGGCATTAAAAGAAGTTGCAGCCAAATCATTACCCCAGGGTTTCGGGTACGAGTTTTCGGGATTAAGCCGCGAGGAATTATTATCGGGATCAAAAACGGTTTACATATTTGCGCTTTCAATCGGGTTTGTGTTCCTGTTCCTTGCGGCTTTGTATGAAAGCTGGTCGGTGCCATTCTCGGTACTGTTATCGGTGCCTTTGGGCGCTTTTGGGGCCATCCTTTTCCTTAGTTTTTGGCCCGACCTTACTAATAACGTTTACGCCCAAATTGGTTTGATAACGTTGATAGGGCTGGCGGCCAAAAACGCCATCCTGATTGTGGAGTTTGCCAAAGAGCGGGTAGATAAGGGAATGAACCTTGAAAAAGCCACACTTGAGGCCGTGAGGCTGCGGTTGAGGCCAATCATCATGACTTCGATGGCTTTTATATTGGGTGTTGTACCACTGATGATAGCATCCGGCGCGGGCGCCGAAGCCAGGAAAACTATTGGCTGGACAGTGTTTGGGGGAATGCTAACTGCTACATCGCTGGCTATATTTATAGTACCTGTGTTGTATTACCTGATTACCAAATTTGCGTATGGCAAAGAGAAGCTTGCCGAAATGGAGAAAAATTACAAGCCCGATCCGAAACACGATCCGAAAGTTTAATAACTAAGAAGTTGTCTAAAACGAAAAATATTCATTACCGTTGACTTTAGTCGACGGTAAAAGAAAGTGTAATTGGGGGCTTTAGCCCAATTATTCAAGCGGGATTTTGGCTAAAGCCTCTCGTCTTTCAATCATTGCCGTTGACTTTAGTCAACGGCAATGATTTTTATATGATATATAAATAAGCTAAATCAAATTTAGATAGTTTCTGGGCAAAACAAAAAAGAGAGGCAACAGCCTCTCTTTTTTGTTTTTGGCAAAGCCACATAGCTCACCACGGGCCGCCGTTTTTACGTCATTTTAGTTTAAACCAAACAGAAATTCTTTAATAGGATACACTATGCCCAAAAGTAGCGCTCCTGTTTTCTGGACATTAATTTTATGTTAAATTTATTTCATAAATAGATAAAAAGCTGATATTTGAGCGTGAAATAGTGTGCTGATAATCAATGTTTAAGCTTGTATTTTATGTAACATACTTGTTGTAAAAGTTGATTTTTGAATAGTCATGCCAATCTCACAAGCGTCAAAAAATGCCATACTGGCAAAGTATTTGTAAAAAGGGTATCAACGCGGCAATAAAACCGCAGACTATTTACTAAAAATTACAGCTATGAAAACAGTGACAAAAGTTATAGCGGGTGCTTTTACAGCAGCGGCTATATTCGTCGGAACAAATGTTAATGCTCAAACAACCCCAGCCAATAAATTACGTTTTGGTATTGGTGTTGAAGCTGGTATACCAACCGGCGACATTCATGATTATTCAAAATTTGAATTGGGCGGTACAGGACGTTTGCAATATGGAGTAAACAATAACGTGGCCTTAACGCTAACTTCGGGTTACTATAATTTTTTTGGTAAAACTTACACTTCTTCGGTAACTACACCAACAGGTACTGCCACATCTACTTTTAAAGCCAGGTCGCTGGGTATGATCCCCGTTAAAGCCGGTGTTAAAGCATTCGTTTCGGATGGTTTCTACCTTTCGGGCGAGGCTGGTGCAGGCTTTGAAGTTCACCCGACAATTGATGGCGGCGACAAAAATACCAAGCTGATCCTTTCGCCAGGTTTAGGTTACGCAACTAAATCATGGGATATCGGAGCACGTTACGAAAACTTCTCTGGCCAGGGTAATAACTACGGCCTGGTAGGTTTACGTTTAGCTTACGGGTTTGGATTGTAATATCCAAAACACTAATAACAAGAAAGCCCCTCATCATCACGACGAGGGGCTTTCTTGTTTATTGTCTGAATAAGAATTTACAGAATTTGTGAATTAGCAGAATTTAAGTTTGAAACGTTCTTCATTTTCAAATCTTCAAATTCTCAAATCTTCAAATTAATTTAAACCAGTTTCCCCAATGCTTCTTTAATCCTTCTTACCGCTTCAATAAGCTTATCTTCGGCCGCAGCATACGATAAACGGATAGCGGTCGGATCGCCAAATGAGTCGCCGCCAACGGTGGCTACATGGGCTTCTTCTAAAAGATAAATGCTCAGTTCATCAGCATCCTTAATGGTTCTGCCATTATAGCTTTTACCAAAGAATGAAGTTACCTCTGGGAAGAAATAGAACGCGCCATCGGGCAGGTTTACTTTTAATCCTTCAATTTCGCTAAGTAACTTATAAACAATGTCGCGGCGTTTTTTAAATGCGGCACGCATTTCCAGTACGGTTTCTAAACCACCTTCGTAAGCGGCAACACCGGCACGCTGGGTGATTGAACAAGTACCAGAGGTTACTTGTCCCTGCATTTTATCGCAGGCAGTGGCTATCTCTTTATTTGATGCGGTGTAACCAATTCTCCAACCGGTCATGGCAAATGCTTTCGACCAGCCGTTGATGATTACCACACGGTCTTTAATATAATCAAACTGCGCTATTGATTCATGTTTATCAACGTAGTTGATGTGCTCATAAATTTCATCGCTTAAAATGTATACATGCGGGTGTTTTTCAAATACCTTCGCCAAACCTTCCAGTTCATCTTTACTATAAACGCTGCCCGTAGGGTTGCAAGGCGACGAGAACATAAATAATTTGGTTTTTGGGGTTATGGCAGCCTCCAATTGGCCGGGGGTAATTTTAAAGTTTTGCTCAACTGTAGTGTTAATAAAAACGCTTAGGCCTTCGGCAAGTTTAACCACTTCGCTGTACGATACCCAGTAAGGAGTAGGGATAATTACTTCTTCGCCCGGATTAACCAAACACAATACCGCATTGGCGATGGCTTGTTTAGCTCCTGTCGAAACTACAATCTGGCTAAAATCATAATCAAGGTTATTCTCATTCTTTAGCTTGGCAACAACGGCCTTACGCAGTTCAGGATAGCCCGCTACTGGAGTGTAGTAGGTAAAGTTTTTATCCATGGCCTGCTTGGCAGCTTCTTTAATGTGTTCTGGTGTATGAAAATCAGGTTCGCCAAAGCTCAAACTGATCACATCTACGCCTTTTGCGGCAAGTTCACGGCCCAGTTTGGCCATTTTAATTGTTGCTGATTCGGACAGGTTATTTATCCGGTTACTTAATGCGCTCATATAAATTATGTTATCGCGGCAAATATAGAAAATAACTTTACTGCTACTTACGCTTGTTATTTATAAATTTGCGGCCTAATAAAGATTGCTTTGAAGGAACAAAAAAGGATCATATTAATTTCGCTGATAACGGGTATAGTGTTGATGATGGCGAAATTCGGGGCTTACTTTTTAACCGATTCCAATTTTGTGCTCACTGATGCCGCCGAAAGCATAGTAAACGTAATAGCCAGTTCCTTCGCGTTTTTCAGCATTTACCTGTCATCGCTGCCGCGCGATGAAAACCACCCATATGGCCATGGCAAAATTGAATACTTTTCTGTTTTCATCGAAGGATCGCTCATAGGCATAGCCGGCGTTATCATTATTATAAAATCAATTTACAGCATTTTTTATCCCAATAACATTCATAACCTGCTTACCGGCGCGGTAATTATTGGTGCTACAGGCTTCATAAACGGAGCCTTGGGCCTTTATATGATAAAAAAGGGAAAGGAACTGCCCTCCATAACCCTTGATGCCGATGGCCGCCACCTGCTTGCAGATATGGTTACCAGCAGCGGGTTGGTTGTTGGCTTGTTGCTAATCCATTTTACCGGGATAGCGTGGCTGGATAGCGCCTTATCTATCATTGTGGGCTTGTACATTATATATAGCAGCTACAAACTGGTGCGCCGGTCAGTAGGAGGGTTGATGGATGAGGCCGATTTTCAGGTGGTAAGTGATATTATCAAAGTTTTAGGCGATAAACGCCGCGATGCCTGGATAGATGTGCATAACCTGCGCGCCCAGAAATACGGTAGCGAACTGCATATCGACTGCCATTTAACGTTGCCAAATTATTTCGACCTGAACACGGTGCATACCGAAGTATCGTTGGTTGATAAAATGATCAACAAAGAATTTGGTATAAAAACCGAATTGTTTATCCACACCGATCCATGTTTACCCAATTGCTGCCACTATTGCAGCATGCCCAATTGCCCCATCAGGAGCGAGGCCCAAAAGGAAACTATTGAATGGACAATGGATATTGTAGTACGAAATAAAAAACACTTTGAATAATGGCAGCGTATTTTAATGTTAGGGTTTACGGCCTGCTGCTTAATGATAACGACGAGTTGCTAGTAAGCGATGAGCAGGAATACGGCATGCAATTTACCAAATTTCCTGGTGGCGGGCTCGAGTTGGGCGAAGGCCTGGTTGACGGTCTGAAGCGCGAGTTTATGGAGGAGTGCAACCTGGAAATTGAGGTTGTAGGCCATTTTTATACAACAGATTTTTTTGTAAAATCGGCCTTTAACAATTCTCAGGTCATCAGTGTTTACTATTTGGTGAGGAGCATTACACCGGTGGATTTAGTCACCAAAACCATTGCCTTTGATTTTGACGGTGAAGGCGAGGTGCTGCAGTCATTCAGGTGGATAAACTTAACCGCCCTAAGTATAGCCGATTTTGCATTCCCTACAGATAAACGGGTAGTTGAACTTTTACAGGATGAGCTATGAGCCTTACCGAACGCGACCTTAAAGTAATATGGCACCCCTATACCCAAATGAAAACAGCAGCGCAGCCTGTACCTATAGTGCGGGGGGCTGGCGCTTTATTGTTTGACGAAGCGGGCAAGCAATATATTGATGCCGTATCGTCCTGGTGGGTAAACATTCACGGACATGCGCATCCTTATATCGCAAAAAAAGTGGCAGAGCAGTTGCAAAAACTGGAGCACGTGATTTTTGCGGGCTTTACCCATGAAGGCGCTGTTGAATTAGCCGAGCGGATATTGGCCCATTTACCCAGTAACCAGCAAAAGGCATTTTACTCAGATAATGGTTCTACAGCTATAGAGGTAGCCATAAAAATGTGCCTGCAATACTGGAATAACAATGGCCATCAGCGTACCAAAATACTGGCTTTTAACAATGCCTACCATGGCGATACCTTTGGGGCCATGGCTGTAAGCGGCCGCAGTGCATTTACCAAAGCCTTCGATAGTTTATTGTTCGAAGTTGAGTTTATCGAGACCCCCAACGCAGATAACATCCAAAATCTCAAATCTCATATCTCACATCTCAAATCTCAGCTGGCTTGTTTCATTTTTGAGCCATTGGTGCAGGGATCTGCGGGCATGCTGATGTACGAGGCTGAGTATTTGAACGAACTAATGGCACATTGTAAACAGGAAGGTGTGCTGATGATTGACGATGAAATTTTCACCGGATTTGGCCGCACAGGTAAATCTTTTGCCTGTGATTATTTACAGGTGCAGCCCGATATCATGTGCTTCTCTAAAGGCTTAACGGGCGGCACCATGGCATTAGGCTTAACAACCTGTACCCAACATATCTACGATGCCTTTTTATCGGATGATCGCTTGAAAACGCTTTTTCACGGCCATTCATTCACGGCCAACCCGGTAGCCTGCGCATCGGCACTGGCAAGCCTGGATTTGTTTGAGCAGCCCCAAACAGCAGCAAATATCCAACGGATTGTTAAATTGCACACGGGGTTTGCCTATAAAATTAAACATCACCCCAAAATAAAAACGATAAGACAAACAGGTACCATTTTAGCTATGGAGTGGGAAACAGGGGATAACACCTCTTATTTCAGTTCACTTCGCGATAAATTATACCATTACTTTTTGGCGGCCGGTATTATATTGCGCCCGCTGGGCAATGTAATTTACATTTTACCGCCGTATTGCATTACTGATGATGAACTACAGTATGTTTACAGCAAAATAGAGCAGGCATTACAAGAAATATAACATGTTATTAAACAAACTCCTACCCCAAATAATAGCCGACGCCCAGTTACACTCCCGCTGGTTAAACACGCTGTCGCTGATGGAAAACACCGGGGCACGAAAAATTTCGGCCAGTGAAGACCCGCTTACTGTGACTTATATTATACTGAAACATGCTGCCGAAGAGCACCGTCACGCATTCTACCTCAAAAAACAACTGGAAAAAACAAGAGTGGAGCTGCCAACCTACGCCGCCGAATACCTGTTGGCCCCCGGCTCAAGTAAATACTATTTAAACCAGCTGGATATTGATGTTTGCCGATACCTTAAAAGCGAATTGAACCTTACAGGCGCCGAACTTCGCTTTGCTGCCTACCTGTTGGTAACGTATGCCATTGAAGTACGCGCCGATGAGCTTTACCCCATCTACCAATCCGCCCTTGACGAAGCAGGCAGCAAGGTAAACGTAAAATCAATCATCCTTGAAGAAGAAGGCCACCTGGAAGAAATGCTTAATCAGCTGCACAAATTCTCGCCCGATTGGGAAAAACACGCCAATAAAGCTGTAGCCTTTGAAACCCGGTTGTTTGAAATGTGGGTAGAGCAGCTGGGGGCGGCAATCAATTAAATCGTCTGAATCAGAATTGAAGAATTAACAGAATAGAAAACATCAATCTGCTACAACTATTGATTTCCATTATGATTACATTCTGTTCATTCTTCAATTCTTCAATTCTGATTCAGACGACTTTAAAACTCCAGCATCAACCCGCTACTGGCCCCTACGCTAACTTCAACACCATTTTTAATATTATCGGTGCCGAACTTGCTGCCGCTGAGCAGATCGGTAAATTGTTGTTTGCCGTTTATATTTAATTTATGTAACAGGTCATCCGGAAGTTTTACGCTTAATTTGCGGGCATCCCGGTTAAAATTGGTTATCACTAATATACGTTGATTATTGGTATAACGCAGGTATACATACATTTTAGTATCAAAACCTGGCTGATGTTCATTGGCCATCATCAGTTCATAAAAAGCGCCTGTTTTAATGGCTTCGCTGTTGTGCACGGCATTCAGCAGCGTACTATAAAAGCCGCGCAGTTTTTTTTGATCGCCGGATAATTTACCGCCATCATATGCACCGCCGTTCAGCCATTTCTGGTGTTCGGGCACACCCCAATAGTCAAATATCGAACTGCGGCCATCGTTGCCACTAAAACCCTCACTGCCCGCGCCGGGTTCGCCAACTTCCTGGCCAAAATAGATCATTACCGGCCCGGTGTTTAGGGTAGCGGTTATTATCATACCCGGCAAGGCCAGCCAGGGATTGCCCGCAAAATCAGGCGATGCAATACGTTGCTCGTCATGGTTTTCCATAAAGCGCAGCATATGTTCGTCTATACCCTTGCTATCGTGGTTCCACACAGCGTTTATTCCCCAGGTATTGGTGTGGTAATCGTTGCGGGTTAAATTTCTGATGGTATCGTACAGGCCAACCTTATCGTACAGGTAATCAAAATGTCCTTTAAATATATAGTCGCTGTATTTACCTTTATCGTATGCTTCGCCGATGAAAACAATGCCCGGATGTTCGGCCTTCATTTTCGGGATCACCCAGGCCCAGAATTCGATGGGTACCATTTCCACCATATCGCAGCGAAAACCGTCGACACCTTTGGCGGTCCAGTATTTCAAAATATCATAAACCTTGCTCCAAAGCGGCGGTATCGGGTCGAAATGGCAGCGGCGATGATCCATGTAATCGACACCATAGTTCAGCTTCATGGTCTCGAACCAATCATTGATTGATGGTAACGCACTGAAAACATCATTACCAGTTGCCTTAGCCGGGTTTTCGTCGAATTTGCCATCCTCCATCGGGCTTTTAAATTCATCTCCTCCCGGATTATACCCGGCGGGAACCGTAAATGGTTGCCCTGGCATGTAGTAAAAGTCATTTTGCGGGCTAAAGCCTTTGCTTTTATCATCATCCTGCCCAAAATCGCGTACACCGGCCGGTTTTACATCCGATGCATAAGTACGGGCCACATGGTTAGGTACCAGGTCCATCAATACCTTTAACCCGTTAGTATGGGTACGTTTTATCAGCTCCTCGTATTCGCCAATGCGGTTTTTTACATCAACAGCAAGGTCGGGGTCAATATCGTAATAGTCCTTGATGGCATACGGCGAGCCTGCCCTACCCTTCACAATATCCGGGTCATCGGCCTTAATGCCATAAGCCGAATAATCGGTCATGGTGGCATGCTCAATTACGCCGGTATACCAAACATAGGTAAAACCCATTTTTTTAATTTCTTGCAGGGCTTTATCGTTAATATCGTTCAGCTTACCCACGCCGTTCTCTTCAATTGAGCCATTGGTTTTGTTCAGCGTTTTGGTATTGCCAAACAGGCGGGGCAACAGTTGGTATATGATTAGTTTATGATTGGCTGTGGGTTGTTCCATTTTTCTTTTTTTGGGGTGATGCTTTATTTGCGCATAGCCTGTATTAGCTATCAATAAGGCGGCCACAATAATTATAGGCTTAATTTTCATGCGGAGGCTTTACTTATATGTTTTTGATGTGCCAAAACACCTCCGATACTTGAAAACACTAAAATTAAGGGCACCTCAACAGTAAGATTAAAAATAATATTGAATTTTGAAATAGCCAATATGATCAATGCTATAGACACGCTAACCCAAGGCAATAATATAACCACATGCATAGTGAATAATTTATTACGCTCGAGCATATAAATAGTTAAATACCCCAATGCGCCAGGCATCCCTGTAGTGAAAGCAATTAGTAATAACGCAATAACAATTTTTTCGGGCGGTGTACCCAACAATTGGTTTAGCAAAAACATACCGCCTGTTGCGAAACCAGTACCAATTATCATCCAGGTTATTACCCACTGCAGGTTTTTCATTTCATTATGCTTCTACTAATAATTGGTCGTTGGCGTTTACCAACTGATCTTTGCCATAAACAAATACTGTTGTCGCCACATCCGATAGGTTTTTGATCTGCACGCCTTCCTTACTTACCTTAATATTCAGCAATGCGCCACGGAAACCGATATGAAAAGAGAAAGATGCCCATTTTTCGGGAATAAATGGCTGAAACAGCAGTTTGCCATCTCTCACGCGCATACCTCCAAAGCCTTCCACAACAGCCATCCATGTGCCGGCCATGGAGGTGATGTGGCAGCCATCTTCGGTATCGTTGTTGTAATCGTCCAAATCTAAGCGGGCAGTACGCAGGTAAAATTCGTAGGCACGGGCCTCATCACCCAGTTTTGCAGCTAAAATAGCATGCACACATGGCGATAATGACGACTCATGCACCGTACGCGGTTCATAATAATTAAAGTTTCTGCGGATGGTATCTATATCGTAATCATCTTCAAAAAAGTAAATGCCCTGCAATACGTCGGCCTGCTTAATGTAGCAGGAGCGTAATATCCTGTCCCAGCTCCATTTCTGGTTCAGTGGGCGATCCGTTGCCGGCAAATCTTTTACCAGGATCTGTTCCTTATCCAGATAACCGTCCTGCTGTAAAAATACGCCTTGCTTATCGTCGTGGCCCAGGTACATATTTTCAATAATATGGTTAAAGCGGCTAAACTCTGTAGCTTCATCAAGGTCGATCTTAACAGCAAGGGCATCATATTTAGCCTTATCGGCAGCCTTCACTTTTTCAGCGACTTCTATGGTATATTTCATACACCAAACGGCCAGCATACTGGTATACCAGTTATTGTTTACGTTATTCTCGTACTCGTTTGGCCCGGTTACACCAAGCATCACATACTGCCGCTTATCCTGCGACCAGCTAACCCTTTGCGACCAGAACCTGGCTATGGCTATCAACACTTCAAAACCATAATCGGCCAGGTAAGCTTCATCGGCGGTATAGCGTACGTAGTTAAAAATAGCGTATGCAATGGCGCCATTACGATGAATCTCTTCAAAAGTAATTTCCCACTCGTTATGGCATTCGGTACCATCCATGGTAACCATCGGGTACAATGCGGCACCGCTTTTAAAACCTAATAAAGCGGCATTCTCGATAGCCTTCCCTAATTGTTTATAACGGTAAAGCAGCAGGTTGCGAGTAACTTTTTGCGGTGCGGTGGCCAGGTAAAATGGCACACAATAAGCCTCGGTATCCCAATAGGTCGAGCCTCCGTATTTTTCGCCGGTAAAACCTTTGGGGCCTATGTTCAGGCGGTCGTCTTCGCCGGTGTAAGTTTGGTTAAGCTGAAAAATATTAAAGCGGATAGCTTGCTGTGCCGATTCATCACCTTCGATAATGATATCGTTATGCTTCCATTTTTCGCCCCAGGCGGCAACTTGTTCGGCCAGCATGGTATCAAAACCTTTAAGGCTGATGCGATCTAAAGTAGCTGCCAACGAGGCAATCAGGTCTTCGGGTTTATGATTTTGTGACGACAGGTTAGCTACATATTTAACAATGTTGATGCTTTGGCCCTGTTGTGCCTGTAATTCAATTTTTGATGCTACGTATTTTTCTTTCGATATCGCTTCTGTTTTTGGGTGGATAATTTCGCCATTTTGCGAAATACTGAACTTCATGCCGGTAGCTACTTCAAAACCGGTTTTTTTGGTACGCATTACAATGTAACCGCCGTCAGGCTCATTAGCTTTGCCCAATTCGTCCCAAAACTTTTCGTCGTAGTTGGAATCCTTGTTCACCACATCGCCATCAATAGCCGGGGTAATAGTGATAGTTCCGCTAAAGTTTAAGGGAGTAACGGCGTATTTGATAGCCGCAGTTTCATCATCAACCATACTGCAAAAGCGGCAGGCTTCAACCGATACCTCTTTACCAGATGCGGTTTTGGCTTTAAACGTACGTTTCAGATAACCCTCCTTCATGTTCAATTCACGGCGGAAGCCGGTAACCTCGCATTTGGCCAAATCCAGTTGTTCTCCATCTAAAACGATATCAATAATTGTCCAGTTAGCAGCGTTCAGCACTTTGGCGAAGTACTCCGGGTAGCCGTTTTTCCACCAGCCTACACGGGTTTTATCGGGATAGTAAACCCCGGCAACATAGTTGCCCAGCAGGGTTTCGCCGCTGTATGCCTCCTCAAAGTTGGCCCGCTGCCCCATGCGGCCATTACCCAAACTAAATATGCTTTCAGATACCTGGTGATGATGTGCGTCAAAGCCTTCTTCAATTATCTTCCACTCATCAACTTTAATATAATTTTTCATAACAATTTCAATTAGCCCCCTTTAAAACAGCCCCCTCTAAATCTCCCCCGGTAGGGGAGACTTTTATCAGCTTCTTTTTTAAAGCCCTCCCTACCGGGGAGGGTTTGGGTGGGGCTTATAACTTAAATAATTTATCTAACGTCATTTTATCTAACCCGCTGATTACCAAATCGGCATCCAGTACGCCGGGCTGGCCTATGCCAACCACCTTCATCCCGCCGGCTTTAGCTGCCTCTACCCCGGCAATGGCATCTTCAAATACCACGCACTCTTCAGGTTCAACACTTAGGGCTTTTGCTCCTTCTAAAAAAACTTCAGGATCGGGTTTGGCTTTGCTTACTTTGTTACCGTCAATAACTGCATCGAAAAGATTGGTAATACCAATTTTGTTGAGGATGGTCATCGAGTTTTTACTGGCCGAGCCTAAGGCTATTTTGATACCCGCTTTGCGGCATACCTCTACAAACTCCTTTGCACCGGGCAGTATTTCATCGGGTTTCATCTGGTTAACCATTTCCATGTACCAGGTATTTTTCTGGGTGGCTAACACCTCCTGCTCTGCGGCAGTTTTGGTTACGCCTCCCCAGCCTAAAATAAGCTCGAGTGAGCGTACCCGGCTCACGCCTTTCAGCTGTTCGTTCTGGTGCTCTGTAAAATCGAACCCTAATGAGTTGGCCAATCTTTTCCAGGCTTTGTAGTGATAAACGGCTGTATCTACGATTACACCATCCAGATCGAAAATACATGCTTTAATATTATTCATTGTAACTTTTAAGATACGCGGCTTAGAGCCACTAAGATATAATTTTTAATGGGTACCACCGGGTAATATTTCGAGCACCAAAGCGGTTTTGCCAGGTATGTTCATTTGTGCCAGGTCAACAGGCTCATCTGTTATCACGTTACGGGCTTTTTTGGCATCGCCAATTCGTTCAAAATACCTATCTGTTGTTGTAGTTTGATCCTTATCGCTGCTGTTGAAAATAATCATTACCGTTTTGGCAGCATCGTACCTGAAGTATACATAAATCCCTTTTTCGGGTACAAACTGCATCATTTTACCGGTTTGCAGGGCGGTTGTGCCTTTGCGGTAATTGGCCAGCTTGCTTACATAATTGAGTGCTTCATTTTCCTTTTTACTGCGGCCATCAGCAGTAAATTTATTGTCTTTGTCGGCTTTCCATCCGCCGGGAAAATCCTCACGAACCAAACCATCGGGATCTGAATCGTTTTTCATCAGGATTTCGTCGCCATAATATAGTTGCGGCACACCACGCATGGTAAGCAACATTGCCATGGCCGATTTGTACTTGGTGAAATCCTCTTTCACTACAGATAACAAGCGGCTCATATCATGGTTATCCATAAATATGGTATTGCGGGTGGCATCCTGATATAAAAAATCCTGGGCTATAACTGAATACAGGCGGCCCACGCCATCCGTCCAGCCATCGTTGCCATTCAATGCCTCGTAAATAGCGTCCTTAAGTACGGCATCAGTAACACCCGGCAAGTGGGTATCCATACCACGGTTAACGGTATTGCCCTGGGTAAAAAAGGCCTGATTAGCAGCCGACCATACCAGCGTTTCGCCAAAAATGGAAAGCTTTGGAAATTCGGCCTTAACATCCTGCGCCCATTTAGCCATGTATGCCGGATCATTATACGGGTAAGTATCTAAGCGGAAACCATCAATACCAGCATATTCCACCCACCAAATGTGATTTTGGGTCAAATAATTTTGCACATAAATATTATTTTGATTCATATCGGCCATACGATGATCAAACCACCCATCGGCCATCAGCTTTTTGTCCATAGGCGACGCATGCGGATCCATCACCGCCGCATCCCTGAAATTTGATTTGGTATATGTTGGCCATTGATGTACCCAGCTTTTCATGGGCATATCCATAATGGTATAGCCTTCGGTACCGGCATGGTTGTGCACCAGGTCTTTAATTACCTTAAGGCCCATGCTGTGGCATTTCTCTACAAACTTTTTGTACAACTCATTGGTGCCATAGCGGGGGTCTATTTTATAATAATCGGTAACGGCGTAGCCATGATATGATGCATGCGGTTCGTCGTTCTCAATTTCGGGGGTCATCCAGATGGCAGTAACGCCTAATGCTTTTAAATAATCAAGGTGGTTCATCACTCCCTGAATATCACCGCCATGGCGGCTATACATCGAATCGCGGTTAATGCCTTTCTCGCGCAGGCTATCAAACGAATCATTGCTTTCGTCGCCATTGCTGAAGCGATCGGGCATGATGAGGTAGATCAGATCCTTACTGGTTACGCCCTGGATACGACCCGTAGATTTGTCGCGTTTATTGAGCGTGTATTGATAAACCAGGTCCTTTTGACCGGCCTTAGTAAATTTTATCGGGAACGTTCCCGGAACTACCCAAGAAAAAAACTGCAGATCGATGAATAAATAATTTGAATTTTCAACTTTATGCACCGCTTTTAGCTTTACACCAGGGTAATTGAGTACCACATTACGGGCTGCAATATTGTTTCCGTGCACTATCAATTGCAGGTTTGGATTGTTCATGCCCACCCACCATGACATGGGCTCAACGCGCTCTAAAGCAGGCGTTTGTGCCGATGCGCCTAACACAAGCGCAAGGCTGCATAAGGCAAAAAGTAAAGTTTTTTTCATATTGTAAAACAGGTCAAAAAAAGTGTAATTGGCTGCGGCCTGCTATCAGGCACTATCCGCGTTTCAAATTTATAATAAAATTGATTTGTTGTATGGAAATTTTAATAATTATTGATAAGCCGAATAGGGGTTTGAAAAACCTGGCTCTATGACGGTTTGTATGGGTTGTTCGATTTCAATTAGTTTATATATAGCCCTTCCTATGGGCCATCGGCCCGGCACATCTTGTAGCAACGGGTTTCAACCCGTGGACGATTGCCAAAGCACAACGAGAGTGCCACGGCACGGCACATATTTGGGTGTAAATCCGGGCATTTTCAATTTGTCCAAACGATATATACTCGTTGATAATATGGATCGAACCTACGGCTCTCAATCGTTTTCTTCGTTTTTTTCCACGGGTTAAAACCCGTGGCTACAAGATTGGCCGAGGCTACGCCTCTAAGTCGTGTTGAATAGGCCCCGATGTGTCAACAAAATATATCTTTAGAAACTGATAAGCAACCACATCGATGTTACCCATACAAAGCGTCATAGAAAGAAATACCTTCAAGCCAGGATCAATATTGATGAGCTTATTTTTTTTCCAACCTTCAAAAAGCATAGTCCTTTCCCCTGATAAAATAGGTAACCGGCAGGCGCGTTTTTTCAAATTTTTCGTAACCCGGCTTTAGCGTTTTCCAGAAAGCCATATATGGTTGATGGCTGTAAAAATTCATGTGCGCTTTATCCATTCTGAATGGAAATATATCCAGGTTAATTTTTTGCTGGCCCGCTTCAAAGGCTTTGTAAACCAGGGTGTAAATTTCTTCAATCCGCGCATCAGTCATCGCGTAGCAACCAATAGATGCACAATGCCCGTGTACCATAATAGCATCGCCGGTGTAGCCTTTTAACTGTTCAACCCTGTTTGGATAGCCCACATTAATAGCCAGGTAGTAATTACTCGCCGGGTTTAATTGTTTTGGTTCGATGGTGTAAAAACCTTCCGGGCTTTTGTTATCTCCTTTTTGGGTTTTGGTGCCCAGATTGCCCGAGTAATAACAGATTTGGTAAGTTTTAAACAGTTTATATTTATTGCCAGCCTTTTTCCAAACTTCCAGCGCATCCTGGTCTTTAAAAATACGAATGTAAATGGGTGCTTCCCCTTTAAAACCCTTATTGTTCAACTCTCTTTGCAATCTGGGCCATACGGTAGCGCGCACATCACCGGCCCGTTTGCTATCCGGCAATTTGGGCCGCGGGGTGGCAATAATTAAATATGAAAACAGCAGGGTCAGGAATAATTTGGACATTGGATAAGGTACTTATCCCTGTATAACGAAAGATTTAGTTATTGTCGTATACCTAATTTAAAATATTAAATACCAACGGCTTAAAAGTTGGAAAATCGGTTGTATTTATAGCTGTTTAATCTGCTCAGCGGCGCGTAACCCGCTATCCAGTGCAGCTTCAACAGTGCCCATGGCGGTGTCGTTGTACAAATATTCGCCGGCGAAAAAGATAGTTCCTTCCACTGGTTCACTCAAAACAAAGCGTGCCTCATTAGCTTCTACCGTATCATAAGCGTAGGAGCCGCGGGCAAATTCGTCGGCCGTCCAGTTCACTATGTGGTAGTTAAGAAGCCTTTGTTTGAGTTGCTGCTCATCGCGGTTAAAAATATTGGCTAATGATTGCAGGCTTTGTATCAGTATTCCGGTATTTGAGGTATCGGTTTTTTCGGCCGCTTCGGGGCCACCTATCCAGCCGGTTAGGATGTTGGTATGTTGGGGCGCCTGTGTCCACCAGGTGGGGATTTCCTCAGTGCTAAACAAATAGCCCATGTTACTGAGGCTTTTACCGGCCAGCTTTTCGGTTTGCTCGTCTTCCCAAAAAGCCTCGTTAAACTCCAGCAGAATTTTTATTACCGCTCCAAAGCCTAAAGCATTGATCGCTTTGGCATAATCCGGAATCTCGGGAATAAAACCGATCGCGCCAGAGTCGCCTGCGTTAACCTGCAGAACGCCAAGCGGTAAAGCCACAATTAATTGCTTTGCCGAATGCGTACAGCCAACGCTGCTAACCACTTTTACGCAATGTTGTTGCCAATAAATTTTTTTTACTACCGCGTTCAGGTGTATCTGCCCACCGGCGGCAACTATCTCATCAGCCAAAAAACCGACTAATTTACTATAGCCACCTGCAATACGGTATTGTGCGCCCATGTCTTCGGCCTGCCATTCCCGGCGCAGGGAAAACGCGCTGGCCTTTTTGGGGTCGGCATTATCATATCCGGATACATATTGGCGTACAGATTCCCTTAAACGACGGTATTTTTCGCCTTTAAATTCGCGGAGCAGGAAGCAGTTGATGCTCATATCCTGCTCTAAATCACCTAATTTGTCAAGGAAAGCATCCCAGTGCTCAACAAAGGTTTCGTTTTCTTTAAACTCCCCATCCTCATACCGCCACATGGATGCGCCGGCGTGGTGACAGGCAATACCGGCCTCATCCAGTAAGGATTTTGTGAGCGGCAAATCGCCGTGTATGAACTCGGCACCCAGTTCGAGCGGTTGCTGGCCCGATACGTTTTCGAACGTATGGATTCGGCCACCTATACGGTCGCGGGCCTCCAGTACGGTAACTTTTTTACCGGCTTTTGCCAGCGTACGCGCAGCCATTAAACCAGCCGCACCGGCGCCTATGATCAATATATCGGTATCTTCCATGGTGTTATTATGGTAGGGGCAATGTAATTATTGTAATGCTACAATGCGGCATTTGTTTGTCAAATTTCCGGCGAAAACGATAACCCCATTCACCGACAAAATATACTTGCTTACCGGGTTGTTACACCCTGTTCGCCAATATTGGCTTGCAGTGCCTTATATAGCGCTGTACTTTTAGAGTATAATTTAAAACTTACGACGATGAACAACGATATAAACACCCTGAACACCCCAAACAACAGCAAAGTAGCCGCAGGGGCAATTTTATTAGTAGCAGGAGGCCTTTTACTGATAAACCAATTCGACTTATTTTTTATACCCGACTGGCTGTTTAGCTGGCCAATGTGGATGATTGCCTGGGGTACTTACATGGGTGCCAAGTATAATTTCAGGAAACCGGCATGGATAATTGTTACCCTGGTTGGCGTTGCCTTTTTGCTCGACGAAAACATCCCCGATGCCGACCGCATAGTTTGGCCGCTGGCTATTATGGCCTTTGGCGCCTGGATGGTAGTTAAACCACGCAAACATACCGAAGAACGGATTTTTACCCAGCTCAAACAGCCTTTTCATTTCGATAAGCCTGCCGGGCCCGAAGTATAATACATTTTAATTTAATAGTTTTGATTTGAGGGAGGGCTTGTACAGGTTCTCCCCTTTTTTGTGGGTGTTCGGGATAGAAACGGGTACCAGCCTTTGCGCGTAATGCCTGCAGGCGTATGAGTGCATAGCCCGGCCACGCTTCTATCGGCGGGGCAACACCCTCATCGCTATTCTCAATTCTACGGGACACATTAGGGAAACAAAAACCGGCAAAAAAATTCAAATAATGTGCAATAGATATCAGGTTTTGAGCAAGAAAAATGCATTTTTATAGCACATTTTTCGACAACTGGTAAACTACCCGTCAACTACCTGCCGCAGCCTTTCGATATACCTGCCACCCATCCTCAGTACCCTCCTACTCACCTGTTAAATCCCCAGTTTTCCGGATAGTATTTGCCTGGTCTGAATTTTCACAAAACGAAAATATTTCATTTAACGAAAAATACTAAATTTTAACCATTGCGTCGTTTACCTCCCCTCCTCCTTTTTCACCGACAAAACTTACCCCCTTACCGATTACTTTAAATATATCGCCAGTATTTGTTTGGCACATGTATAATGTTACCTTAGTTTTGGGGTATGATTTAAAATGCAACAGAACAAATGAACAACGATATAAATTCTCCTAAAGGCCCTAACAAGGGGAAAGCGATTGCAGGCATGATCATGCTTGCCATTGGGGCCATACTGCTACTGAAGCAGCTTTCCTTTTTTCTGATCCCGGGCTGGCTGCTTAGCTGGCCGATGTGGCTTATTGCCTGGGGACTGTATATAGGCGGCAAGCACAATTTCAAAAACAATTCGTCGTGGGCCATTATGGTATTCCTGGGTATTTTGTTTTTATTTAACAACAATATTGATAATGCCGATCGCATTGTATGGCCCATTGCCATCATCGCCTTTGGTATGTGGCTTATTGTAAAACGTGGCAAAAGCCATGATCCTGTTACCGGTAAATACAAAACCAAATGGGAAAAAGATTTTGCCGACCCTGCCAACTGGGGCAAAACCTCGAAACCGAAGTTCGACTTTGGTAAAATGGAAGACCCGATTGTTGACTACACCGTAAAAGATGGCGGTGATATACCACCATCCGGCGAACCCGCTGCGGCAGGCACAAACACCCCTCCGCCCGATATACCGCCTTTTGGCCACCATAACGGCGATGACTATTTAGATACCGTATCCATCTTCGGCGGGGTTAATAAAACCATCCTGAGCAAAAATTTCAAGGGCGGCGATATCGTCAACATCTTCGGCGGGGCCGAGCTGGACTTTACCCAGGCCGATATTGACGGCCGCGTGTACCTGGATATTACCCAGATTTTTGGCGGCACCAAAATCATCGTGCCATCCAACTGGCAGGTAGTATCAGATCTGGCCGCCGTATTTGCCAGCGTAGATGATAAACGCATCCGCAGCACCGCATCAAACGTTAACGGCAAGATACTGGTGTTAAAAGGAGTGTCGATTTTTGCAGGGGTGGATATCAGGAGTTATTAGGAGCACCGAAGCCCCACCCAAACCCTCCCCTTCAGGGGAGGGCTTAAAAAATTAACCAACAGGCTTTTTCAAGTCTCCCCCTGAAGGGGGAGATTTAGAGGGGGCTAAACCAACAACCTTTTCAAAGTCTCCCCCTTCAGGGGGAGATTTAGAGGGGGCTAAACCAACAACCTTTTTCAAGTCTCCCCCTGAAGGGGGAGATTTAGAGGGGGCTAAACCAACAACCTTTTTCAAGTCTCCCCCTGAAGGGGGAGATTTAGAGGGGGCTAAACCAACAACCTTTTCAAGTCTCCCCCTTTAAGGGGAGATTTAGAGGGGGCTAATACAACATACCATTGGCCATACCAAATTTAAAAGCTTCAAAATTATACGGTGCGTTTGTGGCCTGCGGCTTCGGCTGGGCGGCGCTGCAAACATATATTATCCATAGTTTTGGTTTTTTGTGGTTCACCTCAACTATTGATGGTTTGCTTAGCGCAGTGCTGCTATCGGGCGCCTGCTGGCTTATCAACAACAACCTGCGCTATTACCAGCCGGGCAAGGGCAGCTATATTAACCTGTTTATATGGGTGGTGGCGCTGGCAGGCATTTGCGCCGCAGGTTGCCGGTATTTGCTGCCGCTGCTTAATACCGATCCTATTTTTGTAAACTTTGTTATTCAATCCTTAACCATCCGGTTTTTTATCAACTTTTTGGCCGTGGGATGGATGGCCATGATCAGTTTGTTGTGGTACTCGCAGCTCGATCAGCGCGAAACCATGAAACGCAAAACCGAGGCCGAGCAGCTGGCCCGCGATGCCGAACTGTACAACCTGCGCCAGCAACTGCAGCCGCACTTTTTGTTCAACAGCCTTAACTCCATTAACGCGCTTATAGGCTTTAAACCCGATTTGGCCCGTACCATGATCCATCAACTATCTGACTTTTTGCGCGGCACCCTTAAAAAGGACGACCAGCAACAGGTACCCCTGAGCGACGAGCTGGCCCACCTGAACTTATACCTGGATATTGAAAAAGTACGCTTTGGCCATCGCCTGCAAACCGAAATCAGTTGCGACAGTAAATGCGGCGCCGCCCTGCTACCATCGATGCTGCTGCAGCCATTGGTTGAGAATGCCATCAAATTTGGTTTGTACGATACCACCGGCGAGGTTACCGTAAGCATCCGCGGCGAAATGGAAGATCATTATTTGGTGGTGATGGTGCAAAACCCTTACGATCCGCAAACCAGCCGCCCCAAAAAAGGTACCGGTTTTGGCTTGCGCGGGGTGCAGCGCCGTTTATATTTGTTATTTGCCCGTAACGACCTGATGGAAACTTACGCAAATGATAATATATTTACAACCATAATAAAAGTACCACAAGTATGAAGCGCGCCCTGATTATTGACGACGAGCCATTAGCCCGCATGGTTGTAATGGAATACCTGCAAAATTTTAAAGATATTGAGCTGATACAGGAATGTAACGACGGCTTTGAAGGCCTTAAAGCCATACAGCAGCACCAGCCCGACCTGATATTTTTAGATGTGCAGATGCCCAAGATCAACGGCTTTGAAATGCTGGAACTGGTAGAAAATCCGCCCGCCGTTATCTTCACCACCGCTTTTGACGAATACGCCATTAAAGCCTTCGAAGCCCACGCGGTTGATTACCTCATGAAACCTTTCAGCAAGGAGCGTTTTAATAAAGCTGTCGAAAAATTCCTGGCCAGCACCCCCGAAAAACACGCCCCCAAACATACCGAAGAACTGCTGGATGCCGTGGCCGCCCATTCGCCCGCCCAAAACGAGCGCATTGTGGTAAAAACCGGCACCAAAGTAAAAATTATCCCCGTTGCCGACGTTGAATACCTCATGGCCGACGACGACTACGTATCCGTTATCACCAAAGAAGGCTCATACCTCAAAAACAAAACCATGAGCTTCTTCGAACAAACCCTCGATCCAAGGCAATTCGTCCGAGTGCACCGCTCCTATATCATCGCAATTACGCAAATCACCCGGATTGATCCTTATGAAAAGGACGCGCATTTGGCTATTTTGAAATCAGGTGCTAAAATCCCGGTTAGTAAAACGGGGTACGTGAAGCTGAAGCAGGTGTTGGGGATTTAAGCTGAAAGCGGAAGGCTTAAGGTGGAAAGCTAAAAAAAATTGTCATTTCGATGGGGCCGGGCACGGAAAGACGGAGCGCGAAAGAGAACGCCGTGGCGGCGAATCGACTCACCCCGACGAGGCTACGCCTATCTGCCCCTCTCTGCAAACCCTTATACGACGAATCCAACCATGCAAATTGATAGCTAAACGCGGGAGACGCAAAATATTGCGTCTCTACATTTTTTCGACGAAATAATGTAGACACAAAACGTTTCCTTTTCACCTATAATTTGCGATATTTATAACCCTTATGAATGAAAAATTCAACAACAAATATCGCATACCATCAACCCGTTTGTTGGGTTGGGATTATGGATCAAATGGATTGTATTATATTACAATATGTACAAAAAACAGGGTTCATTATTTGGGCGATGTTGTTTATGAATCAACTTCAGAAACACAGGCGGCATTGATGACAACACAAATTGGAGAAGTGGCTTTTAGAAACTGGACCGATATTCCAATTCACCATCCTTTTATTGAATTAGACGAATTCGTGCTTATGCCCAATCATTTACACGGCATAATTTTTATTAACAGGCCGCATAAACTTGATTGGCAAATCAACAAATTTGGCCCCCAAAGTCAAAATTTAGCATCTGCAATGCGCGGGTATAAAGCATCTGTAAAAACATACGCAACGATCAATGAAATAGAATTTTCATGGCAGCCACGTTATTTCGATAGAGTGATTCGTAACGAAAGCGAATATCACAATGTAAAGGAATATATATTCAATAACCAAGCAGATTGGTTAGTGAAAGGTGATAATGAAGATAATTATTTCCCTTTGTAGAGACGCAACATTTTGCGTCTCCCGCATGCAAATCAGGCCATGTGAGATGCACAACATTTCTTCGACAAACAAATGTAGAGACGCAACATTTTGCGTCTCCCGCATGCAAATCCGACCATGCAAACTTTGCTTGTTCGGCATACAAATCCGGCTATACAACCATGCAAATTGAGACCTAAACGCGGGAGACGCAAAATATTGCGTCTCTACATTTTGCGGTAAAACACAATTCTGGAATCGTAAAACCTGGGGCCGCTACCTTCCCGGACCTTTACCAATACCATCTCACAAAAATAAATTTTAACTTTGCCTTTGTTATGATGATTAGTGTGGCAACTCCCTTTAATTTACTCAACCAGGATCTTTTACTGTTACCCCAAAAGGCCATTTACTGGCAACAACAAAAAGCTTTGATTGTAGCCGATGTGCACCTTGGTAAGGTTGGGCATTTCCGCAAAGCAGGCATAGCTGTGCCCCGCGACATGGAACAAAGCGATCTGGCCACCTTGTCGGACCTGGTGCACGAGCACAAGCCCGAAAAACTCATTTTCCTTGGCGATTTGTTTCACAGTGATATGAATAATGATTGGGATTGGTTTATCCTTTGGCGCAGCCAGTTTCCGGCGTTGCAAATCATTCTGATAAGGGGAAACCACGATATTATAGCCGATAGTAACTACCAAAACCTCAATATCGAACTGCATGATGAATTATTGACTGGCCCCTTCCTGATGCTGCATCACCCATTGCCCGACGATAAACTGCAAAACGCGGGCGGCTATGTTTTTTGCGGACACATCCATCCTGGTGTAAACCTGAGTGGTAAAGGCAGGCAAAGTATTACCTTGCCCTGCTTTGCATTTGGCAAAAGGCAGGCAATTTTCCCATCATTTGGTAAATTCACCGGCAAAATAGCCATCCACAGCCGGCAGGCCGATAAAATTTTCGCGGTACTGAAAGATAAAGTGGTTGCGATACCCTAATGCCCTTCCCTCTTTAACCCTTTATGTGGGCAGAGATTTTGTGTAATTACACTGTAATTTCTTAGATTGATTCTAAATAACTTTTTCGCTGCTAATAAGCCGGATGCATTTATATCTTTTGGCATATAATAGATACTTTTGCCAAAATAAATCTAATTCATAATGAGCGAAATTAAACAAACCTTTAACTCATCGCTGGGCAAAAAGCTAATCATGGCTTTAACAGGCTTGTTTTTGTGTACTTTTATTATTGTACACCTTGGGGGCAACCTGCTGCTATTCAGCAACGATAATGGTTTTGGTTTTAATGTGTATGCCAACTTTCTTACACATTTTCCACCAATTGAAGTAATCGCGTATATCCTATACCTGTCTATAGTGGTACATGCGCTTTACGCATTAATTATTACGGTTAAAAACCGCAAATCACGTCCGGTAGGTTATGCTATCCAGCCAAAATCCGATGCTACCTGGTCGTCAAAAAACATGGGGCTTTTGGGTTCTATCCTGTTGTTATTTATCGTTATCCACATGAGCGATTTTTGGTTCAAGTATAAATACACCAATGATGTTGCTTTTAAGGAGTACCGTACCGATCTGGCAACAGGCAAAACAACCGAATCTGTTTACACACCGGTTTCAGAAGATTTCAGCCATTCTGTATCAGTAGAAAACAATGTAGAAATTGTACGCGTGAAAGATTTGCATGCACGGGTAGTATACAGCTTTAGCCAGTGGTGGTATGTAATATTTTACGTGATTGCCATGGGGGCTTTATCATTCCACCTGTTGCATGGTTTCCAGAGTGCTTTCCGCACACTGGGTTGGGTACATCGTAAATACACACCTATTGTATATGCTATAGGCACCTGGTTTTTTGCGGTTATTATCCCGCTGGGCTTTGCCGCTATGCCGGTATGGTACTATTACATAAACGTGATTAAATAGTTAGTTGATTAAGTTAAATGAGTTGATTAGGTTGATTAAGTTGAATGGTTGATTAAGTTAAGTAATTGATTAAGTTGGAAAGTAAACACCCTTTCAAATTCACTACTCACTACTCTCCACTCACCACTCACCAAACCAACCGCTCACTAATATTAAAATATAAAAGAAATGAGTTTAGATGCTAAAATTCCAGAAGGCCCATTAGCCCAAAAATGGAGCAAGCATAAATTTGACCTGAAGCTGGTTAACCCGGCCAATAAGCGTAAATACGATATTATTGTTGTAGGTACCGGTTTGGCAGGCGCGGCGGCAGCAGCCTCATTGGCCGAGCTTGGTTATAACGTAAAGGCTTTTTGTTTCCAGGATAGTCCACGCCGGGCGCACTCTATTGCGGCACAGGGTGGTATCAATGCAGCAAAAAACTATCAGAACGATGGCGACAGTGTTTTCCGTTTGTTTTATGACACTATTAAAGGTGGCGATTACCGCGCCCGCGAAGGCAACGTATACCGCCTTGCCGAAGTATCGGTAAATATAATTGACCAATGTGTTGCACAAGGTGTTCCTTTTGCACGCGAGTACGGCGGCTTGCTGGATAACCGTTCATTTGGTGGTTCGCAGGTATCACGTACGTTTTATGCACGTGGCCAAACCGGACAGCAATTGCTTTTAGGGGCATACTCGGCATTAAACCGCCAGATACACGCCGGCAAGGTAAAAATGTATACCCGTACCGAAATGCTTGATGTGGTTACTATTGATGGGCATGCCAAAGGTATTGTTACCCGTAACATGATTACCGGTTCTATCGATACCCATGCCGGCCATGCGGTATTGTTGTGTACAGGCGGATACAGCAACGTATTCTACCTGTCAACCAATGCTATTGGTTCAAACGTAACCGCTGCCTGGAGGGCCCACAAACGTGGCGCTTTCTTTGGTAATCCTTGTTATACCCAAATCCACCCAACCTGTATCCCGGTAACCGGCGATCACCAGTCGAAGCTTACGCTAATGTCTGAATCGTTGCGTAACGATGGCCGTGTTTGGGCGCCAAAAACTGTTGAAATTGCCGAGCAATTACGCACCGGAACTATTAAAGCCGACCAGGTAAAAGAGGACGACCGCGATTACTTCCTGGAACGTAAATACCCTGCCTTTGGTAACCTTGTACCACGCGATGTGGCCTCACGTAACGCCAAAGAAATGGTTGCAGAAGGTAAGGGCGTAGGCGGCTCGGGCTTTGCTGTATTCCTTGACTTTGCCGATGCCATCAAGCGTTTGGGCGAAGACACCGTGAGGGCCAAATATGGTAACCTGTTTGATATGTACATCCAGATAACGGATGAAAACCCCTACAAACAACCAATGCGTATTTACCCTGCAGTACACTATACCATGGGTGGCCTTTGGGTTGATTATAATTTAAGCACAACAGTGCCAGGTTTATACGCTTTGGGCGAATGTAACTTCAGCGACCATGGTGCTAACCGCCTTGGGGCGTCAGCTTTGATGCAGGGCTTATCTGATGGGTACTTTGTAATTCCGTTTACCCTTGGCGATTACCTGGCTAAACTTGGTCCTAAAAAGGTGGATACCTCGCACCCGGCTTTTGAAGCCACTAAAAAGGATGTGATTACCTATATCAATAAGTTATTGGCTTTAAAAGGAAATAAAACCGTAAACGAGTATCATCGCGAGCTTGGCCACATTATGTGGGAATATTGCGGAATGGCCCGTACAGCAGAAGGTTTAACAAAAGCCAAAGGCCTGATCCAGGCGTTGAAAGCCGATTTCTGGGTTAATGCCATTGTAACCGGCGAAAACGAAGAAGTAAACGCTTCATTAGAAAGGGCTGGCCGTATAGCCGACTTCATAGAACTTGGCGAACTGATGGTTGACGACGCGCTGATGCGCAATGAATCATGCGGCGGCCACTTCAGGGTTGAATCGCAAACACCAGATGGTGAAGCACTGCGCGACGATGAAAACTTCGCGTTTGTTGCCGCCTGGGAATTTAAAGGCGAAAACCAACCGGAGGTGTTAAACAAAGAAGACCTGGTATTTGAAGCAGTTCATTTATCGCAACGAAATTACGCGTAGGTAGATTTGAGATGTGAGATATGAGATTTGAGACAGGAGTTTTCAAATTTCATATCTAAATGGAAAAGAGATACATATTTTTAAACGTTTAATTGAGAGCAATATCTAAAATCTCACATCTCATATCTAAACCATGCATAATCTGAAGGAACTGAAAATTTGGCAAAAGGCGATTGATTTGGCAGCTTTATGTATATAAAGCAACTATTAATTATCCAACCGATGAACGGTTTGGATTAACGAGCCAGATACGCCGGGCCGCTGTTTCAATTTCATCGAATATTGCAGAAGGCGCGGGCAGGAATTCAAAAAAGGAGTTTTGTAACTTTTTAGGTATAGCCAATGGTTCGGCTTATGAGTTGCAAACACAATTGGTTATATCAAATAAATTAAATTTATTAAAGGATGATTTGTTGAACAACTTGCTTAAACAAATTGAAGAATTGCAGAAGATGAACTATGCATTTCAAAAAATGTTATTGAATTAGTAAAAACAAAATGTCTCATATCTCAAATCTCATATCTCAAATCTAAAAATAGAATGAACGGAAATATGAACCTGACGCTGAAAGTATGGCGTCAAAAAAATGCTCAGACATCGGGCAAATTCGTGACTTACAAGGCCGAAAATATTTCGCCTGATATGTCATTTTTGGAAATGCTTGACGTTGTTAACGAAGGTTTGACCCATAAAGGCGATGAGCCTATTAACTTTGATCACGATTGCCGCGAAGGTATTTGCGGCATGTGCTCGTTATATATCAACGGCCACCCGCATGGGCCAAAACGTGGTGTTACCACCTGCCAGTTGCACATGCGTACCTTTCATGATGGCGAAACCATCACCATTGAACCATGGAGAGCTTCGGCATTCCCGGTTGTGAAGGATTTGGCGGTTGATCGTTCGGCGTTCGACAGGATTCAGCAGGCCGGCGGTTATGTTTCGGTAAACACTGGTGTAACTACCGATGGTAATGCCATCCTTATCCCTAAAGTTATTGCCGATGAAGCATTTAACTCGGCTACCTGTATTGGTTGCGGCGCCTGCGTTGCAGCATGTAAAAATGCTTCGGCCATGTTGTTTGTATCTGCAAAAGTTACCCAGCTGGGTTTATTGCCGCAAGGACAGCCAGAGCGTTACAGCCGCGTACAATCAATGGTAGCCCAAATGGACGAAGAAGGATTTGGCAGCTGCACCAACACCGGTGCCTGTGAGGCGGAATGCCCTAAAGAAATTAAGCTGACTAATATTGCCCGCATGAACAATGATTTCTTTAGCGCTAAATTGTTCAGGGAAGAAGAAATTCATGAGGTAAAGCACTAAGCTATTTTAGCTTAAATATTGTAAATGCCCGGAATTTCTTCCGGGCATTTTTTGTTGTTCAGATAAATTTAAAAGTGTATTGTCCGGTATTTGTATAGATGCCATACGCCCCCGGAGGTATCTATCCAGTAAACCCTATTAATAGATTCGCAAATTCATTAATCATCTTGCAATTAACGTACCCTTCAATGGCCATACAGGCTGAGAATCCATACCGATAAAAAGAGGAGATTGCTTTTCGGCCAGCGTTTGGAGGTAATTCTTTAGAAGATCGCCGGCCTTTGCAACAGCATTTTCAGCCTCCCGTGTTTGATAATGATCGCCGGTAAACCGGATGGTTTTAATACTTACACTTTGCCACCTGGTAATGCTGATCCTCATAAACCAGGCATAATAAAAATTATAATCAATCCGGATCAGTTCCGGCTGTGCGTTATACCTGTTTACATCTCCGCTAAGTTCAAGTGTATATAATTGAAACTGCTTATCGGTTATCGTTTGTAAAGCCAGCGATGAATTATCTCCCCCACAATCGTTGTACTTATCATCATATTCCTTTTTAAGGTCATTAAAATCAATGATGTATTCGATATACAGGTCATGATATAGCTCATGTGTAGCAATCAGCGCCCGGCGGTTACGGGTAGCGCCATCCCGGATGTGCTGACTAAAGCTTAAATGGGCGCGTTCTTCAATTTCGCTTTTTGTGCGGCTGCATTCGCTGCAAAACAGGCCATCCTTGTATTCCTGTACATTAAATTCGTACTTTTTGCGCCTGGCATCAATTTTTGATTTAATCTTTTCAAACTTTATTTTACAGCCATCGTCGGCATTATCGGCTAAAACAGAAGTTTGTGCCGATGCAGAGCGGTAACTTACCAGGAAAATAATAATACCTAAAATAGTTTTCATGTTTAAAACCCCAAAAAGCTTGAAACAGGATGGTTTAAATATGGCGGGCTTATTGTAAGCTTACTACCAAATTAAGCAGAATATTTTTGATATGCTCAAAATTGGAATATTATTTAAAAAAGCAAAGGCATCGTTGCCATCAATTATTGGGGATCTATGACGCTTTGTATGGGTTGATCGATTTCAATTAGCTTCTACATAACTCTCTTCCTAAGGGCCATCGGCCCGACACATATTGTAGCCATGGGTTTCAACCCGTGGATGATTGGTCAAAACACGAGAAGAGTGCCATCGGCACGGCCCATATTTTGATCTAAATCCAGCTATTTTTAATTTGTTCAACCGATATATACGCATTGCCCATATGGATCGAACCTACGGCTCTCCATCGTTTTCTTCGTTTTTTTCCACGGGTTAAAACCCGTGGCTACAAGATTGGCCGAGGCTACGCCTCTAATTCGTGTTGAACAAGCCCCCGATGTGTCAACAAAATATATTTTTAGAAGCTAATCAGCACCCCATCTGTGTTATCCACACAAAACATCATAGAATCATTATTTGAGCGTTAGGGATAGCAATGAAAAGCCCGGAGCATGGGCAGGGATGTGAGCGAAGGCTTGCGAGGACTTGTAATGGATAGCCCGGCAGCCGCTTCTACCAGCGGCTGAAACGCCATAAAACATAAAACTTCAATCGGATTCATCTCTGATTGAAGTCATCCACCATTTTCCTTTCCAGTTGACGAAGTAATGATAAACCGAAAAGCCTGTATCGTCTATAAAAAAGTCAGGGCAATCGCGTTTAAGATTTCATAATCAACTATATTGTGCTATACATGTATCAGGTTATTAGATTTTTCGCGCAAAGTCGCTAAACCGCAAAGAAAAAATAAGCAAATCACTTTGCGTCTCTGCGTCTTTGCGCGAATTAAATCCTATAAACTTTAAATGCGATTTCTCTATAAAAAAACTGAATACTGGCTGTGGCTTTGCCCCTTTGTTCCGGCCTGGCAATTACATTGTTTTCGGGCTGCGCATGGGAGAACCGCCATTCCTTTTTTTCAATAAATTTTATGGTATCGCTTTCACCTTCGCCGCCAATTATCGTTAACTTTAGCGGGAACTCGATCCTTGATATTTGAAACACAGAATCGGTGCTAAACCTATTGAAGAATATATTAAAACTTTCTGATGCGGTATCATCAATCGCATTGAACTTAGCTGCTGCTTTAGCAGGCTGTGAGCTTTTTACCCGTTTGTTATTATTACAAGCCGGGAGCAACAGCAACACCGCCCCACATAGCAAGCCATATTTTTTAATGATTTGAAATAACATGAATAATTGTATAAGGTATATGCAAAGATATATTACTGATGATTGATATTTTAGACAAAGACAATCAGGCCTTTAAAACAAATTTTATCAATTAAATTACCATATCAATACATAAACTTTGTTAAAAATGAAAAATCAATTAAAATAATCGCAAAAAATTCAAAATAATTTGCTTTTTTATCAAAAACACTTCATAAATTACATTTTTAAAAAATAACTGATTAGTAATCTTCAAATCTTCACAATTTCATATGCAGGAATCAGCTTATTTTGATAAATATAACCCAATAAGTGGTGTTTGGGACGAAATGTATGGCCTGGATAGCAATGTTCGCGAGCATTACCGTAAGGTAATAGAATATATTTCGCAGGAATCGGCCGACGATCTGAACAAAAAAGAAGAACTGGCCAAACGTCTTTTTATGAGCCAGGGTATCACCTTTACGGTATACAACAGTGGCGAAGGCATTGAAAAGATTTTTCCCTTTGACATTATCCCGCGCATTATTACGGCCAGCGAATGGGCTTTTGTAGAGAAAGGCATTAAACAACGCCTCACCGCCTTAAACCATTTTTTAAAAGACATTTACAATAACCAGTTTATTGTAAAGGATGGTATTGTGCCCATAGATATCATTTACTCGTGCCCGCACTTTTTGCGCGAGATGTACCAATTGAAAGTACCTTACGATATTTACGTGCATATCTCGGGCATCGACCTGATTCGTGATGAGGACGGTACATTTTATGTATTGGAAGATAATTTGCGCACCCCATCGGGCGTGAGTTACATGCTGGAGAACCGGGAGATAACCAAACGTTTATTCCCTGATTTGCTGCCCCAATGCGGGGTAAGGAGCGTTACGGAGTACCCTACCATTTTGTACAAAAACCTGCTGGCTCTATCGCCAAGACAGATCTCGAATCCTACTATCGTGCTTTTAAGCCCGGGTATTTATAACTCGGCTTATTTTGAACATACCACGCTGGCCCGCCTGATGGGCGTTGAACTGGTGGAAGGACGCGACCTGGTGGTAAACAACCATAAAGTTTATATGAAAACCACCACAGGCTTACAACAGGTAGATGTGATTTACCGCCGGGTGGATGATGAATATTTAGATCCACTGGTGTTTAACCCCGCGAGCATGTTGGGCGTAGCAGGCATTATGGGGGCTTACCGCAAAGGCAATGTAGCTATTGTGAATGCAGTTGGTACCGGCGTGGCCGATGATAAAGCGGTTTATGTATACGTACCGGATATGATCAGATATTACCTGAACGAAGAGCCGATATTGAAAAACGTACCCACCCACCAGTTGGGCAACCCCGACGAGCGCGAGCATGTATTTAAAAACCTGAATAAAATGGTGGTTAAAAAAACCAACGGCAGCGGCGGTTACGGTATGCTGATGGGCCACGCGGCATCGGAGGAAGAAATTGAAGAATATAAAAAAGAGATACTGAAAGATCCCCGTAATTTTATAGCACAACCAACCATCAGTCTTTCGGCAGCGCCATGTTACATGCAGGGCTCATTAAAGCCCCGCCGCATCGATTTAAGGCCTTACGCATTGTACGGCCCCGATGGCATTGAGATTGTGCCCGGCGGACTAACCCGTGTGGCTTTAAAAGAAGGATCACTGGTAGTAAACAGCTCGCAGGGTGGCGGAAGTAAGGACACGTGGGTGCTAAGCCCCCCGGCCCCCTGAAGGGGGAGTAAACGAGCAAGAGTCTAAAAGCAAATTTGAAAACAGAACTAAAGAAATTACACAAATAAAAAAAATCCCCCTTTAGGGGGTTAGGGGGCTACTAATATGTTAAGCAGGGTTGCAGCAAGTTTTTATTGGTTAAGCCGTTACATTGAGCGCAGCGATGGTATGCTGCGGATGCTCAAAATTAATTATGCCTCATCGCAGGATACCGTGCAGGAATTTACCTGGGAGCCGGTGATCAGGATTTTTGCCGGAATTAAAGAGACAGAAATTGAAAAACTGGAGAATGACAGCCGGGCAGTTTTAAAATACATGGTTACGGGTAAAAACAACCCTAACTCGATACTGAACATTATAACCCTGGCCCGGGAAAACGCCCGTGGCGTACAGGAACACATCTCCAAGGATCTTTGGCAATGCCTTAACGAGTATTACCATACTGTAAAAGATTCGCGCCTGGAGCGCTCCCTGCAGCGCGAGGATCCTATTGGTGTGCTTGATATACTAATAAAGCAGGTAATGCTTTACTACGGCACAGCCGAGATTACCATGGAGCGTGGCGAAGGCCGCAGTTTTATGAATATTGGCAAGTACCTGGAGCGGGCCATCCAGTCGGTAGATATTTTGGATACCAAATTCAGCTCGGTAAGCGATAACCCAGACCTGCTGACAGACACCACCTACTGGAAACATCTTTTACTGTCATTAGGCGGATATGAGCTGTACCTGAAAACATATCGCGAGGGCTTTGAGGCCGAGAACGTACTGGAACAGGTAGCATTGAATAACGATTTCCCCCGCTCGGTTATCTACTCGGTAAATAACATACACCGTTATTTTGACAGATTGAAAAATGACAGTAACGTAGATACCTTCCGCGAGATGTCATTCCAGATAGGCAGGTTGCAAAGCCGGATCAAATACAGTTCGGTAAAAAGCATCCGCGATGAGGGCCTGCACTTATTTTTGACACAAACCAGGAAAGAACTTTATGGCATAGGTAACTCATTAAACGAATATTACTTTGCAAACTCCTGATAATTTGAAGATTTGAGAATTTGAAAATTTGAAGATGAATAACAGAGCGATTTGAAGATTGATAGAGCAACAGACAGGCCATTTTCAAATTTTCAAATCCTCAAATTAAATAATTGACATCATGCCCGATTTTAAGATACAGCATATTACCAAATACAGTTACGAAGGGATGGTACGCGACAGCGCCAACCAAATTGTACTATACCCGATAAAAGACGAGTACCAGGATGTAACACACCATGAGTTATCCATAACCGGCAACCCGGTAGTAGATACCCATATTGATTATTATGGCAATGAAATAGGCAGCTTCACTTATAGCGAGCCACATTCGGTAATGGTTATCAATTCAAAATTAAGTGTAACCACCAGGCAACGGCCACTACCTGTTACAGATATTTTTCCCGATCAGCAGTGGGAATATCTTAAACACATTCAATACATGGTGCCTTATATCGACTTTTTGAAGCAGGAATATTTTGAAGGCCTTACCGAGTTACAGGTTATTGTTGAGCAGGAAAGAGCATTTGATGATACGCCATTCCAGATAGCTTTGCGCTTTTGCGGCTATGTGTACCAAAATTTTGAATACATTAAAGGAGTAACCAGCGTTGAAACCACCCTTGATGAGGTTTGGGAGCTGAAAGCCGGTGTTTGCCAGGATTTTGCTCATATTTTAATGGTGATGCTGCGCCTGCTAAAAATACCGGCACGCTACGTAAGCGGTTACATTTGTACCAATAGCAGCACCATGCGCGGCGAAGGCGCCACCCATGCCTGGGCCGAAGCATACATCCCGGATTATGGCTGGCTGGGCATCGACCCTACCAATAATTGCATTGCCAATGAAACCCACGTGCGTTTGGCCGTTGGCCGTAATTTTTCGGATTGTTCGCCGGTGAAGGGCGTTTATAAAGGTACATCCGGCCATAAACTGGAAGTAGCTGTTAGTGTAGACGATAACGAGAATACGTTCAGAAGTATAGACGATAAAGCCCATCATGATAATCTGTATCAACCAACTACCAGCAGCCAAAAAAATAGTTACCAAAGACATTTGGAAATCATTCAGCAGCAGCAGCAGCAACAGCAACAACAATAATTTGAAAATTTGGTAATTTGAAGATTTGAAAATGCCCTTATGATTGAATTATAAGGGCATTTTCAGATCCTCGAATTTCTCTGCACTTTATTAATCGTTTCCTCAGTTCCGTATTTTTGGAACTTTGTCATAAGCCTAAAATAGTTTGAAGATTTAGTAATTGGAGAATTGAAAAGTTGAATTAACAAACCATTTTCAAATTCTCAAACGGCGCAGCCCTCAATGGAATTAATCTTCAAATTCTCAAACTAAAATTAAACTTTCTTAATCGCATCCATCAGTACCGGAATTTTTGGTACTTTATCATAAGCCTGGGCAAGTTTTCCGTTTTTATCATAAATGGCAATGTACGGCGTGGTTTGCACGTGGTAATAACGCTGCACTACGTAAGTATACCCTTCGGTACCTATAATGATGTTGTGATATTTAGCCAAATCAAAATCGCGCTGAAATACCTGTATAGCCTTAAGCTGGTTCACAAAAGTGATCATTACAATTTGCATCCCTTTTAGCTTATCCAGTTCGGGTTTTAAATCATACATCAGGTGCTGACAGTGGCTGCAATCCGGCGAAAAATAAATCACCATAACCGGCTTGTTCTTTTTCAAATCTGCAGGCGTTACGTAAACGCTGTCGGTAGTTAATATATGGTATGGTGCAATTTTGCTATTTGCGGGCATGGTTTGGGCCTGGCTACAGCCTGCGGCTACAATAAGGCAAAGCAAAAGGTATATTTTTTTCATTATATCAATATAGTATTTCATTAAAGCATAGTTACGATATTTTTAGCTTTCCAGCAATTCTATCTGCCAGGCTATTTGTTCTTCAGTTACCGGGAATAACGCATTTTCACGCACGGTATGATACACCGCCTCAAATAAACCATTATAATTACCCTTGTCTGACGGAACCCACTCCACAGTTTTCTGATTATCAGGCCCCATCAGTACCAATTTACCTTCACTTCCCTCGGGCTCGACACCAAAATCTGTAGCATCCGGCATCATTCCGGTATCCAACTGCGCCTCCTGTACATCAGTACGCAACTTCACAAAACTGCCCCATGTACCGTGTACAACAAAGCCCGGCAAATGCTCGGCAATCAACAGGCCCGACGTTAAATACACATTTAATTGGTTTGGATAACTTAAATGAATGTGAAAATAATCATCCACCTGCGAATCTGGGCGATGTATGGCTGTTGTTTTCACATAATTCAACGGCCGGCCAAAAACACTGATGGCATTATCAACCAGGTGAGCGCCTAAATCGTAAGTTAAGCCATTACCCGGCGTTCCTTTAGTTTCCTTGAATTGTTTTACACCGATAGGCATACGATACCTGTCGAGCCTGAAATGCACCTCTATCAGTTCGCCAAGCCGGCCGCTTTCAATAACTTTTTTTACCGAGATGAAACCACTATCGTAACGGCGGTTCTGGTAAATCATTACTTTCAAATCAAGCTGTCTGCCCAAATCAAATAACGCCTTTACTTCTGCCGACGTAACTGCGGCCGGTTTTTCGATCAGCACGTGTTTACCGGCATTTAAGGCCTGCATAGCGTAATCAAAATGTGTATTGTTAGGGGTATTTACTATGATTAGTTCAATTTCGGGGTCGTTTAGTAATTCGTCGATAGTATCGTAGCTAATTACATTTGGATATATTTTACCTGCCTTTTTTTCGTGGCGCTCAACAACAGCCTTAAAAGTAAAGCCCGGATTGGTTAATAAAAACGGCGCGTGAAAAATGCGGCCCGACATACCGTAGGCCATCAGGCCGGTTACTACTGGTTTTATTGACATAGGTGTTTGCCTTTAGTTATGAAGTAAAAATAAGAAAAATACCTTTGTCATTCTGAGGTACGAAGAATCTAATAGCGAACTTTTCCATCGTATTATATAGGGTAGAATTCGTCATACATACCCGTGAAATAGCCAACTCCTCTGTCATCCTGAGGTACAAGGATCTAAGCTGTGCATTACCGATAGAAAGTTCGCGAATAGATGCTTCGTACATACCCATGACATGTTGGAAAACGAAAGTCATCCCGAACTTGTTTCGGGATCCCACAGGACAGGTGACCCGCATGGAGCACACTTAGCATGTGGGGTGCTGAAACAAGTTCAGCATGACATTGGGGGTGGGTGGTTGTCATTCCTCCTTCGGAGTTTCGCCAAATTTTACCACTACCCATGACATGTTGAAAAACGGAAGTCATCCCGAACTTGTTTCGGTATCCCACTGGACAGGTGACCCGCATGGAGCACACTTAGCATGTGGGGTGCTGAAACAAGTTCAGCATGACATTGGGGTGGGTGGTTGTCATTCCTCCTTCGGAGTTTCGCCAAATTTTACCACTACCCATGACATGTTGAAAAACGGAAGTCATCCCGAACTTGTTTCGGGACCCCACAGGACAGGTGACCCGCATGAAGTACACTTAGCATGTGGGGTGCTGAAACAAGTTCAGCATGACATTGAGGGTGGGTGGTTGTCATTCCTCCTTCAGAGTTTCGCCAAATTTTACCCCGACCCAGTGACGAGTTGAAAAACGAAAGTCATCCCGAACTCGTTTCGGGATCCCACAGGACAGGTGATCCGCATGAAGTACACTTAGCATGTGGGGTGCCGAAACAAGTTCAGCATGACATTGGGGGGTGGGTGGTTGTCATTCCTCCTTCGGAGTTTCGCCAAATTTTACCACTACCCATGACATGTTGAAAAACGGAAGTCATCCCGAACTTGTTTAGGTATCCCACTGGACAGGTGACCCGCATGGAGCACACTTAGCATGTGGGGTGCTGAAACAAGTTCAGCATGACATTGGGGATGGGTGATTGTCATTCCTCCTTCGGAGTTTCGCCAAATTTTACCACTACCCATGACATGTTCTGTTTTCGAAGTGCGCTGGCCTGTCACCCTGAGCCTGTCGAAGGGTCGCGCGCAGAGGCCTTTGCCCGCTATGCTTCGACGGAGCTCAGCATGACAGCGCTCTTTCGTGTGTCATTTCCCCTCCAGAATCCCTGGATTTTACGACTCCGAATGACAAAAATTATCACACAAAAAAGCCCGGCTGAATTTCTCCAACCGGGCTTTACTATATATTTAACGAAAACCGATTATTATTTTTCGTCTTTTACTTCTTCAAAGTCAACATCGGTAACGGTGTCGCCATGATCTTGTCCTCCAGCGTTAGCTTCCGGTTGAGGCTGACCAGCTTCTGCAGCACCTTTGTACATCTCTTCAGATGCGGTTGCCCATGCAGCGTTCAGTTCAGTTTGAGCGGTTTCTATCGCATCGAAGTTTTTAGCAGCATAAGCTTCTTTCAACTTAGCTAAACCAGCTTCGATAGGGCCTTTTTTATCAGCGCCAATTTTATCACCGTACTCTTTCAATTGTTTTTCTGTAGTGAAGATCAATGCATCAGCACCGTTCAGTTTTTCAACTTCTTCTTTTGCTTTCTGATCAGATTCGGCATTAGCTTCAGCTTCATCCTTCATCTTTTTAATCTCGGCATCAGTTAAACCTGAAGAGGCTTCGATACGGATTTTTTGCTCTTTACCGGTTGCTTTATCTTTAGCAGATACATGCAATATACCGTTGGCATCAATATCAAAAGTTACTTCAACCTGTGGCACGCCACGAGGTGCTGGTGGAATACCATCCAGGTGGAAACGGCCTATAGTACGGTTACCCGCAGCCATTGGGCGCTCACCCTGTAATATGTGGATCTCAACAGATGGCTGGCTATCGCTGGCAGTTGAAAAAGTTTCAGATTTTTTAGTAGGGATAGTTGTATTTGATTCAATTAATTTGGTCATTACACCACCCATAGTTTCAATACCTAATGAAAGCGGGGTAACATCTAACAACAACACATCTTTAACTTCGCCTGTTAATACGCCACCTTGAATAGCAGCGCCGATAGCTACAACCTCATCAGGGTTAACACCTTTTGATGGAGTTTTGCCAAAGAATTTTTGTACGGCTTCCTGAATAGCAGGGATACGGGTTGAACCACCTACCAGGATAACTTCGTCGATATCTGATGTGCTGTAACCTGCATTTTTCAATGCTGTTTTGCAAGGTTCAATAGTACGTTTAATCAGGCTATCTGCCAGTTGCTCAAATTTAGCACGGGTTAAAGTTTTAACCAGGTGCTTAGGCATACCATCGGCAGCAGTAATGTATGGCAGGTTAATTTCTGTTTGTGCAGAACTTGATAGCTCAATTTTAGCTTTTTCGGCCGATTCTTTTAAACGTTGCAAAGCCATTGGATCTTTACGCAGATCAATACCTTCGTCGCTTTTAAATTCGTCTGCCAACCAGTCAATAATTACCTGGTCAAAGTCGTCACCACCTAAGTGAGTATCACCATCGGTTGATTTTACTTCAAATACACCATCACCTAATTCAAGGATTGATACGTCATGCGTACCACCACCGCAGTCAAAAACCGCAATTTTCATATCCTTATGTGCTTTATCAAAGCCATAAGCCAGGGCAGCAGCTGTAGGTTCGTTAATAATACGGCGAACTTTTAAACCGGCAATTTCACCGGCTTCTTTAGTAGCCTGGCGTTGTGCATCGTTAAAGTACGCAGGTACAGTAATAACAGCTTCAGTAACTTCAGTTCCTAAAAAGTCTTCGGCAGTTTTCTTCATTTTTTGAAGAATCATGGCCGAAATCTCTTGCGGAGTGTATTTACGGTCGCCAATTTCAACACGTGGTGTGTTGTTATCGCCTTTCACTACTTTGTAAGGTACACGGCCAGCCTCGTTGGTAACTTCGTTAAACTGGTTACCCATAAAGCGTTTGATAGACGAAATGGTTTTTGTAGGGTTAGTGATTGCCTGACGTTTAGCCGGATCACCAACTTTACGCTCGCCGTTATCAATAAAAGCTACAACGGATGGCGTAGTACGTTTTCCCTCGCTATTTGCTATAACTACAGGTTCGTTACCTTCCATTACAGACACGCAGGAGTTTGTTGTTCCTAAGTCGATTCCAATTATTTTAGACATATGATTGTTTTTTCTTGATTTTATTAATTTATTCCAAGTCCTATTTATCAACGTTTGTGCCAATACGTATTTGTCAGTTCATATAGTCAGGATGACAAATAACGCGTCAGGAAAGTCATAATGAGTGGTGACAGGTTGGCAGAAATCGCGTCGCCGGAGGTAAAAGGAGAAAGGTAAATGGCAAAAGGTTTTCTTAAATCCATCTTTAAACCTTATTATCGGTGTTATGAAAATTCCCCCTGCAAAATTCAAGCAAAAAGAAAAAAAATAAAGATAAGCCTTACAGTGCTGCATTTATCGCTAAGATGCAGAAAAGTGAAAGCGATTTAAAATTGAGTAAAACAACCAAAATAGAACCGGAGGATATCTGGAATTTAAAATAACGCAAGACCGAATTAGCCACTCACTATTCCAACTAATCAAGTAACATGGGCGTTGCCTGCGGCCGGGTCATCCGCTCATACGCACACACGGCCTTAGGCTCGGGCCGGTATCCGCTACTACCCCTAACGCAAATTGTATTAAATTACAGCATTGGTTATTTTAAAACTAAATCCCCATCTTTATCCTACTAAACAAAACGCCTCTGTTACTCACAAATAAAATCAGGCTAACCACTACGCCTGGAATTGCATAACAAAAGCTTTGCCCGCAAAGCTTAACCTTCACTTTAAAAAAGAGAACCGGTTTACTATTGTTATTTAATTCCTAAACAAATCAAATGTTTTTTATAGAATCTGAACGGTTAAAACTAATACCGTTAACATACCAGCAGCTTTTGTTGCTGAGGCAGGACCGTGCGCTGATGGAAACTTCCATGGGACTGACACCTTCCTTCATGCTCGTTGATCCATTTTATTATGCCGAAATCATTGATGCATTAGACAACTTCTGGCTACCGAATACCATCGCCAACCCCGATAAATACATATGGTATACCGATTGGGAACTGGTGCTCAAAAGCACAAACACCTCTGTGGGCGGCATCGGCTTTGCCGGATATCCCAATGATAATGGCGAGGCAGAGATAGGCTACATGATTGATGGCAACCAGCACAACAAAGGTTTCACTACCGAAGCTTTACAGGCGATGATTAAATGGGCATTTACGCATCCATTTGTAAAAGCCATTATTGTGCATACTTACGCCGATAACCTGCCATCGTGCCGTTTACTGGATAAATGCCAATTTGAGCAAGTGGAGAATGTAGAAGGATTGTTGACCTATAGGCTTGACAGATCACCATCTGACAGGTAATCCTGTAAATCGTGTACAATCCAGAAAATCGTGCTAAAAAAAACGCCCTGCTCAAATGAACAGGGCGTTTTTATATCTAAAAGAAAAGGATAATTATTCTCCTTTTTCTTCAGTTTCCGGAGCGTCGGCTACAGGAGCTTCAGCAACTGGTGCTTCTTTAGCTTCTTCAACAACTACTGCTTCTTCAACTGCAACTGGTGCTGCTGTTTTAGCTTTTGCTGAACCACCACGACGACGTGTTGATTTTTTTGCAGCTGCGGCAGTATCAGCACCGTAAACTGTGTTATAATCTACTAACTCGATGATCGCCATTTCGGCGTTGTCACCTAAACGGTTTTCTAACTTGATGATACGGGTGTAACCACCTGGGCGGTTAGCAATCTTTTCGGCAATCTCGCGGAAAAGGATGGTAGTAGCATCTTTATCTTGCAGGTAGCTAAACACTGTACGACGAGAGTGCGTAGTATCGCTTTTTGATTTAGTTAAAAGTGGCTCGATATAACCGCGTAAAACTTTTGCTTTAGCTAATGTTGTAGTAATACGCTTGTGTAGGATAAGCGAAGTTGCCATGTTTGACAGCATCGCCTTGCGATGGCTGGTAGTACGGCCTAAGTGATTGTTTTTGTTTCCGTGTCTCATTGTTTTAAATTATTTCACGTGCATACCGTCCGGCGATTTACTCAAGCCTTCGGAATTATGCCTTCGCTATTTGTGTATTAGATTTGAGATGTGAGATGTGAGATATGAGATATGAGACAAAAGCCCAATAGTCAATTCCTATCCCGTTTATTGTTAAATAAAAAATGTTAGATTATAAGAGCGAGACAAGTCTCAAATCTCAAATCTAACATCTCATATCTTATTCCTCGTCTAACTTAAATTTAGACAGGTTCATACCAAAAGATAAGCCTTTTGATTTAACCAGGTCCTGAATTTCAGTCAGTGACTTTTTACCAAAGTTCCTGAACTTTAACATATCAGCAACATCGTACGATACTAAATCGGCCAGGCTGCGGATATCTGCAGCTTTAAGGCAATTTAATGCACGTACAGAAAGGTCAAGATCAACCAATTCGGTTTTAAGAATCTTGCGCATGTGCAAAATTTCCTCATCAACTTCTTTAGTTTCTTCTTTAGCCTGTGCCTCTAACATCATGTTTTCATCGCTAAACAACATAAAGTGCTGGATAAGGATCTTTGCAGCTTCCTTCAAAGCATCTTCAGGATGAACAGATCCGTCGGTAGCAATATCCAATACTAATTTTTCATAGTCGGTTTTTTGCTCAACACGATAGTTTTCGATGGTATATTTAACGTTCTTTATCGGCGTATATATTGAGTCGATAGCGATAACGCCAACATTTGCATCAGGGTTTTTATTTTCTTCACTCGGCACGTAACCACGGCCTTTACCAACCGTAAGCTCAACTTCAAGCGTTACTGATGAGTCCATGTTACATAAAACCAGATCAGGATTTAATACAGTAAAGTTGTTGGAGAATTTGGTTATGTCTCCGGCTTTAAATGCATCCTGGCCATTTATAATAACAAATATTTTCTCGCTGTCGCCAGATTCACCAGTCTTTTTAAAACGAACCTGTTTAAGGTTCAAGATGATCTCGGTTACGTCTTCAACAACACCTTTGATGGTTGAAAACTCATGCGTTACTCCCGAAAAACGTACTGAAGTAATTGCATAACCTTCGAGTGATGAAAGTAAGATACGACGCAGAGCATTACCAATGGTTACACCAAAACCTGGTTCTAACGGACGAAATTCAAACGTACCATCAAAATCATTTGCTTTTTGCATGATAACCTTGTCTGGTTTTTGAAATGCTAAAATTGCCATTTATATCCTTTATTTATTGTTTACTTGATTATAGATTTGAGATGTGAGATTGGAGATGTGAGACTTGTCCTCACGCTAACCGAAATCTTATATCTTACTCTCCTACTTATTTCCCTTTTGTATATGTATGAAACCAGAAAAGAGATTTGAAAAAAAATCTCAAATCTCATATCTTATGTCTCATATCTTATTTAGAATACAACTCGACGATTAGATTTTCCTTAATATTTTCAGGAATTTCATCGCGGTTAGGATAGTTAAGGAATGTGCCTGTTAATTCATTTGCATCCCAAGCCAACCAGCTGTATTTGTTGATTCTTCTGCCTGCTACTGATGTAGTAATAGCTTCTAATGTTTTAGATTTTTCACGTACAGAGATAACGTCACCAGCTTTTAATGCATATGATGCGATGTTTACAACAGCACCGTTAACATTAATGTGTTTGTGGTTAACCAACTGACGGGCGCCTGAACGTGTAGGTGATATACCTAAACGATAAACAGCGTTATCTAAACGGGCTTCTAAGAATTTCAGCAAGTTTTCACCTGTGATACCTTCTTTAGCCGAAGCGCGGTGAAACAAGTTTTCGAACTGACGCTCTAATACACCGTAAGTGTATTTAACTTTTTGTTTCTCCATTAACTGAGTTGAATACTCAGATTGTTTTCCACGGCGTTTTGAAGCGCCATGCATTCCCGGTGGATAGTTTTTACGTTCTAACGCTTTATCCGGACCGAAGATCGGCTCACGGAAACGACGTGCAATTTTGGACTTAGGTCCTGTATATCTGGCCATTTTGTGTATTTTTAAAGTATCTTACAGCCTGCAGCTGTAGAATCTTAGCTTTAAAATCTGTTAATTAAACTCTTCTTCTTTTAGACGGGCGGCAACCATTGTGTGGAAGCGGTGTAATGTCTTTGATCGTAGTAACTTCGATACCTGCAGTTTGCAAAGTACGGATAGCCGACTCACGACCGGCACCAGGGCCTTTTACAAACACTTCTACTTTACGCAAACCAAAGTCATAAGCAACTTTACCGCAATCGGCAGCAGCCTGACCGGCAGCATAAGGGGTGTTCTTTTTTGAACCTTTGAAACCCATTTTACCTGCAGATGACCATGAAATAGCCTGTCCGGTTTTGTTGGTAAGGGTAATGATAATGTTGTTAAAAGTAGCATTGATGTGTGCTTCGCCAACCGGCTCAACAATCACAATGCGCTTTTTGGTAACTTTTTTACTTTTAGCCATTTTGTTTTTGAGGTTTGAGATATGAGATGTGAGATGTGAGATTTTAAATTCTCATTTCAAATACACGATATCCTATTGTACTTATATCTATCTGGATGTCAAACTCGATATGATTCTCATATCTAATATCTCACATCTCAAATCTATTTACTACTTAGTAGCTTTCTTTTTGTTAGCAACTGTTTTACGTTTTCCTTTACGGGTACGTGAGTTGTTTTTAGTACGCTGACCACGTAATGGTAAACCTTTACGGTGACGTGTACCACGGTAGCAACCAATGTCCATCAAACGTTTAATGTTCAATTGCACTTCTGAACGAAGTGACCCTTCCACTTTAATCTGATCGTTGATGATTCCACGGATTGAGGCTAACTGCTCATCGGTCCAGTCCTGTACTTTTGTGTTAAAATCGATACCTGCCTCAGTCAAAATCTTTTGAGCTGTTGAGCGGCCTATACCGAAAATGTAAGTAAGTCCGATTTCTCCTCTTTTATTCTTTGGTAAATCAATACCTGATATCCTTGCCATATTCTTTATTTAGTGATTTAGTGATTTAGTGATTGTGCGAAATGATTTTTAAATTCAATAACTCACTAATTCACTAATTCAAAATTAATTGTTCTTAGCCCTGGCGTTGTTTGTACTTAGGATTCTTCTTGTTAATAACGTAAAGTTTCCCGTTACGGCGAATGATTTTGCAATCTGCGCTGCGTTTTTTAATGGATGCTCTAACTTTCATCTCTTTTTTATTTATATCTATAGGTTATTCTACCCTTACTTAAATCGTACGGACTCATTTCTAATTTCACCCTGTCGCCAGGTAAAATTTTGATATAATGCATACGCATCTTGCCGGAAATATGGGCTATAATCTCATGACCGTTCTCCAGCTCAACCCTGAACATTGCATTTGACAATGCCTCTCTAATTGTACCGTCTTGTTCGATCGAAGATTGTTTAGCCATATTTTGTTGATTTTTACTTAATTATCCGCCCTAAAACCGGGATGCAAAATTAATAAAAATTATTTAATTATTATTCTTTTCTTTTAAAACATTATCAACATACTCAAACGTTGATAAAATGTCAGGTTTTCCTTTACCTATTGCAACGGTGTGCTCATAATGAGCAGATGCTTTTTTATCTACAGTTGATACGGTCCATCCATCATCCCAAAACTTAACACCAGCGCGGCCGGCATTTATCATTGGTTCAATGGCAATCACCATACCTTCTTCAAGCTTAATGCCCGAACCACGTTTACCATAGTTAGGCACTTCAGGTTTCTCGTGAAGCTTAACGCCCACACCATGCCCTACAAGCTCTTTAACAACTCCAAAGCCATTCTTCTCGGCATGTTCCTGTATCGCATAGCCTACATCGCCTATCCGCATGCCGGCAACAGCTTTAGCAACTCCCAGGTCCAAACATTCTCTGGTTACCCGCATGAGTTTTTTTACCGCGTCGCTTACTTCGCCTATAGCAAAGGTAAAAGCCGAGTCGCCTACAAAACCGTTCAATATGGCGCCGCAATCAACCGAAACCAAATCGCCTTCAACCAATACATGTTTTCCGGGGAACCCATGTACAACCTGGTCATTCAGCGATATGCAAAGGGAATACGGAAAACCGCCGTAGTTTAAAAAAGCAGGGATTCCGCCATTGTCGCGGATAAAGGTTTCAGCAAGTCTGTCGAGTTCGATAGTAGCAACACCGGGACCTATTATTTTAGCAACCTCTGCATGTGTACGTGACACTAACAGTGCGCTTTCCCTGATTAATTCTATTTCCTCGGCAGACTTGTAAATTATTTTTGACATTATTAATATTAGATCGCTGTTGGCGTAGTACCAGCTGTAGCGGGCATAGCTGTACGTCCTTTAATCCTTCCGGTTTTCATCAAACCGTCATAGTGGCGCATCAACAGGTGGCTTTCAATTTGTTGCAGTGTATCCAGCACAACACCTACCAGGATGATCAACGACGTTCCCCCGAAAAATCTTGCGAATATTGGAGATACACCAACCAAACTGGCAATTGCCGGTATGATTGCTATAATAGCCAGGAAAATAGATCCGGGTAAGGTAATTTTTGATATTACACCATCAATATAATCGGCAGTTGACTTACCTGGTTTAACGCCGGGGATAAACCCACCGTTTTTCTTCATATCATCAGCCATCTGGTTAGGGTTAACCGTAATAGCTGTGTAGAAGTAAGTAAACAGGATAATCAACACGCCAAACAAGGTATTGTGCTGCCATGAATTATAATTTGATAACGCAATTAGTATACCATTTGATGAAATGCTTGGCATAAACTGTTGTACAGTTTGCGGTATAAACATTAATGCCTGCGCAAATATGATAGGCATTACACCCGCAGCATTTACCTTTAACGGTATATACTGGCGTACGCCGCCATATTGTTTATTACCTACTATCCGCTTAGCGTACTGCACCGCTATTTTACGGGTGCCCTGTACAATAAGGATAGTAAACATTACAACTCCAATTAAGCCAACAATTTCAACAATGAATGCGATTAAACCACCTGTACCCGTGGTACGTGAAGTAAACTCTGTTACAAATGCGCCTGGCAACTGGGCTATAATACCAACCATGATGATAAGCGATATCCCGTTACCAATACCTTTGTCTGTAATTTTCTCGCCCAGCCACATTACAAATAATGTACCTGCCGTTAAAACAAATATGTTAAGAACTGTAAAGAATGGGTTACCGATTAGCATAGCCTCAGGAGAGATCTGCGATTTTAAATAACCTATAGCCTGTAAAGCCGTAATACCTATAGTTAGGTAACGGGTCCACTGATTAAGTTTATTACGGCCGCTTTCGCCCTCTTTCTGTAATTTGGTGAAATAAGGCACCGCAATACCCAATAATTGCACCACAATTGAAGCCGAAATATAAGGCATTACGCCCAATGCAAAAATAGAGGCATGTGAAAACGAGCCTCCCGAAAACATATTCAGCAATCCTACTAATCCTTCTGCTTTTTGGTTAGCTACTGACGCAGGATTAACCCCCGGTAGTACCACAAAGGAACCTACACGATATATTACAAGAAATAAGAGTGTGTTTATAATACGCACTCTTAAATCTTCGATTTTCCAGATATTGGATAATGTGGTGAAAAATTTCTTCATCCTAAAATTATAGCTTAACTATGGTACCACCAGCTGCTTCAATAGCTTTTTGAGCTGTAGCAGTAAATGCATGTGCCTTAACTTCTAATTTGGCAGTTAATTCGCCACGACCAAGGATTTTAACCAGGTCGTTACGAGATACCAAACCGTGTAATTTCAAGGTATCAAAATCAACAACATCAAGTGTGTATTTTGTTACTAACTCTTGCAATACATCAAGGTTAACACCAGTATACTCTACACGGTTAGGGTTTTTAAAACCAACCTTAGGCACACGGCGTTGCAAAGGCATCTGACCGCCTTCAAAACCTACCTTGCTGCTTGTACCTGAACGTGAACCGGCACCTTTATGGCCACGGGTTGACGTACCGCCACGGCCAGAACCTGTACCACGGCCAATTCTTTTCCTATTTTTAGTAGAACCTTCTGCAGGTTTTAAATTACTTAAATTCATGATATTAAATATTTTCTACTGCTACCAGGTGGTTAACTTTTCTAACCATACCAATTATAGCTGCAGTTGCCTCAACTTCCACACTGTGGTTAATTTTACGCAAGCCTAATGCTTCTACGGTTCTTTTTTGGCGCTCACTTCTGTCGATCACGCTCTTAATCTGAGTTATTTTGATTTTGGCCATGACTGATTATCCGTTAAATACTTTACCTAAACTAACGCCACGTTGCTGTGCTACGGTATGAGCATCACGTAATTGTGATAACGCAGATACGGTTGCTTTAACCACGTTGTGCGGATTTGATGAACCTTTTGATTTTGCTAACACGTTGTGGATACCTGCAGACTCTAATACTGCACGCATTGCACCACCCGCGATAACACCGGTACCGTTTGCTGCTGGTTTCAGGAATACAAAACCACCGCTGAATTTACCAATTTGCTCGTGAGGGATTGTGTTGTTGATAATAGGAACTTTAACTAAGTTCTTCTTAGCATCATCAATACCTTTTGCAATTGCTTCGGTAACCTCTTTTGCTTTGCCTAATCCGTAACCTACAACACCGTTTTCATCACCTACTACCACAATGGCAGAAAAGCTGAAAGTACGGCCACCTTTGGTTACTTTGGCAACACGCTGTATGCTTACCAAGCGGTCTTTTAATTCGATCTCGCTTGTTTTTACTCTTTTTATGTTGATTGTTGACATTTCTCTGTTCGATTAAAAGTTTAAACCACCTTCACGTGCACCTTCGGCCAGTGACTTAACACGACCATGGTACAAATAACCGTTTCTGTCGAAAACCACATCTTTAATACCTGCTGCGATAGCTTTCTGAGCTACCAGTTTGCCTACGGCTACTGACTGATCAGACTTTGTGCCATCAGCTGCAACGAAATCTTTTGATAAAGATGATGCTGATACGATAGTTTTACCGGTTAAATCGTCAATGATCTGCGCGTAAATACCTTTATTGCTCCTAAATACTGACAGGCGAGGACGCTCTGTTGATCCTGAAAGGCGTTTTCTGATACCTTTTTTAATCCTGTCTCTTCTTGATAATTTAGCTCCCATGACGATTATTTTTTAGATGCTGATTTACCTGCTTTTCTTCTCAATATCTCGCCTACAAACTTAATACCTTTACCTTTGTAAGGCTCTGGAGTACGTAACGAACGTATTTTTGCAGCTACCTGGCCAATTAACTGTTTGTCAATTGATTCAAGTATGATAGTTGGGTTTTTACCCTTATCAGCAGTGGTTGTAACTTTAATTTCTGTTGGCAATTCAAATACATAGTGGTGAGAGTAACCCAACACTAAATCTAATGTATTACCTGTATTGGTAGCACGGTAACCTACACCAACCAATTCCTGTTGTATTTTGTAACCTTCGGTTACGCCTACTACCATGTTGTTGATAAGCGCACGGTATAAACCATGTAATGCTTTGTGACGTTTTTGATCAGACGGGCGTTGAACCAGTAACTGACCATCTTCCTGTGCAATGGTGATATCGCTATCAACCGCTTGCTGCAACTCACCTTTAGGGCCTTTTACGGTAACAACATTATCTGCTGATACGGTAACAGTTACTCCTGCTGGCATTGCTATCGGTGCTTTTCCTACTCTTGACATTGCTTAATTTCTCCTATTAATAAACGTAGCATAAAACTTCGCCACCTACATTTTGCTGACGGGCTTCTTTATCAGACATTACGCCTTTAGAAGTTGACAGGATGGCGATACCTAAACCATTTAATACTCTTGGCATTTTATCCATGCCTGCGTATTTCCTCAAACCTGGTTTACTGATGCGCGTAATGCTACGGATAGCAGAAATTTTAGTTATCGGGTGGTACTTTAAAGCCACTTTAATAGTGCCCTGTACTGTACTGTCTTCAAACTTGTAATTGGCAATGTAACCTTTGTCGAAAAGCACCTTAGTGATTTCCTTTTTCAGATTTGATGCAGGAATTTCAACAACCCTATGGTTGGCTTTAATAGCATTCCTTACTCTTGTAAGATAATCTGCGATTGGATCTGTATTCATTTTATTGTGTTATGATAGTGGTTTCCTTCCCGTAACATCCGGGGCGACCTTCCATCGGTTAATTCATTTTGTATTTCGGATTTGGGATGTTCGATTTCGGATTTACCTTGCCAAACCACTATTTCCGATTTAACGCAAAATATCAAATTCCGAAATTGAAATTCCGAAATCCGATATTCTATTTTTTGCTTACCAGCTTGCTTTCTTTACTCCCGGGATTTTGCCATCAAGAGCCATTTCACGGAATGTTACGCGTGAAATACCAAACTGACGCATGTAACCGCGTGGGCGGCCGGTTAATTTACAACGGTTGTGTAATTTTACCGGAGATGATGCCTTAGGTAATTTATCTAAACCAACGTAATCGCCGGCTTCTTTAAGGGCTGCTCTTTTCTCTGCGTATTTAGCAACCAATTTAGCGCGCTTTACTTCACGAGCTTTTACACCTTCTTTAGCCATTGCTATTTTGATTTTTAAATGGTAATCCAAATTGTTTCAACAACTCCAATGCTTCAACATCGTTTGTTGCGGAGGTTACAAAGGTAATATCCATACCTTGGATTTTATTGATTTTGTCAATATTTATCTCAGGGAATATAATTTGCTCTGTAATACCTAAAGTATAGTTACCTCTGCCGTCAAAACCCTTGTCGTTGATGCCTTTAAAGTCACGTATACGTGGCAGGGCAACTGCGATTAAGCGATCTAAAAACTCATACATTGTGTTGTCACGCAAGGTAACACGTACGCCAACCGGCATATTTTTACGCAATTTAAAGTTCGAGATATCTTTTTTAGATTTTGAAGATACTGCCTGCTGGCCAGTGATGGTTGTTAACTCAGTGATGGTGTTCTCGATAAGTTTTTTATCGGTAGTAGCACCGCCAACACCCTGGTTAATGGCAATTTTCTCCAGTTTAGGAACCTGCATTACGCTTTTGTACTGAAATTTATCTTTCAGCGCAGTACGAATTTCGTCCTTGTATTTTGTTTTTAATCTTGGTATGTAAGACATTACTTAATTTCCTCCCCTGATTTTTTAGATACCCTTACTAATTTACCGGCATCGTTCAATTTACGGCCAACACGGGTTGTATTACCTGATTTAGGGTCAACCAATGCTAAATTTGAAATATGTATAGCAGCTTCCTGTTTAACAATTCCGCCGTTAGGGTTAGCAGCATTAGGCTTAGTGTGTTTTGATACCATATTGGCACCTTCAACAACAGCCCTGTTTTTAGCTATTATCACCTCAACCACTTTACCTTGCGATCCTTTTGAATCACCGGCTATAACTTTTACCAGGTCGCCTTTGCGAATTTTTAGTTTTCCTGGTGTTGCAACTTTTTTCTTTTCCATGATTACAATACCTCCGGTGCTAATGATACAATTTTCATAAATTGTTTCTCACGTAGTTCTCTTGCAACCGGGCCAAAGATACGGGTACCTCTTGGCTCATCCTGGTTATTTAACAAAACAGCTGCGTTATCGTCGAAACGGATGTATGAACCATCTTTTCTGCGGATTTCTTTTTTGGTGCGTACTACTACGGCCTTTGATACAGTACCTTTTTTAACGTTACCTGATGGTAAAGCGCTTTTTACGGTTACTACTATCTTATCGCCTATAGATGCATACCTTTTGCCGGTACCACCTAACACGCGGATCACTAAAACTTCTTTAGCGCCACTGTTATCGGCTACGTTTAATCTTGATTCCTGTTGTACCATCTTATTTAGCCCTTTCTAAAATTTGAACTAATCTCCAGTTTTTGCTCTTGCTAAGCGGGCGGGTTTCCATAATCAATACGGTATCGCCAATGCCACAAGTGTTGGTCTCATCATGAGCCATAAATTTTGTGGTTTTTTTCACGAATTTACCGTAGATAGGGTGTTTCACTTTACGCTCAACAGCCACTACAATAGATTTTTCCATCTTATTGCTAACCACCAGGCCGGTACGTGTTTTTCTTAAATTTCTTTCCATTTTTCTGAATGCTTAAAAAATTAATTCTTTTCAGAAGCCGACGCCGCTTTGCGTTTTGTTAATTCAGTATTTAACTGAGCAATTCCCTTGCGTACCTTTGTTATACGGGATGGATTCTCGATAGCCGATACTGCGTGAGCAAATTTCAATTTGGTAAGGGTTGACCTTTCCTCGCCGATTTTTGCTACCAGTTCTTCTGTAGATAGTCCCAAAATTTCTGAGTTCTTCATCTTCTTGTGTTATTTGTTGTAATAGTAGAAAGTTTCAACGTTGTATTGTTTTGGTTTGATGGTTGAAAGTTCGGCATCTAACTTTACAACATGAGAAAACTTTACAACTTTTCAACTCTTCCAATTTATGCTTCTACGTAATCCCTACGTACAATAAATCTTGTTTGTACCGGAAGTTTTTGTGCTGCAAGGCGTAAAGCCTCTTTAGCAACTTCCATAGGCACACCTTCGGCCTCAAAAATGATCCTTCCGGGGCGTACTACCGCTACCCAGTACTCAGGAGCACCTTTACCTTTACCCATACGTACCTCTGCTGGTTTTTTGGTTACAGGCTTGTCGGGGAATATCCTGATCCACACCTGGCCTTCACGTTTCATAAAACGTGTTACAGCAATACGTGCAGCCTCGATCTGGCGGCTGGTAATCCATGCCGCTTCGAGTGATTTTACACCGAAAGATCCGAATGAAAGTTCAGCACCACGAGTGGCTAAACCTTTCATCCTGCCTTTTTGCATCTTTCTGAACTTCGTTCTTTTTGGCTGTAGCATTTTCTTAAGTATTGAGATATAAGATGTGAGATATGAGATGTGAGATATGAGATATTAACTATTTAGTTTATTCTCTTATCAAGTTTTCTTCATCTGTTATCGAAATCTTCTATCCTGTTTTTTTATTATTTAACTATTGCATTTCAGGATGTTGAAATAAAATATGAATCTCATATCTCATATATCACATCTCAAATCTGCTTCTATTATCTCTTTCCTGGGCCGCCTGGACGGTTACCGCCACCTTGACCACCTGGACGGTTGCCACCTTGACCACCCGGGCGGCTACCGCCACCACGAGGACCACCCTGACCACCTGCACCAGGACCGCCTCTGCGATCGCCACCACCTGGTTTCCTGTCATTTCTGCGTTCGCCACCACGTTCGCCACCGCGAGCGTTATCACGACCACCGAATGCCGGAGCACCATCTGGCCTGCCACCTTTACCGCTTGCGCTGCTTGCGCCACCAATGTTTGGTGATAAATCGCGTTTGCCGTAAACTTCGCCTTTACAGATCCATACTTTAACACCTATTTTACCATAAGTAGTTAATGCTTCTGCTAATGCGTAGTCAATATCAGCACGAAAAGTGTGCAAAGGAATTCTTCCTTCTTTGTATTGTTCGCTACGTGCCATCTCAGCGCCACCTAAACGGCCTGATGTCATGATCTTGATACCTTCGGCACCCATTCTCATGGTTGAAGCGATAGTAGTTTTCATGGCACGACGGAAAGAGATACGTGCTTCTAATTGTTTTGCAATGCCTTCTGCCACTAATTGTGCATCAAGCTCGGGGCGTTTGATCTCGAAGATGTTGATCTGAACTTCCTTTTTGGTAAGTTTTTTCAACTCTTCTTTAATCTTATCAACTTCGGCACCGCCTTTACCAATCACAATACCCGGACGGGCAGTGTGGATAGTTACAGTGATGCGTTTTAATGTGCGTTCGATAACCACTTTTGATACACCACCTTTAGCGATACGTGCTGAAAGGTATTTGCGGATTTTTTCGTCTTCAACTAATTTGTCGGCATAATGATTGCCACCGAACCAATTAGAATCCCAACCTCTGATGATTCCTAATCTGTTACCTATTGGATGTGCTTTCTGTCCCATTTCAAATTAATTGTTTTCGTTTTTACTATCCACAACCAGTGTTACATGGTTTGAGCGTTTACGGATACGGTATCCCCTTCCTTGCGGAGCAGGGCGTAACCTTTTTAGCTGACGGCCACCGCCTACTGAGATTTCTTTAATAAACAAGCCATGATCTTCGGCTTTTTTACCTTCGTTTTTTGCTTCCCAGTTGGTTATTGCCGATACTAATAATTTCTCTACACGGATGGCAGCTTCTTTATTAGTGAACTTTAAGATACTTAAAGCTGAGAATACGTTTTTACCACGAACCAGGTCAACTACCAAACGCATCTTGCGTGGTGAAGTTGGGCAGTCCTGTAACTTGGCAACAGATGCACCACCTAATACGGCTTTTGCAGCTTCTTTTTGTTGCCTGATTAGTACAGACTTTTTAATTTTTGTTGTTGCTTCCATTGCCTGTTATTTTTTCTTCTCTGCGTGACCGCGGAATGTACGGGTTGGAGCAAATTCTCCCAACTTGTGACCAACCATGTTTTCTGTTACATACACCGGGATAAACTTGTTACCATTGTGTACTGCGAATGTGTGACCAACGAAATCAGGAGAGATCATGGAACGACGTGACCATGTTTTTACAACTGATTTTTTGCTTGATTCATTCAAGGTCAGAACTTTTCTTTCCAGGTTATGATCAATATAAGGTCCTTTTTTAATTGAACGTGCCATTATTTTTTCCTTCTTTCAATGATATAACGATCCGACCCTTTTTTCTTATCACGAGTTTTGTAGCCTTTAGCTAACAAACCTTTACGTGAACGTGGATGACCACCTGAGGCCCTGCCCTCACCACCACCCATAGGGTGATCTACCGGGTTCATGGCAACACCACGAACACGCGGCCTGCGGCCTAACCAACGTTTGCGGCCTGCTTTACCCAACACCGCGTTTGCTCTTTCGCCGTTTGAAACGGTACCGATAGTTGCCAAACAAGTTGACAGTATCATACGTGTTTCGCCTGAAGGCAATTTGATGATAGCATATTTGCCATCACGTGCTGATAATTGGGCGTAAGTACCGGCGCTGCGGGCAATAACACCACCCTGGCCTGGGTTTAACTCAATGTTGTGGATGATAGAACCTAACGGGATGTTCTTCAAAGGCATGGTGTTACCAACCTCTGGAGTAGCTGTCTCGCCGGCTACAACTACCGTTCCAACTGTTAAGCCTTCCGGAGCTATCATGTATCGTTTTTCACCATCAACAAAATGTAACAGTGCTATACGTGCCGAACGGTTAGGATCGTACTCGATAGTTGCAACTTTTGCAGGGATGTCAAATTTATTACGTTTGAAATCAATCAGCCTGTATGCTTGTTTATGACCACCACCCATGTAGCGCATAGTCATTTTACCGGTGTTGTTACGACCGCCCGATCTGGTATTGGCTGCTACAACCAACGACTTTTCAGGAACGTTTGTTGTAATATCTGAGTTAGATACATCAACTCTGAAGCGGGTACCCGGTGTAACCGGTTTAAATCTCTTTACTGCCATGTCTATAATTATATATTGCTGTAAAAATCAATTGTTTGCCCGTCGTTCAAAGTAATGATCGCTTTTTTATACGTAGCAGCACGGCCAGATACGGCGCCTGCCTTAGTATTGCGAGTTTTTAATTTGCCGACGTATTTCATAGTGTTTACCGCCTTAACGTTAACACCGTACATTGCCTCAATGGCGCCTTTAATCTGAATTTTGTTTGCTCTGTGATCAACTTTGAAAGCATAACGGTTAAGTTTCTCGGTTAATTGAGTTACTTTTTCAGTAAGTAGGGGTTTCTTTAAAATTTCCATAATTACTTAGCTAATGCTTCCTCCAAAGTTTTAACAGCGCCTGTAGTTAATAACAGTTTACCAGCGTTTAACACATCATAAGTGTTTAGCTGCTCAACCGAAATTACTTTCGTTTTCTTCAGGTTTCTGCTTGATAAATACACATTGTTATTTTCGGCGCCTGCTACTACTAATAATGTTTTGTCATTAGTAACATTCAGGTCGGCCTCCATTTTAATGTAGTTTTTAGTTTTGATGCTATCAAAATTAAAATCTTCCAATACTAAAATGTTGTTATCCTTTGCTTTGTATGATAAAGCCGATTTACGGGCCAGTGATTTTAACTTCTTGTTTAACTTGAAGCTATAATCGCGGGGCTGCGGACCGAAAACGCGACCACCACCATTAAATAATGGAGATTTTACGCTACCTGCACGGGCACCACCTGTACCTTTTTGTTTATATAATTTGCGGGTTGAACCTGCAATCTCGTTACGCTGTTTTGCTTTGTGTGTACCCTGACGCTGGTTAGCTAAAAACTGCTTAACATCAAGATAAATCGCGTGATCGTTTGGTTCAATACCGAATACCGACTCAGGAAGCTGCACCTTGGCACCTGTTTCTTTACCTGATACGTTTAATACGTTTACTTCCATCTTATTTATCCACTATTACGAATGAACCCTTAGCTCCGGGGATGGAACCTTTAACAACCAACAGGTTTTGCTCAGCGTAAACCTTAATCACTTGTAAGTTCTGTGCTTTTACACGAACGTTACCGGTTTGACCTGCCATGCGCATGCCTTTAAATACACGCGACGGCCATGATGACGCTCCCAAAGATCCTGGCGCACGTAAACGATTATGCTGACCGTGAGTTTGCATACCCACACCACCAAAACCGTGACGTTTTACCACACCCTGAAATCCTTTACCTTTTGAAGTACCAACTACATCAACAAAATCTCCTGCAGCGAAAATATCAACAGTGATAGTATCACCTAATGATTTTTCATCTACAAAAGTTTTGAATTCAACAAGCTTACGCTTTGGAGTTGTACCGGCTTTTTGGAAGTGTCCTTTTAACGGACCAGAAGTGTTTTTTTCCTTTTTGTCGCCATATGCCAGCTGTACAGCAGCATATCCGTCTGTATCAACAGACTTAACTTGTGTTACCACGCAAGGGCCAGCTTCGATTACGGTGCAAGGAATATTCTTCCCTGTTTCGTCGAAAATGCTGGTCATTCCTACTTTTTTACCAATAATTCCTGACATTTCTTTAATTTGTTTGTGTCCATCGAAGCAGTAGGGCTTCGTTCAAGACATATTATTCCCCCCGAAAGGGACGGCAAAGATAGAAACTTTACAGTAATAATCAAATAGTTAGTGAGTTATTTTTTTATAAATTTTATATACTTGTTTTAACGGAAGGTTTCGGGGTATTTAGTTGGAGGTTAAGCGGTTTAATTATGGAGTTACTTCCATCTCCGAAGCGCCAAGAAAAGGCACAAGAAAATGGCCGTTTAACGGCTGGCGTAAATCTACCTGAGACTAATTTTTTATTAAGGAATTTCTCCCCGGCGGGGGAAAAGCTTTGTAGTAAAAAAAAAGATGAAGCTACTTGCCAGAGGTACGAAACGTTAGGTGGCGTACCTCTGGCACACAAAAACGTTAAATTGCTACAAATGTTTTGCTCCTCTGGAGCATCCTGTCAATTGCTTAACTTAATGACATTGGCCGGTATTCGCTGCCATCCCTATTGGGGAAAAGTCATGACAAAATGAATTGATTTAAAGCTCATCCATTAATTGATCCAGGGGTTTTGCCTCCACTTTACCTTGCTGGTGCAGATTAACAAACTTTACGGATGCTTCTAAGTCATCCAATATTTGTTGTTTTTTTGCCGCTTTGCCTTGTTTCTTATCCTCTTTCACAGCAATCACCTTTCCCCCTAACTGCTCTACCACATCAGCCAGCGTCTTTCGTGCTTTTTCGGGTACTTCAATTGTAAACGTTGTCATATAACAAATTTAAACATTTTATAACAAATATTATCCACGTTATATTTTGATTTAGGTGTCAAGCAATTATTCTCACAATGCTCAATTTACATTTTCTTTCCCTATATTCATCCAACTAACAATTAAGCAGTTAAACACGATGAAATACTTTGCCCAAACGCTTTCCATCATCTTTATCACCACACTATTATTTGCCTGCAAGCAAAAGCCTACAGAAAAAACTACCATAGCCCATGACCGCTTGGGCAAAGCCTCCCGGGAGGATAAAAATGGCTGGATTTATGTACACCTGGCGGGTTCGCCGGCCGATATTGGTTATCAGCATGGGTATTTGTTATCTAAAGAAATTGATACCTTAATAAAAGTGATGCAATATTACCTGCCTAATACCAGCAAAAAAGACTGGGCTTTTTACCGCAAGGCGTCGGCCCGGTTTATGTGGAATAAGATTGGTAAAGAATACCAGGACGAGATTCGTGGTATAACCGAAGGCCTGCAGGCCAAAGGGCTGAAGTACGATACGTTGGATATCACCGCGCTTAACGCCAACATCGAACTGGCCCAATATTATGTACCGGGCCTGATGAACAAAGTAAAACCCGGTAGCGGCGATAACAAAGCACCGGGAAATTGCAGCGCCTTTATAGCTACGGGTAAGTATACCAAAGATGGCAAAATAGTGATAGGCCATAATAACTGGACGGATTATATTGTGGGCGAACGCTGGAATATAATTGCTGATATAGTTCCCGAAAAAGGCAATCATATACTAATGGATACCGCGCCGGGCTTTATTCATAGCGGCGACGATTTTGTAGAAACCAGCAGCGGCATTGTGATAACCGAAACTACCATTACCGGCTTTAAAGGCTTTGATACTACCCGCACGCCCGAGTTTGTACGCGCCCGCAAAGCGGCCCAGTATAGTAACAGCATTGATGACGTGATTAAAATAATGACTACCGACAATAACGGCGGCTATGCTAACGACTGGCTTATTGGCGATACCAAAACAAACGAAGTGGCTAAACTGGAGCTGGGCCTTAAAACAATGAAAGTATGGCGATCAAAGGACACCGCCATGATAGGCTCCAACTTCCCGGCCGACCCAAACCTGATAAAACAGGAAACCACATTTGATGTAAATGATAAAACCAACTCGCCCAATGCACGTAAGCTTAGGATGGAAAAACTGGTTTGCATTAATTACAAGGGCAAGCTTGATGCGGCAAACGGCAAAACGATAGAAGGCGATACCTTTGACGCACTTAACAATAAAACCGCGCTAAACCGCTGCGTTATTGATGGCCATATTGACAAAGACCCTAAAGGCTGCCCCGAGTGGAGCGAAGGCCCCTACTACCCCATGGGCGCCGTACAAGGCAAAGTTGCCACTGCCGATATGGTTAGCAAACTCCAGCTGTGGGCACATATGGGCCACCCAAGCGGCGATGATTTCCTGGCAGCACCGTTCCTGAAACAACACCCTGAATATAATTACCAAGCCAAATATTTGCGCGATATGAAAGCCTATCCGTGGACGTTGTTTGCAGCAAAATAAAACCCTTCCCAATACAAATTGAAAAACTTACGAAGCTTTCGAAACTTCGTAAGTTTTGATTTACTTTTAACCCATGAAACCCTATTACATTTTGTTTATAGCTCTTGCTATCACAAGTTCATCTTTTGCCTCTCCCGTTTTAAAAACTGATACGGCAAAAAAAGCAGATGCCAAAACAATTTATGCAAGTGTCGAAAACCTTCCGGAATTTCCGGGTGGCGTACCCGCCTTTATTAATTATATAAGCAGAAATGTAAAATATCCGGAGGTTGCAAGACTAATAGGAATTAACGGCAAGCTTAAAATGACTTTTGTAATAGATAAAGATGGTAAAATAGTTGAGGCTACGCCTATAAACTGTATCGGCGCAGGTTGTGAGGCCGAAGCTGTGAATGTTTTACAAAATAGCCCTCAATGGAAACCAGGCATACAAAATGGCAGGCCTGTGCGTGTGCAGTTTACTGTTCCTATAAGTTTCAGTATCCCGAAAGGCAATATCTATCTTAATCAGTTGCGAAAATCCGGCTATGGATTTGTATTCAACATTAAAGGCACGCTATTCACCATTGACGAAGCCGAAAAGCTGCTTGGAAAAGAATTCCCGTCCGACCAGGTAGAAATAGCTGATCCGTTTTACAACGGCGATAATCTCGAAAAATTTAAAATGCCGGATAAAAAAGAGGTTTATCTGTTAAAAATAAGAACGTGATAATTAATAAAAGAGTGATAATTTAAGCTTTGTAAACACTCCCGCCCAACACAGGGCCCATTCTACTTGGTTGGATCATTAACAACTCCGGTGAACAATACCAGTCCGGTTTTCATTTCGCGGATAGCAAAAATAAACTATCCCCTAAACGCTACATTTACTTTATTTTTTTGGCGATTGAATAATTGCTACTTCCATATCGTATAATTCCTTGTCACGGGTGGCCTTATTCAAAAACGCAGGAGCCAGATGGGTAATTGCATAGCTTTTAAAGGTTTTTAGCGACTTTACATTAAACCCTTTCTTGATATATCCCTGCAACACGCCTGCATCGGCATAAAACATAACCTTACCTGGGATGTCAGCCATGCTATCGGGATTGGTTTCTGTAAAAGAAGTATCCAGGTAAAAGTTGAAATCATCGTGAAACTGGCCCGCAGCTACATATACCGGGAGTTTGTACGGGTTATTCTGGTTAATGTAGATAGCGGCCTCGCTACCTCCCTGGTAATGCAGCAAGGACGGATAAAAGCACAGGTTTAAAAACAGGTTTACAATAAATGAGGCCTGCGCTGTTTTAAAAATGGTTTGCTGAATGCCTGTGGAAATGCGGCCGGGCAAAAACAACAGCAACAGCACAAACACCAAAATAATCGCCCCGGTTAACCAGTTAAAGGCCGATGGCCTAAAAAAGTAACCTAAAGCGCTTATAATAATCAGCATGATTGTTATAACCACTGTTTGGGTGATTTGTATGGCCTTAATGTTTTTAGGCGATGCAAGGCCATAAAGATATTGCCCGGTAATGATGGCAAAAAAAGGGAATACGATATTCAGGTAATGCGGCAACTGGAACTGCGATGCCGAAAATAGTAAAAATGTAAGTAAAGCCCCACAGATGCAATACCATTCGTGTGCCTGCACATTTTTTGCCCCCTTTTTGATGAATTGGAATACAGCAACAAACAACAAAAGCGACCAGGGCAAAAAGGCCCAAAGCGTGGTATGAATAAAAAACGACGGATCGCCGCTGCCTTTGATGGGGCCGGTATTAAAAAACCGGCCAAACTGGCTATCCCAAAAAAAGAATTTAACGCCAGATACACCGGTACGGCCAAATACAATCTTTTCGGGATGCAGGTCAAACTGTTGGTACAAGCACCAGATTTCGGGCAAAATAAACAAAAGCACCAATACTATTGCCAACAGCCATCGCCGGTGAAACAACTGTTTCCATTGCCGGGTAACGAGCAGATGACCAACAATAGCGCCACCAATGGTGATTAAGGCAAACATCCCTTTTGTCATCACAGCACAGGCCGTAAATGCGCAGGCAAGCACCAGGTGCCAGATGCTATTGCCGCTTTGTGCCTTGTAAAAATGATATACAGCTGCTATAATGAGTCCCGTTAAATAGGCTTCGGCCCGTACATCGGTATTGGATAGGATGATATGCTGGGCGGTAAGCAATACCAGCACTGCCCACAACGCTACCTGTTTATTGTACAATGCTTTTGCCAAATAATAGGTATAAACCACACCCATCATCATAAACAATATAGCGGGCAGTTTATAGGCCCATGTTTTAAAACCAAAACATTTAAAAAATAAGGCAATTACCCAAAATGGAAAATGCGGTTTATCCAGCCAGTCGGTACCCCAGGCATACAGATCTGTGTAGTTATTGCGCAGCACCATGTTTTTGGCGATGGTTGCATAAAGGCTTGGGTCGGGGCCCATGATGGTAGTAAACAAGCCGGTGAAATTAATAACAACCGCCATCCCTATAAAAAGGTAAATCCATTTTGTTTGGTTTGCGGTGGTATCTGGCTTCATTTGTGTTGTAAAGATAAAAAAAATGGTAATCGGGCATTAGCATCCCTATCTGTTAAGCCAAAACATAACAATTTGTTAACTCAACAGTTTCTTCATCATCATAGCTCAGCACATTAATACACTATAATGCAAAAGCGTACCCTATTATTATTGCTTAGCCCGCTTGCCTGCCAACCATTACTTTAAACGCCCAAACGCGCGTTAAAAAAGCCGCATTTATTATTGCCGATGCCATTCCGGCCAATATTATCGAAAAACTAAATACACCCAATCTTAAACTAATAGCCTCTTATTTGCGGACGCATGTTGGCTGCGAAAATGGCGGCTATACGCAAATGTATATACATTTAATAATCAATAACTTACAACCATACCATGGCGAGAAACAAAGCAATCGCGAACTGTGTAAATCCGCCTTGTAGAATTCGCGATTGCCGCATTACGTTTATAATGACATAGCAATTATTTTTCACAAGGATATTTCAACCCCACCTGTGCCCGTGCCCTATCTATCATATCTATCATCTGGCGCGACATCTGATGCGGCACTATAGGGCTTTCTGTTAGCCCGATCCTTATCAAATTACAAAAGTGTTCCAGTTCGTAATTCAAACCTCCCGCAATAAAAGGCTCATTTATTTCAACCGAACGGCCATCCAAATAATCAATAGTAGCCCTTGCCGGGTTCCACCAGTTTTTGTGAATGGTAACGTGGCCAAGCGGACCAGCTATCAGGGCATCGCCTTTGCCATGCAAATCGAAACCGGCATACAACTGTGAATACCCGCCTTTGTGCATCGTCTGGAATATGGCAAACATATCAATACCCGATTGCCCAAATCGCCCCATGGTTTGCACTTCCTGCAGATCGCCAAGCCAGTCTATCGCCAAAAAAGCTTCATAAATACCTATACCCATTAAGCTGCCGCCAACAAGCTCAAGGCTATAATTCGGATGATCGGCCGGGCAATCAGCCACAGCCGACCCAGCACGTACATAACCGGCCGGCCCAATAGGATCTGTTTCCAGGTATTCTTTCAGTTTGGTATACAATGGATAAAAAGGCGGTTTCATCCCCTCCATAAATAATAAGCCTGTTGCCTTAACCACTTCCAAAACTTCGTCCAGCTCGGCTAAGTTTACAGTGGCTGGTTTCTCGCAAAGCACATGCTTCCCGGCCTTAAGGGCAGCAATGCTGTATGCCGCGTGGCTATCTGGCAGGGTTGCAATATAAACGGCATCAATATCGCTTGCCAAAAGTTCATCTACATTATGGCAGGCCATACCGCCATACCTGCTCACAAAATCATCAACAGTAACGGCACGCCTCGAATAAGATGCTACCAACGCTACACCATTAACCGCTGCAAAGCCTTGCATAAACCTTTGGGCTATCCGTCCGCAGCCTATAATTCCGAATTTGATCATCTTTTTTAAGTCTGTAGCCTTAAGCCCGAAGTCTTAAGGGAGTGGTTTTAGTTATCAGTCAAAAGTGTGCTAAAGCAAAAAGCCCCAAGTCAAAAATATAAATATTCCTGACATGAGACTTTTTACTGTGAAACGAGTGAGCAGTGAGCCGTGAATGGTGAGTTGTAAAAAGACAAGTGCTACTCACTACTCACCATTCACCCCTCACTATCTCACTACTGATACTGAATATAAATAGGATACGGTTTGTATCTTGATAAAACCTCCTCTGGTGTTAGCATGTGGTGAGGGGCTTTTTTGATATCGTTTTTGTAAAATAGTTTGAAGCCTGTAAACTGTACCGGCTCCTGGTTAATGAAATAACGGTATGTACCGGTTTTCAAATCAGGTTCGCCCCAGCCATCCATATCCATTACCAACTGTACTTCTGGATGTAACTTGATGTTTTTGTAATTGGTCACCATTTTTTTGGTAAAGCGGTGAACGATTAAAATTTTAGCAGGCAGGTCATTTTTCTTCACAATTTTTGCCAGGTGGTCTGATACGAAGTTGATGTCCGCTGCATCATAAGTCCCAATTTTACGACCAGGCTTACTACCATCTTTCATCGAAAACTCAGGGTCCATACCAAAATGTACTTGTGGCATTGCCAGGTACTTATCTAACAAAGGCAACTCGGCCTGTATATTGCTCAAAGCAACCTGAACATCTAAAAACACAATGGCATGCGCCTTTTTTGCCAGTACCAATACACTATCAATCTGTTTAAATGGCATCCGGTAGCGGAATTTACCATCTTTACCGCCATCGCCCTGTGCTACTACCGCAATGTAGTGTAAAGCCGGTTGCACCGGTGTTTTAGGATCGGCTTTTTCCCAATTTTTTACTTCGCCTTTTAATTTGGCAAGCATTTCCTTTGGAGGTAATTCGCCCAAAATACCCATCTTTTTGCTGTATAGGTTACCATAAAAAGCAACCACACGTTTAAATGGCAAAATAGCACCACCAACCGGATAAGGTGTATTTTTAACAGGCCATCTGCCCGTAGTATCACCATGGGCATTAAATTTCATCAGCGAATCATACAGTTTATGATCTGTTGGCGGGTATTCTGATTTTTTTATGCTTAAGGTATCGGCAGCCTCGGCTTTAGCCGCATCAGTTTTAGCAGCGGTTTTCTTAACATCCGTTTTTCCGGTTTTGTCGTTTTGCGAACAGCCGGGTAATAGTATAATAGACGATAAGAGCAGGGTGGCAGATAGTAGGACGTTTTTTAATTTCATGTGTCTTCGAAGTTCGGTAAATGGCAGGTGTGTGTGTAAGATGTATTGTAAAGTCAAACGAATTTTCAGCTACTTATAAAGCAATAAAAGCCGCTTTAGTTTGCGGCAAATATAAATATTGATAATTAATTACCTTTAAGTTTATGAAACTTTCCAAAAACGCCAAGTGGTAGTTTTGCCCCAGCCGTAGCCTGCAGGTAAAGCTCGCCAATTTCCAGATTTTCAACTTTAGGGAAAGCACTTTTGATCAGATTTTCGATAATTACCGACGAAAAGCCAAGCGAATAAGTATTCAGGATCAGGAAATGTTCTTCGGGATCAAGCAACTGCATCACATCGGCCATCATCTCGTTAATATTATCTTCCAGTTTCCACTTTTCGCCGTTAGGGCCATTACCATAAGCAGGTGGGTCAAGGATAATGCCGTTATATTTTTTGCCTCGTTTTAATTCGCGTTTTACAAATTTAAGCGCATCCTCAACCACCCAGCGGATATTGCTCAAGCCCGATATCTCCTGATTTTCATTGGCCCAGGTAACTACTTGTTTAATAGAATCCACGTGTGTAGTATCAGCGCCGGCTGCCTGCGCAATGAGCGATGCGCCGCCCGTATAAGCAAACAGGTTGAGTACTTTGGGCTGCGGGGTTTTAAAACGCTTAATATTTTGGGTTATATAATCCCAGTTAACAGCCTGCTCCGGGAAAATACCCAGGTGTTTAAACGACGTTAAACCCAGGCGGAATTTAATGGCAGCATCATTGTTCTTGTATTCAATGTGCCAGCGGTCGGGCGTTTTCTGGTCTTTTTTCACCCAGTCGCCAGCTGTGGCCGACCGTCCTTTAAATTTTATATGGTGTAAGCGCTGCCATTCAGATGCCGGTAAACCTTTGCTCCAAACCGCCTGCGGCTCGGGGCGTATTAATATAATATTCCCAAAACGCTCCAGCTTTTCAAAATCGCCGCAATCAATCAGTTCGTAATCTTTCCAGTGCGTTGGGGTAAGTAGTTGAATCATTCTTTTTTAGTATCAAGTAGTTAGTATCAAGTATCAAGACTGCTGCACTTGCATGGCGCAAATTATCTTTTTTAGTATCAAGTAGCGAGTATCAAGTATCAAGACAGCTACACTTGTTTGGCGCAAATTTAGTATCTTTTTTTGGATAAGAGATTTGAATACTGAATCGCTTCATGATCAATCCGATCAAAATCTTAATACTCGCGACTTGATACTAACTAAACGTTGAGGCTTTTTTGAAAACCGTATATCATCTTTTGAATCTCGGTGATCTGGATGCAGGTAGCATCTAATGTTTCTTGGTTGATATAACCAAATTCTTTGGCAATTATAAATTGGGTTTCCAATTCAAAGGATGAACCTAAGGCAATATTTAAAAAATGATGTAATTCTTTATTTGATTTTCTGCCGCACCCTTCGGCGATATTTGAGGGGATAGAGATGGCGGCACGAACCATTTGTGAAATCAACCCATATTTCTCTTCAGATGGAAACGCCCTACACAACTGAAAAGTAGTCTTGGATACCTCGATACCTGCTTTCCAAACCTTTAGTTCTTTAAAATTGTGCATATCTTTTTTAGTATCAAGTAGCGAGTATCAAGTATCAAGACAGCTGCGCTTGTGGGGCGTAAAATATCTTTTTTAGTATCAAGTAGCGAGTATCAAGTATCAAGACAGCTGCGCTTGTGGGGCGTAAAATATCTTTTTTTAGTATCAAGTAGCGAGTATCAAGTATCAAGACAGCTGCGCTTGTGGGGCGTAAAATATCTTTTTAGTATCAAGTGGCGCGTATCAAGTATCAAGACTGCCGCGTTTGTATTGGCCGATAATTCAAGCTAAACCAATCAAAAAATCTTGATACTTGATACTAACTACTTGATACTCCCTTATAACTTCGCTTTCGCCGCCCTCATAAACCGGCTGGCAAATACAAAGTCGTTTAGTTCTTTGTTATCGGTGTGGGCAATTTCTTTGTTGCTTCCCTCCCACCATTTTTTGCCCTGATGCAGGAAAACAATATGGTCGCCTATGCCCATTACCGAGTTCATATCGTGGGTTACTACAACGGTGGTCATGTTATACTCAACCGTAAGTTCGCTGATCAGGTCATCTATCAGGATAGAAGTCACCGGGTCGAGGCCCGAGTTTGGCTCATCAACAAACAGGTATTTGGGTTGCATAGATATGGCACGGGCAATGCCCACGCGTTTTTTCATACCGCCCGATAGTTCTGATGGGTAAAGCTTGTTTTTACCGGCAAGATTAACACGCTCCAGGCAAAAGTTAGCCCGGTCGCGCTTCTCGGCACGTGTTTGATTGGTGAACAGGTTAAGCGGGAACATGATATTCTGCTCCACAGTCATACTATCAAACAAGGCCGAGTTTTGAAAAAGCATGCCGATGTGTGTGCGGATGGGTACGCGCTGCTCAAAGCCCATATCGGTAAAGTTTTCGCCATTAAAAAGCACATCACCCTGCGTAGGTTCGTGCAGGCCAACTATACACTTTAATAGTGTTGTTTTCCCTGATCCCGATCCGCCTATTATAAGATTGTTGATGCCGGGTTCAAAAGTGGAGCTGATGCCTTTAAGTACTTCGTTTTCTCCGAATTTTTTATAGATGTCTTGTATTTCTATCATAGGAAGAGGCGGGAGATAATTAAATCGAACATGAGTATCATTACGCAGCTAAATACAACCCCGCGTGTTGCCGCCTGCCCCACCTCAAGCGCACCGCCCGATGTGTAAAAGCCCTGGTAACTGCATATGGTGGTAATAATAAAGCCAAATACAACTGCTTTAACCATACACACGGTAATAATTACCGGGTTAAAGCCATCGGGTAAACCAATCAGGAAATCATCGGTAGTAACTTCACTTGATGTAAAGCAGGCCACATAGCCGCCTATAAAACCCAATAATATAGATACAATTACCAGCAACGGAAACATGGTAACGCCGGCAATTACCTTTGGCGATATCAGGTACCCAGGGGCATTTACACCCATGATCTCTAAAGCGTCTATCTGCTCGGTAACCCGCATGGTACCTATTTGCGATGCCATGCTTGAACCAATACGACCAGCCAGTACCAGCGATGATATAGTTGGGCTAAACTCCAAAACCATACTGTCGCGGGTGATGCCCCCTACAACCGATTTGGGAATTAAAGGAGAGATTAACTGAAAAGCTGTTTGAATAGTTACCGCAGCGCCAATAAAAACCGAGATGATCATTATGATGCCCAAAGAACCAATACCTGCCGACACCATTTCGCGCATTACCTCGGCCCAGTACACCGAAAATTTCTCGGGCTTTCGAAAACTTAAACGTAATAAAAGTATATATCTGCCTAAACTTTGAATCATAGGTATATGTTAAAAATTGGATAAAATTACATTTTTAAATTTAGCATCACAGCCGCTATTGTTTAATTGCCTAAAATAGGCGCTTTTTGCAAGCTATTAACATGGCTTGAGTAAATTAGCGCCGTAAAGCTTTAAAACAGTAAATAAAACTTGCGTCGCTAAGTCCAACGCTGCAATAACGAACATTTAACCAAAAAAATATAGTACATCATCATGAAAAATGCCCTCATCACCGGTTCAACAAAAGGCATGGGCCGCGCCATTGCCGTAGCTTTCGCTAATGAAGGATTAAACGTGGCAATTTGTTCACGAAACGAAAAAGAATTATTTGAATTCGCAGACCTGCTCAACAGATCAAACCCCGGCATTAAAGTTTTTGCGCAGGTTGCAGATGGTAGCGACAAAGCTCAGCTACTGGCATTTGCCTCGGCCGCGCAGCAGGAACTCGGTTTTATTGATGTAGTAGTAAATAACCTGGGCACTTTTATCCCATCGAGCATATTAGACGATGCCGACGACACATTTGATAAACAGCTAAAAACCAACCTGATGCCAACTTATGAACTTTATCGTTTTTTTGGCAAAACCATGATGAGCGCACATAAGGGGCATTTTTTTAATATCTGCTCGGTAGCTGCATTAAACCCCGTTGTACAGGCCGGCAGCTATAGCATAACCAAATACGCGCTATTGGGCTTAACAAAAATAATGAGGCTTGAAACGCAGGAGCACGGCATAAAGGTAACCGCAATAATTCCCGGATCAACCTTAACTGATTCATGGAAGGACGCCGTTGTTGATAAAAACACCATGGTTTTACCCGAAGACATAGCATCGGCAATCATCAATATTTACAGGATGAGCCCCGGTGCCAACGTAGATGAAATGATTATTAAACCAGCGCCAGGCCAATTGTAGGTGGTCAGTGGTCAGTGGTCAGTGGTCAGTGGTCAGTGGTCAGTGGTCAGTGTAAAAAGTTGATTTGACGAAGATTGTTTTAACCATTTAACATAATCCTACTCACAACTCACAACTCACAACTCACAACTCACAACTCACAACTCACAACTCACAACTCACAACTCACAACTCACAACTCACAACTCACAACTCACTACTCACTACTCACTACTCAAACTCACAACTCACTACTCACTACTCACTACTCACTACTCACTACTCACAACTCACTACTCACAACATTTTCACCGCCGAAACCCGGCATTTCACCGACTTGTTGCCCCTGCTAACCTATAATATATAGGTGTTTTGAGCCACCATATATACCTTTATATCATCAAACAATCACAACTGAACGATATTTAAATAAAATTATGGAAAAGAAACTTTACCGGGATGAATACCGGAAGAAAATAGCCGGCGTTTGCGCCGGCCTGGCCGAATACTTTGATGTAGATATAGCCATTGTAAGGGCGTTATTTGTAATTACATTTTTTGCAGGGGGCAGCAGTTGTTTGGCATATTTTGTACTTTGGATTGTAATACCTAATAAAAGCGTTGCCTACTTTAACCCAAATGTTGACTACCGTGTGCCGCCACAACAACCATATACCCCATTTGAAGAAAAAGGCACTATAAACCAGGAGCAGCCCTTTGCACCATTTACCCCTAAAAAATCATCCACACCAGCGGGTATCATTTTTGGATGTATCCTGATATTCTTTGGCGCGGTATTTTTGTTTCATGAATTAGGTATCTTCCGTTTCTGGCATGTAGCCAGATTATGGCCGGTAATCCTTGTAGTTGGTGGGCTGGCAATGATCGTATCCGGACAAAAAAAACAGCCATGGGAAAAAGAAAGCTGGCAAAATACAACTGCTGAGCCCGAAGTAAATGCAACCGAACAGCCGCTGAATACAGAAGAGAAAAAAGACGATAATTTTAACAATACCCCTCCAACCGTATAACCATGAAAACCGACAAATTAGTGCCAGGCACCATCCTGGTTTGTATAGGAGCTATCATATTACTCCACAACTTCCATGTTTTACAGTTTCAATGGATGAACATACTGTACCTATGGCCCATATTCTTAATTATAGGTGGCGTAAACCTGGTATTTGCGGGTAACCGGTCGCCTTTGGCAACAGTGGTAAAACTGGCCGTAATAATTGGTGGGTTCTCGCTGCTGCTATTTGGCAACTTTGGTAACCGCTATCATTTTTGGCCCACTACTTTTATCAACTTTGATGATGACCATGATAGCGACAACAGCGATGACAGCGATGACAGCGACAGCACCAGCACCGACCATGGCGTAACAAAAATTGAAGGCAGCAGTACTTTTAATAAAGATTATACCGCCGATGCTAAGTTTGCCCGTTTGAATATTAACGGCGGCGCTACTACTTATACTTTAAACGATACTACCAGCCAGCTATTTAAAGCCGAAACAAAAGAGTTTTATGGCAAATATGAATTTAATGCCAATAAAGAAGATTCTGTATATGTGTTAAACTTTAAAATGAAGGGCAATAAGGGCTGGCATTTTGATTCTGATAACAACCAGTCGAACCTGGCGGATATCAAACTAAACCCGAACCCTATCTGGGACATTTATGTGGAAACAGGCGCAACAAAATTAGATTTCGATTTAAGTAAATTTAAAATAAAAAGTGTAACTTTAAAGGGTGGTGCAGCCTCATTTGAAGTGAAGCTTGGCGCACCACTGGCAAGCACCAACGTAGAGGTATCTACAGGGGTATCAGAGGTTATTATTAATGTACCTAAAGATGCTGCTTGCAGTATAAATGCCAATACAGGTTTGTCGTCAAATGAATTTGAAGGCTTTACCAAAAAGAATGATAACAGCTACGAAACCCCGGGTTTTGATGCTGCCAAAAACAAGATATACATCCATATGAATGGTGGCATATCTGATTTTAAAGTGAACCGTTATTAAACCTGCCCAACCATTACCGGGACAGAACTAATATATATTCTATTAGCCGCTTCATGAAAATGAGGCGGTTTTTTTTGTGGTAGAATGTCCGGGCAAACCTCACCCCTCTGTCATTAAACCACCTTCCATATTTAAATATGTTAAATTGAAAACCATATGCTCAAAAAATAAGTTTATTTTACGGCATAATTCAACTACCATGAAACCGAACTACCTAATATTGATAATTGGCCTATTTATAACTGCACATGTGCAAGCCCAGTATGTGTTAAAAGGATCGGTTTATGAAAAAAGTAAAAACGAAAAACTGGCCAATGTTTTTGTAAAAGATGTCACCAACAAACAGATAACTATTACCGATAACAATGGCAATTTCAGCATCCGCACGGCAACGGGCCATACCCTGATATTCAATGCTCCGGGCTATGTATCAGACACTTTGTACATTACAGATATGAGGCCAAAACGGGTAGATATGATATCGCAAACCATATCATTAAGACAGGTAAACGTAAGCGCTACCAAGGAAGCATTCGACCCGCGTAAAGAGTACCCCGAGGTTTACACCAAAAGCAAGGTATTTGTAATGTCGCCATCAACCTGGTTCAGCAAAGAGGGCAAGGATGCGCGGCGCTTAAAAAGATACTTCCAGCATGCCGAGGAAGAGCGGCAAATTGACGAAGCATTTAACGTAGATTATGTAAAAAGCGTAATACCATTACGGGGCGCCGAACTGGAAAACTTCATGTCGCTATATCGTCCAAGCTATGCTTTCCTCAAAAACAACAATGCACCCAGCATGACGGCCTATATCAATGATGCCTATAAGAAATACCAGGCTTTGCCTGCCAATAAAAAAGCATTACCTCAATTAGCGCCGGCACCGGCCAGTTTGCAGTAAGAGCAGCCACCCAGCCCCCTCTAAATCTCCCCCGGTAGGGGCGACTTTTGATTTGCATCCGGCATGGGAGTTAAAGTCCTCCCTACCGGGCTACCGTGTACCCACATCTTTTAATAAAAGAAAATTGTCATTTGATGGAGCTTGAAGGGGAAAAAGACGGGCGCGAAAGAGAAACTATTTCTTGAGCGTAGCGAAAAATCCTAAACGATTTGCATCACAACCTACCTATCGGAATGCAGGGTGTCGAAGATTTCTCCTCACTCCTGCACACAAGCCCTCTTCTGGTTCGCTCGATGACATCCGGTTTTATTAATTGATCCAAAAGATATGGGTACACGGTAGCCTACCGGGGAGGATTATTAACTTTTGATTTATTTTTAAAGATGTTAATGAGGACTTCGTCGTTTAGGAGGGGGCTGGCTGCTAATCAACCTCCGCCGCCAAATCCCCACTAATGATCTTTTGATATAGTAACTCTATTTGGCTTTTCAATATCCTGTCTTCTGATAGTTCTGGCAGGTTATCGATGTCAAAATATTCAACATCCAGCATGTCAAACCCTTGTTTAACAGCGGTCGTTACTGCTTTACAGTAAAACACCATTTTGTAAACGTAAAAGGGCTGCGGTGGGTGAGGGTGCATTTTTTTGTCAAATACTGCCAATAATCTATCGGCAACTACTTCCAACCCGGTTTCCTCCTCAAATTCTTTAACAATCACCTCTTTGGCGCTGTAACCCACATCGGCCCAGCCACCCGGAAGGCTCCACTTGCCATCGGCGCTTTCCTTTGCCAGCAATATTTTACCATCGGCATTTAATAACATCCCGCGTACATCAACTTTGGCTGTAGGGTAATCATGCGGCATCGGGAAGTTAAACTTAATATCATCTATGCCCCAACCGGTAACATTATCCAGCATTTCAATTGCAATATGTTGCAACTCGGCATAACGCTCAATATCATACTCGTTTTTGGCATACAACAAGCCCACATCAGCCACCGAACGCAGGCGGGTTATTAGGGTTAAAAGTTGGGTATTGTTCATGGGGTATCAGAGGTGTGTACACTTTTTGATTTATAGAATATGCCAACCAATAACCAAATGATTGCCAATATGTAGTCGACATCAAACAGCAGTATATTTTGACGTGTTTTAAAAATAAAGCCGGCTAAAAATACGCCTCCACATATTAAAACCAGGGGAAGCCAATCGGGTCTTAAAAAGAAGTTTTTAAAGCCCCAAAATATGCAAACAAATACCAGCCCGTTATAAAGTATATCCCCTATACCAAACTTTATACTATCAGCAAGCCCTGCTATCAAACTTTCATTTAATACCAGGGTAATTAAAAGCAAAACAAATAATGGAATTCGGGTTATAGTAAACTTTTTAGTCTGAAACAGGACATCGGTTTTATTATCGTTTCCGATAATCAATTCACCAATAGTTTGTTGTTTAAAAACTGCTCTTCTAATTTCATAGGTAATACAGGCAGTAAGTGCGATGATATTTACAAACAGAATTTCCCATACATTGTACCTGGCGCCAAATACAGTCAACAACATTAAAATAATGCCTGCGGCCAGCATCAGCAAATAATAATTTACCGCTACAACGAAGATATGGCTAAAGGCTCTTTTGATACGCAATAATATAAATCCCAAATCGAAAATCCCAAATCAATCTACCCTCTTCCCAGCAATTCATCCAGCTTGTTGCGTTCGGTTTGCAGTTCGCGGGCCAGTTTCTTTTCTTTTTCGTTGGCTTTGGCTTTGTAGGTTTTGTATTCCTCGTCAAGTTCGTTGTACAGTTTTATACGATATTTGGCTTCGCGGCTATGTGCGCCCGAGCGGGCTATCACAATGGCGGCTGCCAGGCCAAAAACAATTACCAGGCCCCACATCATCAAATTATAAGTGGCTTTGGTAAAGCTAATACCTGCCAGGTTTATCTCATCGCGTTTGGCGTTTGATTCGGAAAGTGTTTGGCTTTTGGTGGCTACATCGGTTTTAAGGCCGGTAATATCCTGTGTTTGTGCGGCCAATTTGGCCTGGGCCTCTTTAAGATTGCGGCGCTCGGTTTTTAAAGTATCCTGCAGGTTTTTCCATAAAGCCGATACCAAAGGCTGCTGGTAACGGAATAATTTACTTAACAAGTATTGATATTGTCCGTTCAGACTTTTGTCTTTCGCCAGGGCCGAATCGGCAGCTGTAGGGCGGGGTTGGTAGTTGTATTTGGGGGGAGTTATAGCGGGTTTAACAGTACCGGCGGGTACAGCGGGGCTATATTTTGCCACTGGTTTTACACTGGCAGGTTTGACGGCAGGCGGTTTAGCTGCAGGCGGTTTAGCAGCATCTTTTTTAACAGTATCCTGGGCAAAGCCCATACCACTGATGCCTAAAATTATGGCCATTAAAACAGAGATACGGAATATAAAATGCTTGTTCATCATGTAAAATTAGGTACCTGTTATTAACAAAACAGGATTTTAATGGTTTTTATTTTATTATCCTCCATGTTTCTGATCGCTAATGTAAGGTTTCATACGGAATTTTGCTACTCATAGTTATATTAGCAGCATGAATATAGGTATCATTGGGTTGGGCGATATGGGGCGTTTATACGCAAAAGCTTTTGCAAAAGCAGGTTATACTGTTTGCGGCTGCGATTTACCCGAAAACCGCGACAAGCTTGAAAACGAACTTAGCCCCTTTGGCATCACGGTAATGGATAGTGCGCGCGACGTATCCCGCACAAATGACCTGGTTATTTACTCGGTTGAGGCCGACAAACTGGAGCAGGTAGTAGCCGAGTGCGGCCCGCTTACCAAGTACGGGGCTATTGTAGCCGGCCAAACATCCGTTAAACACCCCGAGATAGCCATATTTGAAAAACACCTGCCCGCCGATGTGCAAATCATCACTTTTCATGCCATGCACGGGCCTGGCTTTGAACCTAAAGGGCAAACACTTATCCTGATTCCGCACCGGGCAAAAGCAGATGCTTATCAGCGCATGTATGATCTGTTTACAGCCATCGGCAGCGATATTGTAGAGATTGCCGACTACCACGAGCACGATAAAATTGTGGCCGATACCCAGGCCGTTACCCACGTAGGCTTTGAAAGCATGGGCACCGCCTGGAAAGCCGCCGGCTTTTTTCCCTGGGAAAACGCATCTTACCTGGGCGGTATCGATAACGTGAAGATCCTGACCACCCTGCGCATTTTTAGCTATAAAGCACACGTATACGCCGGGCTGGCCATTTTAAACCCTTACGCGCGCCAGCAGGTAAAGCGCTACTCGGAGTCAGAGTCGGAATTATTTAAGCTGATGATCAAGGAGGAGGCACAAGCCTTCAGGGAGCGCCTGTACAAAGCCCGGGATTTTGTTTTTCATGAAAGCCGCAAACCAATTATGCTAAGCGATACCGTGATGAAAGAATTTTCGCTGTCGCAACATGCCGATCATCAGAAACCCAACTCCCACCTGAGTATCCTGAGTATGGTTGATGCCTGGCACCACCTGGGCGTAAACCCTTATGATAACCTTATTTGTCAAACCCCGCCCTTCAGGCTGAGGCTTGGCATTGCCGAATACCTGTTTAAAAACGAAGAACTGTTAGAGGAATCAATCGAAACCGCCCTCTACGATAAAACCATCCGGGGCGATGATCTGGAGTTCCACTCGGCAGTAAGGGAATGGTCGGCCATTATTGGTTACGGCGATATGGAGGGCTACAAAAAGCACTTCAACGAAGTGCAATCCTTTTTTAGCGACAGGCTTGAAGAAGGCAAAACCCAAAGCGCAGAGCTGATCAGAAGGCTGATGATGGAGTAGGCTTGATTTTGGAATTGGGAATTTCGATTTCGGATTTTTAAAGCATAAAATCCGGATGGTGCTCTTTAAGAGCACAGATCGCGAAAAAAAAACTTTTTCTCCTGTCTTGATTCTTGACTCTTAATTCTTGATTCTTCCCTGTGGTGTTGCCTGCGGCCGGGCTCTGCCCCACCTACCTTACCCACCAGTTGTTTACCAAATTCAATTCCTCTTTGGCCCTGGTTACGGCGGTATACCACCAGTTACACAATTCGGGGTAAGGCATGCCGTACATGCTTTTTTCCAGAAAAAGGTAAACATTGTTCCACTCCCCGCCCTGGGCTTTGTGGCAGGTAACGGCGTAGCCATAACTCACTTTAAGACAATTAACGTACTCATCTTCGCGCATGGCTGTTTGATACAGCTCGCTGCTTTGGGCAATGCCTTTCGCCCTCATCCGTTCGGAAAAATCAATCATCAAATATTTTGAGTCATCGTTGGTAAGGCTGCCCTTTAAACTGCTTAAGGTATCTAAAGAAAGTATAATGCTATATTCTTTGCCCGATGCCACTGCCGTAATCCTCACTTTCTGAAATTTAAGCGCGGCTTTGGTTGTTATCGTACCAAGTTCACTAACCACCACAAAATCGCCGTTGGTTAACGGGAACGCGTAATTATTTTGCGTAACCAGCAATACATCCCCTTCGCGCAAGGGTTCATGTTCTGAGCCGAAAAGTTCGCGGCGCATGGCCCGGTTAAGCTGCTGTACCATTTTGTTACTGCGGGCTATGGCCAGCACCTTGTTAATGCCTAAGGCTTTATATTTGGCAGCATAATCGTTAAACATCACCTTGTCTGTTGTGTGCAGTTTAACATTGCTGAGGCCTGATGCCGGGAGCTTCGGAAATCTGCCGGGCGTTTTGTCATCACGCATAGCACGGATAGCCCCTGCCAAAACCAGGATATCGTTGGTGCCTTTTGTGCGCTCAATCAGGGTGAGCGTAACAGAAACAGTTACCTTTTGCTGACGGGAAAGCCATTCTGTATCCAAGGCCGGACTAAATGCCGAACCAACCGGCGGCAACTGGCATGGGTCGCCAACAAAAATAATTTTATTGTTACCGGCCGCCTGGAAAAAATCATCCAGTAACACGCCCGAACCAAAAACGGCCAGGCTGTCGCTCACGCCCATTTCGGCCGAAAGCATCGAGGCCTCGTCTACAATATAAATTATGGCTTCCTGATCCGGCGGGCGAATCATGAATTGCAACGTCATTTGGGCGTTGTTTGTGTTAGCGGCGCTGTTGCCAATATGATCGTCGAGGCCGTCAATTTTACTAAACCGGTAAACTTCGCCATGCACTGTGGAGGCTGTAAAGCCGGTTTTTCCCTTTAAAACGCTGGCGGCCCTGCCGGTAGCGGCAAGCATCCTGAACTTCTTCTCTTTTTCTTCCAACCATTTAGCAATCCGTTGCATCAGGAAGGTTTTACCTGTACCGGCATATCCCTTAAGCACAAAAACATTGGCTGCGGGGTGATCCAGGAACTTTTGAATGGCTTTAAAAGCCGCCTTCTGGTCCGGGTTTAAAGCAGGCTGATCGGACATGTATTATTCATCATAAGTAAATCGCGATTAATTTATAAACAAAACGCAATACTCACAACAAAATCCATAAAAAGCATGCCGCCGGCTGTAAACCAAACAACGGGAAGAATTGGGGGCGGGTTTTTAGTACCAAGGTGTGTGTACCGGTACGGGGTGAAACACCCTGGCACGGTGTGGTACACTACCAGTGGTTAATATTTTTAAGTAAAACAAAATATCCTGAATTATTACCCCCGATTTTAGCGCAAATCTTGCACAGCGGGTTGCAGGCTGCAGACTTGTGATCGATTCCTTTATTGTAGCGACGCCGGGCGATTAACATGCGCCGTGCCTATGGCACTCCCTAACTATTGTTTATTCATTCAACGGGTTAAAACCCGTTGCTACAACATGTTGCGAGCCTACGGCTCTTAGCTGCAACCATGATTTCATTTACCACGCTGCAAAAGGCATTACCCCGGCAATATTGCAGTACTGGTTGAAACCCCTATTAAAAAACGGCCGATAAAAAAGAACCGTAGGTTCGGCTGGTATTGTAGCCATGGGTTTTAACCCGTGGGAATAAACAGCAGATGAATGAGTGCGTACGGCCCATATATTGCGTATCCATCAGCAGATCGCCCAGGTCTTACACCAAAAGTCTTAACTCTTGATTCTAATCTCTTGACTCTTTTCCCCGGGCGTTTCCCCAACCGGTAGAAGTTGGGGCCGGGTCATCCGCTCATACTACACAGGGCCTTAACCACCTGGCCGGTATCCGCTACTACCCCTAACGCAGGCTGTGGGCTGGATTGATGCTTTGCAACAGCATCGTGATTTGCTTGCGGGGAAATTGTTTGTTGATTATTTAATGCTATATTGTGAGATATTTATTATTATGTCAATGCCTTTAATTCCATTAGCAGAAACCAACTATACATTCACGATTGATTACAATCCCCACGATTTTGAGCTTTTAAAAGAAATTTTCAGGTCGACTAAGATCATTGGAAAGGCTATCGATATTAATCAAGAACAGCTTAAAACAATAGAAATTACAATTACAGTTTCCTATCTAACTCTATTGATTGATTATATCAAAGGAATTAATCTTAACTCATCAATTCCGTATAAGAATTTAATAGATCAACTTGAAAAACGACTTGCGGAAATATTAAAATATCAAGCAAGAAATAGATAAATCCTTACATTTTCGTCTTGTACTTCTGATTTAATCATATGATTCATTAGTAATGAGTTACAGTGACTTAAAGTTATATAAATTACCACATTAACCCGGTAGTGCTCGAAGCCTCCGAACAAAATATTATTTCTTGACACTACTTGTGTCTTATATACATACAGTAATAAACTACGGACACAACTATTCGAAGAAACATTCGAACAGTAAAGATACTTCAGACAGCAACGATTATGATTTAAGTAAATTGTTATATTAGCTGCCCTTAACCATTGTCATGAGCCAAATTCAATGCCCTAACTGCAAAGCTTACTTTGTTAAATTAATAACCAAACAAGAACATTTATATAAAGGTATAATCGCTGACGTAATTGGTCTTGTACTATTAGGTATCGGGCTGGGCAATCGAGGCGGGCTAATTTTATTATCATCGCCATTTATTGTATATGGTGCATTACACACGTTTATAGGTGCCGTCCGAAAGACCAATGATCGTACTTGTAAAAACTGTAATTATCAGTTTACAACACCCGCGTGATAATGAGACAGTGCTGAAGACCGCACGAAGTTGGAATAATTATAATTAATGGAGACTGAAACTTTTTTCTAAACAAGTCACAAGTCATCCGACCACCGGGCGACCGCTCAAGACTTGCGCTAAGGGGTGGTATGTATTCTTTTTTTAACCAGAAGTAATTGGATCAGGATCAACAAAGCAATTTGTAAAAACTTATAGGTAAATTTGACCTACTTCCTACGTTGTCGACGACGCGTTTTGTGAGTAAACGACTATACAATAAAATAATAATTCATGTGGCCAAGAGATAGATATACCGGTCCTGGTGGGGGATTATATACCGGACCTGGAGGAGGACTATATACCGGCCCCGGGGGCGGAGCATACACAGGCCCTGGTGGAGGGCTATATACAGGTCCTGGTGGAGGACTATATACGGGTCCTGGTGGAGGATTGTACACGGGTCCTGGCGGAGGATTGTACACGGGGCCTGGTGGAGGATTGTATACAGGCCCTGGTGGAGGGTTGTATACAGGCCCTGGTGGAGGGTTGTACACAGGCCCTGGTGGAGGTCTATATACCGGCCCCTGCAGTAAACCTTATAAAAGTAATCTTCCCCCCAGAGATGTGTTTTTAAATTACTTGAGAAATAATAAGATGAATAACATAATAGTTTTTTTGCGCAACGTTGGATTTTAAAAACTTTTTAATGAAATATTTAATTGTAGTTCTTTTGCTATTTACTACTTATCGTTACGGGTACAGTCATAGTTTAGTTGTTGACAAATCGAAAACGACCCAAGCAAATAAAAAAGAACTAACTACCTTACATAAAATTGACAGTATTTCAAAATCTATAGAGAGTAAAGAAACTTTATTAAATCACAAAATAGACGATGCGTCTCAAACTATTGGATATTTAAATTCAATAATTAATTCGTTCGGTCAAATTTTTACCATTCTCGGGATTTTTATCGGAATAATCGCCCTTGCCTTACCGATAATTATGTATCAATTTGGTATCAAGCCATCTCAACGAGCCCTCAAAGATCTAGAAGCAAACATAGATAGCCTACTGGGTAACTATTTGAAAAAGGCACGCGATAAAGAAATTGATAACGCCATAAGCAGTATCAAAAGCGGGACGGTAGAACAAAAGAACAAAGCAATATCTTATTTAGCCTTGACTCAGCATGAAGGTTTTACAGACAACCAATTATATAAAATATACTCGATTTTAAATAGAAACCGAAATGAAACAAACATTAAAAGCCAACTAGCTTTCATATTATCTAGTCAAAAGAGCGATTATGCAGAAGATTTTTTCAATGAAGATGATATAAAAAAAGATCCTATAATAAAACAGATGGCTTTTTTGTATTTTACCAAAACTGGGTTTAAAAATCATTATTCAACTCTTACTACAGTAATTAACGAATCTGAGAATCAATATCAAGATTTTTCAACTTTTTTATTTAATCTATCTCAATATTCGTTTAGTGATGTAATAGAGCTATTCAATGATAACACGTTTATCGATAACTTATCGGTAGTATCGTTGCCGGAAATGAAGAACGATTTCAAGATTACATTGGAAAGTTTAAATATACCCGATGAAATTTTTAAAAATACTTATCTATACACAAAAATCCATAATGATGTAACTGCCACCGGATAGCCATAGAGTAATTTGATTGCACCCTTATTAACCACTTGTTTATAGATACTATAATTACGATAAACATTTTAAGCCGTTGTTAGAGTTGGAGATAACTCCGACAAAGTGCGGGAGAGAAAAAAAAAGAACGCCAATGATTAACATTAAGCCGCATAATTTAGGGGCTTTTTTAATACTCATAGCAAAATCTTTATTCTTATATTGTTGCCCTAACGTAAATCTTATGTAATTATGGCAACAGAAAAACTTCAATTAGGCGATGTGGTACAACTTAACTCAGGCGGTATCCCAATGACTGTAGCAACCATTGATAATGGATGGGTACAATGTGTTTATTATATTGACGGAGAAGTAAACACCTCGCCATCAATACCGGAATACACATTAACCCAGATTTAAAATAAAAAGGCGATCGATAAACTGGTCGCCTTTTTCAGCTACCCCTGCCGCGTGTGCCCCACATGCAAATCACAATGGTATCGTAAAACGTACAAACTTCACGTTTACCCCAATTCTGCGTTTAGGGGGTGTAGCGTATACCGGCCAAGCGCCTAAGGCCTGTGCAGTATGAGCGGAAAACCCGGCCCGCGGGGAACGCCCTTTTTAAATTCAAAAGTTAAAATTCAAAAGTCAAAAGTCAAAAGTCAAAAATGATTTGCGTGTAGGTTACCTGTCCTGTGGGGTGCCGAAACAAGTTCGGCATGACTTGGGGGTAAACAAAAAGCCTCCCGGAGTTTTTGGCTTCGGGAGGCTTTGATATTTTGGGGTAACCGATTGGGCTATGTTCTGCATAGTTCGCGGTTGTCTGGTACTGCCCATGACATGTTAGTATTTACCTATACATTTGCTTGAACGCTGGTCACGACTCACCCCGGCTACGCTTCGCTGGCCGACCCTCTCTCCGACTGCGTCGCATAGAGGGTAACCCCAATTTTTTTATTTTTTTGCCCCTCTATGCGACACAGTCGGAGAGAGGGCAGACGGGCGTACCTCGTCGGGGTGAGTCGTCGCCGACATGCGATATATACGTCGGTCCCGCCCGCAGTTGCACGCGGTTACCTGTCCTGTGGGATGCCGAAACAAGTTCGGCATGACTTTGGAATAACAAAAACCTCCCGGAGTTTTTGGCTTCGGGAGGCTTTGATATTTTGGGATACCGATTGGCTTGGTAGCATAGTTCGCGATTGCTTCGTGCCTCGCAATGACATGGTGGTGGGTGAAGCATGGCGGTATGCATGGCGGCGAGGCCTTTGCCCGCGTACTTCGACAGGCTCAGCATGACACCGGCCCGTTTCACCACTCACCACTCACCACTCACCACTCACCACTCACCACTCACCACTCACCACTCACCACTCACCACTCACCACTCACCACTCACCACTCACCACTCACCACTCACCACTCACGTACACCAGGTACTCAAACAACGTTTGATCTTTATTCAACTCGATAACGTCGAAACGGTGGGCGGCCATGCGGTTGAGCAGGGCGGGATAGTCGCTGGCGGTTTTTAGTTCGATGCCTACCAGGGCGGGGCCGTTTTCTTTTTCGGTTTTTTTGATGAACTCGAAACGGGTAATATCATCTGCCGGGCCCAACACGTTGTTCACAAACAACTTCAACGCTCCTGGGCGTTGCGGGAAGCGGACGATGAAGTAGTGCTTGAGGCCTTCGTACAGCAGGGATTTTTCTTTGATTTCCTGCATGCGGGCAATATCGTTGTTGCCACCGCTGATAACGCAAACTACTTTTTTGCCTTTTATTTTATCCTTACAGGCATCCAGCGCAGCTACGGATAGCGCACCTGCGGGTTCAACTACGATGGCATCCTCGTTGTATAGTTTGAGTATAGTGGTACATACTTTGCCCTCGGGGACAAGCAGCATATCGTCCAGCACTTCGTGGCACAGGTTGTAGGTGAGCTTACCTACGCATTTTACGGCAGCGCCATCTACAAAACGGTTAATTTCTTTTAGGGTAATGGGCCCGCCGTGTTCAAAGGCTTCCAGCATAGATGGGGCGCCTTCGGGTTCCACACCGGCCAGGTAAATGCCCGGTACGTGTTGTTTAAGGTAGCTGCCTGTGCCGGCCGCTAAGCCGCCACCCCCTATGGGCATAATAATGGCTTCGATGCCGGGCAGGTCCTGCAGTATCTCTACCCCTACTGTTCCCTGGCCTTCAATGATGCGGTAATTATCAAAGGGGGGGATAAACGTCATCTGGTGGGCTTCGGTGTATATCAAAGCCTCGCGCAGGCAATCGTCAAAAGTATCGCCGGTTAAAATGATCTCGATATTGCCTTTGCCGTGCATTTCGGTTTGGGTAACTTTTTGCTTGGGGGTAATTTCGGGCATAAAAATTACGCCTTTGGTGCCCAGGCGGCTGCAGCTAAAGGCAACGCCCTGCGCATGGTTACCCGCACTGGCGCAAACTACGCCGCGGTCAAGTTCGTCCTGCGTTAGCTGGCTTATCATGTTATAAGCGCCGCGCAGTTTGTAGGAGCGTACTATTTGTAAGTCTTCGCGTTTTAAATATAATTCGCACCCGTATTTTGCCGATAGGCCGGCATTGTATTCCAGCGGCGTACGTTTAACAACCCCTTTTATCCGTTCGTAAGCCGAATCGAAATCGAGCAGGTTTTTAGTTTCGGTTTCCATTATTAATTTTTTACCAGCCTGTGGCCCATTAAGCCCTGCAGGTCTTCGTCATTTATATCAAGCTTGATATCGGCAAGCGTTAAAAACTTGTTGTATACCTGAGCAAGTTCCTCTTTATCCAAACTAAAGCCAAGGCGTTCCAAATGGAACTTCAGAGCATGCCTGCCGCTGCGCGCGGTTAGCACTATTGTGGCGCTCGGAAAGCCTACATCTTCAGGGCGAATAATTTCGTAATTCTCGCGCATTTTCAGGAAACCATCCTGGTGAATGCCCGAACTGTGCGCAAATGCATTATTGCCAACAATTGCTTTATTAGGCTGCACCGGCATACGCATCTGCGTACTTATCATATGGCTAAGCTCGAAGAACTTTTTAGCATTGATCCCGGTATGCAAACCCAAAACCTGGTGTACTTTCAATATCATAACCACTTCCTCGATAGAAGTATTGCCCGCACGTTCGCCAATGCCATTGATAGTGCCCTCTATCTGGCGGGCGCCGTTTTGCAGGCCTGCTATGGAGTTGGCAGTTGCCAAACCTAAATCGTTATGGCAATGTACAGATATGATGGCCTTATCAATATTTTTAACATTCTCTTTCAAAAACCTGATCTTGGCGCCGTATTGATCGGGCAGGCAATAGCCGTTGGTATCGGGGATGTTTACCACGGTAGCACCGGCGGCAATAACAGCCTCGACCATTTGAGCTAAAAACACTACATCGGCACGGCCGGCATCCTCGGCATAAAACTCAATATCCTCTACCCCGCGTTTGGCATATTTTACGGCTTCAACGGCACGCTCCAGGATCTCCTCGCGGGTGCTGTTGAATTTATGCTTAATGTGCATATCTGATGAGCCAATACCGGTATGGATGCGCGGGTGCTTGGCATATTTTAATGATTCGATAGCGGCATCAATATCGCCCTTGTTGGCACGGGTAAGCGCACAAACTGTAGGGTTGGTTACTGCCTTCGAAATTTCGACAACGCTCTGAAAATCTCCCGGACTTGAAACCGGGAAACCGGCCTCAATAATATCCACGCCCAGCAGCTCCAGCTCTTTGGCTATTTCAATCTTTTCGGGGGTGGTTAACTGGCACCCTGGTACCTGCTCGCCATCGCGAAGCGTGGTATCAAAAACATAAACGCGGTTGGGATCGTGTAACATATTATTTAGATTTGAGATGTTAGATATGAGATTTGAGACTCGTACCTATCATCAGTTTTTACTTTAATTTTTTAGAAAGCAAAATTTAAGTTAGAGAAAAAATCTCATATCTCAAATCTCACGTCTCATATCTACTCTTTCACTGCCACAAACCTTAGCCTTTTATAGTCGGCGTACCATTGGCCGCCTTCGTTGTAGTAGGGTTCGAGTTTGTGGGTTATTTCTTTTAGTATTTGTTCTTTTTCTTCGTCGGCAATGCCTTCTAAGAATTGGGCGCCAAACATGGTTACCCATTTGGCTACGCCCTGGTCGCCGTCCTGTAACGGGGTTTTACGGTCGTAATGAGCTGTAAAGGTTACGCGGAAGCCGTGGTTTTCCAATAGTTTAGCGTACTCGGCTGTTGATGGGAAGAACCATACTTTGGTTTCGGCTTTATCAGGATAACCGTGATTTTGCAATACCAAACGGATGGCTTCCAATAGTTTGGCTACGTTGCCTTTGCCGCCCATTTCGGCCACAAAACGGCCACCGGGTTTAAGGGCGTTGTAAATGCTTTTGACAGCACCATTGGCATCCAGTACCCAGTGGAGTGCGGCGTTGCTAAAAACGGCATCGTACTTCTCCCCGGTATAAAAATCTGCAGCATTCTCTACCGCGAAATCAACATCCGGGAATAGGTTTTTAGCCTGCGCTATCATATCCGGCGAATAATCAGTACCTTTTACTATCGCGCCTTTATCCTGTATCTGCTTGGTTAAATGGCCCGTACCGCAACCAATATCCAGGATATGCTCGCCGGGTTTAACATCCAGCAAAGCCAAAACATCCTCCCCGTATTGAAATACAAAGGCATGTTTCTGGTCGTATAAATCAGCGTTCCACTTCATTGTTTTTTATGATTACACCGATGATTTTTGATTTCACCGATTTTTGATTTTTTGGGATTTCACCGATTTATAGTGATTTCACCGATTTAAGTCTTCCTGCTCCCCCTTTAGGGGGCTGGGGGGCTTCGCCCTACAAGTATTCTAAAACCTTTTGGCCCATCGCCTTGGTGCCTAAAATTTTCCCTTTGTCGGTATTGGCATCGGCAATATCGCCGGTGCGGTAGCCTTCTTTCAGCGTTTTATCGATAGCCGATGTGATGAGTTTGGCTTCGTCTTTAAGGCCGAAACTAATTTCTAACATCAAAGCTACTGATAATATAGATGCCAGTGGGTTAGCCTTATCCATACCGGCAATATCATGTGCCGAACCGTGGATTGGCTCAAAAAATCCAGTTCCATCGCCAATGGATGCCGACGCCAGCATACCCATTGATCCTGCAATTTGCGATGCTTCGTCGGTTAAAATATCACCGAAAAGGTTGGCGGTTAATACCACATCAAACTTTTTAGGGTTTTTAACCAGCTGCATGGCGGCATTGTCAATAAACATGTGTTCGGTTTCAACCTCTGGATAGTTTTTGGCTATCTCCTGCACCACCTCTCGCCACAGGCGTGATGCCTCCAGCACGTTGGCTTTATCAACAGAGCATAGTCTTTTGCCACGTACCATGGCTGCTTCGTAGGCTTTTATGGCGATGCGCTCAACCTCGTAGCGGGAATAGATCATCAGATCTGACGCGGTATTGCGGTCTTCACTACGTTTTTTCTCGCCGAAGTAAACGTCGCCGGTAAGTTCCCGGAAGAAAAGTATGTCGGTACCTTTCAAAATTTCCGGTTTAAGGCTTGATGCATCCAGCAGCTCATCAAATAACATGATAGGGCGCAGGTTGGCATACAAACCCAGTTCCTTACGGATCTTTAATAATCCCTGCTCGGGGCGTACCTTGGCCGATGGATCATTATCGTATTTAATATGACCGATGGCGCCGAACAAAATGGCGTCACTGGCTTTTGCTTTTGCTAAAGTTTCATCCGGCAGCGGGTTGCCCGTAGCCTCGATACCGGCGTGGCCCATCAGGGCTTCGTCGAAAGTAAACTCATGGCCAAAATCATGGCCAATTTTTTCTAAAACCGCTTTACCCCAGGTAGTAACCTCGGGGCCTATCCCGTCGCCGGGTATTACTAAAATGTGTTTCTTCATGAAGCCGAGCCCCCTAACCCCCCGAAGGGGGAATGTTTTGTTAGTTATATAGTTTGCGGTTTATTTCCGCGTATTTCTTTTAGTTTCATTACCATGCGCTCGGCGTCGGTTGCTACCCATTCGGTGTATTCGTCGATGGCCAGTACGCGGAGTTCGTCGTCGATATAACCTTCCTCAACCATTTGTTTCGACATGGCCACTTTTGCCCAGATGCCTGCTTTGTTAATAAAGTTGGGTTCGCCTTTTTGGTAAACTTCATCGGCATTAAACTCCGCGATGTTGGTAAAGCCGGTTTCTTCAAAATAACCGGGCAGGTCTTCGGCAATATGGTTGTTCATGCCGGCATCGCCGCGCCATCTTAAAAAGGTAGCATAAAACCTAAGCATGCTTGGCGGTGGTTGTGGTTGCCATTCCAACGCTTCGTGGTTATAATCCAATATCGACACCATGCCCCCCGGTTTTAACAGCGAATACATTTTTTTTAATGCGTCAACCGGATTATTTAACCATTGCAAAACCCGCGCCGCTACAATCAGGTCGAATTGCTCTTCCGGTTCATAACCAAACAGGTCGGTATAAATCAGGTCCATGTTTTTTACCGAGGCGTAAGTTTCCTTACCGCTTTGAATAAAGAACTCCGTATTATCAATGCCCGTAACATGACCGGTATCCCCAACTTTAGCAGCTATATCTTTAGATATCGCCCCCGTACCACAACCCACATCTAAAACCCGCAAACCAGGAGTGAGCGCAGAAGCCAGCGTAGCGTAATCATTCGCCAAACTACGTTCGTCGAACAACTTGGCGGTACCTTTGCCTTCCCGTTGGATTGTTTTATTTTGGTTCATTAGTTCATTGGTCTTTGCAGGCGGATCATTTGCTTTGCGTCATTAGTCACTTCGCTTTGCTGTCATTAGGTCATTAAGTCATTTTTCTGACCTTTTGCCTTTTACCTTTCAGCTTTTACCTCTTTTTTTCTGACCTTTCGCCTTTAACCTTTCAGTTTTTACCTCTTCGATTCAAATTCTGAGATCAATTCCTTTTTGCTCAGGATGTAGTCTATGTCATCATAACCGTTGGTCATGCAGGCTTTTTTGTAGGGGTTAACCTCGAAGCTTTCCTGTTCGCCTGTTGTTACCAGGCGGATGAACTGGTCTACCAGGTCAATTTCAACCACCGCATGCTCATCGGCATAAACCGCGTCGAAGATCTTCTTTAAAAAATCTTCGCTTACCTGTACGGGTAGTAAGCCATTGTTAAGCGCATTGCCCTTAAAAATATCGGCAAAAAAACTGCTTACTACAGCATCAAAGCCATAATCGGCAATGGCCCAGGCAGCATGCTCTCTGCTACTGCCGCAACCGAAGTTTTTGCCTGCAACCAGGATCTTGCCGCTGTAATTGGGATTGTTTAGTACGAAATCCTGTTTTGGGTTATCGTCACCATCAAAACGCCAATCGCGAAATAAGTTATTGCCAAAGCCCTCGCGGGTAGTGGCCTTCAAAAACCGCGCGGGGATAATCTGGTCCGTATCGATGTTCTCGATGGGCAAAGGCACCACGCTGGTTTGTATGTGTTTGAATATTTTGGTTGCCATCTTTTTTAGATTTGAGATGTTAGATATGAGATTTGAGACTTTCGTCCGCCATTTCAATATCCGTGTAATGTTCTACAGTTGGGAAAGGGTTATAAAAATGATGTAATAAACCTTTCCATTCCTGGTATTCTTTTGATTCTCTGAAGCCAACTGTATGGTCGGTAAGTTTTTCCCATTCAACCAATAAAATGAATTGGCTGGTATGCTCAATACATTGTTTTAATTGGTGAGATTGATAACCGGCCATTTTTGATATGATGCCTTGTGCTTTTGAAAATGCTCTTAAAAAGTCATCTTCCTGGCCGGGTATCACATTGAGTATGGCAACTTCGAGTATCATTTATTTTCTTAGTATGTCACTGCGAGGAACGAAGCAATCCCGTCGGAAGCATAGCGGATATGCACAGCCACGAGATTGCTTCGTTCCTCGCAATGACAATTTTATTAATTATCAAAGAAAGAACGTATATCCGTCACAACCCCCGTAATCGCACTTGCAGCCGCTGTCAACGGGCTTGCCAGGAAGGTACGGCTGTTTGGTCCCTGTCTGCCTTCAAAATTGCGGTTGGAGGTAGATACACAGTATTTACCTGCCGGGATCTTATCCTCATTCATGCCAAGGCATGCGCTGCAGCCTGGTTCGCGAAGCGGGAAGCCTGCGGCATCAAAGATCTTGTCCAACCCTTCGCGGATGGCTTGTTGCTGTACTTGTTTGGAACCGGGGACTACCCATACCACTACGTTATCTGCCTTGTGTTTGCCTTTTACAAATTCGGCCACCTGGCGCAAATCTTCAATGCGCGAGTTGGTGCAGCTGCCGATGAACACATAATCAATAGGCTTGCCTAATAATTGTTCATCATCGTGCAGCCCCATGTAATCAAGGGCTTTTTTGTATGATCCCTGTTCTTTTGCCTCAAACGAAGCCGTTTCAGGAACGTGTTGTGTAACGCCAATGCCCATGCCGGGGTTTGTTCCGTAGGTGATCATTGGCTCAATATCTTCGGCTTTAAAGGATAGTACTTCATCAAACTGAGCATCATCGTCAGAGTATAAAGTTTTCCAGTAAGCTACTGCTTTATCCCACTCTTCGCCTTTAGGGGCAAATTCGCGGCCTTTTACATATTCAATGGTTGTATCATCAGGAGCTATTAACCCGCAACGGGCACCCATTTCGATGCTCATGTTACAGATGGTCATGCGGCCTTCCATGCTCAACGCGCGGATGGTATCGCCTGCGTATTCCACTGCGTAACCTGTGCCACCGGCAGCGCTTATCTGCGCAATGATGTACAGGATAATATCTTTAGCGCCAACCCCTTTTTGCAAAGTGCCGTTTACTTCAATCTTCATGCGTTTTGGGCGCGATTGCAGCAAACATTGGGTTGCCATAACCTGCTCTACCTGCGATGTGCCTATACCAAACGCTATGGCACCAAAGGCGCCGTGTGTTGAGGTATGGCTATCGCCGCATACATAAGTGCCACCCGGACGGGTTATACCCAGCTCGGGCCCTATTACGTGTACAATACCCTGGAAAGGGTGACCTAAACCATAAAGCTCGATGCCAAATTCCGCACAGTTTTTGGTGAGCATATCAACCTGGTAGCGGGAAAGTTCTTCTTTTATCGGGAGGTGCTGATCAATTGTAGGAACGTTATGATCGGCCGTGGCTACGGTTTGTTTTGGCCTGAAAACCGGTAACCCCCGTGTGCGCAAACCATCAAATGCCTGCGGACTGGTTACCTCGTGTATGAAGTGTGTATCGATATATAAAATATCCGGAAAACCCTCGTTGCTACTGACGACGTGCGCATCCCAAATCTTATCAAATAATGTTTGTCCCATGGTGTTATAGTATCAAGTAGTAAGTATCAAGTATCAAGACCGCTGCGTAAGCTGCCAGCTTGATTTTTGATACTGCATTGGTATTTATAACAAGTAGTTAGTACCAGCAGCAAGTCAAAAAGTCTTGCTACTTGATACTAACTACTTGATACTTATTTAAGCTTCTACAACCTGGTTTTCAGGGCGTAAGCTGCGTACAGTTTTACCTGCCTGCCATAATTCGCTTTCGCGTAATTCTTTTAATTCGGCATCCAGTTTTTCGCGGTAATCTTCTTTGCTGTTTGAATCGATTGATTTTTGTGACTCAACACCTGTTGCAACGCTTTTGTATAGGTCTTCAAATACCGGTTTAGTGGCATCACGGAATTTTTTCCACCAATCTAAAGCACCACGTTGCGCTGTGGTTGAGCAATTAGCATACATCCAATCCATACCATTTTCTGCAACTAAAGGCATTAATGATTGGGTAAGTTCTTCAACAGTTTCGTTGAAAGACTCTGACGGAGAGTGACCATTTGCACGTAATACTTCGTATTGTGCGGCGAAGATACCCTGGATACAACCCATCAGCGTACCACGCTCGCCGGTTAAATCGCTATATACTTCTTTTTTGAAGTTGGTTTCAAATAAGTAACCGCTGCCAACAGCAATACCTAAAGCGATAACGCGATCAAAAGCCTTACCTGTAGCGTCCTGGAAAATAGCGTAGCTTGAATTTAAGCCGCGACCTTGCAAAAACATACGGCGTAATGAAGTACCTGAACCTTTAGGGGCAACCAAAAATACGTCAACACCTTCTGGTGGAACGATGCCCGTCTGCTCGTTAAAAGTAATACCAAACCCGTGAGAGAAGTATAATGCTTTACCTGGAGTTAAGTGTTTTTTAACTGTTGGCCATAAAGCAATTTGTGCAGCATCGCTTAATAAGTAGCAAATTACTGTTCCTCTTTGTAAAGCTTCTTCAATTTCAAAAAGGGTTTCGCCCGGTACAAAGCCATCACTTACAGCTTTATCCCATGTTTTTGTGCCTTTCCGCTGACCAACAATAACGTTAATGCCATTGTCTTTTTGGTTTAACGCCTGGCCCGGACCTTGAACGCCATAGCCAATTACCGCTACAACTTCGTCTTTTAGTACATCCTGAGCTTTTGATAAAGGGAACTCATCGCGGGTAACCACATTTTCTTCGGTACCGCCGAAATTTAATTTTGCCATTGTTTTTGATTTTTTGTGATTTCACCGATTAAGGATGATTTCACCGATTTTATTGTTAAAGTTTATATTGCTGATGATTTCACCGATTAAGGGTGATTTCACCGATTTTGATTTTATATTTTTTTTAGGTTATCTAATCTAACCGTCATTGCGAGGTACGAAGCAATCCCCGATTAGCATATCCGCCCTATATAGTTCGGGATTGCTTCGTGCCTCGCAATAACGGTTTTGGGGCGAACGGCCTTTTGCCTTTCAGCTTTAGCCTTTCACCTCCTCCTTACATCGTAAAAACTTTTTGTCCCTGGTTTAAATATTCGTTCTCAATAACGTCTTCGCCCGGTTCAAGGCGTTCAAACTCGCGCAATTTACGATTAAATCCGTCACTATCTTTAATAATTGCAACACGCGCGCTGCGCACAAACTCAATCAGGCCGTAAGGCTGTAATATGCTGATCAGGTTATCTGTTTCCTCACGGTGGCCTGTTGTTTCAAACACGGTGTAATCTTTACGGATCACTACCGCGCGGGCACCATTCTCACGCAATAAACGCTCAACGCTTACCTTCTCGGCAATTACATCGGTCGATACTTTATATAACGCCATTTCCTGCCAAATCACATCTTCGTTGGTGTGGTAGTATACTTTTAATACCTCTACCTGTTTCTCAATCTGGCGGGTAAGTTTGCGCACCACGTCTTCCGATTCGGTGATCACAATATTGAAACGGTGAATATGCTCTATCTCTGATGGAGATGTATTCAAACTATCAATATTGATTTTACGGCGCGTAAATATAATAGCTATCCGGTTTAATAAACCAATCTGATTTTCCGTATAAACCGTAATGTTAAATTCCTGTTTTTCGTTATCCTCACTCATGTTTTCTGTTTTTTTTAAGTTCCCCCTTCAGGGGGTTAGGGGGCTTGGCCTATTTTAACCTGATCTCGCTTACACTGCAACCTTGCGGTACCATCGGGAATACGTTATTCTCTTTGGTAACCATTACTTCTAAAAGGAATGATCCTTTGTTGCTTAGCATTTCGTTTAATGCTGCTGGAAGATCCTTACGGTCGTCGATACACCTGCCGGGGATGCGGTATGCTGCTGCCAGCGCCACAAAATCGGGGCTTTGAATATCAACAAACGAGTAACGGCGCGAGTTAAACAATTCCTGCCATTGCCTTACCATGCCCAGGAAACGGTTGTTCAGGATGATAATTTTTACATCGATACCGCTTTGCATGATAGTACCTAACTCCTGGCATGTCATCTGGAAACCACCATCACCGATGATGGCAACAACGGTGCGGTCCTGTGCGCCAAATTTAGCGCCGATGGCTGCAGGCAGGGCAAAGCCCATTGTGCCTAAACCACCGCTGGTAACATTGCTGCGGGTTTTATTCAATTTGGCATAACGACAGGCCACCATCTGGTGCTGGCCTACGTCGGTAACTATTATGGCTTCGCCTTTGGTAATTTCGTTAAGTTGTTTAATTACTTCGCCCATCGTCATTTCAACAGTAGTTGGGTTTAGTTCTTTTTCAATTACCTGTTCCACCTCCTGGCGGGTATAATCGTTAAATTTTGCCAGCCATTCGGTATGTTGTTTGGCCTCAACGGCCGCAGTAAGCAACGGCAACGTTTCTTTACAATCGCCCCAAACCGGCACGGTCGATTTTACGTTTTTGTCAATCTCGGCCGGATCGATATCCAGGTGGATAACTTTCGCCTGTTTGGCATATTTATCAAGGCGACCAGTTACACGGTCGTCAAAACGCATCCCGATAGCAATTAACACGTCGCATTCATTGGTCAACACATTAGGGCCGTAGTTACCGTGCATGCCCAGCATACCCACATTTAAAGGGTGATCTGTAGGGATGGCTCCTGCTCCTAAAACAGTCCACGCTGCCGGGATCCCGCTTTTTTCAACAAAAGCTTTAAATTCCTGCTCGGCGCTGCCCAAAATTACACCTTGTCCAAAAAGGATAAATGGTTTTTTCGCTTCGTTAATTAAAGCGGCAGCTTCCTGGATATACTGTGAGCGAACTATAGGTTTTGGCCTGTAGCTGCGGATATGATTACACTTGGTATAACCTTTATAGTTAAACAACTGGATCTGCGCATTCTTTGTAATATCAATCAGTACAGGTCCGGGGCGGCCGCTTTTGGCAATGTAAAAAGCCTTGGCAATCACTTCGGGAATCTCGTTAGCATCGGTTACCTGGTAGTTCCATTTGGTTACCGGCGTAGTAATGTTGATCACATCTGTTTCCTGAAACGCATCGGTACCTAACAAGTGCGCGAAAACCTGGCCGGTGATACATACCAATGGTGTGCTATCAATTTGCGCATCAGCTAAGCCTGTTACCAGGTTAGTTGCACCAGGACCACTGGTAGCAAACACTACACCCACTTTACCGGATGAACGTGCATAACCCTGCCCGGCGTGAATTCCGCCCTGTTCATGGCGGACCAGGATATGGTTCAGCTTATCATTGTAATCAAACAAAGCATCATAAATGGGCATAATTGCACCACCCGGATAACCGAAGATGGTATCAACACCTTCAACAATCAATGCCTCCAATAATGCTACCGATCCTGAAACTTCCACCTCTTGTGATTTCACCGATTGTTGTGTGATTTCACCTATTTCCTGAACTATTGTCTGCGTCTCCATATTTTGCCCCCCAGCCCCCTAAAGGGGGAGTGTTAAGTGTATATTTTTGTTGTTTATATTTTGCCCTTTTCCTGTTCCCCCTTCAGGGGGTTAGGGGGCTACATTTCATCTGTAACACAACCTTCTGCGGCTGTGCTTACTGTTTTGGCGTATTTGTACAGTAACCCCCTTTTTGCTTTTAGCTCGGGCTGTACCCAGTTGACTCGGCGCGCCGCAATTTCTTCTTCGGATACCTTCAGCGTCATGGTGTTTGTTGTGGCATCAATTTCAATGGTATCATTATCCTTAACAAAGGCAATCAAACCACCATCATATGCCTCGGGTGTAATGTGGCCAACCACAAAACCATGCGTACCGCCGCTAAAGCGGCCATCGGTAATTAACGCCACCGAAGCGCCTAAGCCTGCACCAAAAATGGCGCCTGTTGGTTTCAGCATTTCGGGCATTCCCGGTGCGCCTTTGGGGCCAATGTTGCGGATAACCACCACATCGCCGGCACGTACATGGCCGCTTGTAATCCCGTGGATCAGTTCAAACTCGCCGTCGAATACGCGGGCAGGGCCTTCAAAACGTTCGCCTTCTTTACCGCTGATCTTGGCAACGCTGCCACCTTCGGCAAGGTTTCCGTATAAGATCTGCAGGTGACCGGTGGCTTTTATAGGATTTTCTGCCGGGAATATGATCTTTTGGTTTTCAAACTCCATTTCAGGAACGTTTTCCAAATTCTCGGCTATGGTTTTGCCTGTTACTGTTAAACAGCTGCCATCTATCCAGCCTAATTTTAACAGGTATTTCATTACCGCAGGTACACCGCCTACTTTATGCAGGTCTTCCATCATGTATTTACCGCTTGGCTTCATATCGGCCAATACCGGGATGCGGTTACTTACCGCCTGAAAATCATCTTGTGTTACTTTAACGCCAACGGCTTTTGCCATGGCTATCAGGTGCAGTACGGCGTTGGTTGAGCCACCCAGAACCATAATGGTTACTATCGCATTTTCAAATGCCGCACGGGTCATGATGTCTGATGGTTTAATATCGCGTTCCAATAAAACCCTTATCGCTTTACCGGCTGCAAGGCATTCCGCTTTTTTCTCGGGGCTTAATGCAGGGTTCGAAGAGGAATAAGGCAAGCTCATACCCAAAGCCTCAATTGCCGATGCCATGGTATTGGCAGTATAAATACCACCGCAGGCGCCTGCGCTTGGGCAGGCATTTTTTACCACGCCCATAAAATCCTCGGGAGTAATGTTGCCGGCTATTTTTTGGCCTAAAGCTTCAAACGCCGATACAATGTTAAGGTCTTCACCTTTATAGTGGCCAGGTTTTATAGTACCACCATAAACCATAATCGACGGGCGGTTAAGCCTGCCCATGGCTATAACAGAGCCCGGCATGTTTTTATCACAGCCCGGAAGGGTGATCAATCCATCATAATATTGCGCTCCGCAAACCGCCTCAATTGAATCGGCAATTACATCGCGGCTTACCAATGAGTAGCGCATGCCTTCGGTACCCATGCTCATGCCATCGCTCACACCAATGGTATGAAAAATAAGGCCTACCAAATCTTCGTCCCAGATGCCTTGTTTAACTATTTTGGCAAGGTCGTTCAAGTGCATATTGCAAGTGTTACCATCGTAACCCATGCTGGCCACGCCAACCTGTGCTTTTTGCATGTCATCATCAGTTAAGCCAATGCCATAAAGCATGGCCTGCGCTGCCGGTTGGGTTGGATCTTGCGTTAAATTTTTGCTATACTTATTCAATTCTATAGCCGCTATGGTATCTGATGATGAACTCATTTTTATTTGTTTGGATAGACTAACTTTATAAATTATTTTTGTTGCTGACCAGGTTTATATGATTGCTCGAATCAATAAACGTAAGGTAGATATAGCAGCAGGGAATAACAATAGTTGAGGTTTATTTTTTCAAAAAGTACATTATATTGTATTTTTATATTTTAACGATATAAAATTATGTATTTTATTAAATATTCAATATATAAATTTTAATAAAATAGACCAAAGTTCAAAACGGTATTCGGTATGTACTTTATGCATGCATAGTAAGTTGTCGATTTTCTTCCTGAAATGGGGTTGATGACCGGAAAAGTTGTGCAAATATGCAGATTTCAGATGTGCAAATATGCAGATGATGAATGCACAGTTGCCAGGTGAAATTCGGCACTTCTGAATTGGCAACGCCCGAAACAGAGTCATCTAACACCCTCACATTTAAAACCAAAATCTGCACATCTGAAATTTGAAATCTGCACATCTATCCAGTCTTTTGTTAATTTTACCAAAATATTTCGGTTTACAATTAAATGTGCAAAGTTCGGTTTGTTCAGGAATTTGGGGGTTAACATGATAGATATCGACTTTAATATATTAACAACTGATTTACTGAGCGACTACTTGCAACAGGTTGATAACTCATTAACTCAAAAATTTGACCTTTTAAAAGAAAGTGACCTATCTGCAGATACCTTTAGTTTTTACACGTCTGTATCGGCGGTATTCTCATCCAAAATTGAAGGAGAGAATATCGAGTTGGATTCTTTTATGAAGCACAAAATGCTTGGTGTTAAATTTCTGCCCGATTACACTCAAAAGATAGATGACCTATACGATGCTTACCAATTTGCGCAACGTTCGGTACTAAACCCATCTACTACTAACGAAGCACACACCATGCTTACCAAACATATCCTGCAACATGAGCGCCGGGGCCGTTTACGAACCGGCAATATGTTTGTAATTACTCCCGATGGTAAAATAGAATATGTTGCCTGCTCGCCCAGCCTGGTTGAACGGGAGCTGAACAAATTATATGCTGATATTGATACACTGTTAAAAACAATGTTAAGCACCGCCGAAGTGTTCTTTTTTGCAGCGTTGATCCACCTGGTGTTTGTAAAGATCCATCCATTTGAAGATGGCAATGGCCGCACAGCCCGATTACTCGAGAAATGGTTTTTAGCACAGAAGTTAGGTACACAAGCATGGTTCCTTCAATCAGAAAAATTGTATTACAATCAGCATCAAACTTATTACAACAACATCCGGTTGTTGGGTTTGGAGTATGATGTTTTGGATTATTCAAAAGCATTAGCGTTTTTGTTGATGTTATCGGCGGCGTTGAATATGTCTTGATTTTGAATCAGCGAGAAATGACTTCGAGCGTTTTTAGTCAACCGGTACATTAAAAGATCCGCTGTCCTTTAATAATTTGAGCGGCTTCCCGGCGGGTATAAGATTTAGTTTGCCCACTTAAATGCATGGCGCGCTCTTTATCCAATATACCAAGTTGCTCATCGGTTGGTTTAAAGTCGCGTTCTTCTTTAATCTCTTTTTCCAAGAGGGTATAAATGGCTTTTATTTTACTATCATCTGCATTTGCGAGATATGTAATTAGTTTTTGGTGGATACTTAATGTTGTTGCCATTAGTTTAGCTTATATACAGATTTATGTTTTTTTAACAGAGTTACAATAGGGTTCCATTGCCGCGTAAACAATAAAAAAAAACGTCCGGGCGATATACCCGGACGTTTCTTTTCTGAAAAATAAGGGTATAGTTTATTTATGCAGAATCCCCTCTGCTAAAATAATGACCTTATTGTTTAATGCTTCAACTACGCCGCCTTTAATAAAAAACACTTCTTCTTTACCGGCGTTGCCTCCACGCACAATCAGCTTACCATCCTGTAAGGTTGATATGATAGGCGCATGGTGGTTTAATATTTCAAATAATCCCAAGGTACCAGGTACGGTAACCGATGTGGCTTCGCCCTCGTAGATCTTTTTATCGGGAGTAAGAATTTCTAAAGTCATTTTTGTTTAGATGTGAGATATGAGATGTGAGATGTGAGACAGAATGTCTATACCTCTTATACCCTATATCCCTTGTTCTTTTAAACATGAGATATGAAATTTGATTCTTATCTCAAATCTCATATCTCAAATCTCATATCTTAGTTATTGGCTTCTGCCAATAATTTCTTGCCTTTTTCAATGGCATCTTCAATGCTTCCAACTAAGTTGAATGCACCTTCTGGGTACTCATCAACTTCGCCATCCATAATCATGTTGAAACCTTTGATGGTATCTTTAATGTCAACCAATACACCTTTTAAACCGGTGAACTGCTCGGCAACGTGGAACGGCTGAGAAAGGAAACGCTGAACACGACGGGCACGGGATACAACCAGTTTATCTTCTTCAGATAACTCGTCCATACCAAGGATGGCGATGATATCCTGAAGCTCTTTGTAACGTTGTAACGTTTCTTTAACACGTTGAGCGGTATTGTAATGCTCGTCGCCCAAAATAGCCGGGCTTAAGATACGTGATGTAGAATCCAAAGGATCCACAGCAGGGTAAATACCAAGCTCTGCAATTTTACGTGAAAGTACCGTTGTAGCATCTAAGTGGGCAAATGTTGTTGCCGGTGCAGGGTCAGTTAAATCATCCGCAGGTACGTAAACGGCCTGTACAGATGTGATTGACCCACGTTTGGTTGAAGTAATACGCTCTTGCATGGTACCCATCTCAGTTGCCAGTGTTGGCTGGTAACCTACCGCAGATGGCATACGGCCTAATAACGCCGATACTTCGGAACCTGCTTGTGTAAAGCGGAAAATGTTGTCGATAAAGAAAAGGATATCGCGGCCTTTACCATCCTCATCACCATCGCGGAAATACTCGGCAATAGTTAAGCCCGATAAAGCTACACGTGCACGTGCACCAGGAGGCTCGTTCATTTGACCGAACACGAAGGTTGCTTTTGAATCTTTCATCATTTCGGTATCTACTTTAGATAGATCCCAGCCACCTTCTTCCATTGAATGCATAAATGCATCACCATATTTTATAATGCCTGCTTCAAGCATCTCGCGCAAAAGGTCATTACCTTCACGTGTACGCTCGCCAACACCTGCAAATACAGATAAACCTGCATAAGCTTTCGCGATGTTGTTAATAAGCTCCTGAATTAATACTGTTTTACCTACACCGGCACCACCAAACAAACCAATTTTACCACCTTTTACATAAGGCTCTAATAAATCGATTACTTTGATACCTGTAAACAATACTTCAGTTTCGGTAGACAGATCTTCGAAACGCGGAGGGGTATTGTGAATAGGGCGGCCATTGGTTTTGTCAAGATTTGGTATACCATCGATAGCATCGCCTACTACGTTAAATACACGGCCTTTAATGTTTTCGCCAACCGGCATTTTGATGGCCGACTCTAAATCCACAACCTTCATGCCGCGCAGCAATCCGTCTGTTGAATCCATCGCAATCGCACGTACACGATCTTCACCTAAATGCTGCTGAACTTCTAAAATGATTTTTTGGCCATTATCTTTCGTGATCTCTAACGCGTCATAAATTTTAGGAAGATGAGCGTCATCAGCGAAACTTACGTCAACTACCGGACCGATGATCCGTGATATTTTTCCAATGTTTGGCATATATAACCTGGTGTTTAAGAATTTTCCTTTTTAATAGTATCCTGCCTGTAAAATATAAGATGCTATTTCAGAGGCGCAAAGATAAAGTTTCTATCCCAATTTTAAAATAGAAAGTCAATATTTAGAAAGCGTTTTTTAAGTGGCATAGCTAAATAAAAAAAATCCTCCCAAATAATTGCTCAAATATTCAATGTATTACGCAACAAAAGAAATAATTACCCCGTAGAAATAACTCCTAATTAAAATTATATACTATTAATTACCCAAAACAAATTATGCGCTTAGCACAGGCTCTACTCATTTCTACGCTTTTGTTTTTTTCGGCATGCAGGCTCGATACTTCCATCACCCCCGCAAAACAAACAGATACTCCGGTTAACACGAGTACCGGATTTTATAGCAGGTACATCGCCATAGGCGATTCACAAACCGCCGGTTATACCAATGACGGCTTATATAATTGGGGAATTTACAACTCCTTTCCCAATATTTTTGCTGGCAGCCTGGAAGGCGCGGGTTTAAAAGCATTTAACCAGCCGTTGTTTAGCATTGCCCAGATGAACGGCACCGGCTTTATGGAACTAAAAGGAACCGACGCCAACGGCCAGCCCCTGATTATACGGGATACCTTAAAAACTGCTATTCGCGGAAGCATCAATATCAGCGGCGCCGGCACCATACAATTGCTAAGCAAGTTCAGCGGCGATAACGACAATTTTGGCGTAGCCGGGTTAAAAGTGGCCGATGTAAACAATGTACAAACCGGAAACACCAACAAGTATTTTGAAAGATTGCTGCCACTTAACGCCCCGGCAAATAATATCAGCTATGTTGATTTTGTTACCAGCAAACCATTCGGCTTTTTCACCCTTAATTTGGGTGCCAATGACGTTTTTGGTTACGCAGCAGGCGGCGGAGTAAAACCATCTGCCTTAACAGACAAAACAATATTTAATACTTCATATACGTTGCTGGTTAGCAAATTGACGGCTACCGGAGCAAAGGGGGTTTTAACCACCATCCCGGACGTGAGTGCCTTGCCATTTTTTACAGCGACGAAGATGACCGATATATTAAATAAAACGAAAGCTATAAATCCCGCCTTTGATAAATTATATATTGAGGCAAAGCAAAGCACAGATGTTGCCCAGGACGGCTACGAGGTTCGCGCGGCAACAGCGGCCGACTTATTATTGTTAAGCCTTAACGTTGCCCAAATTGGCAAACAGGTTTCCACAACGCACGGAGTGCAGTACTATGGTTTATCGCCCTACGCTCCTATAGAAACCAAATGGATACTTGATGTTAACGAAAAAACTATCGCGTCTGATTACGTTAGTGCTTATAACACCTCTATCCGCACTGTAGCATCGGCCAAAGCACTTGCGTTATTTGATGCGTACGCCTTTTTTAATGAGGTTAAAAACGGCACTACTATTCAAGGCCTCGCTGTTTCATCAAATTATTTAACCGGAGGATTGTTTTCTTTAGATGGCGTGCATTTAAGCCCGCGCGGCAACGCCATTTTGGCTAATAATTATGTTGCGGTTACCAACGCAAAGTATGGCGCCGCTTTAAAAGAAGCCAAACTTTCTGATTACAGCGCCAACTAATTGCCAAAGGCAAGCACTATTTTGCCAATATGCCCACTGCTTTCCATAAGCTGGTGGGCTTTTGCGGCTTCGGCAATAGGGAAAACTGCGTAAACAATGGGCTTTATTTGGCCGGATGCCAACAGTGGCCAAATCACATTTTTCAATTTGTGCGCAATAGCGCCTTTAAATTCCACCTCGCGCGAGCGCAGCATCGAGCCGGTAATTATGAGCCGTTTTCGCATCACCTGGGCAAGGTCAACCTGAACGATATTGCCGTTCATAGCATTAATAAGCACCAACCGCCCTTCAACAGCCAGCGATTTAATGTTGCCCGCTGTATAATCGCCGCCTATCATATCCAGTATCACATCAACGCCTTTGCCATTGGTGATGTCGTTAATAACATCTGCAAAGCTCTCCGTTTTATAGTTAATGGCTTTTGCCGCGCCTAAAGCCTCGCAAAAACGGCACTTATCTTCCGATCCGGCAGTTACATAAACGGTATGGCCCAACGCTTTAGCCATTTGAATAGCGGCAACACCAATACCGCTTGAGCCACCATGAACCAGTAATGTTTCGCCATCCTTTAAGCCGGCACGATCAAACACGTTGCTCCAAACGGTAAAAAACGTTTCGGGCAGCGAGGCAGCTTCTGTAAACGAAAGGTTTTCGGGTATCGGCAGGCATTGTTCTTCGGGGGCATTGCAATATTCGGCATAGCCGCCGCCTGTAACAAGGGCACAAACTTTATCGCCAACCATCAGGTGGGTTACTGTTGTACCAATAGCCACCACAATGCCAGCAATTTCTAAACCAGGGATATCCTGTGACGCACCGGCAGGTGGCGGGTAATTTCCCTTACGCTGAAAAACATCCGGCCGGTTAACACCTGTGGCCATAACCTTAACTAATACTTCGTTATCTGCATAAACTGGCAGCGGCCTATCCTGTACCTGTAACACCGATGGATCGCCGGGGCGGGTTATAATAACTGCTTTCATTTTGATGAAATGATGTATTCCTGTTTTAGTCTTAAGTACTAAGTCTTAAGCCTGAAGCCAAAAGTGATAATTCACATGGAAAATTCAAGACCTCGAACTTGCGACTTAGTACTTAAGACTTAGATTCAAAGATAACTTTAATCAACGCAGTAATGTTTAATAAAATAAATGGAGTTAAAAGGTATTAAAGCCACACCTAACCGTCATATTGTTGCAATCAGAAAAAATTCGTGTGTTTGTTGTACCTTTTCATGCTGATAAAAAATTAAATTTGCGCCTGCAAACAATCATTCTTTTGGACAGAAAACTGATAATAGGAACACGTGGCAGCGAATTAGCGCTGTGGCAGGCTAATTTTGTAAAAGATAGCCTCGCCGCCATCAACATTACCGCCGAGTTGAAGATCATTAAAACACAGGGCGACCGTATCCTTAACCTCAGCTTTGATAAGCTGGAAGGTAAAGGGTTTTTCACCAAAGAATTAGAAGAAGAATTATTAGCCGGCACTATTGACCTTGCAGTACACTCGCACAAAGACCTGCCGACCGAAAACCCTCCGGGACTCATCATCGCAGCAGTTTCAGAACGGGAAGATCCATCTGAACTGTTGCTGATATTGAAGGATTGTGTAGATGTACATCAAAAGCTATCTGTTAAATACGGAGCTATTGTTGGCACATCATCAAACAGGCGCAAGGCCCAGTTACTGGCCTACCGCCCCGACCTGGAGATAGAAGAGTTACGCGGCAACGTACCTACCCGCATAGGTAAACTACGCGATGAAAAGTACGATGCCATTATGCTGGCCAAGGCCGGTGTAAGCCGTTTAAACATCGATTTAAGCGAATTTCATGTAGAGGAACTAACCCCTGCCGAGCTGATCCCTGCACCTGCACAGGGTGCTTTGGCCATACAGATACGTGAGGTTGACCAGGAACTTTTTGAAGCCCTGCAAGCACTGCACCACCCGGATGTAGCCGAGGAATTAGCTGTTGAACGTACCGTGTTAAAACTTTTTGGCGGTGGCTGCCACCTGCCCCTGGGCTGCTATTGCCGCAAGGAGGATAATATGTACCAGGTATTTACATCAAAAGCAGATGAAGGTGATGAATTCCCGGATAGGGTGTTCCTGAAATCGGATACTACTGATGGCCTTGCCCAAAAGGTTGTGGCTATGTTTGATACCAACCGCAAACTGGCCCAAAGCGTATTTATAACCCGCGATCTTTCGGAGCAAAGCTATTTCCGCAAGGCGATGGAAAAACATGGTATCAACATAGATGCCCGTTCGCTTATCCGCACCGTACCCGTTATCAATAAGCTTGATCCTTATATTTTAAGAGATATCAACTGGATATTTTTCAGCAGTAAAAATGCGGTAGAGTATTTTTTTGCACTGAAACCACAATTGTCTAATAAAGTAAAATTTGGTGTAATGGGTTCAGGATCTGAAGATACTTTGCGCCGTAACGGCCACTTTGCAGCTTATGTTGGCGAAAGCGGCGATACCGCCGAGGTTGCAGCTGATTTTGCAACATTAGCCAACGGCACTAAAGTATTATTCCCCGGCGCCGAAGGTTCCTTACGCAGCATACAACAAGGCTTATCTGCCGAAACCAAAATAATCGACCTTACGGTATACGAAACCGTAATTGAAGAGCAAGTAGAAGGGACCGGCGCCGATGTGCTGGTTTTTACCAGCCCATCCAACGTAGAGGCTTATTTCCAGGATAACCTGTTAGAACCCAACCAGCAGGTAATAGCCATTGGTAAATCAACAGGCAAAAAATTTGACGAAATGGGCACCAAATACACATTACCGTTTTCGCCCGATGAAGTAGGCTTAGCCGAAGCCGTTTTCGGAACAACCTGTTTAACCAACAGGTGTTAAAAAAATATCCGGACCATGCTATTCATGGTCCGGATGCTTAATGCTTAATATATTTCACTACCAACCTGGGATGCCTTGACATAACGCCGCAAAGTTTGAGTAAAATTTCCGGCTGCTAACACCACTATCATGATCAATTCATGGGTTTATATTGCTTATCAGACAGTTATGCAATATAAAGCTATAAAATATTTTGCGTGTACAAACATTTCTGTAAAATCATCCTTACGCCATAAATTACCTTTAATGAGTTTATAGCGTACATAATTGTACGGGTTTATATAACTTTGCCTTCCTCCGGCCGGTAAGGCAGTTTCCGAAACCGGAGCATCAACTATAACATGTTACAACGACCACGTAGAAACCGTAAAAGTGAAGTAATACGCCAGATGGTGCAGGAAACGCACATAAGCGCGGCCAATTTGATATTCCCCCTGTTTATTATCGATGGGGAGAATCAGAAAAGCGAAGTATCGTCTATGCCTGGTATTTACCGGTATTCTGTAGATAATTTACTGCGCGAGATTGAAACCTGTATGAAGCTGGGTTTAAAATCATTTGATCTTTTCCCCAATATCGATGAAGCCCTAAAGGATACCATGGCTACTGAAAGCTACCGCGAAGAAAGCTTGTACCTGCGCGCCATTCGCGAAGTTAAAAAGAACTTTCCGGAGGCTTGCGTTGTTACCGATGTGGCAATGGATCCTTATAGCAGCGATGGCCATGATGGCATTGTTAAAAACGGCGAAATATTGAATGACGAAACGCTGGAAGTTTTAGGTAAAATGGCCCTTGCACACGCACAATGCGGCGCCGATATTATTGCCCCATCAGACATGATGGATGGCCGTGTGGGATACATTCGCCAAGTATTGGACCAAAATGACTTTACCAACGTTTCTATCATGTCGTATTCGGCTAAGTATGCAAGCGCTTTTTATGGACCGTTCAGGGATGCCTTAAATTCGGCACCCAAATTTGGCGATAAAAAAACTTACCAGATGAACCCGGCCAACCAGCGCGAGGCACTGATAGAGGCCAACTTAGATGAACTGGAAGGCGCCGATTTTTTAATGGTAAAACCAGCCCTACCCTACCTGGATGTTATAAAACTGATAAAAGACAATACCGAACTACCCGTAGCAGCCTACAACGTAAGCGGCGAATATGCCATGATAAAAGCGGCCGTACAACGCGGCTGGCTCAACGAGCAGCGTGCCATAACCGAGGTGCTTACCAGCATCCGCCGGGCAGGTGCCACCGCGATATTGACGTATCATGCCAAGGAAGTTTTGGAGAATAAATGGATTTAAAAAGCTAAAAGCACAAGGCTTAAAGCCGAAAGCTTTTGCTAAACGATTATAAACAAGCTTTAAGCCTTGTGCTTTTAGCTTTACGCTTAAAAAATGTTAGATTCAATAAAAAAGATGTTTTCGGGCGAGGCTAATGAACCGGTGAATACAACGGGTAAGCCTGATATTAGCAGGGAGAAAAGCGCCGAACTTTATGCCAGGGCTAAAACCTACTTTCCGGGTGGGGTTAACTCGCCGGTAAGGGCTTTTAAATCGGTATATGGTACGCCCTTGTTTATTCAAAAAGGCGATGGCAGCCACATTTGGGATGCCGATGGCAACGAGTTTATTGACTACTGCTGCTCATGGGGGCCGCTCATCCTTGGTCATAACAATACCAAAGTACGGGAAAAGGTTATAGAGGTGATGCAAAACGGCATGTCTTTTGGCGCACCAACCGCGTTAGAAAATGAGCTGGCTGAACTGATCCTGAAGAACAATAAATTTATTGAAAAACTACGCTTTGTAAGCTCGGGTACCGAAGCGGTTATGTCGGCAATCAGGCTGGCGCGTGGTTATACCAAACGCGATAAGATCCTGAAATTTGAAGGTTGTTATCATGGCCATACCGATGCTTTGCTGGTAAAGGCAGGATCGGGCCTGGTTACCTTTGGCGAAACCTCATCAGCAGGCGTACCAAAGGCATTTGTTGATGAAACCATCGTGGTATCGCTAAATGATAAGGAAGCCCTTACCCTGGCTTTTAATGAATTTAAAGATCAGATTGCAGCCGTCATCATCGAACCTATCCCGGCCAATAACGGTTTGCTGTTACAGGAAAAAGAATACCTGCAATTTTTACGCGATATATGTACCCAAAACGGCACGCTGCTGATATTTGACGAAGTAATTTCGGGGTTCCGGGTTGGTTTTGAAGGCGCTGCCGGTTACTACCAAATTAAGCCGGATATTATTACCTATGGTAAAATCATCGGCGGTGGTTTGCCTGTTGGCTGTTATGGCGCATCGGCAGCAATTATGGGCAATGTATCGCCAGATGGTGGTGTTTACCAGGCCGGTACATTATCTGGCAACCCGGTAGCTATGGCGGCTGGTATTGCCCAGCTGACCGAACTTTTGCGCATGGGTTTTTACCGCGACCTGAACAATAAACGAGAAGAATTTACCGAGGCCATACAGCGTTTTGCTACAGCCCGTAATTATAAATTTAAGGTGTTTGGTATCGGATCCATATTCTGGTTTGCTTTTACAGATAAAGAGTATATTCGTAAAGCCGAAGATATTGACGCAGCAAGCATGGAAAAATTCAAAAAATTCCACCGCGAACTGATAAACCGGGGTATTTACCTGGGTCCATCAGGTTACGAAGTTGGTTTTATATCATCGGCCCATACCAAAATTGATTTAGAAAAAACCAAACGCGCTATTTTTGATAGCCTTGACCTGGTTTTCAGTAATAAGTAAAAACAGGCAACTGGCAACAGAAACCCGACAACAGATAAAATGAAAAGGACATTTGTAATTTTTTACGCGCTCATCATCTATGCCGTTGCTCAACTGGTATGGTGGGGGTATATGCTGGTAACACCTCACGCAAGGCCAATCAGCATGGTACTATGCGAGGGATCGATGTTTATATTGGTATTTACGCTGGGCGCCGTTAGTCTGCATAAAACCATCAATAAGGAGCGTAAGCTGCAAGAGCAAAAAAAGAATTTTTTGCTTTCGGTAACACACGAGCTGAAATCGCCGCTGGCATCTATCAAAATATTACTGCAAACCATCCAGAAACGTAACCTGACTAAAGAGCAGGTGCTTGATTTTATAGAAAAATCATTGAATGATGTTGAGCGCCTGGATGATATGGTTGAGAATATGTTGCTGGCCTCCAAAATCGAAAACCAATCATACACGTTTCCTAAAGCAAGCTTTAATCTTTCGGTTTTGGTAGATAGCATTGTAAACCGTTTGCAGATCAGCAAATGCGATTGCAACCAAATGATTATCGATGCCGAGATTGAACCCAAAATTGAAATCACCGGCGATAAGTTCGCGCTTACATCCGTGGTAACCAATTTAATCGAGAATGCTGTAAAATACTCCAGTCCATGCTCGGCAGTGGTTGTTAAGTTATTTTCAAAAGATGATAAGGTATACTTGGAAGTAGCCGACCAGGGTATAGGCATAGCCGATAACGAGAAAGCCCGTATTTTTGACCGTTTTTACCGTGTTGGCAGCGAGGAAACCCGTAACACCAAGGGAACCGGCCTGGGCCTGTATATAGTAAAAGAGGTGCTGGATAAGCACCAGGCCAGTATTAAGGTGAAAGACAACCGCCCTGCTGGGAGTATTTTTGAAGTTGTATTTGGATGAGAGACACGAATTTAAATAGCGCGAATTTCACGAATGTGACTAATTTTCACCAATCTGCTTATATATTTTGAACGAGAAATTTGTGTAATTTGATTAATTAGTGAGATTCGTGTTTAATTAAAGTTCGTGTAATTCGATTTAATTCGTGACCATTCGTGTTTATTAAAATTTGTGTAATTGGATTTAATGAGTGAATTAGTGCTTATCAAATTAGTGTATTAAAATTATGAGTCAGACAATGCCTAACAAAAAAAGAATTCTATTAGCCGAAGACGAAGAGCATTTGTTGGAAGCCATTAAACTTAACCTTGAGCTGGAAGGTTATAAAGTTTCGACAGCTAAAAATGGTAAAAAGGCTTTGCAATTGTTTAAAGAAGAGCGTTTTAACCTGGTTATATTAGATGTGATGATGCCCGAAATTGACGGCTTTGTGGTTGCAGAAACCATCCGCCTTGAAAATACAGAGGTGCCTATCATGTTTCTGACAGCCAAAAACACCAATGAGGATAAAATTTCGGGCCTTAAAAAAGGTGCCGACGATTATTTAACCAAACCGTTCAACCTGGAAGAGCTTATTTTACGGGTGAACAACCTGGTAAAACGTAGCCTGAAAGGCGACGACCTTAAAGAGTTTAACAGCTACAAAATTGGCGAAAAAACCATCCACTTTAACTCGTTTGAGCTGGTGAATGAAGATGGCTCTATCACTCCGCTTACCAAAAAAGAAACTATGTTACTGAAGCTTTTAATTGAGCGCCGTAACGATGCAGTATCGCGCGAGCAGATACTGGAAACTGTTTGGAACTATGATGTATACCCGTCAACCCGTACTATCGATAACTTTATCCTAACCTTCCGTAAGTATTTTGAACCAGACCCTAAAAACCCGGTTTATTTTCACTCTATCCGTGGTGTAGGCTATAAATTTACCGATAATCAGCACTAATTAATGTTCAGTAACCGGGTGCGCATATTTATTGCATTTGTTTTCCTGCTATCGTTAGGCTTGTTGCTGTACCTGCGCATTTATGAGCTTGCGGCTGTTGCTGTTATGATGATTTTATTGCTAATATGGGATTACTTTAAACAAGGTACCCTGGTTGTTGCGGCCAAATATTTTCACCATAAGGAATTTGATAAGGCAGAGGCCTCGTTAAAAGAGATCAGCAAACCCGAATGGCTTAGTAACAAGCGCCGGGGTTATTATGAATTTATTTACGGCGGCATTTGTGTGCAAAAACAGGATTTTAAAGCAGCCGAACAACATTATGAGATTGCCGCCCAATACCCGCTGCGGTCTGTAAACGACCATGTAGCCGCGTTGGTTACGGTGGCCAATATCAGTATAAGGCATAATGATTATGATAAAGCCAAAGCCTACCTGCAATTGGCCGAGCAGCATGCCGATAAAATTACCGCCAAAATGAAGGATGTTATAAACAAACTTCACAAGGAGATTAAACAAAAATAGAGCGTTTAGAATCAAGAGTCAAGAATCAAGAATCAAGACATGAAAATGCAAAGCGTAAAGTTGATCCAACTATTCGCTCCGCACATCGCCAGTATTGTTACCGGCAACCCAAAGTCTTAATTCTTGACTCTTGATTCTTGACTCTTTTGCTCTCTTCTAAAAGATATGAGAGATTCGTTATTAATAAAAGCAGCTTTTTCCGAAAAAACAGAACGGCCACCGGTATGGATGATGCGCCAGGCCGGCCGTTTCATGAAAGAATATTGGGACATTAAAAACAAGTATTCCTTTTTGGAAATGTGCAAAACACCGGAGCTTGCGGCCGATGTTACCATGCTGCCGGTTAATTTATTAGGCATTGATGGCGCCATCCTGTTTTCGGACATATTGGTTACCGGCGAAGCTATGGGCGGCGATTTGAGTTTCAACGCGGGCACCGGCCCCAAGTTTGCTAACCCTGTACGTACACAAAAAGATATTGATAACCTGCAAACCGATGTAGGTGATAAATTACAATATGTTGCCGATGCCATTAAGGTGATTCAGCAGCGTTTAAATGGCAGCATCCCGCTGATTGGTTTTGCAGGCGCGCCATTTACCGTTATGAGCTACCTGGTTGAAGGCGGATCATCAAAAGATTTTAAGCTCACCAAACTGATGCTACACAATGAGCCGGCAATGGCCCATCAGCTTTTATCAAAAATTGCCACTGTTACGGCCAACTACCTTAACCTGCAGATTAAAGCCGGCGTAAACGCTGTTCAGATCTTCGATAGCTGGGCGCAGGCTTTGGCGTGGGATGATTATAAAGAGTTTAGCCACTACTACATCCAACAGATCATCAGCAAGCTTAACCGTAAGGATATCCCGGTAATATCGTTCTGCAAAGGCAGTTCGGTTTTTGCACCGCTAATGGCCGAGGCTAAGCCGGATGTGGTATCGATTGACTGGAATGTTGACCTGTTGGATATCAAAAAACGTTTGCCTGCCGGTGTAGCCGTACAGGGTAACCTTGATCCGCATATATTATACGCCGATAAAAAAGTAATTAAAGACCGCATATACCGCCTGTTCGACCGGATGAAGGACGAGCCCGGCTTCATTTTTAACCTGGGCCACGGCATTATGCCCGATATCCCGTTTGATAATGTGAAATATGCGGTAGAGGTAATAAAAGAATATAACTAAGCCCCCCGGCCCCCTGAAGGGGGAGCTTTCGGGCATAGTAAATTAATATACTAATCAAAAATTCCCCCTTCAGGGGGTTAGGGGGCTCGCCATCATGTACGAATACGTTCTTGCCATACACATCATTTTTGTCGTCTGCTGGATGGCGGGGTTGTTTTATAGCGTTCGTCTTTTTATATACCACACAGAGGCGCAGGACAAGCCAGAGCCAGACCGTACAATCCTTTCTGAGCAATTTGAGATTATTGAGCAGAGGCTATGGAACATTATCGCTATTCCATCGATGTACATCACCATAATAGCAGGCACCATAATGCTCTCACTAAAGCCTATATGGCTTCAGTTTGGATGGATTTATATAAAGCTTGGCTTTGTAGTTATTTTGGTGATATACCATTTCATCTGCCAAAACAAAATAAAACAAATGCGCAGCGGCGTATTCAAATGGACATCTATACAACTCCGCCTTTGGAATGAGTTAGCAACCATCATCCTTTTTGCTATAGTGTTCCTTGTAGTACTTAAAAGCACGTTAAACTGGATCTTTGGAGTTGTTGGCCTGGTTGCCCTTTCGGTAATATTAATGATCGCGGTGAAAATTTATAAGCGGTTTAGGGAGAAGAAATAACTCAAACAACTTCTATTCATGTGAATCTTCATTGAATTTGATTTTACCCCATAAATTCAATAATCCTTTTTGGTTTTCAAGGGTGATAAACAATTGTAAAGCATTTTCAACCATTACCTTATCAGATTTTATCCCGGTAACTTTCCGTACTTTTTTCAACAACTGTGTATCTACTTTAACTTTCATATTTTAAATGTAGTAAGATTTATTCTTTTACAATCACCCCATCTTTCACCACCAACCTCACCATTTTCAAAACTTTCATGTCCTCAATCTGATTACCATCAACGGCAACCAGCTCCGCCAGGTATTCCGCCTTGATATTCCCCAAATCCTTCAATCCAAAAACTGCTCTCCATCGAAAACACGTTGGGGTTTAAGTAATATATATGTTCTGTTTTTTGGGCAAATATGGGCAGGCAAAAAACGAGGAGTATTATTGTTGCTATTGTTTTCTTCATTATAAATAAAGATAGCTTACTTTATAGGAGATAAAAAGCCGCAAATCAATAATTAAAAAATATTTCAAACCCCATGCAACCATTTGCCCCAGGTTACCATCTTACTTTTAAATGATGTTTTTGGAACCTAAATATACTATCGAACAATTGGTTGAACGCTGCAAAGCGGGCGAACGTAAGGCACAGGAATTGTTATACAAACAATTGGCCGGTAAAATGCTGGCCGTATGTATGCGCTACGCTACCGATAGAATGGAGGCCGAAGACATGCTGCAAAACGGGTTTATAAAAGTTTTTGGCAAAATGGCCGATTACCGGGCAGATGGATCATTTGAAGGTTGGGTAAGGCGCATCATGGTGCACAGCTCTATTGAATACTATCGCAAGCACCACAAAATGATGCAGGTGATTGATATACACGAGGCAGGCACCGAACCATCGGTTAACCCGATAGCTGCCGCCAACCTTGATGCTAAAGTGTTGATGGGGCTGATACAGCAACTTGCACCGGGTTACCGCATCGTATTTAACCTGTATGCTTTAGAAGGTTACGCACACAAAGAAATTGCCGAAATTGTAGGCATTACCGAAGGGGCATCAAAATCGCAGCTATCAAGGGCGAGAACAATATTAAAAGAACAAATTGCAAAAATGGAGAGCAAAAGCTATGGATATGCGGGATAAAGATCTGGACAAGCTGTTTCAATCGGCATTAAACGATTACGAGACAGAACCATCTGCAAAAGTGTGGACAGGGATTGCCGGCGAATTGGATGCAGGCAAACGTAAAAAGGTATGGCTGCCATTGCTGAGTATTGCCGCAGGTATAGCTTTACTGATAACCGCCGGTGTTTTATTTATTCCGAAAGAAGTTAAACCAACCAAACCCGATGTGCTTGCAGCAGTAAAACCAACAGTAGTTGCACCACAGACACCGGCTACCCAGCCAACAGTAGCGCAAAACAATAAACCAGCAAACGTAGCTATGGTACCCGCCAATAACTTAGCCAACAATAAAACAAAAACACACAAACGCGGAATCATAAAACCGGTTATTATACAGCCCGCGCAGGATATGATAATACAGGATGAGCAACTTGTACTGGCATCTGCCAAGCCGGATCAGCAACCTATTAAACCCGTTTTGCCGGACATGAGTATACCAATCACAGAGAAGCATATTGAAGATCAGCCTACTATGACGAACGCACCAGTTACAGCATCTGCACAGGTTGCCGCCGCTAAACCAGCCGTTCCAGCAAAAAAGCATAAGATTCGCAGTTTGGGCGATGTGTTTAATGTGATGATTGCCGCTGTTGATAAACGTAAAGATAAGATCATTGAATTTAGCAATACCGATGAGGACGATGCCACCATTACTGGCGTAAACCTTGGCATAATTAAAGTGAAAAAAGAAAAATAAAATCTAAAGAAAAAATATATACCCGATAATTATGAAACGTTTAATTTTTACGGCAATGCTATGCGTTGCAGCAAGCTACGGCTTTGCCCAAACCACTACCACTACAACTATAGTCGATTCGACCAAAACAGGTACAGATACCACTATTATAACCAAAAAACATATCAAAGTTAGTTTAGGGCTTGGCCATGATGCACCTTATGTATCGCCATATAATAACGACAGCACAAAGGTGCAAAGGACAAAAGCCCCCGGTTTTTCTTTCGGCATTACCTTTTCAAGGATCGATCTTGGCTTTGCTACTTTGCTTGACCACGGCAGCTTCACCCTGTCGCCCAATAACCAGTTCCTGAGTTATCGGCAGGCTAAAACAGCCAACTTTGGCTTTGATGTAGTGCAGTTTGGGTACCGTTTTAACAGCGCCTTTAAAATATATGTTTCGGGCGGGTTCGACTGGACCAACATCCGTTTGCGCCAGGATATTACCATACAACGTAATACGCCTGTATTAACTTTTTTGCCGGATAGCATCCACTTCAGCAAAAACCGTTTTTCGTCAAGCTATCTGCGCATCCCTTTATCATTCTATTATCGCAGTCATGAAGATAGCCGTGGCAACTACTTCCGCCTGGTTGTTGGCCCCGAGGTTGGTATCCTGCTTAACGGACGCGTAAAACAAATAAGCGAAGAACGCGGCAAGCAAAAATTTGATGACGATTATCACTTTGCCAAACTGCGCAAAGGCGCATTCATCCGCATGGGCTACGGCATCATGGGCATCTACGCCAAATACTACTTTAACGATATGTTTGAAAACAGCCCCGCCCAGGAGGGGTTAAGAAACTTTAGCTTTGGGTTGACGCTGGGTTTCTAAACACGATTTTTAGGATTTGACAGGATTAACAGGATTTTTTTGGAGAGGCGCATAATGCGCCTCTTTTTTTTACACGATTACAGGATTATAATAGATTGAAAAGATTAAGCGCAAAGGAAAACCTGATAGTGTTATTTCCACCTTATGCCCGGTGGCAAAAATCCTATCAATCCTGCTAAATCCCTAAATCGTGTTATCTTTGTGATAATGTCAGACACTCCTTTTTTGCAGGCTATTGCAGTAAGTAAAATATATCCCGGTAAACAGGCGGCCGGCGTTAAAATCATCAGTATATCCATTTCTCCCGGAAAAATAACGGCTATTATTGGTGAAAGCGGTAGCGGGAAAAGCACGCTGCTCCGGTTATTATACGGCCTGCTTTCTCCTGATGAAGGCATTGTTAAGTTTAAAGGTGAACGCATTTGGGGGCCCGAAGAAAAATTGATTCCCGGCCATGATGCCATGAAAATGGTTACCCAGCATACCGACGACCTGAACCTGTTTGCTAAAGTTTGGGATAACGTAGCGGCAATGCTGCCCGCAACCGACCTGAAAGCCAAAAAGGAAAAAACCGAGCAAATTTTAACACAGCTTAACATGCTCCACATGGCCGACAAACGGGTGGCCGACCTGAGTGGCGGCGAGAAGCAACGCGTGGCCATAGCAAGAGCCATAATTACCCGCCCGCAGGTTTTATTACTGGATGAGCCGTTTAACCAGGTTGATACCTCCTTCAGGGAGGGATTGCAGCAGGATATCAGACAAATTGTAAAAGAGCTTGGTATCACGGTAATCATGGTATCGCATGATCCGGCCGAGGTGCTATCTATGGCCGATGAACTGGTAGTGATAAAAAACGGACAAATTGTGGAGCAGGGGCATCCAAAAACACTGTATCAGCATCCGCAGCATTTGTATACCGCCCAACTTTTAAGTAGCTGCAATGTGCTTACCGCTGCCAACGCGCAAATTTGCGGTATTGAAGCAATAAAAGACCATGTTGTAATTTATCCCGACTGGATAAGGATTAAACTGATTTCATCAACCAAAAGCTGGACAATAAAACAGATCCTTTTCCGGGGATTTTATGAAGACCTGATACTCGAAAAAGAGGGCGTGCTGCTCCGCGTATCCAACGGCGAACCGGATAGCTATAAAGAGGGCGATATGGTATCAGTTAGGTTTTGGAAGTGGCTGGAGTATTGATAAATAGCCTGTATAAACGACTGAAATAGAATTGTATCTTTGAAAGATTATGGCAAAAGTAAAAAAAGCGCCTACCAAAAAAGGTTCCAGCGGTGCGATTTTAAGCAACAATATTAAAAGTCATGCTAATGATCCTTTTTTCGTAAAAAAACTGAAGAGGCTAAGATAGCGGTTAGTAAGATAGTATTACCTGAGAGTAAAAAATAATAGCATTTTACATCGATAAATAAAAGGCTGGATTTATCCGGTTTTTTTTATGATATATCAATTTGATTTGATGCTTATTGATCCGTATTAAACTCAGGTATGGCTATATCAATTCTCATTAATCAATATATCCTTAGCCATAATCATGGGCACACTGATATATTTTTTCTCCATGTAATTAATCACTTTTTCCAGAATATCGCGCGATTGCTGATCCATGCTTTGTACTTCATCAGCAAAAACAGAATTGATGGCCGTGTTGCGGATCTCTTTAATCTTTTCGGGCACCTGGCGCATGGCCACTTCAATACGGCGTTGTTTCAATTGGGTTAAAAACTCGGCTATGTTTTGTTCAATAATACCTTCGGCATGTACCAGTTCGTGGTAACGCTCCTGCAGGTTGCGTTTGGCAACTTCGTTTAATGAATGTACTTCGATAAAGTTAACAGGGAATTGCTCTAAAACTTCGGGAGCGGTATCGTTAGGGATGGCAAGATCAACGATAGTTTTTCTGCCGGTTTCGCCGTTAAGCAGCGATTGATAAATTTCGGTGGTGATAATAGGCTCAACTGCCGATGTGCAGGTGATAATGGCATCAAAGCCTTTATTGTAAGTTTTAAGGGCCTCCAAGTCAAATGCTTCGCCGTTCAAGTCTCTGGCCAGTTCAGCCGCCTTTGAAACAGTCCGGTTAAAAACCGCGAAGTTGCTAAACTTATGTTTTTGCAGGTATTTAGATAAATTGCGGTTGGTTTCGCCGGCGCCGATAATCAATATGCGGGCGTTTGAGCAGAGGTTCAAATCCTTAAGCTTACGATAAGCTAACGAGACAACCGAAATGGGATTTTTTGAAATATTGGTATGGGTGTAAACTTCCTTTGCCGTTTTTACTACGCAGTTCATAATCATACGCATAGCATCGCCGGTTAGGCCTGCTTCTTTACAGTGTTCGTAAGCTTTGCGCAGCTGGGCCAGTATCTCCTTTTCGCCAACTATCAAACTCTCTAACGAGCATGAAGTACGCAGCAGGTGCACCATGGCTTCCTGGTCTTCGTAAATAGAAGCGCCATCCATGAAAGTGCTCAGGGAGTTTTCACACAACTCGGTGTTAAACGCTTCAATAAAACGCTTTGCAAAGTCCTTATCAACCACCTGAGGGGTAGTCATAACAAATTCCACGCGGTTACACGTAGCCAGGTAAAATATTTCCGGTATCCCAAATTGAGTTTTAACCTGTTGAAGCTTTTCAGTCAGATTTTCCTGGCAAACCACCAATCTTCCTATTTCCTTCAGTTCAATCTGTTTGTGTGTAAAAGCAATAACCTTTAAATACTTCAAAGCAGTTTTAAATTTGACCGAACAAAAATATCACTATAAAAGGGATGCAATGTCAACACTTTGTCAAACAGGCGTATTTGGAATGGTTATAAATTAGCCAAAAATGACTTAAAAACCGTATTTAAACTGTCGAAAACCCTATCTAACAAATTATCGGATATCTGTAGTGCGTATACTTAAAAACAAAAGTTTGGTGATAAACTTGGGCTAATTTAATGTAATGCCTTTGGCGCCTGGTTTCGCGCCGCACTGCAACCTGGCATTAAAACTCTTTGGGATGTGGCGCCGCAAAAGTTAACGTTAAAAGCTTACCTTAAGGGCAAAACAAATCCTCTGCATTTTTATTAAGCATACAGAATATCAAAACAAAAATATGGATCTGCAAAGTGTTGAAATGCGTAACCTGGAAGTACAGGATTACCAGGAACTGAAGAAATCGATGAAATCGGCATACATGGATATGGATGAGGATTACTGGGACGCCAATTCCATTAAAAAGCTTATTAAAATATTCCCCGAAGGGCAAATTTGTGTAACCGTGAACGATATGGTAGTGGGTTGTGCCCTGGCCATTATAGTCGATTATCAAAAGTTTGGCGATAACCATACTTACAAACAGATAACCGGCGATAGTACTTTTAAAACCCATACAGAAAATGGCGACGTTTTATACGGTATAGATGTATTTATTCATCCAAATTACCGCGGCCTGCGCCTGGCCCGCCGCCTTTATGACGCCCGCAAGGCCCTGTGCGAAAAGTTGAACCTGAAAAGCATTATTGCAGGTGGCCGCATACCCAATTATCAAAAATTCCAGAACGATCTTACCCCCCGCCAGTATATTGATAAGGTAAAGTATAAGGAGATATATGACCCAACCCTATCCTTCCAGCTGGCCAATGATTTTCACGTACGTAAAGTACTGCGCAATTACCTGCCCGAAGATAGCCGCAGCAAGGGATTTGCTACTTTGATAGAGTGGAACAATGTGTATTACGAGGAAATAAGCACTGCTATTAACCAAAAAACGGTAGTGCGCATAGGCTTGGTACAATGGCAGATGCGCCCATACAATAACATTAGCGAACTGTTAAAGCATGCCGAGTATTTTGTAGACGCGGTAAGCGATTACCAGGCAGATTTTATACTGTTCCCCGAATTATTTGGCACTCCTTTAATGGCCGATTACAACCACATGGACAGTGCCAAGGCCATGCGCGAACTGGCCAAATATACCCAGCCCATCATCGAAGAATTTTCAAAACTGGCGGTATCATACAATGTAAACATTATAGCGGGCAGTATGCCTACCATTTTTGAAGATTCGTTGTACAATGTATCGTACCTGTTCAGGCGCAATGGCAGTATGGAAGAGGTTTATAAAATTCACCCTACCCCATCCGAGATCAGTTCATGGGGTATCCGTGGCGGCGATGAGGTTAGGGTATTTGAAACCGACGCCGGCAAAATAGGCATCCTGATTTGTTACGATGTGGAATTCCCGGAGTTAGCCCGGATACTGGCCAGCCAGGATATGCAAATCCTTTTTGTTCCATTTTTAACTGACACCCAAAATGGTTATAACCGGGTTAAGTTTTGCTCGCAGGCACGAGCCGTCGAGAATGAATGTTATGTAGCTATAGCCGGTTGCGTGGGCAACCTGCCCAATGTAAATAATATGGGCATCAGCTACGCGCAGTCGGCGGTATTTACGCCATCGGATTTTGGCTTCCCTACCAACGGAATTCAATCAGAAGCCACGCCAAACAGCGAAATGATTGTAATAGCCGACGTGGACCTTTCACTGTTGGATGAACTGCATGAATACGGCAGCGTACAAAATTTAAAAGACCGCAGAACCGATTTGTATAATATTACTTTTAACGGGAAAAAAGTGTAGTATTGAGTAATGATCCGAAAAGATAATTACACCCTCCCCGGCGCCAAAGGCCGGCCCATGCTGATAGACGTAACGTACGATGACGCTTTTAAAAATGCACCAATAGTTATCTTCGCACATGGCTTTAAAGGTTTTAAAGATTGGGGCACGCATAATTTAGTGGCCGGCTACTTTGCCAACGCTGGTTTTAAATACCTTAAATTCAATTTTTCGCACAACGGCACTACACCTGATAACCCGCTTGATTTTGCCGACCTGATAGCTTTTAGCGACAATACATTTTCGATAGAGCTTGAAGATTTGGATACCATTATTGATTTTGCCTGCAGCGGATCGGGCATGGCGGCAGCCAGTGGGGTTTACCTTATTGGCCACAGCATGGGCGGCGGTATCAGCATCATTAAATCGGCAGAGGATAGCCGGATAAAAAAGCTGGTTACCATGGCATCTATATCAAGCTTTTATAACCTTTGGCCCGAAGAAATAGAGATACAATGGCGGTTGCAGGGCATTATTTACATGCCCAATAAGCGCACAGGGCAACAAATGCCTTTAAAATCTACCCTGCTGGGCGATTTGGATAAGCATCCTAAACGCCTGGATATATTGGCGCAGGCAGTAAAAGTTAAGCAACCCTGGCTATTGATGCATGGCGACGCTGATACTACAGTTCCGATAAGCCATGCCGAAGAATTGTATGCGGCACATCCCGATGCTGAATTTTTTATTTTGCCTGGCGGCGACCATACTTTTGGCGGTGCCCACCCTTATTTAAGCGATGTTTTGCCGGCTCCACTGGTTTCATTTTGCGATACAACAATATCATTTTTAAGTAAATAAAACCGGTAGCAACAATCTATCGTAACTTTTTTGTGTTAAAGTTATCACACCCCGTATAAGTACTATTATTGTTCCCATGAGTTTAGAAGGATCCTGCAAAAAGGCAAAAAAATACATCAACGTTATTCCTACCGATGAGGCTGGTTTTGACAAACTAATTCCCATCCTGCGCGAGTACATGGGCAACAAAGCCGAAAACTCACCAAAAAAACAGATAGGCCCATTTACAACCGATATAGCCGTTTACAATAAGCTGCCCGAAAGCGGCCTGCGTATAACCTGGATAGGCCATTCCAGCATATTGATTGAAATAGATGGCAAGCGTATTTTAACCGACCCGGTTTGGGGCGATAGGGTATCTTTCTCTAAATATTTCGGCCCGAAGCGCTTTTTTAAACCAGCCGTTGCATTACAAGATCTGCCGCCGCTGGATGCTGTGCTACTGTCACATGACCATTACGACCACCTGGATAAGGATACTATTAAATTTTTTGCAGGCTCATCAATACCTTTTTACTGCTCCGCAGGCGTAGGGCAATACCTTGCAAAATGGGGTATCCTTAAAAACTTTATTAATGAGATGGACTGGGGCGATAGTGTGCTGATAGGGAACCAGGTTGTTGTTACCTCTACCCCATCAAGGCATTTTTCGGGCCGTGGCGTGGTAAACCGTAACGAAACCCTTTGGGCAAGCTTTGTAATAAAAGGCCCCAAACATAATATCTATTTTGGTGCCGATTCGGGCTGGTCGCCAAGTTTTGCCGAAATTGGCAAAGCCTTTGGCCCGTTTGATTTAACGATGCTTGAGGTGGGCGCCTATGGCAAATACTGGCCAGACATACATATGGGTCCCGATCATGCTTCAAATGCCCACATAGCCCTTAAAGGCAAGCTCATGATGCCCATACACTACGGCACGTTTAACCTGGCACCCCACGCCTGGTACGAGCCGGCTGAACGTTTGGAGAAATTTGCCAAAGACAAAAAGATAGACCTTTTTGTACCTGAACCGGGCAAGCCCACCGAAGTTAAAGGCCCTTATAACTCGGCCTGGTGGAAAAAGTTTATGTAGAAACAGCCCACACAAAAATACTATCCTGATATCGGCTCAAAAGTAATTGAACCATGTATTGATCATCCGGTTTATTGCGCTATCTTTAAGTTTAAATTACCTGCCTAAACTTAAGGATACAGTCCTATGCAAGCTACAACCATCGATCAAATTATAACGCAACTGGAAACCATCATTGCCGATGCCATACAAACCGGCAGCCGGGCCGGGTATTTTGCGGCCCTGTACCACAAAGTAACCTGCAAAGTAAAAGAAGGTATATTGGCCGGCGAGTTTGAGGATGGTAAAAGAATGGAGCAACTGGATGTTACTTTTGCAAGCCGTTACATTACGGCCTATCATCAATGGCAGCAAAAACAGCAACCTTCGGCATCGTGGGCACTTGCTTTCAGCATATTTAATAAGCCCCGAAAAATGGTACTGCAACACCTGCTTATTGGCATGAACGCGCACATCAACCTTGATTTGGGTATTGCCGTTGTGGAAACTGCCCGGGCTTTTAACCAGCCGCTTGCCCAGGTGCATAACGATTTTAATGCCATTAACACCATTCTATCTGCCCTCACATATCAGGTTATTAACGAGTTAAACCAGGTATCCCCCTTAATGTCATTAGCCGGTTTACACGCGCAGAACAACTCCATCCTCATTCAATTTGCGCTTAGCAATGCCAGAGACGGCGCCTGGTGTTTTGCCGAAGACCTTTACACACGAACAGGCCAGGATTACCTTAACCTAATAACCAGCCGCGATGCCGATATCAACAAACTTGGCCTGGGCATTGTTGCCCCCGGAGGTTTACTAAGTTTCACTGTTTGGATAATCCACTTGTTTGAATGGAAAAATCCATCAAAAATAACCGGGGTACTGAATGAATATAAGAAGACTTATTTGAAAGTGAACTAATTTACTGACGTAAGGTCTAAAAATCTGGCACATACATTGGGTAAATGAACTTATCATCTGCAATTGGGTGTAAATCAGATTGTCGCTAAACGATATTGCTTAAGGTTACCGGTTTCTATCCGCCAATTTGGCTAAAGCCTTATGTCTGCCGAATCTTTGTCCGTTGGCTAAAGCCAACGGCAATGAATGGTTTAATTCATTGCCGTCCCTTTTAAGGGGCGGATAAGAATAAATTGGTAGTTAAGGGCTTTAGCCCAAATTGTCCGTTTACGACAATTTGATTTGCACCCATCACCGCCACCCGCAATACGCACCTGCAACAAATTCCTTATCTTTGCGGCACAATGCAATTAACAGGAGAGAAAACAGCGGTTTGGGAAAAGGGTTATAACAATTACGGCCCCTGGCTTAAGGAAAAATACAAAGGCCACAGGGTATTTAAAGTAATTGTTGATGGCGGCTTTACCTGCCCCAACCGCGATGGCAGCAAAGGCTATGGCGGCTGCACCTATTGCAATGTTGATTCGTTTACCCCATCGGTTAGCCGTAATGCCCCTACTGTGCGCCAGCAGGTGATAGAAGGCATGGAACGTGCCCGCAAAGGCAACAAGGCCGATAAATTCATCATTTACTTTCAGCCCAATACCAATACTTACGCCCCCGCGCATTATTTAAAAATGATGTACGATGAGGCGTTGAGCTACGGCACCGAAGATATTGTTGGCCTGAGCGTAGGCACCCGCCCTGATTGTATTGATGCCGAAAAAATTGCCCTGCTGGAAAGTTATACCGACAGGTTTGACGTTGACCTTGAAATGGGCATGGAATCGATATACAACGAAACCCTGGGCCAGATAAACCGTGGCTGCAATCACGAGGAATTGGTTAAAGCCCTTAAACTGGTTGAAAATAGCAAACTGGATATTTGTGTGCACACCATTTTTGGTTTCCCCTGGGAAACCCACGAAATGATGCTTAAATATGCCGATGAGATAAACCGTTTTCCGCAGATAAAATTTGTAAAATTCCATCACCTGCATATCGTAGAAGGATCGGTAATGGGCGTAAAATATAAACGTGAGCCATTTAAACTTTTCGGCATTGATGAATACGCCGACTTTTTATGTGAACTGCTCCCCCGCGTTCGCCCCGATATTGTAATCCAGCGCCTGTTTGGCCTAAGCGACCGCGAACTGCTGATAGCACCAAACTGGGGTTTAAAAAAATCGGAGATCCAATATTATATTGATCAAAGAATACTGAGCCGGGGTGTGGTACAAGGAAGCGCGCTTACTGTCTGAATCAAAATACCCATAATTTATTGATTTACAGAATTTGGTATCCACTTAACATTCTGGATATTCTTTAATTCTGATTCTGCCCTTTGGTACCAGTTTTGTTAACCCATAGTTGAAAAATCCCGTCGAAAATTTTTAACTTAGATACGTTTTGTCACAAAGAGCGCAACAAAATTACATTCCAGCATTAACCGGTGTACGCGCAATGGCTGCTTACCTGGTTTTTATATCGCACTTTGCTTATATATTTGATGAAAAATTTCCTCACTCTGTGCAACGCTTTTTTAATGAGTTCCACATTGGGGTTACAATTTTCTTTGTGTTATCGGGTTTTTTAATTGCTTTCAGGTATTTTGATAGCTTTAAGCTTACCAAAGATTGGTTTAAGCAATACCTTAAAAACAGGGTTGCACGCATATACCCCATGTATGCCATTTTAACCATCGGCGCTTTCATTGCCTTTTATTTTACCAATAATCAAATTGTTACCGCCGGGCATAACCCCATAGCTATGTTCCTGATGAACATTGTTTTTTTGAGGGGCTTTTTTGATCAGCTTAAATTTACCGGGGTGGCCCAGGGCTGGTCGCTAACGGTTGAAGAATGCTTTTACTTTTCGGCGCCCGTTATCTTTTTGATAGCTACCAAATACAAAAAGTTTTATATCCAGCCCATTGCTGTCACCGGCCTGGGCGTTGTGCTTGTATTAATATTTAGCCATGTTAACTGGTATGGCTTTTTTGGCAACTTTACTTTCATGATGTTGTATACCTTTTTTGGCAGGTGCTTTGAGTTTTTTGCGGGCATACAACTTGCCCTTATTGTACGCAGGCAAAAGCCTGCCGGTAACAGCAAAAAAAAACTTACTTATCTGGGCTTTATCCTGATTTTCGTGTGCGTATGGATTATGTCGGTACTACCTATTCCGAAGGGACAGGAAGCCGGCCTGCATAATCCATTGGGTATTATCACCAATAACTATCTGCTGGCTTTATCAATTACGCTGTTTTTTTATGGTATACTTACCGAAACAACCGTGCTAAAAAAAATCCTGGCCACCCCGTTTGTGGAACTGCTGGGCAAAAGCTCCTATATATTTTACCTGGTACACCTGGGTTATATGTACAATTTTATACATTTTGGCTTTAACTGGCTTAATGATTATACTTTTACACTTTATGATAAATGGGGAATAGAATGGTATTCGCCGTTTCAATATGATAGCTTAAACCTTCTGTATGCTTTTATCGTTTTAAATATAATTTCAATCACCTTGTTCAAACTTATTGAAGAACCGTTAAACCATTACATCCGTAAATCGGACTTCCTGATCAAAAACAAACCGCGCAAAACCGAAAATGAACCGGCAAATATCAATGCTTAGTAGATATATCATGGTGAGGAAACTAAAAAAATATTTCATCTTAGTTTTGGCTTTATCAGCTTTTCAGCAGGTGTTTGCACAACACGATTCTCCGGTTGTCGCCAAAACATCCCCCGGAAAAACCGAAGAAAGTGTATCAACAGTATTAAACATTAACAATAAAGAAGGTATTTTCAATTCGGTTGCATCATTTACTTTTGATGTAAAGAACACTTATAACAGCCAACAGGAAGGCACCGTATCATACTTTATTACCGACGAAAAGGGCGTGAAAGTTAAAACACTTTCAAAACCGGTAAAAATTGGTCAAAAAAGCGCGGAGCGCTATAGCTTTGAAATCCCGGCACTTAAAACCGGCTTTTACAAACTTAATATGATGATCAATGTATCTGATTATGACGATACCACCCGCCGGGCTTTCGGCATCAGGGCCGATGAAATTAAATCTGCTTATCCAAAACCTGCCGATTTTGATGCTTTCTGGAAATCGGCCAAAGCCGACCTGGCTAAAGTAAAACCACAATTTAAAGTAACGGAGGATGTATCACAAAATACAGATAACCGCAGGGTTTTCCTTATCGAAATGAAATCGTTGGATAACCTGACTATCCGCGGCTGGATGACGATTCCTAAAAACAGCAATAAAAACAAACAATTTTCGGTACTTTTAGGCTTACCCGGTTACCAGGTTAGTTTACAACCCATTGTAGGGCGCGACGATGACCTGGCGATTATTACCCTGAATACCAGGGGCCAGGGCAACAGCCGCGATGTAATACATACCGAACGTGATGCCTTTATATCATACAACATTGAAGACAAAGATAAATATGTAATGCGGGGCGTAATTATGGATTGTGTACGCGCGGTTGATTTTATTTACTCACGTAAGGAGTTAAGGCACGACCAAGTCCTGGCTACCGGCGGCAGCATGGGTGGTTATTTGGCCATTGCCCTTGCTGCATTGGATAAGCGGGTAACTATTTGCTCGGCCCAAAACCCTATCCTGAGCGATGTACACAATTTGACTGGCTCGGTTGAATGGCCAATAAAAGATATCAGAAAATATGTAGCCGGCAAACCGGGAGTAACCTTCGAACAGGTTATGCATAACATGGAATACTACGACACCAAAAATTTTGCAACCAATGTTACCTGCCCCATTCTGCTGGGTTTAGGCCTGCTTGATCCTTATGTACCGCCGGCCAACGGCTTTGCAGTTTATAACTCTTTAAATACCGATAAAAAAGTTATGGTGTTTAAAGACCTGGGGCACGAGGTGAGCCAAAAATACAAAGATTACGAAGGTGCCTGGATGCGCGATACCTTTGGATTATTTTAAAGATACACCTATGGATAAAAACATGACCCAAAACAAAAAACTATTCAAATACCTGCTTGCAGTAGTAATACTCATGGCTTTTGCACCACGCAACAGCTATGCCGATGGGTTTCCGGTAAGGCCGGGCCGGTTTATTTTATCGCCATCGGTAAGCTATTTTTTTGCCAACAAACAATACGATTCAACAAGCCACCGGCGGGCATTTGATAATAACGGGCGCTTTCATTCTGTTAATTATGCCTTTTATAGCGAATATGGTATCAGCAGAAAATTTACCTTATCTGCCCTGGTACCCTATTCCATGAATTACTTTAATACCGATAGTATAACACATGCCATCACCACATCGGGTTTGCAGGATATTGAAATTGGTCTTAAATATTACCTGGCCAACATCAATTATAAATATTATTTCAGCATAAAAGCTACCGGCATTATACCTACCTACCGCAATAACGCAAGCCTGGGCTACGGATATTATGGCTCTGAGCTAAAACTTGCGTTTGCCGGCAGTGGACATTTGTTTGGAAAACAAAGTTATTTTGTTGCCGAAAATGCCGTACGAGAATATTTTGGAAGCGAATCTGTTTTTCAGGACAGGTATAACCTAACGTATGGCTTAACGCTCGACAAAAAATTTAAGGAGCAGTTATCCATAAGTATTGGCGGCTTTTACGCAACCAGCGGCAATTCAATGATCAACCCTAATCCTATTATTTCGGCAAATCCAAATACGAGTAAAAACTTTGCGTTTAACCAGGTATCGGCAAGTTACGGGCACGCTTTTACTAAAAATTTATCTCTGTTTTTAACCGGCGGAACCTTTATAACCGGCCGCAATACTGGTGCGGGCAGCAGCGTTTCGGCATCGCTGAATTACAGGTTAGATACCAGATAGTTTTAATATATATTTGAGAAACAGAATTATGAACAGCCTAAAATCCTATATTCCTGCGTTACACTTTACCATTTTTTTAATAATTGGCAGCGCGAGTGCAAGAGCAACTGTTCATAAAGCCGGCCAGGAAGTGTCGGCCACACTTATTGCCGGCAGCAAAGATGCCATTTTTAGTAGCCACGCCAATTATACCTTTAACGTAAAAAACGCGACAGATGCACCGCAAACCGGCACTGTATCGTACATAGCGGTTACGCCCGAAGGGATTACGGTTGCCAAAGAAAGCAGGAAAGTAAGCCTATCTAAACATAGCAACAACAGCTATGACTTTACAATACCTGAGCAAAAACCAGGGTTTTACAATATCAATTTTATGATTAATGTATCTGATTACGATGATACAACACGCCGCGTATTTGGCATCCGCCCGGATGAGATACAATCCCAGCATGGCCGCCCTGCTGATTTTGACAGTTTTTGGCAAAATACCAAAAGCGAATTAGCGACGGTTAATCCGCAATTTAAGATGACCGAAAAAGCCGATCAGGAAACAGAAAACCGTAAAGTTTATTTAATAGAGATGCGCTCGCTGGATAATATCACCGTTCGCGGCTGGTTAACAATTCCCAAAACCACTATCAAAAACAGACGCTTTAGCACCCTTTTGGCATTGCCAGGCTACCAGGTTGATTTAAAACCCATGTTAGGCGAGGATAATGATATTGCCATTATTACCCTTAACGTGCGCGGCCAGGGCAACAGCCGCGACGTAATTCATCCCAAAAAACCAGATTATATTAGTCTGAATGCAGATGATAAAAATAAATATGTACTTCGTGGCGCCATTATGGATTGTATCCGCGCTATTGATTTCATCTATTCGCGGCCCGAACTTGATTCTAAACGTATTGAAGTATCAGGTGGCAGCCTGGGCGGCTTCCTTGCTGCCGCGGTAGCAGGATTAGATAATCGTATACAGCTCATCTCATCGCAAAACCCTATCCTGAGCGATATCCGCAACCTTCCCGATCAGGAAGACTGGCCTATGTACGATTTACACAAATACGCAGGCGAAAAAGGGATTAAATTTGATAAAATTTTGGATAACCTCGATTATTTCGACATCAAAAACTTTGCGCAAAACATTCAAACCCCTATCCTGCTGGGTATCGGCTTGCTTGACCACCTGGCGCCCCCCAACAACGAATATGCTTTTTACAACCTCATTCCCCGCAAGTACCGCGGCATAATGGTTTTTAAAGATCTTGGCCACGAAGTAGCCACAACCTATGTGCTAAAAGACGGCAACATGATGCGGGATAAGTTTGCGTTGTTTTAGAATGTAAATGCGGGTTTAGCTTCTTACAACACCATCTCAGGCTTTTTGTTTATAGGTAGCCGAAACATTTTTTAACATATCGATAATCTCCTTCAGCTTCATGGGTTTGGCTATATAATTATCCATGCCGGCCTGCAGGCATATTTCTTTATCTTCGGCCATTACATTAGCCGTCATGGCAATGATATAGGGTTGCGGCCTGCTGTTTTTTCTGATGTTGGCAGTTGTTTCCAGGCCATCCATCCCGGGCATTTGTATGTCCATTAGCACTACATCAAAATCATTTTTCTCCATCTCATTCAAAGCTTCAATTCCGTTTTGAACCATCCCCGGCTCATAGCCCAGTTTATTTAAAATACGCTGTATCAATTTTTGATTTACAGGATTATCTTCGGCAACAAGTATCTTAAGCGGGTTTTGCACTGCAAAATCAACCGAAAGCATTTGTTTGCTTTTATCTTCAAACAACGGGTTGTTGTTGTTCAAATTTAAAGCTGCTTGCAGGCTATTAAATAAGTATTGCTGCTTAACAGGTTTTGTTAAAATGGCCGCAAACAATCCCGGAAACTTCTTCCTGCTCTCATCGCCTATTGAACTGAGCATAATAACAGGTATTAGCGGGTTAATGCTTTTGACCGTCTTGGCTAAGCCCACGCCATCCATTTCGGGCATCTCCATATCGGTAATAACCAGTTGTATACTATTGTCTGTTAACAATTGGTTAAGGGCATCTTTGGCCGAAGTAGTTGCCATAACCTTCATCCCCCAGTTTTCAAGCTGATTTTTCAAAATTTTAAGGTTTGTTTTATTATCATCTACAATTAATACCTCTACCTCTTTAAAACCTACAGTAGTATATATATCATCGCGGGGAGCTTTGGCATTACTTACACCGGCATTAATGGTGAAATTAAAAACCGACCCTTCTGAAGGCAGGCTTTGAACCCATATCTCGCCGCCCATAAACTCAACAAGTTTTTTACTAATTACCAAACCAAGCCCGGTACCCCCGTATTTTCGCGTGGTTGAAGAATCTACCTGGCTAAATGGTTTAAATAAATTTGATAACTTGTTTTGCGGAACACCAATACCGGTATCCTTCACGCTAAAGCCTATCAGTATATTACCATCATGAGCTTTGGATGCAGCAAATACCCTTATAAATATTTCGCCCTTCTCGGTAAATTTTATGGCGTTGCTTACCAGGTTTATCAATACCTGTTTAAGCCTAAGCTCGTCGCCCACAATGCATGCCGGTACATCAGTATCTATTTCATAAATTAAATCAATATGTTTTTCGGCAATTTTGGCCGAGAACACATCCATTACATTTTCTATGCTTTTACGAAGCACAAAATCCTCGTGTTCAATTTCAATCTTTCCCGATTCTATTTTAGAAAAATCGAGGATATCGTTAATCACACTCAATAAGCTTTCGCCGCAATTGATAATCGTATCGGTATACTCGCGTTGTTCGCTGTCAAGGTTGGTTTCGGCCAGTAATGATCCCATTCCTATAACACCATTCATTGGTGTGCGTATCTCGTGGCTCATGGTGGCCAAAAAAGTACTTTTAGCCATGTTGGCTTTTTCGGCTTCTTCGCGGGCCAAATGCTCCTGATGTTTTTGTTCGGTAAGCTGCTGGTTAAGTATTGTCAGGTCATCAGCCTGCTCAAGCAGCTTATCTGATTTTATGGTTAATTCGGTGTTTAACGAATGTAATTCCTCTGACTGTGCCTGTAACTCCTCGGCTTGTGCCTGTAGCGCTTCTGATTGCGTTTGCAGTTCTTCGGCTTTATTGGCTATATCGGCAGTTCGTTCTTTAACCTGCTTTTCAAGCGCTATCTTTTGCTTGTTAATGCCGTTGATACGGCGGCGGTAATAGGAATAAATACCTACAATAAAAGTTAGCCCGGCCAAAATCCGGAACCAAAGCGTTTGCCAGTACGGAGGCGTAATAATAATTTGAACCGAGGCTGTTTTGGGGTTCCAAAAACCATCATTATTTGATGCTTTTACCCTAAATGTATAAGTACCCGGATCAAGATTAGTATAAGTTGCTCTTTTTGTGGCATCGGCAGTTGTCCAGCTTGTATCAAACCCCTCCAGCTTGTATGCATAGCCGTTGTTTTCGGGTATTACATAATTCAGCCCGTTAAATTCAAAAGTGAGCGATGTTTGCCGGTAATTTAAATGCAACTGCTTTGTTAAAGAAATATCAGTTTTTAATATCGAATCTGTTTGGCCCGGAACGATAGTTTTATTAAAAACCTGAAGCCCGGTAATAAAAACAGGCGGGAGAAAAGTATTGATTTTGATATTTTTAGGATAAAAAGTGGTGAGCCCTTTGGTGCCGCCAAAAAACATTTCACCATCCCTGGCCCTTAAAAACGAATTGGATTCAAATTCAATCCCCTGCAGGCCATCGTTAATATTAAATTTTTTATAGGTGTGCTTATCAGGATTAAACATAGACAGGCCATCATTAGCCGATACCCATAGGTTGCCAAACTCATCTTCGGTTATACCTTTAATCACATCATCAAGCAACTCTGGCTGTTGATTGTAAGGGGCAAACACGTTTTTCTTCGCATCAAAAAGATACAGGCCCGATTGACCGATCCAGACACGCCCTTTATGGTCGGTAAATATTACCCTGATATCCGGCTTCTTGACCGACTCATTAAAATAGTGCGAGAAGTGCCTGCTTTTTAAATTATAGCAGTTTAGGCCGCCATCGTCGCCGCCAAACCAAACATTGCCCGCCTTATCCTGGTTAATCACAAACACGTTATTGCCCAAAAAGCTGGTAACACCATCAGGATCTTTAATAACGCGCCTGAATTGGTGGGTTTTAGTATCGAGCAGATTTAACCCTCCGCCAAAAGTGCCCACCCACAGGTTACCCTCGCTATCCTGAAAGGTTTTAAATACCATATCCGAGCTAATGGTTGTTTTATCATTCGGATTATTTTTAAAACGGGTGAATTTTTCACTTCCCGGAAGGAGCAGGTTTAACCCGCCAGCCCAGGTACTTATCCATAGGTTTTTATCGCGGTCTTCGGTAATGTCAAGCACCGCGTCAGAGCCAATGCTGGCCGGGTCGGCCTCGTTGTATCTAAAATGTTTAAACGATACTTTTTCGCGGTTAAAAAGGTTTAGCCCGCCTCCATCGGTACCAATCCAGATATTGCCCCTGCTATCTTCACAAAATGACTTAACATCGCTGAAACTTAAGCTATTGGGATCTTTTTCTTGCCGGTAAACATTAAACCTGTTGGCAGCAGGCGTGTACAAGCTGATACCTCCGCGACCTGTACCAACCCATAAATTGCCCTGATTATCTTCAAACAAACCCGATGCCGAGGTTTGAGCCAGGCTTGTTGGATCATAAAACTTGTGGGTATAGTGGTAAAAGCTGTCATCGGCCGAATTATAAAGATTAAGGCCTTCATTGATGGTACCTATCCAAACATGGCCTTCGTGGTCAATAAGCAAGCCTGCAAGTGCTATCTCGTTGCCTGATAAGCTGCCTTCCGATCCCGCGATATGTTTATATTGCTTAAATGTATTGTTTTGCGGGTCAAAAACCATTACTCCGGCGGTTTTGGTAGCCAGCCAAAGTTTATTGCCGGGGGCTTGTTGCATGCATTCGATATCGTTCCCGGTAAACCCGAATTGGTTTTTAAACAGGCTGAATTTTTTTGTACTGCGGTTATACAGGTTTAAACCCGAATTGGTTCCTATCCAAAGCTTGTTTTGCCTGTCTTCTAAAATATAATGAACAGCACCGGCGCTAATGCTACTGTCATCTTTTTTGTTGTGGATAAAATGTTTAAACTGCTTTGTTTCCTGGTTAAATATATCAAGGCCGCCATCTTCAGTAGCAACCCATAAAGTATGCCGGCTGTCTTCTAAAATACAGGCTATGATACTTCCGCTAATGCTATTCATATTTTTAGCGTCGTGATTGTAACGTGTAAATGAATTGGTATATGGGTTAAAGCTATTTAGCCCGTTTACTGTACCTATCCATAAAATCTTGTTGCTGTCTTCGTAAATATACTTAATCAGGTTATCGCTAAGGCTATGTTTATCACCCGGAATGTTGCGGTATACAATCATTTGCTGCCCATCGTAACGGTTTAAACCATCCTGGGTACCAAACCACATAAAACCCCGGCTATCCTGCCGCGTTGCAAATACATAACTGTTTGACAGGCCCTGCTCTATGCTGATTTGCTTGAATTTTATTTCGGGCGCTTGTGTTTTACCAATTGCGGGGTATAAAAGGTACGCAAGCGCAGCAAACCCGGGAACCAAATATGTAAACCATCTGTTCGGTTTAATCATCACTCTATAAAGGTTTTTGTTGGGTTTAGCTATATGCTGCTTTTTATACGATTGCTTTTAAGTAAAGTTAGCATTAAGTAACATTTTATATATTTAATAAAAACTTTACAAACAGATACATAAGCATATCAAAATCAGTTCATACTATTGTATTTAATAATAATTTTTATGACACGCATAGTCATTGTAGCTTACAAGCCCAAGCCCGGCAAAGCCGCGGCATTAAAAGCACTCACCAAAACCCACGTACCGCGCTTAAAAGCCGAAGGACTGGTTACCAACCGCGAACCCGTAATTATGGAAGCCGCCGATGGCACCATTATAGAAGTTTTTGAGTGGCTATCGGCAGATGCCATCAGGCAGGCGCATGCCAACCCGGTGGTGCACCAGTTATGGGCCGAGTATGCCGAGGTATGCGATTATGTAAACATGGGCAGCCTTGCCGAGGCAGGCAATATGTTTGCAGAATTTAATGCGATTGACTAATACGAGAACCATTACAGTGCCAAAAAACAATGATACCCAATTAAACTTATTAACCGCATTGCAACAAAGTGAGTATTTAATTGTTGTAATAGGGTTTTGCAGATAAAATTTATAAATACGGGATATACTTTAATACCAGGACATATGAAACTCAAACTTGTACCAATCATTGCAATTTTAGCTTTTTGTTTCATAGGGCGGCGTTCATTTGCCCATGTACAAAAGGATACTGTAAACAACACTGTTACGGTTGAACCAGGCGAAGTGCTGCCGCAGTTTCCGGGCGGACAGGATAAGCTTAGCGCGTTTATCAAATCGAAATTACACCCTGTTAAAGGCGCATCGGGCAAAGTTTTGGTTTATTTTGTTGTGGAGAAGACCGGAAAGTTAAACCATATTAAAGTGATTAAAGGGCTTAGCGCCGAGGCAAACAAAGAAGCGGTACGGGTTATCAAACTTTCACCAAAATGGAAGCCGGGTTCGCAAAATGGCGTTGTGCGCAGGATAGCCTATACTACGCCCGTGATTTTCGGTTAAAGCCGGGCTTATAAGGGCTTAAAAGCAAAAAAGGGCAAACTTGTTATAAGTGTGCCCTTTTTTATGTGCCGATATATAATGAAGCCGGTAAACGGCTGGTTGTTTTTGTAATGTTTGTTACCTATAGTCCTTAAATCTTATGAACCTTGAATAATCCCCTGTCCCAGTGGGATATTGGCTTTGGGCTTATTACCTGTAAATGATGGTTAATATCTGGTAGGTACCAAAGTATAATTGCAGTAACCTGCTTTTTATGAGTTCAATGTTTTGCTTTTTCATGACCGTATTGTTTGATTGACATGTCAAAGGTACTGCGCACAATAGGGCGCATCAATCTCAATAAATCGGTTTTAACAACCAATTTTTCCTGAGGCCGGTTATTACCGTCAGCCGATAGTCATAACGGTGATTTGGGCAAGATAAATTGGAGAGAATTTTATTGAAGCTGCTTAAACTCCGAAGGATTATTACCGGCAAAGCGCTTGAAAAAACGACTGAAATGCGAACTGTTATCAAAGTTCAGCCGCTCGGCAATTTCTTTGATACTCAAACCGGATGACGAGAGCAGGTATTGCGCCTCCAGGTACATCCGGTTATGGATAACATGCAAGGCGTTTTGGCCGGTCTCGGCCTTTACAATTTCGGTTAAATACTTTGCCGAAATAAACAAGGCATCGGCATACTCCTGCACCGTTTTAAGGGTCAGAAACTGATCCTCTACCAGCTTTTTAAATTTATAAACCAGCTGATATTGTTTGCTAAGATGGCGGGTAGAATGCAGCAGGCAGTTTTCGCAGGCCCGGTTCATTTCGTAAAGTAAATCTGTTAACAGCAACCGTAGTATGGGTAAATGGAAAGCGCCTTTTTCCCGGCTTTCGTCGCTTATTTTTTCGTAAAGGGCTTTTAAGGAGGCGCAGCTTTTTTGCGACAGGCCATAAATTGGCGGATAATCGGGGTTAACCTCCAATAGATTATTCAATACGTTTTCTTTTAGCAGGTTATTGGTCAGGAATTCTTTTTTAAACAATACCTCGTACAATAGCAAATCGGGCGAGGCATCTTCAAAAGAAGTTATAAACTGGGGCGATACCAGGTGGATAGAATTGGTATACACCTCGAACACGAAGTGGCCGATTGTTTTTTTACAGCTGCCCCTTAAACATAAAATAACCGAGTAATAATCTGTTTTAACAGGCAGGCCATGTGTAGGGCCAGGTTGGTTATTGAGCACTGCAAAATCATCCTGGTTCCAGCCATCGTTAATAATTCCAAAATCAGGCGCATGATCACCTGCCAATGCCAGGTGCTTTTTTAACGTTGATGGGATATCTAAAACGGTGATCTTATCGCTCATACATTAGGTTTATTCCTGCTCAACCCAGTTACCGTCGTCTTTAATGATGCCTATAAGTTCATCTAAAGCGTTTGCCGCGCTGATGTTTTTCTTTACGGCTTCTTTACCACGGTAAAGGGTGATTTTATCAGTACCCGAACCAACGTAGCCATAATCAGCATCCGCCATTTCGCCGGGACCATTTACAATGCAGCCCATTATCCCAATCTTCAACCCCTTAAGGTGACTTGTGCGGCTGCGGATCATTTGCGTGGTAATCATCAAATCAAACAAGGTGCGCCCGCAACTTGGGCAACTGATATATTCTGTTTTGGAAATACGCGAACGTGTAGCCTGCAATATACCAAAAGCAGTTGAAGTGATCACTTTGGTATCAACCTCAGGCGCATCAATCCAAATGCCATCACCAAAGCCATCAACTAACAAAGCGCCAAGGTCGGTGGCGGCGTAGAGCTGCAGTTTAGATGTGAGATTTGAGATATGAGATGTGAGATCAGCTTCACTTTCGAACTCAAATTTAGATTTGAGATGTGAGATGTGAGATTTGAGATCAGCTTCACTTCCAGACTCAAATTTAGATTTGAGATGTGAGATGTGAGATGTGAGATCAGCTTCACTTCCAGACTCAAATTTAGATGTGAGATTTGAGGTTTGAGATTTGAGTTCAGCTTCACTTCCGGACTTTCCGACTTGCGGACTTTCGGACTCGAAAGCATAACTCCTTTTCACAATCACAGGCACATCTAAACCCAGTTCTTCCATTTTGAAGAAGAAGCCGCGTTGATCGGCCATACCATGCAGCGCATTGGTTTCTAAAACAAACACCAGCGAATTATCAAACGGTAACGAGCCAAACTCTTCCGAATCAATATCTTCCGGAAACAGTTTCACCAGGTTTAATGCTGATGTTTTGTTCGCGGCCCCGATATATTCTTTCAGTGTAAATAATGGGTGACAAAGGGTTTTATCGGCCAGTTTTAACCAGGTATTGTAATTGTAAAGCTGTTTTAAATTGCCGGGTAAGTTAAACGATGGCAACTCATCTGCCAGGTAAACAAAATCAACCGACTGCTCGGCCATGTTATATTTATCCAGCAAGGGCGAGTAGATATAACCAGCATCAGCCATAATACCCGGATCTTTCAGGTTCTTTTTTGACAGATCAAGCACCACCCTTGGCACCATATGCCCGCCAATGAAAGCATTAGCCTCATAGGTGTGGCGTTTTTTGTATTCGTAGGGATTGTGGGTTGCGGGGATCGGGGATCCAGTTGCGTTGGTATTTTGTCCATAGTCCATGGTCGATAGTCCATGTTCATCTTGATTCTTGACTCTTGATTCTTGACTCTCCCTCAAAGAATATCGTTTCACCAACTCAATAGCCACCGGTGCCTCGGCCTCAGGTTCTTCGGTTAGGGAAACGCGGACGGTGTCACCAAGGCCGTCTTCCAATAAGGTGCCTATGCCTACTGCGGATTTGATGCGGCCATCTTCGCCATCGCCGGCTTCGGTTACGCCAAGGTGCAGGGGATAGTTCATGCCCTCGGCAACCATGGTTTCTACCAGCAGGCGATAGGCTTGCACCATTACCTGCGGATTGCTGGATTTCATGCTGATTACCAAATTATAGTAATTCAGCGTTTCGCACATGCGCATAAATTCCATGGCCGATTCAACCATGCCCTGCGGGGTATCGCCATAACGGCTCATGATCCTGTCGCTTAAACTGCCGTGGTTGGTGCCAATGCGCATGGCGGTGCCATACTCTTTGCAAATGTTTACCAGCGGCGCAAACTTCTGGTAAATGCGTTCCAGTTCGCCCTGGTACTCCAGGTCGGTATAATCTATCTGGTCAAATTTCTTTTTATCGGCATAGTTGCCGGGGTTTACGCGCACTTTTTCAACAATGCGGGCGGCTACTTCGGCAGCGTTTGGGGTAAAGTGGATATCGGCCACCAGGGGTACATTATACCCACGCGCGCGAAGCTGTTTTTTTATCTCGGCCAGGTTTTTGGCCTCTTTAATACTGGGTGCAGTAATGCGTACGTATTCGCAGCCGGCATCAACCATACGGATAGATTGCTCAACCGTACCCATGGTATCCATGGTATCGGTAGTGGTCATGCTTTGTATACGAATAGGGTTATTGCCGCCCATGGGCACATCGCCAATATTTACCTCGCGGGTAACAAAACGCGAATATTGGGTTAACGAATTACAATAACGGCCTTGCAGCAATTTAACAGCATCAGTATTCATGCAGCGGATAATTAATAAGTTGCAAATTTAACGATTATGTTGGGGAATAAGTTGTTTGGATGTAAATGATAAATTAATGGGAGGATAAGTTATGGTGAGGATAAAATTTATATTTTAGGGGCGAATAACCTTTAATTATCACAATGAAGAATATACTTATTTTAATCTTAATGTCGGCGTTAATGGCTTCCTGTAAAAGCAACACACAACGAGGAGTAAAAGATTCATTAATAATAGCTAAAACTGCGTACCCATCGCCAGAACTTATCAAAATATTTAAACCTGTTTTGCAGGGTACCTGGGTAAAGAAAGCTTATATTGATAAAATAGCTAAAACAAAATCGCCTTTAGCGGCTGCGGATGAGGCGGATTTAACAACTTTTGTAATTAATACTGAACTTATAAAGGGAGATAGCCTAAAAGTACTTGCCGGATGGGGAAACCACGATTGCAGTGAGTTAATTCTGAAATTCAAAAAAGGGACACGCCCCATGGCGCTCATTTTTGGAGCAGGCGAATTAAGTTTATCATCAATAAACGGAGGACCCATTTTAACATATTATCACCCCGACGAAAAAAGCAAAAAGACTATCGCAACCCAATAAATATATAAAAGCTTTATCAAACAAACCAACCGAGCTGGGTGAAGGCACATACTATCTGGTAAATAAAGCACTCATAGCAGGCGACTATGTTATGACAGATAGCCTGGGAGTTGTTTCAAAAATCAATTTTGATCCGCATGAAAAGGTGAAAGGTTTTTTTGACTTTAAAACCTACCATATAAATATCGATCTGAATTCTGATGTGATGGATAATCTTGACGAAATAGCATTTGACGGTTTTACTAAACACTATATATCATATTCTTTTAAAATTGACGCCGACACCTTAAAGATTTATGATACCCGGCCCAATGCCGATTCTACAGAATTGGTGTTGGATAAATTGAAGTATAAGTTGGTAAGGGTGAAGTAAGTAAATCGATTAAAGATCATTAAGATCAACGACCCTCGTTTCGCCATTTTTAACTTGGCTTCTACTTACTTGAATCTTTTCTGTAAAATCAGCATTATAAGTGGACTTAGCTTCTTTCAAGTTCTTTATTTTCCCCTCGGCAACATCTTGTAACCCTCTTTCTATCTTTTCAATAAGGATTAGCCTTTGAATAAAAATTTGAACATCAAGGTCATCTTCAAAGGAATTAAGCAGTTCAATAACAGCGATCTTTTTCATCTTAATAAAGATACAAATTCCCGAAGTAAAATATTTTATTCATGAAAAATCATTAAATTTGATTAATGACAACTCAATTCATCACCAACGATAAAGGCGAAAAAACCGCTGTAATTATTCCAATAAGCGAATATGAGGATTTATTGCACCAGCATCATTTAAATCTTGAGCTTACTGATGAATATAAAGCAATGATGGATGAGATGCTTGATGAGGAAGCAGAGGGCAAAGCCGAATACGTATCTTTTCAAAGCATTAAAGACAGATTTTTGCCTAAATGATCTATGAAGTTATTTTCAGGCTTAAGGCCGAAAAAGATTTAGAAGATATTCAGGATTATTATTGTAAAATACTTCCGATCCTTAATGATAAATTCTTTCTCGAGTTTTTCGGGACGATGAAATTCATTGAACGAGAGCCGCAATTATTTCAGGTTAGATATCGAGGAATTAGGATAGCTCCTTTATATCAATTTCCTTATGGTATTCACTATAAGGAAGCTAAAAATAAAATCATCATATATCGTGTGCTTCATACGAAAAGGTATTTCAAATAGCCCCCTAAAACAACCTCTCCTTAATCACCAGTGTGCCGGCCATCATATCATGTAAACATTGCTGCTTCTTGTTAAAAAACGCCAGCAGGTAACCGATAAAAAAAGTAAGTATGGAAAATATTTTGCACAGGTTACGGGCTACGGCTTTGCCAAACGTAATGCGCTCGCCATTCATGTCAACTACTTTTATTTTAAGCATCTGCTTGCCGTAGGTGGCCTGTTTGGCCGAGCTTTCCATCACCATGTGGTAAATGATCTTGGCAAAAGGTACGCAGGCCAATAAGCCAAAGCTGGCTGTCATACGCGTTTCTATATCCTGCAATATCAATAATACCACCACAAAAACAACCACCACAAATGCGCCAAAGACTATAAACCAATCTAAAAACGAAGCCAGCAATCGCTGGTCGAAACTGCCGAAATACTGCATAAGCAGGGCAGGTTTGGCAAAGCCGAAAAGCTCCCGCAGTTCGGCGATTTCCTGGGCTTCCTTGTAATCGGGCATTTCGGGCGTTTTTACAAAGTCGGCAGGTTTTATTTTTCGGGCTTTTAGCTCATCAATGCTGAAAGGCCCTTCGGGCTTACCATTGATCACTAAAATGTAGTTTGGATGCATGTGCAGGAGCTTTTCTGTTAAGAATACTTTTGGCGTGAAAAGTTACAAATAAATTAGTATCAAGTAGCATATTTTTAGTATCAAGTAGTCAGTATCAAGTATCAAGATTTTTAAAAAGCATTGCCGTTTAATTCAAATTTTCCCATCAAGTACCTTGCCTTTTATTTATTATTTCGCGCTCAACTATCCAAAAAAAATCTTGATACTTGATACTCGCTACTTGATACTTCTCAAGATACTTGATACTTGCGACTTGATACTATTCTACCATGCATTACGAGGACGAAACATTTACCAAAGCCCCTGCCGCGGAGCTTACCGGGCGCAACCGTACGTACGAAAACTGTAAATTCATCAGCTGCGATCTGTCGCATGCCAACCTGTACGACTTGGTTTTTGTCGACTGTGTATTTGACGGCTGCAACCTGGCGCTGGCCGATGCCACTGATACCGGCTTCCAGAACATCCGGTTTAAAGATTGCAAACTGAGCGGACTAAACTTTGGCAAAGCCCGCGACTTTTTGTTCGAAGTTTACTTTGAGAACTGCATTTTAGATAACGCCATCTTTTACAAAAAGAAAAACAAAAAAGGCCGGTTTACTGATTGCTCCATGACAGAGACTGACCTCACCGAAGCAGATTTAACCGAAGCTAAATTTATCAACTGTAACCTTAACCGGGCTTTTTTCAGCCGCACCATATTGAAGGGCGCCGACCTGCGCAGCTCCTACAACTACACCATCGACCCGGATGATAATATGATTAAAAAAGCCATATTCTCGCTCCACGGCCTGCCCGGCCTGCTGGCCAAATACGATATTAAAATTGAGGGATAATATTCTGGTGGATATTTAGTTATATGTATTCTTTGGAATAAACCTTATGCGAAAAATTGTATTGCTTTTTGGAATAGTGCTTTTAACTAAAATCGACTATGCTCAGACGATGGACCGGGCTGGTGCCTGCATTAAATTCAATGAATTTAACAGTATAGTTCTAAACGGCGGTATAAAAAAAGAAGAAGCCCAAAAGCAATTCCAGGAAGTAATTAAACAGATTAATCAATGGCTTTTTGTACGCAGCCAGATAGATGAGTTAAATGACACGTGGATATTTCCATTAAGAGGATACAATTACCATGCGATTGGAGGCAATGGCGATGGCTATTCAGATAAGGGCTACCATTACCTTGATGGCAACAAACACGGTGCTCATCCCGCACATGATATATTCATAAATGATAAAAACCAGGATTGTATTGACGACCACTCTCATAAACCGGTAGATGTACTTGCCGTAGATCACGGTATTGTGATCGCCTGCAGCGACACTTGGGAGACCAATAGCGATCTTCGTGGTGGGAAATATATCTGGATATATCATTTTGTTTTTGGCTACCATAAGCTCGGAAACAAGTTAAAAGATGATTTTTCAACCTCAGGGGTAATTACCTATTATGCCCATAACAGCGCCATCTTTGTAAAGCCCGGCGACGAAGTTAAACCCGGCCAAAAAATAGCCGAGGTTGGCCGCACCGGTTACAATGCTTATAAAAAACGTTCGCCAACACATTTGCATTTTTCGACGTTCAGGCTGGTTGATGATATCCCCGTGCCCTTTAACCCCTATCAGCAATTAAAAAAAGCTAAAACATTATGAAAGCGATTTTAATGTTCATGGTACTGGGGTTGATGAACAGCCCTGTAAAAACCGACAATGTTATCACCCGTTTTAAACCGCCCACAGGTTATAAACAAAGTGCCGTAACGCCCGGTAGCTTCAGTGCCTGGCTGCAGAATGTGTCGCTGAAACCTAATGGATCGCAATGCCTCACCTACCAGGGTAAAGTGGCCCGCACCGAGGGTTATACTGCGGGCATAGTTGATTTGAGTGTTGGCAAGTACGACCTGCAGCAATGTGCTGATGCTGTAATGCGCCTGCGCGGCGAATACCTGTATAGCCAAAAGAAGTACGATGACATATCATTCAACTTTACCAGCGGCTTCCGCTGCGATTTTGTGCATTATGCCAATGGCTACCGTTACAATAATGATCATTGGGTACTAAAAGCTAAAAAAGATTACGGCTACGATAACTTTATGCGGTACATGACCCTTGTATTTAGCTATGCCGGCACCCTATCGCTGCAAAAAGAATTGAAAATCGTAAGCAATCCATCAACCCTAAAAACCGGCGATGTGTTTATTAAAGGTGGTTCGCCGGGGCATTGCTTTATAGTGATGAATGTGGTAGAAGATGCGGCCCATCATAAAAAATTCCTGCTGGCACAAAGCTATATGCCTGCCCAAAGCATCCAACTGCTCCAATACCAGGAAAACCCATGGTTTAGCCTTGATGAACCAGCCAACATCCTTTACGGCGAACTGGTAAGCCCCACATACTTAAAACGTTTTGAGTGATCCTGGTCATTTTTTAGTCTATATACCGGTTGTACATTTACATGCGCCATTAAGGTAAATTGTATTTACAAAAGGGGCATGTGTATTGATAATGAATGTATAGTTAACCAATAATGATCATGAGAGATTTTTTTATAACCGCCATGCACGTTTTTGTTATCGTAGTTGTAGGTGGCTTCGTCATTTTGGGCAACATGGCATTAGCGGGTAAATTTGATCATTGGGATTCGCGTTTTATTAAAAAAGCACAACATGTGTTCAATCGACTAAGGCGTTACTTTGACCGGAAACATACCAGGCAACAGGATGAAAACATAAATGTGCGCCGTGAACACCATGCACATCACGAAACGCATACAAATGATAATCAAACTATTGAATAGTAAAGCATTGCAATGATAACAGGTAAGATAATTTGCAAAAACTGTCATCCTGAGCGGTAAAATCCGCGAATTCTGAAGGAGGAATGACATTATAAAATGGGTTGTCATGCTGAGCCCCGTCGAAGCATAGTGGGCAAAGGCCTCTGCTCGCGACCCTTCGACAGGCTCAGGATGACAGGCCTACGCACCTCGAAAGTACAACATGTTATGGGTGTAGGTACGAAGGATCTATCAGTTGTGCATTACCGATAGAAAAGTTCGCGAATAGATCCTTCGTACCTCAGGATGACAGTCTTTTATTTTGAACATCATCTCCAACTACATAGTTCCTGGATTTTACAGCTCAGCATTGGCGGGGGTTTAGCAATAAATTTCAGAGCTACCTTTTCTCCACCCTATTATAAAACCCGCCGAAGCTGTTATTTTTAACTGCTTCCTCGTTAAAAAAATCGCCGGGGAAACCTAACTCAATGGCGCTGGCATCACTCAGGCGTTTCATCTGATCGGCGTTTAAAACTACATCAACGGTTTTTAAATTATCAAGCAACTGATCTACCTTGGTGGCCCCCACAATTGGGATGCACGAAAAATGTTGTTGACGGGTCCAGTTTAGGGCAACTTGGCTTTCAGATACACCCAGTTCGGCCGCAACTTCCATTACTACTTTTGTAATCTTTTCGGCGCGGGCATTCAGGCGGTTGCTTTCGGGTTTTATACGGCCTTTATCGCCTTTTAAATATTTACCGGTAAGCGCGCCTCCGGCAAGCGGGGCCCAGGGTGTAACCGTCATCCCAAAATGTTTGGCCATCGGTATCAGCTCGCGCTCGGCAGTGCGGGCCAGCAGGCTGTACTCAACCTGTAAAGCTATAAACTGGCTCCAGCCCATCAGTTCGGCAAGGGTATTGCCTTTGGCTACCACCCAGGCGGGCGTATCGCTTATGGCAGCGTAGGTAATTTTACCTTGTTTTATCAGGTCGTCCATAGCGCGCAACACCTCGTCAATCGGGGTAATATTGTCCCATATGTGCAGGTATAAAACATCAATAAAATCAGTTTTCAGCCGTTTCAGACTTTCCTCTACACTACGCATCATGTTTTTGCGGCTGTTGCCAGATGCATTGGGGTTGGTTACGTTATCTTTTAGCGTATACTTTGTTGCCAGCACAAAATAATCCCGGTCGTGATTGCCCATATAATCGCCTATGATCTTTTCGCTGGTGCCCAGCTTGTAAACATTGGCGGTATCCAGGAAGTTGCCTCCTGCGTTGGCGTAGGCATCCATAATGGCAAAACTGGTTGCCGTATTGGCACCCCAGCCGCCTTCGGTACCAAAACCCATAGTGCCCAGGCACAGTTCAGAAACTTTAAGGCCCGAGCGGCCGAGTAATTTGTAGTTCATAGGAGCCCCCTCTAAATCTCCCCCGGAAGGGGAGACTTTATTTTTTAATTAATATTTCAGTTCTATATTAAATCTTATTTGAACAAAATTTGTCGTTTCCACCGCTTTTTCTAAGCCCTCCCTACCGGGGAGGGTTTGGGTGGGACTCAAACAATAACAAAGGTGCTTTGTAATATTAAACAATACAAATGTATTACCATGAAAATTATAACACTCCACGCCCCAATTCATATCCACGAGTTATTTAACATATTGCAGCATAAGCTTAATGCGCTTTTTCATGAGCGAAGGCAGGTTGATATAAACTTTACCATCAACGGACATAATGATGTTATTGAGATAAGCCAGCATGATTTGTATGATGGCGTTTTGTTTAAGCTGGAAATAGTTGATCACGAACTGCATATTACCCGTAACGAGCATTATGTAGATGATGTAAATTCCCTGACGGTAGAATCTATCCTGAACGATCTGTTTGCCGATGTGGCCGGCAAGTACGGCACCGACCTTGTGCAGGAAGGCTAAGCGAAAATTTGAAATATAATTTTTAGCTTTAACAGAAAAACTACCTATGCGTAATATTTGGTACCTATTGATCGGTTTTCTATTAACATCGGTCAATCTGAACGCGCAAGCACCTGTTAAAGCCAAAGCATCGGACCCTTTGCAGAGCGAACCGGTTATCATTAACCGCGATACCCTGCTTAAATTTTATACCGGGCAGGGCTTGTTTAACGTGCAGGAACGTGCTGCCATAGTTACCAAACGGATAGAGGCCCTTGTAGCGCGGATGGATTTTAACCCCGATTCGCTCACAATAAAAAACGACAGTACATTATCGGTTATTTATTACAACTCACAAATTGTGATGGCTGTAAATAACCAGGATGCTACTTTTACCGAACTTAACCGGCCGCAACTTGCCGCCAGCTATTTACTCATCCTTAAACAAAAACTGGGCAACTACTTTACCAATAATGGCACCCAACAGGTTGTAGTTAATATTTTAGAGGCCATAGCCGTTATTGTACTGTTAATAGCGCTCATTTGGGCACTGTTTAAAGCCTCGCGCTGGTTAAAGCTGAAACTATTAAGGGCTTGGGAAACCCGGATGGATAAACTGGCATCAACCGGTGCGCCAGTGGTTTACGCGCACCGGCTGCTGCCCCTTATTACTGGTTTGCTGCGCATAGCACGCATCATTGTTATTATTTTGCTGGTGTACCTTGCACTGCCGGTGTTGTTTTATATTTTTCCTTCATCAAAACCAATTTCGGTGCAGTTGTTTGGGTATGTTGTAACGCCGTTTAAAGGCATATTGCTTGCTGTTGTGCATTATATCCCCAACCTGCTTACCATTGCGGTTATTTACCTGGTAACCCGTTACATTGTTAAACTGGTAAAATTTATAGCCAACGAAATAGCCCTGGGCAATTTTACTATTAAAGGTTTTTATGCCGAGTGGGCCATGCCAACCTATAACATCATCAGGGTGTTGCTTTTCGCGTTTATGTTTGTGGTGATATTCCCTTATTTACCGGGCTCCGATTCAAAGATTTTCCAGGGGGTTACTGTATTCCTGGGGATATTGTTTTCGTTAGGGTCATCGTCGGCCATATCCAACATGGTAGCAGGCATTGTACTTACCTACATGCGCCCCTATAAAATTGGCGACCGCATAAAAGTAGGTGAAGTTATGGGCGATGTGGTAGAGAAAAACCTGTTGGTTACCCGGTTGCGTACCATCAAAAACGAAGACATTACCATACCCAACGCCACCATATTAAGCGGGCATACCACCAACTATACTACCGTGGCTAATACAATGGGGCTGATATTGAACACCACGGTTACCATTGGTTACGATGTGCCCTGGCAAACAGTACACAATCTTTTAATAGCTGCCGCCGAAGCTACGGATGGTATCCTGGCCGATAAAAAACCTTTTGTGCTGCAAACCGCACTCAATGATTTTAACGTGAGCTACCAGCTTAACGCTTATACCGCTTTATCAAACCAAATGGCCGGCATTTATTCGCGGTTACATCAAAACATACAGGATAAGTTTAACGAAGCCGGTGTCGAGATCATGTCGCCGCATTACACATCGTTAAGGGATGGCAACCATATCCAGATTCCGGATGGCTATGTAGCCGAAGGGTATGTTAAACCGGGGTTTAAGGTGGAGTAAGAATGATATCAAAGGAAATGACAATCGCCCTTGATGACGGAAAATGTTTTCAAAATACCCCCTAAACAAAAAAGACGCATACAATGCGTCTCTCCAAAAATTTATTTGATAAGCTTATCCGTTTATCCAGCTAAACTTGTACTCCAGCATCGGATTTTTCATCCTGTCGGCAACACGCAACAAACGGGTGGGCAGGTTCATGATATAATCGCGGGCTTTTTCGCCGGTTTCATTCAGGTCGGTAGCGCTTTCAATGTGCCAGTCTTCAATCAGCTCTTTTAATATATCTACATAATCAATGGCGGTATAAATACCTAAACGCTGGGCAGCATCGGTAAAGTGGCCAAAGGTTTGGCCTATTTTTAAACCTACCTCGCGCAGAAAGTGGGCCGGCATTACAATTTTTTTGCGCATCATATCCTCAAAGGCTATCATGGCTTCGTTAGGGTCAACCTCAAATATTTTTTCGATAAAGTATTTGTAGGCTTTGGCGTGGCGTGCCTCATCGCCTGCAATTACACCGCACATTTTTGACAATAAAGTATCACCATCTTTTTTAGCCTGCGATGCCACACGCCTGTGCGATACGTTGGTTGCCAGTTCCTGAAACGATGTATATATAAAGTTGCGGTACGGATCATGCCCGGTACCCAAATCGAAACCATCGGCAATAAGGTACTGGGTAGATACCTCCATCATGCGCATATTAACCCGGCCCGATAAATAAAGGTACTTGTTAAGCAAATCGCCGTGGCGGTTTTCTTCGGCAGTCCAGTGGCGTGTCCATTTCATCCAGCCTCCGTCTTCGTTCTTTGAAACACCTTCAACCATGGTAAGCCATGATTCGTAGGTTGGCAAGGCTTCTTCGGTAATGGTATCGCCTACCAATACAGCAATAAGGTCATAGCTTAATCCCTGTGCGCTTTCCTGTAGTTCTTTAATTTCGTTAAAGAAGGTATCTCTTGAAGAATCGGGCAAAAAATCCGAGGGCTGCCATATCGTATCAACAGGTTTTAAAAAATCATACATCTTTTCGAGCATGAATTTTTCAATGTGGCTCATTACTTCCCTGCGTTTTTCTACAAAAAATTCCATAACAAATTATTATGGTTCAAAGGTAACATTTAAACCACAATAAAGTTACATCATTTTAAGGCTTTATAACCTATTGCGTCTTTCATACACGCAGGCAAATTATCCATCGAAGGCTTTCCCGTAAATATCGAAAACGAGCTATCGTAATCCCAAAGCATCCCCGGAATATCCAGCTTTTTTAATGCCATCCTTACGGCCTTAATATACCTGCAGCGGCTGTCTAAATCCGCGTATTTATTATATACGCCATATTCGCCGCATATTATTGGTACGCCATATTTATCGCCCCACGCCTTCACTATTTGCAGCTTATCATTTACCGACTGTTCGTTACCATCGCGCCTGTACATTTCATGGTTGCTTTCGCCGGGCGTACCTTTGGCCCTGGGATCAAGGGCTGGAAAATTTTCCGCACTATAAGGAAATGATACCCCGGTTGTGGCAACCTGGCTGCCTACCCAGCCGCCCCCCTGATGAGTAAAAAAGAAAGGTTCATAAAAGTGAAATGTGTATATAATATTTTCATCGGCAAGCCTTACAAAACGGCTTAATTCATATATGCTGTTATAATTGCTGGCGCCAATAATAAGTGTGCGTGTTTTATCTGCTTTACGCAGGGCGGTTACAACATTATATGCCACATCTTTCCACACATTGGGGTTCATGTGAGGCGGCTCGTTATATAGTTCAAAAAACAACTCATCCGGGCTGATATGTTTGTATCTTTTGGCCAGTTTTATCCACAAACCCATGATTTTAAGGGCTTCGGCACTACTGTTTGTATCATTTAAATTGCCGTAATGATAATCTAATACCAATTTAAATCCGTACCTATGACTTTGCTTAACCACTTTATCAATGTATTCCAATATTTCCGTAGCTGGCACACCTGCAGATTCAAAGTATGTAAAAGCTATAGGGAGCCTTATGCTCCTAAAACCAAGCCTCTTCAACAGTTCAAAATCGGCGTCTTTTATGGCGCCCTGGCTTAATGGCTTTTTGTTCCACGTTTGCTCGAGCCATGAAAAACTGATACCATTATTAAGGCTTGCGGCCCGCCTGAAGGCAAGCGCCCGCGTTTGCATATTTTTTGGACTGCTTTTTGCAACTGGGCAACTTGTTGTTATGGATAATAATATTAATAAAAAGTTCAAATGCAGCTTAAAACATATATTTTTGTTTACAAGCATATTATATTCATCACCAATTAATTAGTTCAGGCGTTCATTTTTAATTTATATTTTCAACATAACGAATAATGTTTGTTCAAATTACAAAAGAAGAATTAATAAAAGAGACTTCAAAAAAAGCGTGGTTTCAAACTAATAACATCGTTTGGATGATTATATTTCTTTACCCGCTTTTTAGTATAGTTGATTTTATATATACGCCGGATGTTTGGATACAATTTTTTATTGTAAGAATAATTACCTGCCTTATAATTTACGCATTACACGGTTATATCCAGCACAAAAAATACAACTACCGGATATTGCTACATGTTAGCATGCTGCTGCTATCGGTAACATCGGCGCTGTTGTGTAATATAGTAAGTGTATCTAATTTAAATATATACTATTCCCTTTTTGCTACCATGGTGCTGTTTTTTAACCTGCAGGTTTTTTGGGAGCCGGTAAATTCAATTATTCAGTTTATGCTGGCCATTTTGTTTCTGGCTGTGTTTTTTAACATGCAGCATGAGTACAACCTTGATATTGTAATAAACGGCGGCGGGCAGTTATTTTTTATCATATCGGCCATATCATGCATTGTGCCCAACACCCGCTATAAGATAATGCAACGTGATGTACGGTCGCAAATACTAATCGAGAAATCAAACGAACAGCTAAAGGAGCAAAATACATCTATCAATGAGAAAAATAACCTTATTGATTTGCAGTATGAGCAGTTACGCAAGCTCGACGAACAAAAAAACAGTTTTATTAATATTGCCGGGCACGATTTAAAAAACCTCATTGGCTCTATCACCATGAGTAACAATATGATCAAAGAAGAGGATTACCGCTTAAGCAATGATCAGAAAGAGTTTGTAGGGTATATAGGCGAATCGGCCGATAAAATGCAGTATATGCTTAATAAGCTGATGGATGTAAAGGAGATAGAATCGCCGGAGATTAAATTCAACCTTGAAATTTTTGATATCAATGTTGAAGTAATGCATATTTTTAAAGGTTTGTATGAAACCGCCCAAATGAAAAACATCCATTTGGTTGATAACATATTAAAACTGCCGCTTAACGTAAAACTTGATAAGGTATTTGCCGGGCAGGTATTCCAAAACCTGTTATCAAACGCAATTAAGTTTTCGCAAACCAACAATACCATAAAAATTGTAACCAGCCTGCAGCGCCAACGCTTTGTTTTTGAAATTATTGATGAAGGTATTGCCATTGGGCAAAGCGAGATGGATATGATGTTCAATAAGCTAAAAACATTAAATGATACATCGGGAGTTACCGAAAGCCGTTTAGGGCTTGGCCTTTCAATAGCTAAGTTAATGGCCCAGGAAATGGGCGGCGACCTAACATACCGCAGTAATGAAAATGGTAATTATTTCCGTGTAGAATTTTACGTTATAAATTAATTATTTACAACCAGATGAATAAATTTCTTTCCCTCTTAGCCTTTCTATTTCTTATTAGTACAGCGTCAAAAGCACAACACCTTATAACTTTTAAATCGCTGGGCCATGATGATGATATGATATATGGCATGAGCGGTGCCAATTCATTTTATTTTAAAATAACGCCGCTTACCGAAATGAATGGCAGCAAGGTGGTTTTATTTTTTGAACCATCACAGGCACTGCTTAAAGAGCACTCTTATATTAACATTGTTATAAATAACAAGCCGGCCTATAGCAGCCGCATGACTAAAGATTCTATCCAAAGAATAACACTTAACTTAACCAGGGCCGATTTATCAAACGATAAATTTCTTAAAATACAGGTTAAAACCCTGTTAACCATCACTGATGATGAGTGCCGCGATCTGGACAACCCCGGTATGTGGTTAAAAGTTAAAAATTATTCATACCTATCCCTGTTACGTAATACTAAAGGCTTTTTTGATAACGTAAACATCAGCAATTGCTTCGATTCGAAAAAGGCTATCGTTTATCCTGCAAACCCTACACTTCCGGATCTAAAAGCAGTGGCGTGGGCTTACTCCAGGTTAAAAAAGACACAAACCAGAGACATCATGGTTTATGATGAAGCCCATGTGCCCGATACCCTCAGAAATTATATTAAAGTTGGCGCCTTTGGCGGGTTAAGCGCCGATTCGCGCGGGTTACTAAAAGTAACCCCGCAAAACGGCCAGGGTTTATTTTACCTGCATAAATCTATGAGTATGGTTACCGATACCAATACCCGTTTGGTTGATGTTAAAGGCGTAATTACTGCTGTAAAAACAGCAACGCAGGAATTGCAGCCAAAAGAGATATTATTTGTTACCGGCGGCGATGATGCCGGCTATGAAAAAGCTATTACAGCCTTAGGCAATATGAATATTTTAAATTCGACCTATGGCGACTATCTGCTGATTGAAAAGGCACAAAATACATTCTCCAAAACTATCGACGAAAACCGTTCAAAACTTTCATTAAAGCAAATTGGCGGCGTAGGCGACTTTTTATCGGGCATAGGATCATTAAAAAGCGCCTACTCGTTTAAAAACAGCGATTTTAGCTTTACTCCAAAGGAAGTGGAGATACGTTTTGTGGCTAATTACAGCGCTTTAAGTGTTGGCGACCGTGGTTTTTTTAACATATACCTTAATGGCCTGCTTATCAATAGCGAAAAGCTTGACGGTACCGGCAAATTAAACACAGCCATTACCATTAACCGTTACCAGCACCACAAATACAATACGCTGGAGGCCGAATTCAGGTTTTACCCAACCAGCGGCCATTGCAAGGATAGCTTTACCAATTTTTTTGCCGAGGTTGATGTAGACAAATCATACCTGGAATCAAAAAACCCGTTTGTAACCAGCGACCTGAGCTTTTACCAATATCCTGAAGCATTTAACACCGGCACTACACGTATAGTGATAACTAAGGATTATGCAAAATACGCGGCAGGTGCCCTGGGCGAAATAATCTATGAATTAAACAACAACATTAACGCCAATAATTTCCCGGAGTTTGTTTATTCGGACGAAATACCTACCGGCGACCTTAAAAAATATAATATCATAGCCCTGTTATCAAAAAAAGATAAATTAATGGGGCAGTTTTCTGATGCCCCAATCAAATTTGAAAAGGATTTCAGGTTATACAAAACCGATGATAACACCGTGGTATACTCCTTAAATGATACGGTATCAAATGGGCTTGCGCAAATATTTTATGGCCGCAGCAATAACGCCACCCTGGTACTTACCGCAACAGGTACCCACATTGGCGAAGCCTTCCTGGCTGCGTCAAAATCAATTACCGAGCAACTCTCTACCCTGTCAAGCAACGTATGTATATCTGATGTAAACTCCAACAAATACCTGTTCAACATCAATAAATCGAGCGAAAACCTGGAGTATATTGATACCAAAAGCGGCTTAACCCGTTTCTGGGATAGCTATAACCTGTACATTTTGTTGGGTATACTGATATTAATATTGCTATCGTTCCTGTACGTTCGTTCAAGAGTTCAAAGATCACAGGATCTGTTTAACGATTAACCTTTTTTTAGTATCAAGTAGTAAGTAGCAAGATAGCTGCAAACGCGGCTTTCAGTACCAGCTACCTGATACTAATTACTTGATACTTGATACTAATCTTACATTATACATAATGAGTATTTCAATTCCTGAACTTTTGGTTAATGACGGGTTTATAACACCAGGCGATCAGGTAAAAATTAAAAGCTTTTCAGAAAGATCGGGAATGGCCTATGTTAAAATAGCGCTTAACTTCGGTTACATTTCCCGTAAAAACTATGAACGCTCATTAAGTAATGCCGGTTATCATTTTGCACAAATACGGGAGGAGGCTTTTGATACCGAAGTATTAAAAAAAGTTGAACTCAAATTTGCTAATGACCACCTTGCCCTCCCCCTTCGTATAGAGAACAACCGGGTGGTTACCCTTATGGCCGACCCATCCGATCAGCTTTTTGTGGATTTTATCAGATTTACTTATGATTTGGAACCCGATATCATAGCCGCCTATGATTTGGATATTACCTGGCTTAGCCACAAATTATTGGGCCAAAAGTACGTTAAAGCATCCGTTTATGAACTGATGAGGCGCGACCCTAAAAGTTCGGCTTCTACCACTTTTACCACTCCGCAACTGGCATTCCTGTTTATACTATTGGGTGTTATAGCGGCCGGGATGGTTTTAAATTTTAAAAACACATCAATCGCAATAAACGTAGTAATCAGTATGTTTTTCCTGGTAGCTATTACCTTTAAACTGTTCCTTGCGCTGGTAGGGTCGCGGTTTGAGCTGCACCAGGCTGTAACCAAAGATGAAGTGCGCGATGTTGTTGATGACGAGTTGCCGCTGTACACCGTATTGCTGCCGGTATATAAAGAGGATAAGCTTATCAAAAAACTAATCTGGAACCTGCAAAGCCTCGATTATCCGCGCGAAATGCTGGATATAAAGTTAGTGATTGAAGAAGATGATGATAAAACATTAAAAGCCGTTCAAAACCTTGATTTCCCCGCTGTTTTTGAAGTAATTGTGGTACCCTTTCACATGCCTAAAACCAAGCCTAAAGCTTGTAATTATGGCCTGCATTTTGCGAGAGGCAAATTTTTAACCATTTACGATGCCGAGGATATCCCTGATACCGATCAGCTTAAAAAAGTAGTTACCTTATTTGCCAAGCTGCCCGATCATTACATTTGTATTCAAAGCGCGCTTAACTATTTTAACCGCAATGAAAACTTCCTTACCCGTATGTTTACCCTGGAGTACTCGTACTGGTTTGATTATATGCTGCCCGGCTTAGATACCCTGGATATCCCCATCCCCTTAGGCGGCACCAGTAACCATTTTAAAATGGATGCACTTATTGAGCTTGGCGCCTGGGATCCCTTTAACGTAACCGAAGATGCCGACCTTGGTGTGCGCGCGTATGCCAAAGGTTATAAAATAGCCATCATCAATTCAACCACTTACGAAGAAGCGAATAACGAACCTATTAACTGGATAAGGCAGCGCTCCAGATGGATAAAGGGCTATATGCAAACTTACCTGGTACATATGCGCAACCCTATTGAATTAATCAGGAAGATTGGGTTTAAAGGTTTTTTAGGATTCAACTTTTTTATCGGCGCTACATCGGCTACGTTTTTGGTTTACCCGCTGTTGCTGGCCATATTTATCTGTTATCTGGTTTTCGATTTTTCAACCATCCGTACCCTGTTTCCTGATTGGGTTTTGTTTATGGCTATATTTAATTTGATGGTAGGCAATATCCTGATGATATATGTAAACATGATGGCTGTGTTTAAACGCCGGTATTTTGAATTGATATTGTTTGCCCTTGCCAACCCTGTTTATTGGCTAATGCACTCGGCAGCAGCTTATATGGGCTTATATCAGCTGATAACAAATCCGTTTTATTGGGAAAAAACCAATCATGGTTTAAGTAAAGTTAATAACCCTACAAACGTTATTAAATAAAAAATGAGGATCTCTAAAAGTCAATACCTGTTTATAATAACCGCAGTGCTTGCTGTTTATTACCTGGCAGCGGGCATTTACATGAACCATTTGGGCTATTATAACCAGGAGAGTATTTTTTATATCGAAAAAACCAAGATCATTTTTGAGGGCCTTGGCAACCGTATTAAAGTAATGGGGCTTACATCGCCGCTATTGCCTTTTTATTGTTCCATAGTTTTCAGTTCTGTAAGTACTTTCCTGGCACCCGTAATCGCATCGGCATTGGGTACTGCCGCTCTGTTTTATATCATTGCCTCTACATTAAAAACCCGTATCCAGAATGACGATTTTTATTTTTACATATTTGTCGCCTTATTTTTTTTACACCCGGGTATTATTTATGTGGCCACATCGGGCAAGGCTATCTACCTGGTGCTTATCAGCTTTTTCCTGTTCTTTTTTAACCTGCTAAAGTTTTACCGGTCCAATACAACTTTCCATGTATCATTGGCCAGTATTTCGCTGGTGATACTTATTTTTTGCGATTATAAGTTTGTATGGCTTTGCCTCTTTTTTATACCACTGGTGTTGGCAATTACGTTGCAAAGCCTGAACCTTGGCGAAAAGGAATCCATTTTCCGCCTGTTTTTAAGCTTTAACAGCCCATCACTGCGCCGTAAGCTGGTAAGCAAAACCTTTGCAATTTATATCATCCTGTTTATTTTGCCCATAGCCTCTATCATTTCTTACAAACTGCTCAATTTAACCCACTCCAATGATCTTAACTACTTTATCGAAAGCCCTTACGCCACCTGGAATGTATTAGTTGATAAACTGAACTACGATATTACAACCGCTGCAACCAACTATCAGCTGCCCGAACTTTCGGTGCTGGTATCGGTGAGGGTTATTTATTTTTGCCCGCTTATTTTGATAGCTATATATCTTTTCCGCGAAAGTACTTACCAGGCTTTAACTATTTTAAGCCCTTTCGCATTTATCGAGTTTTTGCACATCAAATATGATAAGCTATATATTACTTATGAGTACTACCTCATTTTCCTTGTACTATCGTTACTCTGCCTCATTTTTAAGGCGCTGGTAGTTAAAAACCAAAAGGTGTTTAAAATAATTGTATTGGTTGCGGCGCTCGCCCAGCTTTATACCGGCTACTCGTTCCTGAAGGGATCATTCATTCACGATGAAAAAGCATTTATAACCACCCTCGTTAGCGGCGCTCATAATATAGACCAAGCCGAAATTATGGACATGGCCGGCTACATCAACACCTTGCCAAAAAACTCGCATGTATTAATGGACGACGCTATAGCATACCCGGTTGCAGCGTTTACCAACGATATCAGAAGATTAACCCTGCCCTACCAGGACTTGTTTTTAAGCGCCATAGAAACGCCCTACCGGTATGATGATTACATCCTGATTGCCACCGCCAAAAATCCGTTTACCGGCTATACCCAGCTTAATAATAAATATATCCCGGCCATACGTATTGTAAACAGCGGTATTAACTACCGGCGCGTTCACGAAACCAACAATTGGATATTGTACAAAATCATCTCTGTTCAATAAAACCAGACTATTGGCCGACTTATATTAACTAAGACCTGCTCCGCAAAGCAGGTTTTTTATGTTTATCGGCAATCAACTTCATGCCACAGTATCCAGCATAGGCGTGCCCATCACAAACCAGGCTTTAGTAATTTTATCATCAGCTACCTCGTAAATACAAAGCGCTTCAATATGTCCCGGCCCATCAGGAAAAGTACGGGATACCAGCTCAAAGTCGACAACTTTATTGTTAAGCACGGTACGGGTAAGCTGCTTACCAAACAAATTTGGCTCCCGGAACCTTACCAGGTGCCTTTCGCGTATAGCAGCAGCTCCGCTGGCCAGTAGTGTATCCGGAAATTCATAATATAAGGCATCATCGGCCCAACAGGTCATAAACAAATCAATATCCTTTGCATTATAGGCATCCAGTTGTTTTTTTACCACTTGTTCAATAGCAGTTTGCGCGGTGTTTTCCATTGGCAATTTATTTATAGCGGCTAATATAGATTTTATGTATTGAAATACATGTAGCAAACTTTGTTGGCCGCATGGGATTGGGAAACCTTAGCGAATGTTAAAATTAATCTTTTGCCGGTAGCTCTTCTATTTTATAAAAATGCATTAGAAGTTTGGCTATAATTGGTCTTATAGCTTATGTTAATCTTGTTGCTCAGCTTGCTTTTAGCACATGCGTTCAGCGTTTCGGCTGCGGCTGTCTATCTAATCAATAAATACAGCCATGCGGCTATGGCCGCGCCAATAATGGGGCCTAAAACGGGGATCCAGGCGTAGGGCCAATCGCTGGTGCCTTTGTTTTTGATGGGGAGTATCATATGCATAATGCGGGGGCCAAGATCCCGGCAGGGGTTAATGGCATAGCCGGTGGTGCCGCCCAGCGATAAACCTATTACCCACACCAGCAATGCCACAGGTATAGCGCCAACCGAGCCAAGGCCTATGGGCGTATTTGTAGGCATAATCTGCGCACCCGAAATGTAAAATATGGTAAACAACAACACAAAAGCGCCAATAACTTCGCTGGTAATGTTGGATACGTAATTGCGTACGGCCGGGCCGGTGCAAAACACCGCCAGTATAGCGGCCGTATCATTGGTGCGTTTAAAATGATCATAATACATCACCCATACCAGGAACGAGCCTATCATAGCGCCTAAAAACTGCGCCGCGATATATAACGGCACCTGGGCCCAGGCAAACTTGCCCGCTATAGCCAGCGCAATTGTAACCGCAGGATTAAGGTGAGCACCGCTATACGGCCCGGCAACTACAACCCCCACAAATACAGCCAGGCCCCAGGCCGTGGTAATTACTATCCAACCGCTATTATTTCCCTTGGTATCTTTTAATACTACGTTGGCCACAACGCCATCGCCTAAAAGTATGAGTAACATGGTGCCGATGAATTCGGCAATAAATGGAGACATGGTTATAAAATTTATAGGTTTGAATAAGTGTAACAGGTTATAATAATAAATCCAGACGCATCAGCCTACCGTATTGATAATTAATCCCTCCGCTTCCGGGCTTTATGCTTTATGCCTTCCGCTTTTAGCTTTTACCGGCCCAGCACTTAGCCGCATGGATGGCCCTTTCCCAGCCTTCAATATCCGCTTTAATATCCTCCGGATTGCCGGCGGGGATAAATTCCTTTTCGGATTGCCAGAGTTGCTGTATTTCGGCCACATCTTTCCAAAAACCTACTGCCAGGCCGGCAAGGTATGCCGCGCCTAAAGCGGTTGTTTCTACCACGTTTGGCCTTATTACTTTACAATTCAGCACATCGGCCTGGTACTGCATCAGTAAATCGTTGGCAGTAGCGCCGCCATCTACCCGCAGCTCTTTAATGGGCATGCCGGCATCGGCCTCCATGGCTTTTAACACATCCATGGTTTGGTAGGCTATGGATGCCAATGCCGCCCGCGCCAGGTGGCCTGCCGTGGTTCCGCGTGTAAGGCCAACTATTGTGCCCCGCGCCTCGGGGTCCCAGTAAGGGGCGCCCAGGCCGGCAAAGGCGGGTACAAAAAATACGCCGCCGGTATCCTTAACACTGGTGGCCAACTGCTCTACATCGGCCGATGTTTTGATGATGCCCAGGCCATCGCGCAGCCATTGTACTACGGCGCCGCCAATAAATATGCTGCCCTCAAAGGCGTATTGTACCTGGCCGTTAATTTTCCAGGCAATGGTGGTAAGCAGGTTGTTTTTTGATTCGATAAACTGGTTGCCAATGTTCATCAGCATAAAACAACCCGTGCCATACGTATTTTTAACCATGGCCTTATCAATACACATTTGTCCAAACAAGGCAGCATGCTGATCGCCGGCTATGCCTGCTATTGGTATTTTACTTGCAAATATGGTAGTAGCTGTTTCGCCGTAAACCTCGCTTGATTGCTTTACCTCGGGCAACATGCTTTTAGGGATATCCAGCAGTTGCAGCAACTCATCGTCCCATTGCTGGGTGCGGATGTTGAACAGCATGGTACGGCTGGCATTGGTTACATCGGTAACATGCACCTGGCCGCGGGTAAATTTCCATACCAGCCAGCTGTCAACCGTGCCAAAGGCCAGCTTACCTGCGTCGGCAAGCGCACGGGCGCCATCTACATTATCCAGGATCCATTTTATTTTGGAGCCCGAAAAATAGGCATCTATCACCAGCCCGGTTTTGGAGCGGATCATGTCGCTATGGCCATCCTGTTTTAGTTTATCGCAATAGGCTGCGGTTCGCCTATCCTGCCAAACTATGGCATTGTAAATGGCCTCGCCGGTTTCGCGGTTCCAAACAATGGTGGTTTCGCGCTGGTTGGTAATGCCTATGGCCTTAATGTTTTTGCCATTAAGCCCCGCCTTAACGGTGGCCTCGGCGGCAACACCTGCCTGGGTCGACCAAATCTCGTTCGGGTCGTGCTCAACCCAGCCCGGTTTTGGGAAATATTGTTTAAATTCCTTTTGCGACAGCGCTATAATTTGCCCCGCATGATCAAATATGATCGCCCTCGAACTGGTTGTCCCCTGGTCGAGGGCCAAAATGTATTCTTCCATTACTTAGGTTTTAAATTAGAATCAAGAGTTAAGAATCAAGAGTCAAGAAAAAAAGCTGTTCATTTATTGGTTTATAATAATTGGTTAAAATGGAGTTCAAGAACCAAGAAAAAAGCTGTTCGTTTAAGGCGATGTTCCTGGTATCAATTAAATTAATCCCTATCCACCCGACTTTTTCCCTGTCTTGATTCTTGACTCTTAACTCTTGATTCTTTTCTATGCTAATATATAGTTTCCGGCCACCTTATTAAAGGCTTCTACCTGTTCTTTCTGCCATTGGGCATCTTTATTTAATTCGCCGGCCATTAGGCGCGCAACCTCTGGTGCCATGGCCGTGGCCAGGCGGGCGTCTAAAAATAATATCCGGGTACGGCGGGCCAGTATATCCTCAACGGTACGCGCCATCTCGTACCGTACCGACCAGATCACCTCACCTTTAGTATACTCATCATCCGGGTGCACCGGGTTTTTCCAGTCGTCATCCTCGTCAGTTAAAGCCAGTACTTTTTCTATATCATCGCCGTAAACATACATCTGATTACTCCTGTCAGGGTTCGGCCTGCTGCCATGAATAGACAAGCCGGCGGTGTGGCAAGCTTTATTTGGTAATTTGCCCACTTCGATAGCTTTATTGATGGTATCCTCGGCCATTTTACGATAGGTGGTCCACTTGCCGCCGGTTATGGTAATAAGGCCCGATTTGGAAACAATCAATTTATGGCTGCGCGAAATCTCTTTGGTTTTCGACGAATCATCCTGCGGGGCCGCCAATGGCCGCAAGCCCGCAAAAACACTTAGTACATCCGCGCGCGCGGGTACCTTTTTCAGGTACTTAGCCGCGGTGCGCAAAATAAAATCAATTTCGGCGTCAAGGGCCACGGGCTCCAGGCTATGTTTGTCAATAGGCGTATCGGTGGTGCCTACCAAAAGTTTGTTATGCCAGGGCACTACAAACAGTACCCGGCCATCCTCGGTTTTGGGGATCATGATAGCGTCTTCGCCAGGCATAAACCGCCTGTCAAAAACCAGGTGTACGCCCTGGCTTGGCCTTACCAAAGGCTTTTTATTGGGCGCATCCATTTTAAGCACATCATCTACAAAAACCCCGGTAGCGTTAATCACGGTTTTGGCCTTTAGCTGGTAACTAATCCCGGTTTCCACATCGGCGGCTTTAACACCCGATATTTTATGGTTGCCATTTTTTATCAGGCCGGTAACTTTAAAATAATTCAACACCGTTGCGCCCTGCTCCAAAGCGGTTTGGGCCAGGTTTATGGCCAGCCGCGAATCATCAAACTGCCCATCGTGGTATACAACGCCGCCGTACAGGCCCTTTTCTTCAATTCCGGGCAGCCTGCTTATGGTTTCGTTTTTGGAGATATGCTTTGCCCTGCCAAAGCCCAGCTTGCCGGCCAGCAAATCATATATGGTTAAGCCGATGGTATAAAAAACACCATCAAACCAACTGTAATTAGGAATAATAAAACTTTCGTTTTTCACCAGGTGTGGTGCGTTTTTTAACAGTAAACCCCGCTCGTGCAGCGCCTCACGCACCAGGCCAATATCGCCCTGCGCCAGGTAACGTACGCCGCCGTGCACCAGCTTGGTGGCCCGGCTTGATGTGCCTTTGGCAAAGTCGGCTTGCTCCAATAACAGGGTTGATAGTCCTCTCGAGGCCGCGTCAACGGCGGCGCCAAGGCCGGTTGCGCCGCCGCCAATGATAATGATATCCCAAATTTTACCCTGATTATGGATGGATTGTAAAATGGAATCTCTTTTGAAAATACTCATTTTAATTCTGTTGCATTTCGATTACACTTCAAATATACAATATCGAAACATAAAATAACAAATCGAAACTTATTTTTTATTTCGATTTATCCTATACCGGTTTTTTATTTATTTTTGGTTGTTATGAATAAAAATACCGACAGGCATAAAATCATACTCAGGCAACTGGAAGACGGTGGCTTTGTAAACGTACAGGAACTGGGCAAACAGTTAAATGTTTCGGAAGTGACCATCCGAAAGGATCTGAAACTTTTGGAGGATAAAAAGCTGCTATTCCGTACGCATGGCGGGGCTACCAAAAGCAACCCCTATACCAACGACAGGCCCGTTGCCGAAAAGGAAAAGCTGAATGCCACCGAAAAGCAGCAAATAGGTATAGCCGCCGCGGCGCTCATTGGCAATAACGATTCCATCATTATTGCATCGGGCACTACTATGCTGGCCCTGGCGCGGTCGGTTAATGCGGGGAAACATTTAACGGTGATCACATCGGCCCTTAACGTGGCTATCGAGCTATCGCATCACCCCAATATAGAAGTAATTCAGTTAGGCGGCCAGTTGCGCAGCTCGTCATCATCGGTAACCGGATCATATGCCGAAGTGATGCTGCAGGATATGGCATGCAGCATGCTATTTTTAGGTGTCGACGGCGTCGACCCCGAAATCGGCCTTACCACCACCAATTTAATGGAAGCCCGCCTGAACCAAAAAATGATAGCCGCCGCCCAAACCGTAGTTGTACTGGCCGACAGCACCAAATTTGGCAAACGCGGCTTAGGCAAAATCTGCCCCCTCGACCAGGTTCAACACATTATTACCGACAGCGGCATAAGCCCCGCCATGCTGAAAGTATTGCAGGAAAAGGGGATAGCGGTTACGGTGGTGGGGAAGGAGATTCAAGAGTCAAGAATCAAGAGTTAAGACTTTTTGTTTGGAAGATCGATTTTTTTCAATTCCCTCCCAACGGGAGGGCTACGGCCGGCAGCGTGCGCAAAGGCAGGGAGGGGTTTCACCGCGCGACTATAAAATGTGTAGGTATCAAGATTTTTTGTTCGGAAGAACGTTTTTCCTCAATTCCCTCCCAGCGGGAGGGGGGCGGCTGGCATTGAGCGTAAAGGCAGGGAGGGGTTTCACCGCGCGACTATAAAATGTGTATATGGCCGGCTGACTGACTAACCCCTACCTCTACACATAGTGCAGGTACATAGCAAACCATTACAATGAGCGATTCCAGACAGATTGCAAACCCTCCACCGATGAACTAAAATGGGGTTCACGGGCCGTGCTGTACGTTCATACGTGCACAAGGCCTTAGGCGCTAGGCCGGTATCCCTGCCTATGCGTAATGCCTGCAGATGTATGAATGTAAAGTGAATAATCCGCACCATACTGAACAATATAAGTGTTCGCCCCCGAACACCCGAACGGTCCCATCCCCAACCGAACACCAATGACTAATGACTAATGACAGCGCAGCGAAATGACCAATGAACAAATAGGCCACAAAAAAGCCCTTGACTGTTTCCAGCAAGGGCTTGATTTAAGATTGGGCACCGACCTACTCTCCCACGTTTTACCGCAGTACCATCGGCTCTGGCGGGCTTGACTTCTCTGTTCGGA